>Ga0116135_1001445_pt1 | contig 11926 bp, 10 predicted proteins | sample June2015DPH_20_1_FD_89738 | JGI IMG/M metagenome (GOLD analysis project Ga0116135, IMG submission 89738) | Peatland microbial communities from SPRUCE experiment site at the Marcell Experimental Forest, Minnesota, USA - June2015DPH_20_10 | ecosystem: Environmental > Terrestrial > Soil > Wetlands... | reverse complement strand
TTCATCATGTCCGCCTCCTATTGGGTAACAATCGTGAGCGGTGTCCAATTGGGGTGAGACCACTCCTTAAACACATAGGTGTCGGCGGTAAGATTTAGCACGTAGCTCCTGTTCCAATCGGTCACTAGTTCCTGCGCCAAGGCTACGCTCCCATCACTATTCCGCGTCATTCCTAGCTGCATTTGGTTCGTGTGGGCACGGTTCACAACAAACAATAGAAAGCGGACGCCGGCCGCGTGCGTGATCTTGGACGGATAAAAGCCACCGTCGAGCAATGTTACGATCTGGACGTCTGTTATCTGGCTATTGCTCTGTGCACCAGTTGTACCTGCGCAAGCGACAATGAGGATAGCGAGGGCGAGCTTGCGGAGGAAAGAGGTGCGCCTTAGGTTGCCAATCGAGTGTCGAACGGCGCTACGCCATTTCCTTTGCCGTGCGAATTGGTCATCAGATTTCCGTGATGCTAACGAATACATTGCTCTAACTCCTTGGGAGAAAGTTACTAACAGGCTGAGTTTGAATTGGCATCGATCATTACCCCTGCGCCACAACCACGTTTAGGAATGTAGTGAGCGCGTTTTGATTTTGTTCCGTTGTAATCCTCCAGCGGGCAGTACGGTGCCCCCGAAGCGCATTTCGCCGGGTCGAGGCAAGTAGTGCTGCTGCCCGTAGCATGCCTGCTCACATACATTCGATCCGCCTGGTAAACCCGACGCTCTGGAACCATTGTCGTCTGTCATTGAGCCGGTGAGCGTAACTTGGACAATTGCGGGAGAGGCCGACCGGCCATGCATGGTTTGGAAAAAGATGCCGACGACGGGTGCTCTGTCCACCGATTGAATCAAGTTGCTCCCGCTCTGTAGCAGCCCAACCTGAGCGCTGGCCAGGGGGCTCAAGAGGGCGATTACAATCGCCGTGACTAATCGTCTTACGTGTTTCACGGAGCAATGGAACCGATCGCGGGTTTCGTGTTTCGTTGACATTAAACTAAGCTCCTTATGAGACCTGTTCATGCTCATAGACCATAATCTGCGTCTGTTTCATGGCATTCGAATTCCTTTTCAAGTTTTGGTTTCGTCATCGGAGTCTGCCTTGCGAGTCGAGTAAAACTCGCTGCGACTCACGGCTCAAAGAACAAACCCGTCACCACTGCATTGACGCCGCTCGTCAACGTTACTTGTATCTTCACGTGCCCGCTCGCATTCCACACCAAATACACTCCCCCACCAAAGTTCGACAAACTCTGCGTGTTCAGCACGTTTCCATTCGCATCCGTGATGGCCACCGTCTCGCTACGCCCCAGCTGGTCCCAGTCCAGGCAGTAGACTGCCACTTGGTGCGTTTTGCCGTCCGTGATGTTCAGATCCACGGTGAAGGAAGTGGAGCTATACCAGACTCCGGCAATTCGAACGGCTGGGTCGGAAGGCTCCTGCAAAGCCCGAATATCGGTGGGCGAATTGGGCCACACAGTTTGGCCTTCTCCCGTCGCCACTGGCGTCACATAGGATGGATTCAACGCCTGATTGCCGATGACGTTGTACCCGTCGCTCCCGTAGACCCCAATCCAACTCCCTTGCGTTGTCGTGTCCTGCTTGACAAAAGCTGCCGTGGCGGAGCTTCCGCCGAAAAACAAACCCGTCACCACCGCATTGACGCCGCTCGTCAACGTTACTTGTATCTTCACGTGCCCGCTCACATTCCATACTAAATACACTCCTCCGCCGAAGTTCGACAAACTTTGCGTGTTCAGCACGTTTCCATTCGCATCCGTGATGGCCACTGTCTCGCTACGCCCCAGCTGGTCCCAATCCAGGCAGTAGACTGCCACTTGGTGAGTGTTGCCGTCCGTGATGTTCAGATCCACGGTGAAGGAAGTGGAGCTATACCACACTCCGGCAATTCGAACGGCTGGGTCGGAAGGCTCCTGCAAAGCTCGAATATCGGTAGGCGAATTGGGCCAGACTGATTGGCCTTCTCCTGTCGCCACTGGCGTCACATAGGAAGGGTTTGACAGCTGATTACCGATGACGTTGTACCCATCGCTCCCGTAGACCCCAATCCAGGTCCCTTGCGTCGTGGTGTCCTGCTTCACAAAGGAGGCGGAAGCAGCGATACTGGGATTCACAGTAGTTGAGTCGTTGGCATATGCCGTTGCGGCCCCCCCACCCGAAACGCTCACTTGATTCACTTGGGGCGAAGTGGCACTGGCCGCCACATTTACGGTGGCGGTAATCGGCGGATAGCTGCTCCCGCCTGCGAGCGCGTCGCTGCGCGTACAGCTAGTCGAGCCGCAAGTCCAACCAGTTCCTGACATCGACACAAGGGCCAGGCCAGACGGGACCGTTTCGGTTACCGTCACTGTCCCACTGGTCGTCGCTGTGCCGGCAGCATTCGCGACGGTAATGGTGTAGGCGGCACTCTGCTGTCCTTGCGTAAAGTTGCCCGAATGTATCTTTGCGATGCTTAGGACCGGGCTGCCGCCGCTAGCTGGGTATAGCACGACGTTTACCGACATAGCCAGCGACGCATCGGCTTGGCTGACAGCGGTAACCGCGATTGTTTGTTGACTGGCAATGGCGCTGGGTGCCGTGTAGTAGCCGCCGCTGCTCAGTGTGCCGACGCTGGGGACCATTGTCCAGTTGACGAAGGCATTACTCGTGCCGGTAACGGTTGCCGTGAACTGCTGGCTCTGTCCCGCCGTCAATATGGCGCTTGTGGGTGAGATCGCGAGCGTGTCGGGAATCAAGGTTATTTGGACCGAAGACGATTTAGTGGAGTCCGCGGCGCTAGTTGCCGTGATGGTGACCGTTTTGGAAGACGGAATGGTGGACGGCGCATTATAAACACCCGCGCTACTCACTGAACCCGAGGTCGCGCCTGAGGGGCTCAGGGTCCAGTTCAGGGTTTGATTCGAAGTTCCAGTCACGGTAGCGGTGAAGGTCTGAGTCTGATTGATCTGGAGTGAAACTGTGGAAGGCGAAAGCGCCGACACCGCGACCGGGATCAGCGTGAGAGTTCCGTTGACGGTTTCGGCGGAGTTGGCGGTGTTGGTGGCGGTGATTGTGATGGTCTGATTTGCTGAGATGCTGGACGGCGCGGTATAAAGCCCTGCCGCAGTGAGGGTGCCGACAGTGGTGGGCGTCATGGTCCAGGTGACAGTGGGCACGGTGGCGCCGCCTGCTGCTACTGAGAACTGCTGGGTCTGGCCAGCGTAAAGCGTGAGAGTCGCCGGGCTCACGGACAGTGGGGCGAGTGTCACGGTAGCGCAGCAAATTGCGGTGCCGTCCGAGGTACGGGTGCCTTTTATGGTCACGGTCTGAGCTGTTAGGGTTGAAGGGGCCGTGTACATGCCCGCGCTGGACAGGCTACCAGCGCTGGGCGTGCTCCAAGTCACGTCCGGAATGGGATTGCCCGCGGCCATCGCCGTGAATTGTTGGGTCTGTGCACCGAAGTTCAGCGTGACCGGCGAGGGCGTGACGGTTTCCGATGGGGCGACGATGGTGTAAGTGCCCATGTAGGCGTTGTCAACGTAATAGCCAAAGTCGTTTTGAAGATATGTAATCCAAATCCCCTTCGTGCCTGCAAACGTGCTGTAGAATTCAGCGGGAAGTTGAAACGTGAGCTGGTTTCCCGAAGACTGGATAGATGCGTTTGGCGGGAAGACGGCGCATTGCTCAGTGTAGAGTATTGTATTTGGCGCTACTGCTGAGCCAATTCCACTAGTACCGCCGGGCGTGCCGTACAGACTGATTGTGGTAATCCCGCCATACTCAGGTGTTAACGCAATTTGGCAGCCGCCGCTGGGTGAGGCGCCAGGCGCTACTGTGAGGCTGTTAGAGAACAGTATCGTCGCCGTGTCAATGACAGGCGGAGTTTCGGGTGGAGGCGGCGGGGTGTTCGAATGTTCAAAATTGAATGTGAACACGCCTCCGCTTCCTGTGCCACTGGCTGGAACAACGCTAACAGGTACCGGCACGTACGGATTGAGCAATACAGAAATGTTCGTAGACGCGACCCTCCCGCCCAAATTGAGCGTGACGTTTACGGTGATAGTTTGTAGATTCGTCGGAACGGGGCTCGGCGGCGTATAGAGCCCCGTGTTGCTAATTGTCCCGTTACCGGACCCCGTCACCGACCATGTGACACTATAATTTGCATTCGGAAGCGGAGCGCCCTGGAAGTAAGCAGTGAATTGTATGTTGTTGTTCGTAGCGCCCTGATAGATCGCGGCGGCGCCTGGTGTTAAATAGAAACTCGCAGGCGCTTGGTTTATGGTCAGGTTCTGGGACGACACCGGTGTGCAACCTCCGGCCGTTGCGACATTGATCGTGGCCGTCAGTGGCGTGCTGGACGTAGTAGCCACCACATCCGCATAGAGTGTTTGGGTGCCGGTCCCAGTGTAAGTGCCGCCGCAGGTAGTCGGCGAAATGTGATTGCCGTTGCCATCCACGGAGTAGATAGTGACACCCTCGCCACCGCACGTGTTGTTCGTCGCCGTCCATGTTGGTGTGTTGCTGCTAATCTGAACGCCATAGTCCGTTGTGTCGGGGTATCCGGTCGTGGCGGTTCCTGGGAAAGACATGGAGCTTCGGCTCATCGTGAGAGTCGGTGTCGCCGGGCAGGAACCCGACGCAGTCTCTGTTACCGTGAAGGTCGCAGTGGTGGATGGAGTGCCGCCAGAGAACGTGAGCGTGCCTGTTCCAGCCGTGTTCGCTGGCACGCTGTATTTGACGAGGGGGGCGACGTTGGATGTGATCTGCAGCCAAGTGGGATTGCTGTTGGCCACTGTCCACCCGGTCCAGTTCAGCACCGTAATTGTGTCCGATCCCCCTAAGCTCCCGAACGTTTCTGAGGAGTGGTCCAGTCCCGGTGCACCCGCTTGCGTCAGCGTAAACACCTGAGGCACCGCGCCAGTCGCGCTCACAGTAAATTTGCAAGTCAGCGGACTGGTGGACGTATTCGCAGGCATGGTGTAACTAATCGTTCCCGCTCCAGTCCCGCCTGATGTAACCGAGGTGAAGCAGGACTGAATGCTGGTGGTCCACACCAAGTTTGTCGGTGCAGTGCTAGCCACATTTACCGAGCCTGACGTTGCAGCAGCAAGGGCGTTACCGGTTGTTGCCGATAACGAGATCGAAATTGAGCCGCCGCTTGGTTGCGAGATGTTGTAGACCGCTGTTCCGGACTCCATCTGTACCTGGATAGCCCCGGTAAGTGTGCTAGATCCAGTGTTCGGATTGAGCTTGTAGGTAAATGATCCGGTGCCAGTTGACGTGGTAGTTCCCGACGCTCCAGATGATAGGCTTAGCCCCAACGATCCTGTCACGACCGTGGTCCATGAACTGCTCGGCGCCCCCGTGATGCCGACGGTGGTGCTCAATTCGCCTTCGGGCGATGCATTCAGGTCATTGACGGGGTTCAGAAGCGCCGGAGACTCGATGGCGATCACGCGTGATCCCAGTCGAATATATTCCTTCGACGGAGGAGTCTGCGCCGACAACAAGCCAATCGAACCAGCCGTCAGTAGAAGCAACCCAAAACACAGTCTTTGCCGTTTTGTTGACACTGGGCTCAACAATCCTTTCTCCACTGCCCGGAAACCGCCGTGCTCAAAAAGGGTCGCTAGCATCGCTAGTTCCTCTTCCGAAGGGTGAATCGGAAGAACTTTGAAACGTCTGTCTGTGCGAAGTTGAATGCCGCTGATGACGCGGTGGGAGTGAAATTCTGGCCGCTGCTATCCACAACTTGAAAACCGCTGGAGAACAGGTCGATTGATGCGGCGATGGCAAACGGCGCGATCATTCGATAGTTGGTGCCGAATGCGTCCTGCGCTACTGGAGCGAGATGCTGGTGTCCTAACGGTGTTGCAATCCCAACTTCCAGAGATCCATTTGCAGAGGCTAGTAGCGAATCCGGATCGTCGATTCGAATATCAACCGGCACACCCCGCGTCAGCGTCAGGTTTAGTGTGGCACTGGGATTCTGGCTGGTTAGATGAACCACGTCTGGCGGCGCCCATCGGCAATTGTCGACATGGAGGCCAGTTCGTGGCTCTGCGCAAACGCTGTATAGACCAAACGGCAATCCGCTGAAGGATGCGTTCCCATTGATGTCAGTTATTGCAGGAAATGCGCGCGGGCCCGACATATTCGCCGCGGAGTCGGGTACAGAGAGTGTGGCTACAACGACGAACCCATTTGGTGTGTCAATGGCGGGAACCGCGACTTGAACCGCCAGTGTGCCGGTGGACTGTGCCCACGAATTCAGCGAAATGACAAATGCCGACAAGACAATGCCGGCTACGACGGAATGACACCGCATAGCTCTCCTCTTCCCGCTCTTCGAGCAGGCACGACCGACACAACTAAATCAGGGAATGCACCGAACGGTTGAGCATCCGGCAGTACAGAAAACAACTTCAACGAATCGACTCTTAGTCAATTCGTCTTCTCTCACCTTAGTCGCGTTCGACCGAGCAACTGGCCTACCAAACAGCTATCTGTTTTTGTACAATCGCAAATCTGCACTTACTCGGTCGCCTAAATCCAGAACTCGTCGCGTCAAAAAGCCCACACTGTGGAATATTACCCACTGTGCAACCTTAATGTCATTAACTTCAACTTATTAAAAACTTAGCGGTAATTTTCGAGCATACTCGAACTCCTGCAAATGTCAATAGGACTCGATGGGAGATCCAGCCACGTACAGCTTCTTCGCGCCGAGTAGCCTTCCTGCAGTTTTTTGCGTCACAATATCGAGTTTGTTCGGCTTTCCGAACACGGACAGAAGTAAGCCCTTGAAAACGCTCATGGCGGTTTGCGGATGAAGCTTTAGAAGGAACGACGCTTTCTCGCGAAGCACAAAAACTCCAAAACAGAGGCGTTGTAAACGAGTGGAAGTGACGCGCAAAAAGTTTTTTGGTTTGACACTCGACCGTGACGAATCCGCAATCTTAAACTGACCAATGCGCTCAGGCGCCTGACCCGTTAACACGGCGTCACTTCTCACTGGTCCGATCCCGGCTTTTCTCGTGTAATGAGGCGGAGCGGTTCGGTCGGGTCGAAATGGAAGTCGTCTGGCGACGGCGCCGTAGTTACTAGCTTGCGAGCTTTGACGGCTGCGATTCTCTGCCGAATTTCCTCCTCGCTGGGTTTCTGCCCTGAATCCGCGTTGGCGGCTTTGGCAGCTATTGGGGCCGAGCCCCTTTCTTCGGTTGCAGTTCGCCTGGCGGAAACCCGCTTCCGTCGCGCTCGAACAAGCACGAAATCGTTGAGTGTGCTTTTCGAAGTGTAGAACTGGCATGTTTCTAAGAGAATGCTCGCGATGTCCCGATAGGTGTACCCCCGCCGGCGCAACTCGTCGATCAATTCGGCGTATGGCTCCAGGCGCGATGATCCCGATTTCCTGGTAACCTTGTTCAAAATGTCTTGGAATTTGTCTTCCACGTAGGCTCCCAAGCATCAATATGTGCCGGACAGATGCCGGACAAGCTCCGGACAAAGGCCGGACAAGTGCCGGACTGACAACCTGCTATGCCAGCTGCGCGAATCTAAGCCGACAGGCTTAGGGATGGTGTCTAATTTCAATTGAGGTTTTAGAAAGCTGTTGAATTTGATGTTGCTCATTCTCGCTCCTTCAATCAACGTCGTTCTTCCGGACGACGATCTCTCGAATGAACCGCGCGGCAGGGCCGGGAAAACGCTCGGAACGCACGCTCTGGTGAATTGACGCGACTTGGTGGGATGCGATCGCGCCCAGGAGCGGGTCAAGCCCGGTGCCCTTCACGATTACATCGTGGCTGGCGAAGGCGATTTGCAGCTCGTCGCTGCCTCCCTCGGCGTAAACGAACTGATTCCACGATAGGATCAACGTCTGCTTCAACAACACGATCTCCAACGCCAGCGGCTGTTCTGAGCTGCTGATGATCCAGGGCGATTTACCGGCTGAGGCCACGTTCACGAGTGCGCTCCTTTCGGGGGCGAGATCGGACGACTTCTTGATGGACGATTAGTTTCGAAACAGACTTGACCAGCTCGGCAGCTCTTCGAATCATCTCTCGCGCCATCGCCAAACCTCGATGAGCCCCTGGATGAGAGAACGCTCGTTTGCCGCGCATAAGCTCTGAGGCCGACGTTCGGGCCATCGACCGCGCCACAGTCTCCTGGAGCCGCTCCTTGTCACTCGTAATCACCGTGACGCTTTGGCGGCCGCGGGACGCAGCCACATAGAACAACTCCTTCTGCATGCCGTCGCCCGAAAGGATCACCGAATCGACGGTCTTGCCTTGGCTGCGATGGGCAGTCACAGCGTAACCGTGCGCGAAACTCCTATAGTTGGAGGGCAGAGTGCGGCCATCGACGAGGCGAATCCGGCCGGCGCTATCCACGTCGGACAAGGTGACTAATTCACCGCTTGTGGTCCGCAGTCCAGACTCACGACGATTGGCGGTAAGCAGGAGCCGATCTCCGGCGGACACTTCAATCGAGCGCGCCTCCAATACATCAAAACTCGGGCCTTGCTTTGCTGAAACTATACACTCCGCTCCGTCTCCTCTGCGAACTACGAGGCCGTTGGACGCTAAACGCACTACCTCTGCTATCCCGTACTTCGCGATGGATTTCACAGCCCGGTGAAACCCCAGTAGTTGTCCTGGGCGATAGTTCTCCAGATCAGCTTTTTGTGCCGCAGTCCAGTTAAGCGACACGTGACGGGAGACGGTTCTACCTTCGCCAAGTTGGCCGCGTGTCTTGTTACGTTCGCGTATCGCCTCGGTTACTCGGTCGATCTCATCGTGCGTTGCGCAAACTACCAGAGTTTGCCCAACAGCGGCGGCATATGCGTCGGCGATTGCCGCGGCTCGGGCCGTGAATGCGACCTCGCGGACCGCGCCCATCGCGTCAAGCATTCCGAATCCTCGTTCTGGGTTGCGACGCAGTTCCTCCATCGCGTCGCGATACTCCTTCCTGACTTGGCGCTGTACCTGATTCAAGGCGACCGTCTTTAGGCAGGATTCTTTTTCCAGTATCCGCAGAGCGTCGCCTGCTTCGACACTCCGGATTTGCCTCGTATCCCCACTGAAGACCAATCGGAGTGAACATTCCTCTGCTAACCGAAGCAGGTGTGTCATCTGTCGCGCCGAGACCATGCCAGCCTCGTCGAGGATGATGACACTGCCACGCACGCCATCGCGAACGCGCGGGTCCTGCAGCAGGCGTTCGACCGTGATCGCGTCAGCGAAGCCGACCTTCTGCAACTCCTCGACTGCGCTCATCGTGGGAGCAACTGCAAGTACTTTATGGCCACTGTCCATGAGTTCCCGCCGCAATTCTTGGAGGGTTGCGGTCTTGCCGGTGCCGGCAGCGCCACTGATGCTCGCCGCAAGGTCACGTGATTGAAGAGCGAACTCCACTGCGTCCTTCTGTTCGGGACGCAAACGGTTCGAGACCACGAACGCACCCACATCGCAGAGCGGCTCGAATCGGCCCAGCCCACCATTGACGGTAGCAATCATGTTGCGTTCTCGTTCCAGACTTGCTGCTGTTGCTATCTCGCGACCGGAGCGCAGTATTGTGGCTGCGGATTCCTGAAGATTCAGTTCACCCTTCAAGTCGCCAAGCCGGATTCGTCCCCTCCCATGCCGCAAGGCCTCCGTTAGCAGCTCGTGATCCCGAGCTACCGACACCCGCTCGAATATGTGGTCTTTGGCGTATTCCAACGATGCCGCGCTCGGTTCCACTGCCGGCGTCAATGGCTGGAAACCACACATTCGCGCTAGCGTCTTTGCTTCGTTCGGGCTCAGCCGAGCCCGCTGTTTTTCCCGGAGTTCACGTGTCGAAATCTCGGTGAGCTTATCGGCCCTCGACTGTCGAACCAGCACGGCGACTTCATTGTCAGTCGGCCTGCGGCCCCGCTGCTCGATGAACACTTCAATCGCCTGATCGCGCTGATGGCTGCGCTGGCTGAACTTTTCGAGCAACTCCGCAGAGACGCCTCGGATCTCGAACCCGACATCCCTTCCCCGTGCATCACGCTGGTTATCGATTTCGTAGCCGAGCGACCGCACCTCCCGAGCGAGAGAATTGCGATACACCTCGGATAGATAGGCCCGGCATTCATAGATACCCGACGCTTGGAGCGCCTTCCAGCGGCCCTCGTTGCCGTCGAATGTCAGATTCGCAGCGACGGCATGTGTATGCAGCTGCGGATCAAGCTCACGGCTGGTGTCGTGGTGGTAGACGGCCAGCGCCAGGTTCCCGGTCGGCCTGTCTTCATTGGCGCCACCTTGGCGTACACGGCTCGCCGCATACGCCTCGGTTTCTTTAATGGCTTCCGCAACGGCAGTGCGATGCGCAACGATCAACCTATGGTCACCTCCTAGAATCGCAAGTACCGAAACCGACTTTGGGGCCGAGAACGTGAAATCGTAGAGGCTTCGCCCCTGCGCAAGCTTAGTACCGTCGACGGCAATGCGGTCGGCACTGTGGCGCACCCGTAAGAACTCCTTAGTCCGCGGATCGAGGCCTTGGCGCAGAGCTTCGAACTCTTCGGTCTTCACATGACCGCTTAGTCCCAGAAGTTCCGCACCACGGCCCTGCCAGATACCTGTCACACGCTCGCCCTCGGCGTAGTAATCGCTGTGCTCCAAGTGGCGGGATGAATATCCCTTGCCGTTCGACATGGCGCGGATCGTCAGCATCGGTTCTCTACGGACGCGCTGGAAGATTCATCCAGCGCTCAAACCACATGCCGATTCCGATGCCAACTAACAGGCCGAGGCTCGTCAACCAAAACAGCGACCAGCGATATTCCTCCCGGAAAACACGTACCAGTTCTTGCGCTGAGTTCAGAGTCCTCTGAATAGCATCGGCGCAGGTCGATTCGAGATTTGCGATTGCTTTGCGTGCCTCCTCCGCGGCACCGCGGTATGAGTTGCCAAGCGAACTGGCCGTTGGCCCAAATTCAGCCGTGGACTTCTTTATCTGAGCGGCGGCCACCGCCAGCGCGTCGGCGGTTTCAGGAATCGTTGACTTCACGAACTGCTGCCGCAGGCTTTCATTGATCGTCGCGACGATAGCTTCGGGTTTGATTCCTTCTGCGATCGTTTTCGGAAGCTGCGACAACCGCTGGTCGAGCTGCGCTTGATGTGTCGCACTGGATTGACGGATTTTCTCGAGCGCGTTAATCGCGTCGCCAATGTTCTGTTCGAACCCTTGTCTTTCCGTGGTCATGCGCCCCGGCACATCGACCATGAGCACCACCAGAAACTGCATGATCCGCAGAATGCGTAGCATCTCGTCATTCTCGGGAAGGGAACGGCAATGTCGTATCTCGCGGTAATAGTCGGCCCGCAGCTCGGCTGGGAGTGCGTTCGCGATGCGATCGATCAGGTCTGGTTCCGGACTCACGGCAGCAACAAGTCCTTCACCTTGTCGAACTCTGCGAACATGCGTCGCCGGTAGCTTTGAGCGCGCATAACCAGCGATGCCTTCTGCAACTCTGGTGCGTCGGTCAATCTACTGGCGACCGCGCCCAGCGTGACCCCGTGATTCCGCGCGGCATTTTCAAGGACAGGCAACCGATAGTCCATCTGGAGCACGGAAGGCGAGTATTCTCGCTGGAACATGAGAGCTTGTTCACTCTCCCGCCAATACCTGAAGTCGGTATGCTCTGAGATAGAGTTCTCAACGATCAAGTAAGCTGTTCGATTGCCCAACTGCGAAGCCCAGGCAAGAACGCTCTCCACGCTAGCCGGATCGGCCGTGACAACGCCCACGGCGGTGAAGGTGATGCCAGCGTCAGACACATGTGAGTACATCTTGTCGAACCACTCGTAGGTCACCTGCCCTGCACCCGCGCCCATGTCGGCCAGGATCACCGGCGGACCATCGGTTAGCTCATCCACAAAAGCGTCCAGGCCAGCTGGGGT
>Ga0116135_1001444_pt1 | contig 11931 bp, 13 predicted proteins | sample June2015DPH_20_1_FD_89738 | JGI IMG/M metagenome (GOLD analysis project Ga0116135, IMG submission 89738) | Peatland microbial communities from SPRUCE experiment site at the Marcell Experimental Forest, Minnesota, USA - June2015DPH_20_10 | ecosystem: Environmental > Terrestrial > Soil > Wetlands... | reverse complement strand
TAGTGATCCGGTGGTTCTGTATGGAAGGGCCATCGCTCAACGGATAAAAGGTACGCCGGGGATAACAGGCTGATCGGAGTCAAGAGTTCACATCGACGCTCCGGTTTGGCACCTCGATGTCGGTTCATCGCATCCTGGGGGTGTAGAAGCTCCCAAGGGTTGGGCTGTTCGCCCATTAAAGCGGTACGTGAACTGGGTTCAGAACGTCGCGAGACAGTTCGGTCCCTATCTGATGTGGGCGCAGGAGATTTGAGAGGGCTTGTCCTTAGTACGAGAGGACCGGGATGAACCAACCTCTTGTGATCCAGTTGTCACGCCAGTGGCATAGCTGGGTAGCGAAGTTGGGTCAGGATAAGCGCTGAATGCATATAAGCGCGAAACCTTCCTCGAGATGAGATCTCCCAAGGGTTGAGTCCCTTATAAGGGCCGTGGAAGACTACCACGTCGATAGGATGGATGTGTAAGCGTAGTAATACGTTGAGCTGACCATTACTAATAGCCCGTTCGGCTTGACCATAATATTTACTGTAGATACAAATACAGCGCAAAGCTTGTAAGTTAGCCCATCAATATTCAGAAGACTGTTGCTCGGTTGTTCCGTTATTCGGTTGCTCGGTTCCGAAAACGGAGCAACTGAATAACTGAGCAACCGATCAACGGTCTTCACGACTTTTGGGTGATTCTAGCGTGGGGGTCCCACCCGTTCCCATCCCGAACACGGAAGTTAAGCCCTACAGCCCCGATGGTACTGCACGCGCGAGTGTGTGGGAGAGTAGGAAGTTGCCCGAATTAAAAACAAAAGCCCCGGCCCGCAAGGTCCCCGGGGCTTTTTGATTAACGCTAGGCCTCCGTAGCTCTACTCCCGAAATTCGACACTTAAGAGCCAGTTGAATAGCTTCTCCCTGTGTAGAGCGCTAGTCGGGCCAGCGGATCACTTCCAGTACCTTCCTCGCCATCGGCTCGCTCATGGAGCTCACCTGCCCTACGATCACGGCCAACCAGCTGGGGTCCCTGCAAACCACCGAAAAAACGTCAAGGTCCCGCATGCAAATCCCAGACAATACCGCCGCTACGAAATCCCCCGGCGGAAGGCCCTGGATTTCGGCGAACTTCCGCGCCGTCCACGTCGAGACCCGCCGGCGAGCGCGGTCGTACAGAAACGGTATAGCCACAATCGAAAGTATTACGACCGCGACCCGTGCGAGCACCACAGCCAACTTAATCCGGTAAACAGAATGAAAAGCAACGCCGAAGGTGTATGCGAAGTATAAAGCAAGTCCCGAGAGAAGCAAAACGCCGACGTGCACCGCCTTCTGTATTAGGCGTAAAAGCCTAAGTAGCTGCCGGAATCGTAAGGTAGGAACGCCGATCATTAGCGCCTGCAAATATCGACGCCTCGATTCTCCGTCAAATGGAACAACGAGCGCCAACAGCGCCCTGCAAGCAATCGTCACATCCTCGTCGTCTTGAGCGGAGAGGCGAATGGCGAGGACGCTTGCAACCTTTGCGCCGTGAGGCCCAGTTGGCCAAACATGATCCAATTTTTCAAGCACAACGATCGCTGAGTCCAGCAGTGTCGAACAATTCAAAATATTTCTGGATGGTTGCAGCGGTTCCGCCAAGTCCGTCGCCGTTACAGAACCTTTGCGACCGCGCTTCGGCCGCGAAGCATTGGATTGCAATGAGTCCGTTGAGAGGGTCTCGGAAAGGTACCACGGCACTACGTTGTCACGGTCGAGCTTGAGAATTTGGGCTGAAAAACGCGGGCCCACTCTCGCCGCCTTGAGATACATTGCAAGTAATTCCGCGAGAACTCGCTTGTAGTCGTCAGACTCCGGCGGCGTGCGCCATTCCACCAACGTGCGGGCGGCTAGCTGTAAACGAGCGAACGCTACTTGGTCCATTGCAGGAAATCCGCCTCACTGTTTTGGAAAGAGCTTCTGCATGAAGAGCACCTGCTGTTCACCTGCTAACTGGGCCGCAAACAACAGGGCAGTCTCCGTCCACCACTCCTTATCCGAGAAGTATGACTCTAAGAGCTCACCGCTCACAGTCGCTAGGCCACGCGACACCGTGGTGTCCTTCAACGCCCGCGAGGTTAAGTACTGGAACGTGAGGTGCGAAAACGCCATGAGAGCTCGTCCGCGATCGTCGAAACCTCTTTCAACAAGGAGCTGGCTCCTTTCCTCGATATTGTGGACAATCTCACGCGGGCTAAGCCTGCTGGCTCGCGAATGGGTCATCGATTCCAGAATCTCGGGAATAACTTTGCCATCGAGCAAGTCGCGTGGTATCTCACGCAAGCGCGCCTTGTGTAAACTGAGGGCGATCCTTTGCAACAGGTGCACAGCCTCGTCACTGGGAAGAGTGAGATTGTATTCCTTCTGTACTTCTGGCGGCGCATATCGCCTCTCTACCAGAATATTGACGCACTCTTCGTATAGGAGATGGCGATGCTCGGGAATTAGACCCCTCACACGCTGCACTAGAACGATCAGGGACAGGAGCATAGGATTCAGCGCCAGTTCGAAGAGGCGAGGATTCGCCGAAAGCTGCTGGAGGATGGGCTGCAACAATGCAGCCTCATTTAACGAGTCACACCACTTGCTTACAAGCTCTCCGACCAGCGCTTTCGAAAGTCTTTGAATCGTCATGGTCGCAAACCCGTGCGAAGCCAACTGCCCCTGATAACCGAAAATTCGGCTAGTGACAATAAAGCGATTGCCCGCCGGAACGCTACTAGCGAGCTCCCCAACCTTTCGGGCAATCAATTCCCGAGCGTGTCTTGCGCCAAGCTCGTCGAAAGCATCGAAGAGAAATATACACTCGCCCCTATTAAGTTTTTTCTCAAGGTAATCTGGAGGCAGGGATCGTGCGCCAGATACGACGTTCCACTCATTGACAATATATTGAAGAAGCCGACCATCGGCCGGCCATTTAACGACATCGTGTAAGCGATTCAAGTACACGAAGATTGGAAACGGGAACTCCTCATATCCGAAATCTGCCCGTATCCGACTGCGAGCGAACCGGACGCGCTCTGAGTCTAGCGACGGACTGGCAGAAATACCTGTGATCACATTACCACTCTTTCCACGAGCAAACGTCAGGGCCAAAAAGCGGAGCATCGTTGTTTTTCCCGCACCGGGCTCGCCCAAGATTACTAATCGGTGATTTGCCTTGACCGCATCTGCCACTGAGATGTCGTGAGGATCGTCGCGTGACGAGCCAATCGTTAAAGAGATGTAAATTCGATCAAGCTCCTGGAGATTCCCAGCCGTTATCGGAATTAATGTCGTTGGAAGAATAGGTAAGTATTGATGCGACTTGATGACCCAGGAAAGATACTCGTTTTCAAACGTCTTGCCAGATCGTCGGTTGTGGAGTCGGGTCCACAAATTGCTAACGGCCACTTTAGCCGCTGGCCAGATAAGTACAGTGAAGCAACCACCAAAAACCGCACTAAAGAAACTGACGAGCGCTGTGAAAATAACGGGGTTTGACTGCGCCCACTTAATCATGGTTCACATAACGCCAAGAGGTGCCGAGGAGTGCTGCGGGTGCGAAGGAATCAAATCACCGCCCCGGGACCATCTCTTCCAGCTGTTCATCCGGTCTCCATTCAGAAATTGCTTGTCGCGACAAGATCTCCCCAAACTTCTCTGGCAACACAGCGTCCATTATTATAGCCTCAGTCGGATTTTAAAAATCACCATTGGCCGAATGATCGTATCCGAACGGATAAAAGGCACGCCGGGGACAACAAGGCTGATCGGAATCAAGAGTTCACATCGACGCCCCGGTTTGGCACGTCGATGTCGGTTCATCGCACCCTGGAGGCGTAGAACCCAAGAGTCAGGCTGTTCGCCTATTGGAGCGGTACGTGAATTGGGCTCAGCTTCCCGGGCTTCTTTAGTTTGGCCGCACTTCTGACTGCGCTAAGCTGAGAACGGTGACGCCATGAAAGCACTCTCATTCTGGAAAGCCGTCACCATGGATAAGGCCGACTTGTTGGAAGAAGTTTTCGCGTTCCTCCGCGAGAGCGGAATACGCTTTTGCGTCATCGGCGGCCAGGCCGTCAATGCCTATGTCGAGCCGCTGGTCAGTTTGGACCTCGACCTCGCGGTTGCAGTCGCCCAGATCGACCAAATACGCAAGCTGGCCAAGGATCGCTTTCACGCTGAGGAATTTCCGCACAGCCTGAATATCTCATCGCCCGGCTCCAATCTTCGCGTTCAGATCCAGACCGACCCGCGTTACGGCGATTTTGTGGAACGCGCATCGATGCGTGATGTCTTGGGCTTGAACCTTCCAGTCGCCGCGATCGAGGATGTTCTGCAAGGCAAAATCTGGGCTGCCTCCGATCCCACGCGGAGACCCACGAAGCGGCGAAAAGATCTGCTCGATATTGAACGAATTCTGGAAGCGTATCCGCCACTCCGGGCTCTCGTCCCAGAGGAAATTCTTCGGCAACTCTCCTAGCGGGTGACGGCTGCCATATATGGTACCGTATACGTATGGTGAAGACCACCGTGTACCTCGATTCCGAAATTGTCCTCTCCCTCCGCCAAATGGCCGCGTCCCAAGGGCGCAAGCAAGCGGAGTTGATTCGCGACGCGCTGGTCGCCTACACACGCGATGGCAAGCGCCCCCTTCCGCGAGGTCTCGGGAAATACGATAGCGGGGAACGGGACGTCTCCGAGCGCGCCAAACAGATCCTCCGTGACGCAGCGAAGCGAGGGAAATGGCGCTGATCGCGGACTCGGGCGCCATCTATGGACTCCACGACCGCCGGGACCGCCATCATCGGGCGCTTCGGAAAGCAATCGAGCAAGAGACCGGGCCTATCTTGATCTCCCAGGCAATCCTGAGCGAGATCGATTGCCTGCTTCGCGCGAAGCTGGGGACCAACGCGGAAATCGACTTCCTGGATGACATCATCGCATCCATCTTCACATTGGTGCCGTTCACGGCAATCGATGTGATTCGGTCCCGCGACCTGGTTGTAACCTATCGCGACCTGGATCTCGGGCTCGCGGATGCAGCAGTGATCGCCACCGCGGAACGCCTCGGCGTCAGACGAATTCTCACAGTGGATGAGCGCGACTTTCGAGCAGTGCGCGGCGCAGACGGCAAACCCTTCCGGCTTCTGCCCGCCGACGCTTAACAGCCAAAGGAGACAGCAACAATGAGTGCAGCTACCAACAAACAAATCATGCAGGACATCTTCGCCGAGCTGGCCAAAGGAAACTCCAAGCTGTTCGTCGAAACCATGGCGGACGATTTTCGCTGGATCCTTGCCGGCACCCTCAAATGGTCCCAAACGTTTGAGGGAAAGAACGCCGTCCTGACGGAACTATTCGGGCTGTTGGGTTCTGTACTTGCCGGCCCAGTCGTGACCACTGCGCACCGCTTCATCGCCGACGGCGACTACGTGGTGGTGGAAGCTCGAGGCAAAAACACAACTAAGCGCGGGACTCCGTACAACAACGCCTACTGCTTCGTGTTCCGTTTAGCCGATGGCAAACTAAAAGAAGTTACAGAATACATGGACACGGAACTCGCGACCGCCGCGATGGGAGATTCCCTCTAGCCTACTTCCGGCCCACCACCACTACTTCGCCGCAATAGCGTCGTAACGCGGGAGCCACGTTCAAAACAACGCCGTCGATTTTCTCCAACGCGCCCACCACTCCGCGAACCGCCGCGCTTTCGAACCTTCCCCGAAACAATCGCTTGGCCATCGCCAGCAGATTCATCGGCATCACATCCACCTGCGACATACTCCCGCGCAGCATCCGAACATGATCGTCGTTAAACACAATCTCTTCGCCTTGGTCATCCGCCTGGCCGCGCAATTTCCATCCCAGCCTCCGAAACACATTCAATAGCTGATTGTTGCCGTAAGTTTCCGCCAGCACCAACCGCCCGCCCGGCCGCAGCACGCGCAACAACTCCTCAAGCGCCCCTGGATACTTCAGCGTATGATGCACAGCCGCGCTTCCATAAATCAAATCGAACTCTTCGTCGCGAAAACAACTCAGATCGCTCGCATCCCGTGCCACTCCTCGAACGCGATCGGCCACGCCACCGGCCGCCGCACGGCGTTGCGTAACCTGAATCGCCACCGGCGATAAATCCAAAAAAGTAACGTTCGCGCCTTCCCCCGCCAGCATCAGCCCCCAATCGCCCGTGCCGCAACCATAATCGAGAACCGCCCGCCCAACCACAGGCTCGGCCAACAAAGTTTTCAAAATAGCCGAATACAACCGTCGCCGCTCATAAATAGGCTTGGCGGGATTCGCCAAATCAGCGAGCAGCGTCTGCCGCGTACAAACCAGATCGCTCTCCGGCAAATTCAGGAACTGCGCGTAGGACGCGTCGTAGAAATCCCGCTCGAGATCAGCGCTAATTGTCACGAGGAACCAGAAACCAGAAACCAGAAACTAGAAACCAACCAGCCGCTCCATCTCCGCCACCAGATTCTCCACCTGCGGCAGAATCTCATTCTCGAGCTGCGGATTGTATCCCACCCAAGTATCGAGCGCTCCCACGCGGCCCACCGGCGCATCCAGATGCTCGAACAATTCGTTCGCGATTCGCGCGGCCAGCTCCGCGCCATAGCCCCACGAAAGGCAGTCCTCATGCGCCACCATTACGCGGCTGGTTTTCTCCACCGACGCGCGAATCGCCTCCCAATCGTAGGGCGAAAGCGACCGTAGATCGATCACTTCCACCGTTTTATCCGGAAACCGCTGCTCCAACTGCAGCGCGGCCTGCAGCGATTTTTGGACCAGCGCGCCGTAGGTGATCACCGTCAGGCTCTGGCCGGCCTTCACCACTTTGGCTTTTCCAAATGGGATGGTGTAATCCGGCCCCGGATGTGGCGATCGATTGTAAGGCTCGCGGTAAAGCTTTTTGTGTTCCAGAAACAACACCGGATCGTCGGCGCGAATGGCAGTGCGCAACAGCCCGCACGCGTCCAGCGCATTCGACGGCATCACCACGCGGATCCCCGGCATGTGCGTGAAAATCACCTCGCCGCACTGGCTGTGATAAATCGCTCCGCCCTGCAAATATCCGCCGATTGGAACGCGAATCACCATCGGTGCGCTGAATCCATTGTTCGATCGCCAGCGCAACGTCGCCAACTCGTCCCGCAACTGCATCATGGCCGGCCAAATGTAATCGAAGAACTGGATTTCCGGAATCGGTTTCAGCCCGCGTGTTGCAAGTCCCGTGGCGCGCCCTATGATTGCTGCTTCCGCAATCGGCGTGTTGAAGCAGCGCTCGGACCCGAACTTGATTTGCAACCCGGCGGTAGTCTTGAATACGCCGCCCTTCCCTTTCACTTCCGCCAGGCTGGCTTCCCTGCTGCAATCGGCCACATCTTCGCCGAACACAATGATGCGCGGATCGCGCCGCATTTCCTCGCGCAGCGTCCTGTTGATTTCATCCACCATGGTGCGCGGATCGCCAGAAAAATCCGCCTCCGTTTCGAATTCCGCGGAAGTCGGATCTATTTTGTCGGAATAAAGATAACGAAGCGCCGAATCCTTGGCCGGTGGCTCCGCGCGCAGCACCAAATCAGTGGCCTGTTGGATCTCCTGATCCACTTCATAGATGATCACCTGCAATGATTGTCTATCGAGGACGCCTTCCGAGACCAGCCATTCAGGAAACTTGATGATCGGATCACGCGCCTCTTCGGCTGCACGCTCGGCCTTGGTTTTGTAGAGACGCTCATCATCGGATAGCGAATGCGAATACGGCCGCGTCACCGTGGCATGCACCAACGCCGGACCCTTGCGCGCCCGCGCATGCGCCACCGCCTCCGCCATCGCGTGATAGGAAGCCATGAAATCCGTGCCATCCACTTCCACCCGCTTCAAATTTGGAAAACCCGACACCAATCGCGCGATATTTCCCCCCGCCGTCTGTCTTTCCACCGGTACCGAGATGGCGTAGCCATTGTCCTGGATCAAATACACCATCGGCAGGTTCTCCAAACACGCCGCGTTCAACGATTCCCAGAACTCGCCTTCGCTCGTAGCGCCCTCGCCGCTCGAAACCAGCGTCACTTCATCCGACCCCGGATCCAGATATCGATAGGCCTGCGCGCATCCAGCCGCCTGCACGAACTGTGTGCCTGTGGGCGACGATCCGGAAACGATGTGCAGCTCCGGCGAACTCCAATGGGAGGGCATCTGCCGTCCGCCGGAACTTGGATCAGCCGCCGCTCCCACCGACCCCAGCAGCGTTTGCTCGGCCGTGAAGCCCAGCATCAAACTCAAGGCGCGGTCGCGATAGTAGAGATAGAACCAGTCATGCCCAGGCCGTAAAATCAGCCCCGCCGCGGCCTGCACGGCTTCGTGCCCAGCGCCGCTAATCTGGAAAAATATTCGATTCTGCCGCTTCAGCAGAATCTCCCGGTCGTCCAGGCGTCGCGCCATATACATCGCGCGATAGGCTCTGATCAGATCCTCCCGCGCGGGCGCGGCATCCACCGAAGCTTGTAAGCTGGTTGGCGTTGCCATCGGTTGTGCCTGTAGTCTCCCGTTCACAGTTTATCAACCAGTTCTCTAAGCTACCACCCACCTCCGCCAGCCACCAGCAACCAGCCACCAGCAACCGGCCACCAGCCCCCGTCTTCCGCCATAATAGTTGTATATGAAATTCCTAGCACCACTCATGATCGTCGCGTCTGTGTCCCTGTTCGCCGCCGACTTAAAGGTGGTGGAAGAGATCGTGGCCAAATGCAACGGCGACATCGTCACCCGCAGCGACCTCGATAAAGCGCGCACCGAGCTCACCGACATGCTTCGTCATGAGGGCCTAGCCGGAGCCGCTCTCGATGAGAAGGTGGCCGAAGAGTCCAAACACCTGTTGCAGGATCGCATCGACAATCTGCTGCTGGTGCAAAAGGCCAAGGATCTCGATATCAAAGTCGACGCCGACCTCGCCAAGCGCGTAGCGGCCGTTCAGAAGCAATCCGGAATTGCCGACCCCGACAAGTTTCACGACTGGGTGAAGGAACAAACCGGTGGCGTGCCGTTTGAGGATTTCAAAAACGACATGAAGAACCAGATGCTTCGCGAGCGCGTCATCCGGCAGGAAGTTGGCGAGCACATCACTATCAAGCACGAAGAGATGGAGAAATATTACAACGAGCATAAAGCCGACTTCATCCGCGAGGAACAGCTCCTTCTGCGGGAGATCCTGATATCCACGGAAGGCAAGGACGAAGCCGGCGTTGCCGCCGCCAAAAAAAAGGCGGAAGATCTGGTAGCACGCGCACGGAAGGGGGAACGGTTTCCCGAACTCGCGCGCGACAATTCAGATTCCATAACCGCCAAGTCCTTTGGTGCGCTGGACCCTTACAAAAAGGGCATCCTGGACCCATCCCTGGAGAGTCAGGTTTGGGACAAGCCCAAGGGCTATGTGACGGATCCGATCCCTGTCAAGGCCGGATTCTTGATCCTTCGAGTGGAAGAACATTATAAGGCCGGCCAAGCCGAGCTTGCTGAAGTGGAGGGTGAGGTGCAGGACAAACTCTACGCGCCGCGCATGCAGCCCCTGGTGCGCGATTATCTCACCAAACTCCGCAAGGAAGCCTTCCTCGAAATCAAGCCCGAGTATGTCGACAGCGGCGCCGCCTCCGGAAAGGACACCTCCTGGGTGGATCCAGCGCAGCTCAAACCTGAGACCACCACCAAGGCCGCGGTTGCCAGCGTGGCCAAGCACAAGCGCCTGCTATGGATGGTTCCCGTTCCCGGAACCACGACCGGTTCCACCAGTACGTCTCAGTAAGTCAATTCATGAAATCGCCCTTCGTTAGCGATTTGAAGCCGAACCAGGTGATCACCACAACCTTCCTGGTGCATGGGAAGGACGTCCGGCAGAAGAAATCGGGAGAACCCTACCTTTCGCTCCTGCTCGGAGACCGCACCGGCGATGTCGACGCCAAAATGTGGGACAACGTCGCCGAAGTGATGGAAACTTTCGAGCGTGACGACTTTGTCAAAGTGAAAGGGCTGCTGCAAGTCTTCCAGAACCGGCTGCAGCTCACCATCCACAAGATGTCGCGCGTGCTGGATGGCGATGTGGATTTCGCGGACTTTTTTCCGGCCTCCGAACGCGATCCCGCTGAAATGTTCGCCGAGCTGCGCGGGATTGTCGCCGGCATCACGAACCCCCACCTGCGCGCGCTGCTGGAAACTTTCATGGACGATGAGCCTCTGGCGCGCATGTATCGCATCGCGCCTGCGGCGAAGCAGGTGCATCACGCTTTCCTCGGCGGATTGATCGAACATGTGCTTTCGCTGTGCAATCTCGCGCGCATGATGGCCACGCACTATAAATACGTCGATATCGATCTGCTGCTCACGGGCGTAATCCTGCACGACGTCGGCAAGGTGGCCGAGCTGACCTACGATCGCAGTTTTGGTTATAGCTCGGAAGGGCAACTGATAGGCCATATCGCCATCGGCTTGCGCTTCCTGCATGAAAAGCTGCAGCGGCTGCCCGATTTTCCGCCCAAGCTCCGCGTGCTGGTGGAGCACATGATCCTGAGCCATCACGGAGAACTGGAATTTGGTTCTCCCAAATTGCCGCAATTTCCCGAGGCATTGCTCTTACATCATCTCGACAATCTGGACTCCAAGATGGAATGCATGCGTGCGCTAGTGGCCAAGGATCGTCTGGTGGAAGGTTTCTGGACCGGCTATAACGCGTCGCTGGAACGCTCGGTCTTGAAAAAGGCAAAGTATCTGGAGGAGGAACCCGCCAGCCCAGCGCCCACATCGACCGCGTCCACGTCGAGGCCCGCCGCTCCACCGCCTCCGCCCGCGCCAGTGCCGCAACGAGAGACCCGAGCCGAACCCACGCCACACCCCCCCGCGCCCGTGCCGCAAGAGGCAAGTTCCCACTTCGCCGAAAAGTTGGGACAGGCTTGGCGTAAAGGTTCCTGAGATGCCCCGGAAAGGCGCGCGCGAAATTCCGCCACCGCTCGAGCTGGAATGCCTCAAAGTTCTGTGGACGCTCGGCGAAGGCAACGTCAAGGACGTTCGCCACGCCCTCACCGGCAGCCGGAACCTGGCGTACACCACCGTAATGACGGTGCTCGACCGGCTGGCGCGTAAAGGCGGCGTGTCGCGCCGCAAAGTTGGCCGCTCCTTCGTGTATGTGCCGGTGCTCAGCCGCGGAGTCCTGTGCCGCCTGGCCGTTCAAGATCTGGTGGATCGTTACTTCGACGGTTCCGAGGCGGCTCTGCTGGATCTTCTGAAAGATGGCAAGCCGCTCTTATAGTAAGCCTCTGGCTCTCAATTCTCCCTCAATCTGCGCGGCCGATCGAAATTGCACCGCATCCATCCCCTGCTCCCGCGCGGCGTCCACGTTCACCGCAAGATCGTCAGTGAAGAAGCATTCCTGCGGCTCGCATCCGGCACGCGCGATGGCCGCATCGAATATTTTGGCGGACGGCTTCAACGCGCCCACTTCGTAGGAAAGCACCGAATGATCGAAATGACCCAGCAGCGGATAATGCGCCTGAAGCATGTGAAAGTGGATCGGATTCGTGTTCGAAAGAATCATCAGCGGATACCGGCGGCGAAGATCTACCAGCAGCGATTCCTGAATCAGCGGCTCAGGCAGAAAAACGCTAGTCCACAAATCGCAGAATTCCTCATAGCCGATCCTGATATCCAGCACGGCCGAAAACTCTTTGACAAATTGCTCGGCCCCCACTTGCCCGCTCTCAAATCGCGACACCAGATCGGTCCCGCGCATTCGCTGCGGAATCTCGGTGACCGGATAATCACAGAGCAACCGCAGCTTCGCGTAGGCACGCTTGAAATCGAAAGGGATGATGACGTTACCGAGGTCGAAGAAGATGGTTTTGATCACTACCTTTTGATTTTAGAGGCTAGGCTG
>Ga0116135_1001443_pt1 | contig 11937 bp, 7 predicted proteins | sample June2015DPH_20_1_FD_89738 | JGI IMG/M metagenome (GOLD analysis project Ga0116135, IMG submission 89738) | Peatland microbial communities from SPRUCE experiment site at the Marcell Experimental Forest, Minnesota, USA - June2015DPH_20_10 | ecosystem: Environmental > Terrestrial > Soil > Wetlands >... | reverse complement strand
GACGGCTTCATTGCCGGCCCTAACGGCGAATACGACTGGATTGTGCCGGACCCTTCTATCGATTTCGCTGCCATCTGGGCTCGGTATGACACAGTGCTCATGGGCCGCAAGACATTCGAGATTGCCCAAACCAGGCGCAAGATTTTCTCTGGTTCCGTTCAGCGCTGGGTGGTCGTCTCGCGCACGCTGAAGGCCGAAGACCACCCTGATACCACCATCCTGAGCAGCGGCATCCATGAGGCTGTGGCCGCAATGAAGGCCGAATCGGGCCCGCAACCGCAAAAGGACATCTGGCTCTTTGGCGGCGGCGTGCTGTTTCGCTTTCTGCTCGATGCCGGGCTTGTGGATGCAATTGACGTGATGGTGATGCCGGTTCTGCTGGGCAGCGGGATTCCATTTCTGCCCGAAGGCCGCCGGCAGACGCTTCGCCTGGCGACCAGCAAGGCGCTGGCCAGTGGAGTTCTGCAGTTATCTTACGATGTTGACGGAGCCATTTCTCCCGGTTGATTGGAAGGCATTACGGCGCGAAATGTGCGGACGATAAAAGAGGCGAGTGCATAAGCATCCGCCTCTTCGCTATTCCTCAACCGGAAAGGTTCTTTCGATCAGAACCTGTAGACTACGCCGACTCCTGCCCGCGAGCTCCACGTTTTGTGGGGCGAGTTCCCGAGTTCTGTTGAATTGTTGATCAGCGAGAAGGACGACGCAATGTCGTCGCCATAAGCGCGCGCGGACAGGTGTTGGCTGATCTTCCATTCCATTCCGCCGCCGACCCCGCCGGCAAAGGAGATGTTCGGCGTCTGGCTCGTTCCGCCGATGTGCTCTCCACCCAGCAGGACATCGACAAAGCCGCTGATGGGCCCATAAAGGGTGGCGTGAAGCACCGGCCCAAAAAGGACCGTGGTCTCGTTAGGTTTCTGCGTGCTGTTTTCAATAGCCGGGCTGGAAAGAGATCTTGGGTAAAATGCCCCTTCCCCGGTTACGCCGAAGTACCTGCCCCAATCGCGGGTGAGGCTAAACTTGGCGCCAATCATGCCGTTGCGCGAAGTGTTGACATTGTTGAGGCTGGTGTAGGCAAAGCCGCCGAAGGCTTCCCACTTGTAGACTTTTTCAGGCTGGTCGTTATCCGCAGAGGTCCTGGCTGGGGCAGCCTGGCTGGCGGCCATTACGGGCATCATTGCGGCCGGAACCAAGGCCAACATCGAAATCAGAAACTTCCTCTTCAACTTGAAACTCCTCAAAAGCCGTGCTGTGGCCAGACTGCCGCTTCCGGGTTTCCCCGCTCGAGCCGGCGCCAGGACTGAAATCGGTACCCTCATAGACTATCCTCTCGACCCCGGTTCCATGAAGTCCTGCGCCATGAAGTCCGAAGCCAGCCGATCTGCTACGGCTGCCGGTTTTGGACCGGAACCGCCGCGGGCAGGTTCAACAATTTCCCCGCATTGTCTGATACTGTGACGGCTACGCCGCCGGGAAGATAGCGATTGATCACCTGCGGGTCGGACCAATCGAGGTCCCAGCCATCCTGAATGGCCAACACCGTGTACTGGCCGGGGACCACATTCCTTAACGAAAAACTGCCGTCGGAGTCGGACTGGTCGCGCCGTGCCAGCGATTGCAGCCCGCCCAGGTTCTTTGGCGCAAGCACTACCATTACGCCGGCTACGCCCTTGCCGTCGCTGCGCGCAAATCCCTGCACTTCGGTGGTTCCCTGGCTGACGATAGCCTGGATCGTCATTGGGCGGTCGCGCACTGTGATCCCGCTTCCCGCGTGGGTCGCGCCGTCCACCGTAGTTGCTGCGACGGCCAGCAGGCCCCCATTCGGTGCGCCGGTGCTCCCGACCTGGATTTCCCACTCGCCCGGCGGAACCGACTGGAAGTTGAAGACGCCGTGTGTGCAGGGGGTTGGGATCACATTCATGCGGTGCGCCCAGTCGGCCGGCACGAGCATGATCATTGCGTTGGCCGGAAATGTACCTGAGGTGAAGCGCACGGTCCCACTGATAGTCACGGATACCGCTCCAACGGTGGGATCCACCTGCTGGCTCGCCGTTGCGTCCAACTCGGTAATCCGCGGAGGATCGCCCTGTGTGAGCTCATATTGACCTGGGGCTACACCGCGAAACACGGTGCTTCCGCTTTCCATTGCGTCGAAAAAGCCGCCGCTCACGGCAGTGACCGGCACGCCGAAGATGGTCTGCTGCAACTCGGCGCGCGCAATTGACCCATCGGGCTTGCGCGGCGTCTGCACCTGGATGTGCAGGGCCGGGACGGCATGAAGGGTGATGTCCGCTTCCTGACGGCTGCCGCCGGTGACGACGAGCGGCGTTGCGGAAGCTTCCTCGGTGGTCGAGTCGAAATAGGTGACAGAGTAGGCCACGTCCAGCGCCGCATTTGTTTCCGGCCCGTCCTCAGTGTCGGGTCGCTTGCCCTTGGGCGCGCGGTTGTCGGCATACCAGGGCTCAGCTATCACCGCAACCGTGTATTCGCCGGGCACCAGGTTGGCAAACTCATATGTCCCCGTGTCGTCGGTCGTGGTTCCTTCCGCCTGGCTCATCCGCGGGCGGTAATGTCCAGCGCTCGTTTTCCTGAACAGCAGGACGCGGGCGTCATCTACCGGATCGCCACCGTCGGTGAGAACCACGCCGCGGATCACACCGCCGGGTGTGAGACGAAAAGTGAGATGCTCGGTGTCCTGGTCCGGGCCGGTCACAATTGCAGATGAATACTCCTGGTGCTCGTCAAAATAGGTGGTGCGAAATCCGCGCCGCGATGCAGTGAGCTGGTACTTTGCCGGAGCGAGTCCGGGGAGGGCAAAGCGCCCATCTTCGCCCGTTTCAACGGTGGATACGGTGTGGCTGTCGGCCACTGCGAGCGCAGCGACGGTTGCTCCACGTACCGGTTCGCCGGTCACTGCATTCACCACCGTGCCAGCGATGCGATAACCGCCGGTTGTAGCCGCATGCGCCGCCGGCGTGGTTTGCGCGAGGGATGGCAGGCTCCCACAAGCCAGAAACAGAGCGATGAACGCAAATTTGATGGCGGCTCTCAATGTTCCGGCACCTCCAGAACCATATTGGTGGTGGCACCCGCACTCAAGGTTATTTGCTGGCCCGGATTCGACAAAGCCGCCATCGCATTCGGATTTCGATATTCCAGGCGCACCGGCGTCGAGAAAGCGTACACGTGGTAGCTGCCGGGGGTGAGCCCATCCAGGGACAGCGTCGGGCCGGATGAGGGGTGCATGGTCATAGGCGGCAAATCTTCCGTGGTGTCGAAGTCGGGAACGACGTAGACGGTGAAAAACGGTTCCTCGCCGGGCACGAATGCGGCCAGCGCCGGAGGCAGGGTGAGCGCCAGTGTGGCGCAGTCGTCGCGCAGTGTCAGTTCCATGGGCGGCGCTGTTGCGGAAGGGCCCATTACCAGCTGCTCGCGGGCCAGGTTGACGCCGGCTGCGGAAAACGACCCAAGGCAGAGGCTGCGGTCGTTTACCTGGGTATGAATCCAGTTTGCGCCGGGCCCGTCGGTGTTCATCTCGAGCAGGTCCGGTCCTGCCGGCTCCGCCACTGCCTCTCCGCTCGAGCCTTCAACGGGTGCTTCGCCGCCTTCGATAGCCATTACCGTGACCATCACCGACGAATTCTGGTTGGCACGCGAAGCCGGCGCCGTTCCGGTGCGCACAGTGCGTACGCGAATGGGCCAGCTTGCCATGGGAGAAAGCGGAACGCGGATGTTGGTGACGGGATGACCCGCGACGGCTATATCCGCAAATCCCGCTAAGATTCCTTGTCTTCGGTTGACTCTAGAGGCGATGTAGGCTCCCGGGTCCGCTGGCGGCGCGGTTACGTAAAGCTGATAGTTTCCGTCTGGCAGGGTGGCCTGGATGCTGTGTGTTGCAGCATCGTATTGTGCGGTATAGGGAAGCCTGTGCCCGACAGCATCCATCACCACGGGAAATACAAACCCTGAACCCTGCTGGCCGTCGCCGAACTGGCGGCCTGTTGAAGTGACTGCGGTTGCCGTCACAGTCTGGAAAGGCTCAAGCGTGAGCGACAGATTCGCTTCCGCCTGCTCGCCGGGCTGGAGACGGATGCGCGCAGCACCTGATAATTCCCGCGCGTCGGGGTAGAAGACGCTGGGATAGCCGTTCCGTGCTACCGCGGCTCCGGGCACAACCAGGGTCGATGCCGGCTCGCTCTCGAGCGATGGCCGGGTATTGATCGCGAACACCCCGCTGGGCAGATTGCCAAAGCGGTATGCCCCATCGGCATTGGTTCGGGTGGTTGCGTTCTGCATCCACACTTCGCGTCCGTACCGTACCACGCGCTTGAGCAGCGTGATGAAAATTCCCTGACCGGGGTCGCCGGTCGAGAGCTCGACATGACCATGAATGGCGCAGTCGGGGGTCAGGGAGAATTCAAGGTCCGGCATGTCGGCTGCCACCAGCACGCTGTGGGCGGGGCCATCGGCCTGGTAGCTGACCTCTTCAATGGCGTAGGGGCGGTCGCGGTAGCCCGGCTTTACCAGGCGGACGATCTCGGGCCCGGCGAGCACGCCCGGGATCTCAAAGCGGCCCTCGCCGTCAGTGAGCGCGCCCAGGTCGCCATCGCCCTCAATCCGCACCAGAGCGCGTGCGAGCGGTTCGCCGTTGGCAGCGTTGCGGACTATGCCGTGGAGCGTAACATGTGTCGCTGGTGAGGGATTTGTTGTCTGTTGCAGTGGCTGGGGTTCCTGCGCTTGAAGTCGCGGAGTGCAATATGCGACTGCCAGCCACAAACCCACGACCCAGCAGGCCCGCACCGGGCGCTGGTGATGGCTTTCCGGCGAGCATAGTCTCCCGCTCATTCGTTCCTTGGCTGTTTCAGGGTCCACCAACCATTTTGACCGTTCCCGGCCGGGAAGGGAATCGGCGACGCGAGGAAAACTTTCCGCGGCTCCCGATCCTACCTCTGTTGAGAGCCGGTTCGCGTCTTAGTCGCGCTCCAGGTACCAGGGGATATTGATAACAATGATGCGACGGTTTCCGCGCATCAACAGGATCACCTTGAGCAGATCGGCGCGGCGGTTGTGGAGAAGATTTTCCCACCAGTGACGCACTACCAATTCGGGGACCAGTACGCAGATTTTGTGATAGCTGGTCTGCTTTTCCGCGTTCAGAATGTAGTCGACCATCGGGCCCAACACGTACCGGTAGGGGGATTGCAGAATCTCCAGCTTGGGAACGCACTTGCCCGCGGCGCGCAAGGGTTCGGCTACGTTCTTTTCCCAATCGACGCAAATCTGGTCAGGTTCTTCCACGGTCTGCACGTGCAGGCAGCGAATATCGTTGGACATGCTGAGTGCAAAGCTCAACGCTTTTTCGGTAATACGGCTCCAGCGGTCGATGGGCAGGACTACGATGGGCTCGGTCACTTCGGCGGGAACAATTGGGCGGTCGAGCGCGACGTCCTTGTCTACGTGAACATAGTGCTTCTTGACGGCGCGCATCAGCAGGACCATCGCCGCAATCAACAGTGCTGTAATCCACGCGCCGTCAACAAACTTGGCCACCAACACCACTATCGTGGTGAGCCCTGTGGCGAATGCGCCCAACGCGTTTACGCACATGCGCACCGGTGCGCCACCCTGCCGCTTCCAGTGCATAACCATGCCGGCCTGTGAAAGCGTAAACGCCATGAACGCGCCGATGGCATAGAGCGGAATGAGACGGTCGGTGACGCCGCCGAAAATGATCAGCAGAATCGCAGTCAGCGCCACCAGCACGTAGATTCCCCACGAGTAGAGAAGCCTGCGTCCACGGAGCAGGAAGACGTGCGGCATGTAGTCGTCGAGGGCGATGGCGCGCGTGAGGCGGGGAAAATCTGCAAAAGCGGTGTTGGCAGAGAGTGCCAGCACCAGCAGGACCGAGGCGATGGTCACGTAGTAAAACCAGCCGCGACCCATCACTGCGCGCGTCAGCATTGACAGGACGCTCTCATAGCCTTTGACGGGGTCTGTAGCGCCTATGCCGTAGGCGCGGCAGAGAAGCGCAATCCCGGCCAGCAAAATCGCCAGGAGGACGATGATGATGGTGAGTGTGATCTTGGCGTTTTTGCGCGTGTCGTCGCGGAACGCCATTACGCCGTTGCTAACCGCTTCCACGCCGGTCATGGCCGTGCAACCAGAGGAGAAGACCTTCAAGAGCAGCCATGCGCTGACCATGGCAGTTGCAGGTGGAATTACCGGCAGTGCAGTTACCGGATGAGGATGGCCGCCAGTGTGAAATACTTGCCAGCCTCCCCAGAGGATGACGATCAGCAGTGTCACCGTGAACAGGTAGGTGGGAATCATGAATACTACGCCGGTGTCGTGCACGCCGCGCATATTCACGATGGTGAGGATGAGCAGCACGCCCAGGCACAACACAAGCGTGTGCTGTTGCAGGCTTGGCACGGCTGAAATGAGTGCGCCGACGCCGGCCGATATGCCGACCGCCGCGGTGAGCACGTAGTCGATCATGAGCGCGCCGGCGGCAAGGAGCCCGGCGCCCTCGCCGAGGTTCTGCGAGGCTACGGTGTAGGAGCCCCCGCCGTGCGGATATGCGTCGATGGTCTGCCGGTAACTGAAGTAGACGATGGCGAGCAGGATGACGATGGCCGCGCTCACCGGAACGATGTACTTGACCCCCAACAGTCCCAGCGGGATGAGCAGCGTGAGCGCCGCTTCAGGTCCGTATGCGGCGGAGCTGAGCGCGTCAAGACCGAAGATGGGAATGCCGGCAATGGGGCCGATGTGTTCGGCGCGTTCTTCGCTGGTGGCCAGAGGCCTGCCGAAGAGCAAGTCTTGAATGCGAGTGGTCAAAGCCATGGGTGGTTTTATCCGGCAGCTTGATTTCTAACGGGGAATATCCGCCGAGGGCATTGTCTCATGGCGAGCGAAGACAACGCCGCGCAGGCCTGCACACGAACGATGAATGCAGAGTTAAGAAAACAGGTTGGTGCCCAGCAGCCACATGATTCCCACTGCGGCGCAGGCTGCAGAAGCAGCCAGCTGAATCCAGCGCGAGTAGGACCGCTCCACGATGGTTTCGAATTCGAGGGGCGCGGTAACGCCGTCTTTGCCGAAGAGCGAAATGGTTCCGGTTTCGGCACTGGCCTTCGAGACACGAGCCTCGACGCGGGACATTTCTACGTACGGCTTGAGACCTCGGCGATACCAGCCCTGCACCTTCACGCGCTCGCCGACCAGCCGGTCGGCACTGCGCAGCGCAAAGAGCAGGCGGCCAAAGGGAATCGATGAGCGATAGAGCAGAAACATCATCCCCGTCTCATCGCGCAGGACGAGGTCCGGGCTCCAGAAGGCTCCTGGAATACCATGGCCGACAATTTCGCCTTCGATTTCAACTGCGCGCGGGCGCATCTGCGAGACGTTGAGGTCTTCAAGCAGCTCGACCACCTGTGCGCGCCTGAATTCGCCGCGATAGCGGAATGCGATGCGCGCGGCCCAGGTGATGCCCAGTGCGATGAGCAGCTTTGGCATGAGGTGTTCGGGCGGCACAATGCCGCGATGGGCCAGATCGCGCCCGATCCAACCCCAGGAGAAGAGCAGGAATCCGCACACGAGCGGCGCAGCCCAGACGAGAAACTCGATGGGGAATCCTTCCCAGCGCACGCGCTCATCGAGCGGCAGCGAGTAGAGCACGTTCTGGCCTTGCGCCTTGGCTTCGCGATTGAGCGCGCGCAGGCGCATCGCCGTGAGTGGGTGCGTGGAACTGAGCTCGTAAAAACGCGCCCATGGATTTACAAGGTCCCAGCGCATCACGCGGGCCGCATCTTCCGCGCTGTTGCCGCCGAGCGCAAGCGCTTCTCCATGGCTCACACTGGCAATGCCCATCAGCGCGAGCGCGCGGCCGGTCTGCAAGGTCTTGGTTGCCGATGTGTTCTTTTTCGATTCCTTGGTCAGGCGGCGCGCTTCGCTGGTTTCGCGCACCATGCCGTAGCCGATCTTGACCAGCGCCGATGCCAGCGCGCCGGGCGCATGGCCTTCGCAGGCTGAGAAGTGGTCTGCGCCGTATTCGCGGGTGCGGTTGAGCATCAGCACCATGAAGCGGCCAATCCAATAGGCGCAGTAGGCCGAGTAGGCCAGGGGGCGCAGATGATTGACGCGGTTGGTCCATGCGTAGAGTTGGTAGAGCAGCAGCGGAGCCAGCGCGGCAAGGGCCATCACCGCAAAATCATAGTGCGCCACGTGGCCGATCTCATGCGCCAACACGGCATTTGCTTCGTCCTCGGTCAGGACATCGAGCAGTCCGCGCGTCATCACGATGCGCGCGTCGCTGCGCAGGCGGCCGAATGCAAAGGCGTTGGGGGTTCCGCTCTCAATGATCCCGATGCGCAGCGGGGGAAGGTTGTGCTCCATGCACATCCGCTCGACATAGGCGCGCTGTGTCGTGGGGATGGCGTCTGTATCCCAGTCGATTGAAAAGCAAAGCTCGATCAGCCATGGTCCCAGCAGGTACTGGATACCGACCAGCACGACGACAAAGATGATGGCCCACCAGATGGGCGCGTGTCCATGCATCAGGTAGACGTCTCCAAGGGCGAAGACCATGCCATACAGCGCAAACAACAGGAGCATCGAGCGGCCAAAGAATCCCATGAAAAACTCCCCCTGATGGATTTACCCGCCAGAATACACCGGATTTAATTCTTGCTGACAAAAGAATTGAGGATTGGAGCGATTAGCCGAGGTGAGTTGAGATGTTGCCTGGCGGCTAACTCGCCGCCGGCAGGGTGAACGAGAACCGGCTGCCCAGGCCTTCGCTCTCTGCCCAGATTCTGCCGCCGTGCTGCTCGATCATGCTGCGGCAGAGCGCGAGTCCCAGACCAGTGCCGCCGCGGGCGCGGGTGTCGCTGGCGTCGCCCTGCTGGAAGCGCTCGAAGATTTTCTCGAGTTTCTCGGGGAGAATGCCGCGGCCCTGATCCTCAACGGTGAAGCAGACTTCCTGTTCCTCGGCAGGCTGCGCGGTCAGCCGGATGACTGTCTGCGGCGGCGAAAACTTGATTGCGTTGGTGATGAGCTCGTTCAACACCTGCAGAATCCTCGCTTCGTCTGCAAGGACGGTTGAGGGTTCCGCATCGACCTGGATCTCCACGCCAGCTGCTGCGGCGGTCACTTTTGCTGCGTCTGCCGCCTGCTGCAGAAGGCCACCCGCATCGAGCGCGCGGCGATTGAGCGGCAGCCGGCCCTTCTCCACGCTGTCGAAGTCCAGGATGTCGTTGACCAGGCGCACCAGACGGTCGCAATTGCCGATGGCCATCTCCACCATCAGCTTGCGCTTGTCTGGAAGCTTGTCCAGCGAGCCGGAAGAGATGAGGCCGAGCGAGGCGCGCAGAGAGGTAAGCGGAGTGCGCAGTTCATGGCCGACCGTGGAGAGGAACTCGTCTTTCATCTTTTCCAGGCGACGCCGCTCCGAGATGTCCTGGAAGGCGACGACCATACCCGAGATGCGCCCATCTTCAAGCAGCGGGCTGGCGCTGTAATCCACCGGGAAGGACGTGCCTCCGTGGCGCCAGAAAACTTCGTCGCGCATGCGAATGGTTACGCTGCGGTGCATGGCCTGCAGGATTGGGCTGTTGCCCTCGGAGTAAGGGGTGCCGTCGGCGCGGCTGTGATAGATCACCTCATGCACGTCGCGGCCCGTGAGCTCCTCAGGGGTGTATCCCAGAGCTTCTGCCGCGGCCTGGTTGATGAAGGTGAGTCTTCCGATGAGGTCGATGCCGTAGATGCCGTCGCCCACCGATTCGAGAATGAGTTCACGCTGCCGGGTTGCCAGATGGAGCGCTTCCTCCGCTTCGTGCTGCTCGGTCACGTCGATGCCGTGATTGAGCACGAACGGCTTTTCATCGGGCAGGTTCATGAGGCGGCTGCGGAACGCAATACGGCGATAGACGCCGTCGCTTCGACGGATGCGCAGCGAGCCCTGCCACTCATCCCTGGTGTCGAGTGTCTTGAGACAATCCTCGAACGCGGCCGCGCCCTCTGCATCAAGCAACTCGGCGATTGCACGGCCAGCGAGCGCGTCGGCCTCGTAGCCAAGCGTCTCGGCGGTGTAGGCATTCAGCGAGGTGAGCCGACCGTCCATAGAGCAAGTAAAAAGGAAGCCGAGGCTGTTTTCTACGACTTGCTGGTAGCGGGTCTCGCTGGAAAGCAGCGCCATCTCCGCCTCGCGCTGCTCGGTCACATCCTGACCGCTTACGATCAGGTACTGCACATCGCCGGTGGGCCCGGAAAGGGGGCGCAGCGTCCAACTCACGCGCCGCGCTCTGCCGCCGTGCGTTCTCCAATTGGTTTCGTGCGGCCCTGAAACCTCGCCGGCGGTAGCCTCGCGCAGCTTGTCCTCGGCCCATGCGCGGTCAGAGACTTCCAGGATCTGGTCAATGAAGGGCAGGCCCACCGCATCGAATTGAGTCAGCCCGGTAAGCTGCATACAGGTGTAATTGAGCCGCACCATCTTGCCTTGGGTATCGAGCAGGGCGGCGAGGAAAGGAACCGAATCCAGGGTACCGGCGACGAAGCACCGCTCGGTGGCCAGCGCGCGCTCGGTACGCTGCAGGATGCGCTGAGCCTGTTCCTGCGAGCGCTGTCCGCGGTAAAACTCAAGGCGTGTGACGACTTGCCGCGCCAGGATCTCAAGAAGGGTGAGGTGTTCGGCGCTGAAGCGGTCAGGCTCCAAGGCCAGAATCGCAAGCGTTCCAACCACCTGGCGCGAGCTGGTGATGAGCGGCGTTCCCGCATAGGAGTGGCATGGCCGCGCGCCCATCAGCGGAATTCCTTCATGCGGAAAGCGCTTGTCTTTGCTGGAGTCGCGGACCAGCAGCGGCTCGCCTTTGTCCACTACCCACTGACATGGGCCGAGAGTGCGCGGCTGATCCGGGGCCTTGAAACCATATTGGGATTTGAACCACAGGCGCCGGGAGTCCATCCACCCTGCGTAGGCGTAATCGGCGCCGCAGAGCACTGCGGTCAGGCTGGTGAGTTCGTCAAGCGCGGGGTCCGGTTCGCGGTCAAAGAGGTCGTATCCCAATCGTAATGGGGTCTCGTGGCGCTCCCCGACTTGTGACCCATGCATCGTTCCCATCCGGAAAGACACCCACTGTACAGTATCTGTCAATGGAAATCGGTTGAATGTGACACTTAAATGGGAGTAAACGGGGATCGTTGCTACCACTTAAGTAACGTAATTAGGTAACCAAGATTGCCGGAAGGCCGGAGATTTGTGCTGCCCTGATTCACTGACGCTTGTCCGTTTGAACGATTGACGTATCAGGTTTGCGTTTTGCCTCCCTTTTTCTTTTCAATGAGATGGGAGAGTCGTTTTTTTAGGGGAGCTTGCAGCAGTCGCCGCCACTGACGGGCTCATTTGCGCCGGCGTCGAGAACAACCTTCCAATTGCCGTCGGGCTGCTTGCGCCAGATCGTCATGTAGCGGCCGGAGGTGGTTACCGGATTCCCGTTGGCGTCTTTGCTGTGCCCTTCGAAGTGCCCCCAGGTGTAGCCCATATCCCCCGAAGGCCCCATTTCCGCGTCGGTCGGCGTCCAGGTCAGCTGGTAGTCTTTGGGCGACCAGTTGGCGGACTTGACTATGGCAACTTTGCCCACCAGCGGGGCCTGGCCGTTGTTGAGCGCCACGCCGTCTTCGGCAAACCAGTTTGCAAAGGCGGCTCCGCCGTGCTCCAGCACGTCCTTGGCAAAGCGCGTCTCCAAGTCGAAGAGCAGGATTTTGCCGGGCTTCATCGTGACGTCGCTGAGCGGATTCGGGGCGCTCGAGGCTGCGCTGCCCGGCTCCGGCAACTGGGCCGTGGCAATGGCCGGCACTCCCAGTCCGGCCATCAAACATCCGATCAGAATCGCTTTCCCGCTCGCGCGCATTGCTTCATCCCTCCCGCAGACGCTTCAT
>Ga0116135_1001438_pt1 | contig 11990 bp, 12 predicted proteins | sample June2015DPH_20_1_FD_89738 | JGI IMG/M metagenome (GOLD analysis project Ga0116135, IMG submission 89738) | Peatland microbial communities from SPRUCE experiment site at the Marcell Experimental Forest, Minnesota, USA - June2015DPH_20_10 | ecosystem: Environmental > Terrestrial > Soil > Wetlands... | reverse complement strand
CGCTTCTGAGACAGGGGAAGCGACCAAGCCCGTGCGAGCCTCCCGCGAGCGTTCGCTCCACGCAATGGTCCGCCCCACGCAATGGTCCGCCCCACGCAGCGGTACGCCCCACCGCAGGCGGTCAGCCGAACTCCTGCGACCGCGCCCACGCCACCGCCCATGGCCAGCGCAGATGTTTGCAGACCAGAATCTCAGGGTGATCCGCGGACTCCTCATTCTGCACTCCATACGGAATGTCCACCATCGCGGCAACCCGGCAGCTCTCAAAGTTCTTGAGTTGGTCATCCAGTTCCCCGCCCAGCACAATCACTGTTTCCGGTTCGTAGGGCCCAAAGCCACGCATGTGAAACGTGTTGATGCTGCTGATCGGCACAGGCAGGTTGTATTGCGGTCCATACAGTGCCACCGCTCCCGCCTCGCCATAGTTGTTCGCCAGTATCGCCAGGCGGCTGCGTTCCTCCGGCGTGAGCGTGTCGCGCACCTGCGCCACCTGGGCCACAAACTCCGGCCAGCCAACCTCATCCTTCATGTCGGAGTTGTTCTTCATTTGCCAGTTCCATCCCGCCGAGCCAGGCCTCCACATCGGCAGATAAGCCCACGCAATCGCGGCAGTGTCCACCAGCAATGCAATCAGCACCACCGAGCGCAAACTAACTCGAAGAAGCGGTCCAACACGTGCCAGCCCCAGCTCCAGCGCCACCGCGCCCGCGGCAAACAGAACCATATAAGCAGGCATCAGGTAGTAGCCGCGTCCCTTCGCAAGTGCAAACAGCACAAACGGCCCAAGGTAAAAGATGCTGAGAAACCTGAACCGGGCATTTCGCAGCAACGCAACCAGCCCAGCCACCGCCAGCGGAAACGCAAACATGGTGAACTTGACCTGGTCGGTGTAGTAGCCGTCCGCGCGTCCGTGGCGCACATCGCGCGCGTGAATAAACTGCTCCATCCTCACGGTGATGAACTGGTGACTCGCCAGCCAGATCAGGTTCGGCGCAGCAATCACCGTTGTCGTCAACACCCCATACCAGAACCACCGCGTGCGCAGATGATGCCGCTGCGACGGAAAGATCACCAGCCCCGCAAGCAGACTCGCCACCGGAAATGCGATTGAGTACTTCGAGAGCACGCCAATCCCAATGCCCGCTCCCACGCCGATCCAGTTCCGCTCATCGCCGGTGCGCAGCATCCGCGCAACAAAAAAGAGCATGAGCGACCAAGCCAACAAGTCGAATGTGTTGTATTGCAAGACTGAGCTGAATACCAGTGTCAGTGGAAATGCAGCGAACACCGTGACAATCTGCGCCGCCCTGCGTCCGCCCAACTCCCGCGCAATCAGCCCGGCAAGCACCAGCGAAACCCCGTTGACGATTGCCGCCGGAAGCCGCAGCACCTGCGGAGAAATCCCGAACAGCGCAATCGCAATGCGCCCGCAGAACGCCGTCATCGGCGGATACGCGACAAAGCCCCACTGCAAGTGGCGCGCGTCGTCAAGAAACTGCAGTTCGTCGCGATGAAAGCCGTAACCGTTGCCGAGCCAGAAGTGCACGGCAAGAATCACCGCTGCAAATCCGCCCAGCACGGCAACGTCGGAGCGAAAGGATCTCATGGGTCTGGGAACGCTCATATGGGAAAAGCATACGAGATCGGCCTTCGTTTTGTTCCCATCAAATTTTATCGGCGGGCCGCCCGGTAAAAATGAGCGTCATCCTGAGCACAGCGAAGGACCTGCTTCTTCTTTTCGTCCGCTCTATGGCTTCGACACCCCATAGTTCGGAACATGCGGCGTCAGTTTGCGAATCACAAACTCCTGAATCAGGTTCTGAATCGCACCCTCCCCTGTCCCAATCGCAAAGTTCTCAAACGTCAGTGCCGCTCCGGCCCGGTCTGCCGCGGGATAGTAGGTATTCGAGATTCCGCCCGCCGCTAGCCCGCCCACGATTCCCGCGTATGCCACCTGCCAGTGCCCATTGTCGCCCTTGCACATCACCGACATCGCAATTGCATGAAACACCCGCGAGCGAATCGTCCCCGTTCCTTTGTAGAAGTAGCGCGGGTCCTGCTTCCACCAAGACGCCAGAATCGCGCTACCGATCACCGTGTTCGTAATGCCGTCCGCATACCCGGCGCCATAGCGCTTCGCGTATCCCTTCGTGCCCTGACCGTAGCCACCGAATGTGTCGGTCGCCTGTTCAATTCCCGCCTGTACTCCCACGCCCAGAAATGTGACCGGGTCGATCAGCGATCTCCACGCAAGATGGAACTTTTGCTTCGGGGAAAGCGGCGCCGGATTCGGATCGTAGACCACGTAGAAATTCGGAATCACGCCCAGCACTCGCTGCGTCTCCTCCAGTTTCAGCTGTTCCTGCGCAATCTCCACCTGCGACGCTGTCACGCGCACATCGGTGGTGCTGGTTGCCGTCAGCACCACCGGCTTGGCCTCATAGCTCTCTCCCGCATGCACCACGCCGGAGACTGTTTGCGTCCCAAACCCGCTCGATGAAATCACAAGTTGAAAATCGCCTGCCGCAACGCCGTTGAATTGAAACTGCCCGTTGCTGTCTGTAGTCGTCGTTTGTGCACTCGCTCCGGCCTGCGTCAGCTCAATCTTCGCGCCCTCGTAGACCGCGCCATCCTTGTCCACAACCGTGCCCCGGACGCTCCCCGTCGCAGCCTGATCCTGTGTAGCTGTCTGCGCCTCCGGCGCATCCGGCAAAGAGTTTTGCGTCTCTGAATTCGTATCGAACGTCGGCGTCTGCTGACACCATGCCGGGATCGCGCCGAAATAAGCGACCATGAAAAAGAAAATCAGGGGCAGCAGCAACCGGCCTCTTTCCAGACCTCTGCGTTGCGAGCCGCTGCGCCCGCTCATACGATTTGAATTACGACCGATCAGCCCCGCCCTCAGTTCCAACGTACAAAGAGTTTTATCTATCAAGATAGCAGCGCGCCCCAACCCTTCTTGTTAGACGAATCAGATCGGCAGAAGACTATGTTGCACCCGACCACCTCTCCGGGGATGCCCAAATGTACTCAATCCGCTTGCGCCCGCTCCGCGAATGCCCACCTGTCACCAAGGCAAAAGTTCGCAATCGAGCAGCAAAGAATCGCAATGCCATTCGCCGCCAGCACCCGCACATGCGCCTCCTGAACCAGCACCCGCATCAGCGCCAGATTCCCCACCATCGATACCAGCCCATTCGACAAATGAAACCGCATCAACTGCGTCAGAAGCGCCAAATCGCCCCTGCGGTCGCGCCAGGTAAAGTGCACGTGTCCCACAAAATTGTGCAGCAGTGTCACCTCAATCGCCGCTGCCGACGCATACATGTAATGCCCCGGCGCCCAGTGGTTAAACAGCGCCAGCGCGCCCAGCTGCACCGCCATCCCCACGGCGCCCACCAGGTTGAATTTGCCCCAGCGAATCAGCGCGTTCATGGTCGGTGCGTTCATGGTCGGTGCGTTCAAGGCAGCGGCTCCTGTCGGTAGAGTTCTGCGGTGTGCCGCACCGTCACAGTGAGCGCCATCGCCAGCATGCACACCGCTGCAATCGTCCCGCCCACATCGAATAGCAAAAACCTGTGCCCGAACAGATTCGAATACGGGCTGCGCATCAGCGCAACGTTCCCAATGACCAGCAGAATCCGAATCTCCGTCGGCCCAAAAATCCCCTGCGACATCTCAAAACAACCCAGTGAATACGTCGCAAGGTAGCTCTCGCTTGAAAGCAGTAAAAACGCAATCAGCATCGCAATCGCCGTCTGCCAATGCAGTAACTCAGAACAACCGAGCCCGCACATCAGCGCCACAGAACCAAAGACATCTACCATGTGATCGACGTAGAATCCGTAGCGCGGCCTCTGTTGCCGCCGCACCCGTGCCAGCGTCCCATCCATGCTGTCCCCCAGCCAGTTGAGCGCAATGAACACGATCACTCCCAGTAGCGCCAGCCGGTTGTAACGCGCCAGCGCATAACAAATTCCCGCACCGATCTGCGCACCCAGCCCAAGTGCGGTGAGCCGGTCCGACGTCACCCACCGCGGCGCGCGTTCCGCCATCCACTGCAAAGCCTGCTTCTCTAACCGAGCCGTCAGCGCGCAATTCACTCTGCTCGCCGTCGCAAACTCGACCCCATCCTTTACCACTACTGATTTCGTACCCATCTTTTCTCCTTTTCGATTGCCTGTCTCTTAAGGCGCTGAAATCACTCTCGGCAAAACGCCGCGCGCCTCAATGCTCGCAAAGAGCGCAATGCCCGTCTCCGCTTGCTGTAAAAAACCTTCCAGTTCGTTCCGTGCGAAGGGGCGCGACTTCAGTCCTGAATAGAATTTCTGAGAATGAGAGAAGGGCCTTTAGCCCCTGCGCGTTCTCAGTGTTGGCCACGACACACACCTCCTTTCTGTTCACGACCAACTCACTTCCGGATCGCCCCGCAAACAGCCCGCAGCGTGAACTCCAGCGACTCCCTTGGCACACTCTCCACAAACGGACCAACCACCCACCCCAGCCCGCGCGGAACAGCCCGCGTCAGCGACACTGACTCGATCTGCATATACAGTCCGCCGTCCCGCTCCTCATAGCTCCAGAAAGTGTTCAGCCGCCACAGAAACCCGCGCTCCTCAGCGCCGCTCAGCACCCGCTCCCGCTTGCTCCCCGCTCCATCAATCTCCTCAATCTGCGTGCTCCGCGAGATGCTCCATCCACGCCGCGCATCCAGCCGCGCAAACGTAACGTCGTACGCCGTGTCCATCACCACCGTGATCACATGCTGTTGCCGCACGCGCATCACCGCTTGAACGCGATCCCCATCCTGCGCCAGCACCCTCGCCCGCACCACCTGCGGAGCAAAGGATTTTGGGTATCCATCAAAGTCCTTCATCAACCGCTCAAAATCCGCAGCCGTAGCTCCCGGCGCAAACGCCGTCCCACGCCAGTGGTGCAGCATCGCCCCATCACTGCTCCAATCCGAAGGCGTCAGTTTCTCTACAATCAGCTCCCCCTGCCGCAGCCGTCTGTCGCTCTCAGCCCCCACCCCCGCAGAGGCGATGAACTCTGTCCGCGCCCGGTGCTGCTCCGCCAGCCGTGCCTCAACCCCACGCACATACGCATTGAAGGCGGAGATCGCCGCCGGACTCGGCTCCGCGGCACCACACACCAGCCCGCCGGCCATCGAAAACAGGCCCAGCAGCCCGCAAACCCCAACTCCGCTCCGCCATCTGGAAATGTACCGTCGCGTCATGCCAGCACCATGCCGCATCCCAGCCCTCCAAATCAATGCCCGGAATCTCATTTGGGAAGGAATGATTCTCACCGTGCAAGTATCTGCGCAGCATCAAGTTACGGAAAGTTATCCATCGTCTTTAAGGTTGGATTTGCTTTGTCTTACGCGTACACTGGTCACCAGACTGCCCATGACCCACACCCAGCCACCCCGGCGCTATCGCTTCGGCATCTTTGAAGCCGACTTGGCCACGGGCGAGTTGCGCCGCAAGGGTGTCCGCATCAAGATCAACGCCCAGCCCTTCCACGTCTTGTCCATGCTTCTCGCCCACCCCGGCCAGTTGCTCACGCGCGAAGAGATCTCCAGCCAGCTTTGGCCCGAGGGCGTCTTCGTCGATGCGGAACACGGCGTCAACTCCGCCATCAACCGCATCCGTGAAGCCCTAGGCGACACCGCCGGCAATCCCCGCTTCGTCGAAACCATGGCCCGCCGCGGCTATCGCTTCATCGCCCCTGTCCAGCGAATCGACCTCGCCGACCTTACCGCCCCCGCCAACGCCCCACCGGCGCCAGAATCCGCGCTTCCGCCCCGCGCAATCCTCGAAGCGTCGCCAACCACTCTTCAATCACCCGAATTTCCACCCGATCCCGAGCCAAAAATCGTCAGCCGCATCCTCGCGTCAACCGAAGAACTCCCCCAAACCTCGCATCGCGTCGTCCAGACTCTCTTTGTCCTCTTGCAGCTCATGTACGTGGGTTTCTACGTCGGCGCGCTCACCAACCTAGCCGAAATTGAAGACCTTCTCTCGCCGCTGCCCAAAGCCACTCTGGCCTTTAACGTCCTCATCGTCACAGCCGCCGTCCTCATCCCCGTCCGCGCCTTCACCCTCAACGCCACGCTCCTTCACGCCCCCAACGCCCGCGCCAATTTCCTCAAAATCTGGCCGTTCCTCCTCGTCATGGACGAGCTCTGGGCCCTCTCACCCTTCCTGCTCCTGCACCACATCAACTACGGCCTCGCCATCGCCTGCACCACGCTCCTCATCTACGCCCCATTCGCCCAGCGCTCCCTGGTCCTCATGGGCGCCGCAACAAAGCCCACCTAGTAACCCCTGCTCCATTCACTTCTTCACTAGTTCACTTTTTCACTAGTTCGCTTTTTCACTAGTTCACTTCTCCCCTGCCCCTTCCCTTCATCCGCTAAACTGGAGCAGACAGCCAACCCCGGAGCCCCTTTGCACACCGCCGCTGAAGAACGCCTCATCCGCCCCGCACGCAACATCTACGGAAGCCTGCGCCTGCCCGGCGACAAGTCCATCAGCCACCGCTACGGCATGCTCGCCGCCTTCGCTGAGGGCACCTCCCGTTTCACCAACTTCTCCACCGGAGCCGACTGCGCCTCGACCCTGGCCTGCATGGAAGCCCTCGGCGCCAAGGTGAGCAAAGTCGGAGAAGGCGCCGTCGAAGTCACCGGCGTCGCCGGCCGCGTAACCCCTGCCAACCATCCCCTTGACTGCGGCAACTCCGGCTCCACCATGCGCATGATCTCCGGCCTGCTCGCGCCGCAGCAAGGCAGCTTCACCCTCATCGGCGACGCCTCGCTCTCCCGGCGCCCCATGGAGCGCATCCGCAAGCCCCTCGAATCCATGGGCGCGCACCTCACTCTCACCGACGGTCATGCCCCGCTGACTATTCAAGGCGGCCCGCTCCAGCCCATCGACTACACCACGCCCGTTCCCAGCGCCCAGGTCAAAACCTGCGTTCTTCTCGCCGGCCTGCAAACCGCCGGAACCACAACCGTTCGCGAGGCACTCCGCACCCGCGACCACAGCGAACTGGCCCTCCGCGCCTTCGGTGCCACCCTCACACGCAACCTGGCCTCCATCTCCATCACCGGCCCGCAATCCCTCCAGGCCATTGACGCCGTCGTCCCCGGCGACATCTCCTCAGCAGCCTTCTTCCTCTGCGCCGCCGCGCTCTTCCCCGGCTCCGGGCTGGTTCTCGATTCGCTCGGGCTCAACCCCACCCGCGCCACGCTGCTCGACGTGCTCACCGCCCTCGGCGCACACATCAGCGTCCTTAACCTCGAAGAAAAGAATTCAGAACTCATCGGCACCGTCCAGGTCTCCGCACCACCGGAGGGTCTGGGATCAACGGCCATCACCGGCGCTCTCGCCGCCCAGCTCATTGACGAACTGCCTGTCCTCGCCGCCATAGCACCCTACACTAGCGGAGGCATCCGCATCCGCGACGCCAAAGAGCTCCGCGTCAAGGAGTCGGACCGCATCGCCCTCGTCGTTAAAAACCTCCGCGCCATGGGAGCCGAAGTCGAAGAGTTTGAAGACGGCCTCGACGTCCCCGGCGGCCAAACCCTCCACGGAGCCATAATCGACTCTGGCAGCGACCACCGCATCGCCATGGCCTTTGCCGTAGCCGCTCTCCGCGCAGAAGGCGAAACCCTCATCCAGGGCTCCGAATCCGCCGCCATCAGCTTCCCCGAGTTCTTCGATCTCCTGGATCTCGTCGCCGAACGATAAGCCATCGGCCAGTTCAGCACAAATCATTGGGTGCCACTCCATCCCGCGCCCTTTGCGAAATGGGTGGGAAAGCAACCAAGCCAGTGCGAGCGAGTAGCGGCCGTCTGCCGCTCCCAGGAAAATCGTGTTTGAATTTGGATGGCAAGCAAACGTCTCAGACTGTCGCAAGCTCTCCATCCAAGCGAGCCTAGTGTCTGGGCATGACTTTACAGCTTGGCGAAAACTCGTCCGGTTGGTAGGCCGGCGATTCATCGCCGGCAAGATCGCCAATAGAATGAGAGCGGGCTTCAGCCCCTGAGGCATGCCTTTGTCGGGTTTATCCCAAAACCAGGCCTTTTTCCGCAACCTGGGAGCCCCTGCCATATCTCGAGTCGCCTGTTGTGGCTGTTAGGATTGAGTTGTTCTCTGCAAGATTTCGAGGTGCTTCCGTTGTCCGATTTCCCGCCCGTCCCGCTCACTCTTGAAGGCTCCGCGCTGCTCCACCAGTTCTTTCGTTTCGACTGGAAGTCCTGGCGCGCAACCCCCTCCGCCGACCGCGACCGCATCGCCGCCGAATTCGCTTCCACCCTCGCAAAACTGGAGCGCAAAGCCCCAACGGAAACGAGTTCAGCCCCGCCCGCGCAATCCGCCCTGTTCTCCGAGTTAGGCCACAAAGGCGACCTGATCCTGATCCATTTCCGCGACTCTTTCGAAGCCCTCAACCAGGTAGAACTCGACCTGGCCCAGACCGAGCTCTACAGCTACCTCACGCCCACGCACTCCTACGTTTCGGTCGTTGAGCTCGGCCTCTACGAGTCCACCCGCAAAACCTATGAAGCCGCGTCCGCAAAGGGCTTTGCCGCGCACACCCCTGAATGGAACGCCGAAGTCAGCGGCAGTCTTGAGCGCGCATCGAGCGCCATGGCCAGTCGTCTCTTCCCCGCCATCCCCGACGCAAAATATCTCTGCTTCTATCCCATGGACCGCCTGCGCGCCGAAGACAAGAACTGGTACACCGTCCCCTTCGCCGAGCGCCAGCGCATGATGCACGAGCACGGCCTCATCGGCCGCCGCTACGGCGACGTGGTCAAACAAATCATCTCGGGCTCCATTGGCATGGACGATTGGGAGTGGGGTGTCGATCTCTTCGCCGAAGACCCGGTCGTCTTCAAAAAGCTCATCTACGAGATGCGCTTCGACGAAGTCAGCGCCGTCTACGCCCTCTTCGGCCAGTTCTACCTCGGCGTCCGCCTGCCCATCGCGAACCTCGGCAACTGGCTCAGCGGCAAACTGTGACCCGAACAAGAAAGTAAGGTATAATTGCCTTACTCACTTGGGAGGTTGCCTTGCCTTCACTCACCGTAACAGCGAAAGGTCAGATCACTCTTAAGCGAGATCTGCTTCAGCACCTGAATGTCGTTCCGGGACAGAAGGTCGAGATCGACAAGCTGCCCGACGGTCGCCTTATTGTTGCCCCGGCCACACCTGCTGGCTCGATAAACGATTTCATCGGCTCTTTGGCGAAAAAGGACGGGATTAAGCTCTCCATTGAAGAGATAAAAGAAATCACGGAGAGAGCATGGGCCGGCGAGCGGTGATCGTCGCCGTTGACACCAATATTCTTCTGCGTGCCGCAGTCCGCGATGAGCCCCGGCAGGCACAATCCGCGGCTCACTTGCTCAGATCTGCGGACCGAATCGCAATCCCACTCGTAGCCCTCTGCGAATTCGCGTGGATCATGCGCAACGGGTTCAAGAGATCCAACGCTGAAGTCGCAAGCTCTATACGCTCGCTCGTCAACAGCGCAAACGTCATCGTCGATCGCTCATCGGTCCAGGCTGGGTTGGAGGTTCTTGAAGCTGGCGGAGACTTCGCCGACGGCATCATCGCCCACGAGGGCGCGTGGCTCGGCGCCCAGGAGTTCGTCAGCTTCGACAAGCAAGCCGTAAAGTTACTCAAATCTCAGGGCAAAAAAGCGCGCCCGCTCTCCTGAAAGAGGGGATTATGACCGATCCCACCCTATTCGAAGAACAAATCGATGCTGCGGTGAAGCTCGGAAATGACGGAGATTTTGTCGGTGCGTTATCCCGACTGCAGGACATCCTCGTTGAAATCGCGGATCCTTCTACCCGCATGCTTGCGCTGTTTCACATTCTTTCCTACTCAACTCAATTGGAAGCTGAAGATGTTACTGCGCGCGCGATGGCCGAGTTTGAAGGCCTTCCTGACTCAGAAGTCACCCGCGTCCTCGCCAACCTGATCAGAGCCAACGCAGAGATCGATCTCGGACGGCCGCAAGGTGCGCTGGCCATCCTTGATTTGTGTTTCGAAACCGGGCTCTTCGAGCGAGAGAATTTCAGAGTTCACAAGTATCGGCTTTTCTTCCTCAAAGGGAAGGCACTGGAACGGCTGAAACGATGGAACGAAGCTCTCCCGTGGCTCGAGCGGGCGCATGCCATCTTCCCCGATCTTGATAGCTGCCCGGACGAAGATACACGCGCAGTATTTGGTTGGGCAGACACGGAGATCCTGTTCAACAAAGCGCGGTGCATGCACGGACTTAATCAATTCGAGGAAGCTTACCACCTTTCCAGACAAGCACATGACCGAGAACATGGCGACATGCGGACGCTGGCAATGATGTATATGGCCAGCGCACTCGTGATGCACCGAAATTTCCCTGAGGCGCTGAGGCTATATCTTGACATTCGGCGCAAACTTCCTTGCAGACTCATTCAGTCGGAACAACTCGAAGAAGGAATCGCCCGATGCATGACAGAAATGTCGAAGCAGTTGCCAGCGAGCAAGCCGTTTTAGTCGGGTGGGGTAGCATAGCCTACAACAGGTAAATCCACCATGCCACCAATAGCAAAATCTAGTCCCAAGTCCGCCGCAACAAAATCCGCAACCAAGCCAAAGACGACACACCGAACTTTCGCCCAGCGCGGCGACCTCGCCTCCGACCGCATCGCCGCCATTCTCAAGGGTCTCGATGAAGCCTATCCCGAAGTTGAATGCGCCCTCACCCACACCTCGCCCTGGGAACTGCTGGTCGCAACCATTCTCTCAGCCCAGTGCACAGACGTCCGTGTCAACATGGTCACGCCGGAGCTATTCAAGCGCTTCCCCACGCCTGCGGCCATGTCCAAAGCGACTCTGCCCCAACTGGAAGCACTCATCCGCACCACCGGCTTCTTCCACAACAAGGCCAAATCCATTCAGGGCGCAGCCCGCAAGCTCATCGCCGACTTCAACAGCAAAGTCCCAGAAACCCTCGCAGAGCTGATCACCATCCCCGGCGCCGCCCGCAAAACAGCCAACGTTGTCCTCGGCGTCAGCTTCAAAAAAGCTGAGGGCGTCGTCGTCGACACCCATGTCTTCCGCATCTCCCACCGTCTCGGCCTGGCCAAGGGCGACACGCCGCAGAAAGTTGAACAGGAGTTGATGAAGGTGATCCCGCAGAGCCGCTGGATCGATTTCTCCCACCAGATCATCCACCACGGCCGCCAGGTCTGCGAAGCCCGCAAGCCCAAATGCGACCGCTGCAACCTCGAGCAGCTCTGCCACTCCAAAGACAAAACCTGGCACTCGTAATTCGAGCAAATAAGCGAGTCAGCGATCTCCGGCCGTGAAATATGAGTGAGGTCTATCGCAGCAACAACTGGCTCACCGCGTTGATCAGCCCCGGAATATCCGACGGATTCGCCTCAAATGCTGGCTCCCACCCAAGCTCCCGCAAGGTCTTACTCGTAATTGGCCCAATCGAAACCGCTGCAACCCCGGCCAATGGCCATTGAACCCCGGCAGCCTCCGCCGCTTCCGCCAGATGCGTCACGCTCGACGAACTGGTAAAAGTCGCCGCATCCAGTCCCTTCGCCACCGCGTCGCGCAACAGCCGCGGCGCCGGCTCAGGCATCCCATTCTGATATGCATCCACCACGTCCACGGTCGCGCCTGCCGCTCGCAGTGCATCTGGAATCACATCCCGCGCAATCGCAGCCCGCGCCAACAGAATCCTTTTTTCAGCCGCCTGCCCGGCCACCCCCTCAACCAAACTTTCGGCCACGTAGGATTCCGGGACAAACGTAATCAGGAAACCCAAATCCCGCGCCACAGCGGCCGTCGCTTCCCCCACCGCCGCAACTTTGATCGAGGAGAACGGCCCAATCATCACCCCAAACGCGGCCGCGCGCTCCGCCAACACCCGCACCGCGTTCGCGCTGGTTAAGATCAGCCAATCGTATTGATCGAAATACT
>Ga0116135_1001437_pt1 | contig 11991 bp, 10 predicted proteins | sample June2015DPH_20_1_FD_89738 | JGI IMG/M metagenome (GOLD analysis project Ga0116135, IMG submission 89738) | Peatland microbial communities from SPRUCE experiment site at the Marcell Experimental Forest, Minnesota, USA - June2015DPH_20_10 | ecosystem: Environmental > Terrestrial > Soil > Wetlands... | reverse complement strand
CGAACTGGTCGGACCGGATGGCCCGGCGACGCCCTGCGACGAGGTGTTCGATGCAAGGCGGCACGTGATCATCCCCGGCCTCGTCAACGCGCATCACCATTTTTTCCAGACGCTGACGCGCGCGCATCCGAAAGCCATCAACAAGAACCTGTTTCCGTGGCTGCAGCAGCTCTATCCGATCTGGGGCGCACACCTTGATCGCAACTGCTTTCGTCTCGCGGTGCGCGTGGCACTGACTGAACTCTTGATCTCGGGCTGCAGCACCGCGTCGGATCATTTGTTTGTCTTTCCCGACGACATGGCCGACGCCGTCGACATCGAAGCGGAAGAAGCCTCAAAACTGGGAATGCGCATGACGCTGACGCGCGGCGCCATCAATCTCGGCTTTGCGGATGGCGGTATCGCGGATCAACGGCTGATGCAGGGATATGACGCTGTTATCGCGGACTGCGAACGGGTTCTCGCCAGATATCACGATCCGAGCGACGGCGCCATGCTGCGCGTCGCGCTGGCGCCGTGTGCGCCTTTCAACGTCACCCGCCAGCTGATGATCGACACCGCCGCTCTCGCGCAGAAGCACAATTGTCTGCTGCATACGCATTTGGGAGAAACCCGCGATGAGGACGACTATTGTCTTCACCATTATGGCTGTCGGCCGCTCGATTATCTGGAACAAGTAGGCTGGCTCAACGAGCGGGTCTGGCTGGCGCACGGCATTCACTTCAACGATGCCGAGATCGCGCGGCTGGGAAAACATCGCATGGGAATTTGCCACTGCCCGACATCCAACATGCTGCTGTCGTCGGGCATCTGCCGGACCAAAGAATTGGAGGCCGCCGGCGTCACGATCGGCCTTGGCGTCGACGGCTCGGCCTCCAACGACAGCTCGAACCTGATGGAGTCGGTCCGCCACGCGCTGCTGCTGGGACGCCTCGCTTACGACGCCTCCGCGATCACCCATCTGGATGCGTTTCGCTGGGCGACCGAAGGATCCGCCAAGTGTCTTGGACGCAGCGATATCGGCAAGATCGAGGTCGGATACCAGGCGGACCTCGCTTGCTTTACCCTCGACGAATTGCGGTTTTCCGGGGCCGGCGATCCCATCGCCGCGCTGGTGCTTTGTGGGGCGCACCGTGCCGACCGGGTGATGATCGCAGGCCAATGGCGTGTGACGGACGGCGCACCGGTCGGGGTGGACCTGGCGCGGCTCCGCGACGAGCATGGCAGAGCGGCTTTGGCATTCCTGGCCAACGTCTGACCCTGCGCGCGACGGAACTGGGGTAATGTCGGCGGTCTTTCTGGCGCGAAATTGCGCAACGTTGGCCTTATTGTGCACAATCGCTGATCACAGCGTCAAATCCATGCAAAACAGCCAAGGCCGATCCAACCGGGTGGGATCGGCTCGACGGTATTCTTCTTTCGACAGCTCTGTCACGGGGCCGCGCCAGGCGCCGCGATTTTGCGTCCTCTTCTCGATCAAACACGCGCCGAACCTCGGGCGATGACAGCTCGCGCGCAACCGATTCAGCTTTCACCGACCGCAACCCATCACCACCAATGGCTTCGCCAGGCGTCGTGGAAGTCCGCCGAAGTTTTGGCGAAGGCGGAAAATGCCGCCTCTTGACCTGACGCAGTCTTCAATCTGATCCTGCGGCTCGTTCATCCCATCGGCGCAGGAGGCTCACTTGATCACATCCGACGACAGCAAGGTTTCTGAGGATCGCCGCGACGCGCTGCGCTACGCTCTGGCGATCGGCAGCGGCGCCGCCCTCGCCTCCGCCCTCGCCAGCCCGGCATCGGCGCAGGCGAGCGCGGACAACACGCTCGATCGCATCCGCGCCACCAAGGTGCTGCGGATCGCGGTGCTGCCGGGAGAGCTGCCCTATTTCAACAAGGACCTCGCCACCGGGACCTGGTCCGGCTTTTCGATCGAGATGGCCAACGACATCGCCAAGCTTCTCGACGTCAAGCTCGAATACACCGAATCGACCTATGGCAATTCGATCCTCGACCTGCAATCGAACAAGATCGACCTCGGCTTTGCCCTCAACCCGACCCCGCAGCGGGCACTGGTGGTCGATTTTTCCGCCACCGTATTCCCGCATCCGTTCGGCGCCATGCTCAGGAAGGGGATCGAAGCCAAAACCTGGGCCGACATCAGCAAGCCCGAAGTCAGGATTGCGGTCGATGTCGGCTCCGCCAACGAGGCCGTCGCCCGCCGCTTCGCGCCGAATGCGACCATCAAATCGATGAAGTCACGCGACGAGGTGATGCTGGAGATGTCGGCGGGTCGGGTCGATTGCGTGGTCAACGCGCTGGTGCTCGGTCTCACCGCGATCGCCAAGAACCCCAACCTCGGCACTTACAAGATCCTGCAATCGCCCTCGGTCGCCATTCCCTCGAGCATGGCGGTGCGGCGCGAACCGGACAAGCACTGGCGCGATTTCCTGTCGGTCTGGGTCGACTACAACCGGGGCATCGGCCAGATGCGCGAATGGTTCGTCAAGGGATTGGCGCTGAGCGGCGTCAAGCCGGAAGACGTGCCGGTCGAACTCAGTATTTGAGGGCGGATTCGAAAAGAATTTCTGAACCTCCGCATTTTGGCGGTGCTCAAGCGGCCAAAGTCGAGCTTATTTCGTTAACCGCTCTTTGGTCATCCGAAGCGTGACTATGACGCCGTCACTGCTCCAGTCACAGGCAATCGAGCCGCCAAGCTGCATCGTCATGCCGCGGTTAAGAAGCTTGCTACCGTATCCTCCGTTATCGGCGGGAGCGGTAACAGGTGGTCCGCCGCGCTCGGTCCAGACCACCACCACTTCGGCGTCAGGCGCGGCGCACGATATGTCGAGCGCGCCCGACGGAGACGATAGCGCACCATATTTGAGGGAGTTGGTCGCGAGTTCGTGCACGACGAGTGCAAGCGTCGTCGCTGCCTGTTCGCCAACTGCCATGCGCGGGACCGCAACGCGGACTCGGCCGCTGAACGCCCCGATGTCGTCATAAGTCGCGAGAAACACCGTGAACAGATCACCGAGAAGCGCCGCCTTTTCACCTTGGCCCGGAAGGGGACGGACAAGATCATGAGCGCGACCTAGCGCGGTCAGCCGGTGCGTGAGTTCCTGGGCCATGTCGGCAGTGGTCTTTGCAGACCGCGATGTAATTGCGGTAAGGCCGGATGCGATGGCCAATAGGTTCTTGACCCGATGGCTCATTTCACCTGCAAGCAACTCATGGCCTTCCTCGGCCTGCTTACGTCCAGTTACGTCGATGAAAATTCCGTACATGATGCGACCGACAATGTCTGCATCATTTCCTTGACCCCGAGCCGATACCCAACGAACCTCGTCACCAACCATTATACGGAAGTCAATTTCATAAGCGCCGACGAGGGCGCGCGTCGCGACAAACGCCGCCTTTACCCGATCACGATCCGCCGGATGAATATGGGCCGAGAGGTCATCGAACGTCACATATTCGCTGAGGGGCACGCTCCAAAGTTCGAAAGCGCGCGCGTCCATAGTAAATGTATTGGTGTCGACATTCCACGACCAGAGGGCGACCCCCGCTGCCGCGATTGCTAGGCGCAAATGCCCTGAGTCCCAGACCGGCAGCCTAGTTTTTTCAATAGGCTCTGAAAAACTTGGTGGAACCGGAACCGCCTTCGCTAGGCCGTCATGTACCTGCGCTTCCATGTTTATTTTCTGTTTCCGTGAACTTTAGCGTGAGTATTCAATCGGATCACTCAATAACGATAGAGGCCGAGTAGTGGTCGCGAGCGCGGCTTTGGATCAGGCGGGGAGCGCACAGTCACCAATAGCAGCCGACAGACGGTGTGGTGACGTGGGATCAATACCTCAAGCGACGTTCAGTTCCGTGAATTAGGGCGTTGCAATCGGCTCGTGCCCTAATCTTAAATTGGAAGGCATGGACGCTGGGCGTCCTGGCGCGGCACGGATCGCCCTCCGCCCGGCGATTCTCAATTCCCCCGATTTCCTGTCGGTATGGGTCGACTACAACAGAGGCATCGGGCAAATGCGCGAATGGTTCGTCAAGGGATTGGCGCTGAGCGGCGTGAAACCGGAAGACGTGCCGGTCGAACTCAGTATCTGACGAGGGTTTGATCAGTGTGTCCGGCCGATGTCCGCCAAGCTCCGATAGCGACCAAATTCCGTAACACAGCGAACTGTCGCGATGTGCCAGTTTCGAACCTTCAGGTTAGTCCTTAGGGCGAAGGTTCATCGCTAGTTTCGGCAACATCCTTCCCGGCACCGATCCAGACGACGCTTCGCCTACATCGTAAGCTCCCATCCTTCGGTAAAACGGAGCCGCAGCGGGATCCGCATCGATTGTTAGTTGCGAGGCACCCAGTTTTTTCGCGACGTCGGTAGCCCAAACGAGCAGCGCCTTACCGATGCCACAGCGAAGCGCGCTGGGCTCGACGAATAGTTTCAGCAAATCAGCCTCACCATCGACGACTTTTACCTGTGCAACACCGATTGACTTGCCGTTATGTTCGGCAACTGCGATGGGCGTCAATGCCAAGTCGCGCGGTTCAAACGACAACTCGCCGCGACACGCTTCCATGAATTCCTCGTCGTAGCCCCATACGGCTTTAGACCTGAAACACAGATCGGAAAGGCTGGATAGCTCATCAATCGTTGGTGCTCGGATCGTCAGAGGCAAGCTAAACCTCCTTGGACTTAAGAGAACGGTATAGCGTCGCATCAGGTCAGACGGTCCAGGTCCAGTCGATCGGGTAGTTGAAAATCGGGGTGAACGTCACGCCGACCGCCTCCATATCCCTGCGCCCGTCGACGACCATCTCCTTCAGTCGGTCCAACTGTGCCGCATGCTCGTCGGTGTCCCAGACACTAACTTGAACGATCGAGCCCTTCGGCGAGACGCCCGCATAAAAGTGAATGAGCCCCGGCAGCCGCCTGACGGCGGGGATTATGTACTCCGAGGTCTTCTTGCTCACGGCGTCGACCTCGGCGAACCGGCTCGGGTCGAAGCTGGCGCGCGAGACGCGGACGACGGCGGTTGCCGGCAATGACTCGGCCATGGTGATTCTGTCTGTCATAGTGATCCTTTCTTTTGGTAATCGTGGCAGAAATTGATGGGTATCGCTGGCGCTCCACCCATCCTACGAGCTGACGCGGCTTTCGAGCCACTCACGCCTTGTCGTAGCTCAGGCCACGCTCGAGCCGGCGCCCCACCAGCGTGGCCGGGAACAGAATCGCAAAGTAGATCAGGGCCACGATGGTGTAGACTTCCAGCGGTCGATAGGTCTCGGCGTTGATCAGCGTCGCGTTGTAGACGAGGTCAGGCACGGCGATGATCGACACCAGTGAGGTGTTCTTGAGCTGGGTCACCGACTGGTTGACATAGGGTGCCAGCATCGGCTTCAGCGCCTGCGGCAGGATCACCAATCTCAACACGCGCCATGGGCGCAGCCCCAGCGCCCGCGCCGCGTCCCATTGTCCGCGGTGTATGCTCTCGATGCTGCCGCGCACGATCTCGGCGTAGAACGCTCCGCCATAGAGCGACAGCACGGTGACGGCGGCGACATGCGCGGGGATATTGACGCCGATGACGACCGGAAACGCGTAATAGAACCAGATGATCTGAACCAGCAAAGGCGTGCAGCGAAACAGTTCGATGTAGGCGAGCAGCAGCCAGTCGATCACCGGCAAGCGTCTCAGGCGAAGGATGCCGACGAGCAGACCGAGCAAGGTGCCGAGAACGACGGTGCCGATCGTGTAGGCGACGGTCCAGCCCAGCCCGAGCCAGAACAGATGGCTGTATTTGCCGAGGATCGCGAAGTCCCAGATGTAGGGCATGTTCAGTACGACCCTCGCGTTGGCGGTTCGCCGGCCATCAGAGATAACGGCCGGGCGAAAACGGGGCTGCGTCGAAGGGCGGCGGCGTTCCCGCGATCATCGCGGCGATCGCAACGCCCGATGCCGGGCCTGTGGTGAAGCCGATGTGCTGGTGACCGAAACACAGCCAGAGACCGGAATGCTGAGGCGCCGGTCCGATCATCGGCAGACTGTCGGGCAGCGTCGGCCGCGCGCCGCGCCAGGGTTCGCCGACCGCCTCGCCGAATTCGGCTACGCCGCGCGCGACCGGGATAACCTGATCGAGTTGAGCGAAGGATGAGGGCGCATCGCGCGAGGTCAGTTCAACGCCGGTCGTGATGCGAATGCCCTGCTCCATCGGCGTCATGACGAACGCGCCTTCCGCGTCATGGATCGGACGCTGCAGAGAACGTGCCGGGTTCGGCCTGAACTCCTGATGGTAGCCGCGTTCAAACGCGAGCGGAATGCGATAGCCAAGCGGCCGCAACAGCTCCGCGGACCAGGGTCCCAGCGCGACCACGACATGGCGCGCCTTGATCGCGCCATCGGCGAGCACCACACGCCAGCCCTCGCCGTCAGGCACGATCGCCTTGATGTCCGACTGCCGGATCTGGCCACCGGAGCCCGCCAACATCCGTGCATAGGCCTTGACCACGGCGCCCGGCGAGTCGACCGAGGCGGTCTGGGTGTGCAACAGGCCAACGCTGTAGATCGGCACGATATCAGGCTCGAGCGCGGAAATGGCCTGACGGTCGAGAAGCTGGCTGGCGATGCCATATTCGGCCAGCAAGGCCTGCTCCTGCTTCGCCGCGGCGACAGCGTCGCTGCGCCATACCCTGAGCCAGCCGGTCTCGCGGATGCGCGCCGCCGCATCCGCTTGCACGATCCATTCCCGATGCAGCTTCAACGAGGCGCCGATCAGCCCGTGCAGCGCCGTTGCCCGCGGCTTGATCTGTGACGGTGTCGCATTGGCAAGGAAGCGGACGATCCAGTCGATATTGCGGATCGCCCAGGCCGGGTCCCAACGCAGCGCCGGGTGCCGGTTGGTCAGGTATTTCGGCAGCGCGCTCCACAGCGACGGCTTGTTGAGCGGCGATATCGAGCCACTGGAGAGAACACCGGAATTGCCATAGGAGGTTTCGCTGCCTGGCTCGCGCCGATCGATCAGCACCACCGACAGCCCGCGTTGCCGCGCGGCATAGGCCGCGGATACGCCGACGATGCCCGCGCCGAGCACGACGACATCTGCTGTTTGATCGTTCACGCTATCCGACATCGCCCCCACCACCGCCACATTACATCAGAGTGAGGCCGCCATCGACCGGCAACAGCGCTCCGGTCACATGTCCGGCCTCCGGCGACAACAGGAAGGCGACCACCGCGGCCACCTGGTCGGGTTCGGCCAATCGTCCGAGCGGATTGGCCTTGGCGACCAACTGCCAGGTCTGCGGGTCCAGTGCCCCCAACAGCCCGGCATCCTTGCGGGTATAGCCGGGCATCACGACATTGGCGGTCGCGCCTGAACTCGCCAGCTCGATCGCAAGACAACGGACCAGCACCTCGAGCGCGGCCTTGGCCGCCGCGGAGCCCGGATAGGTCGCCTCAGGCGTGAACCGATGGGCGGCGAAACTGCTGACGGCGACGACGCGTCCCTGGGATCCGCGCGTCAGATCCGGCAACGCCGCGGCCGCCAATTCGTGAAACGCCGTGGCCATCACCGCGAATGACCGTTCGAGCCCCGCGCGCGGCAACTGCGCGAAACCGCGCCGATCGGCAAACCCGGCGGCATGGACGATCGCATCGACGCTCCCGAACGCGTCCCGCGTCGCGCCAACAAGCTCGGCCGCGGTCCCGGCATTGGCAAGGTCGCCGGTGTGGCAGGCGACATTGGCGCCGGCATGCCGGCAGTCGGCGGCGACCGCGTTCAATCGCTCGAGCCCCGCCGCGTCGGCCCCTTGTCCATGCAACATCAGGCACTGATCCCGCCCTGCCAACCGGCGCGCGATCGCAGCTCCGATCCCGGACCCGCCTCCGGTGATGATTGAAACGCGCATGAGTCCCCCGCTCCCGATGCCCTTGCTCGGGCAAACTATAGGTACCGCACCAGCGAATGCCAACAATCGCAATCGTTTCGCGCGCCATCGCGGCGAAGCGGCGCGACTGATACGAGCTGAGGTCGCATGGCGGGTTCCACGCCCGGCGGCCGCGTGTCAGACATCCGAGTTCGGTTGCCTTTTCCGGCAAAGCAGGCAAGCATTGCAAAAACGGCGCTCGGCCACGGGCAAAGCTGGCGGAAGCATCGGGAGGACAAAATGCAAACCAACTATCTGGCTTTGGCCATCGTCGTTGGATACATGGTCAGTCTCGGCCTCCTCACTAGCGTGGTGCAACGGTCCGTCAACACGACGACGACCTTTACGTCGGGCACCAGCGGCCATTCGGGTATTCCCGCCGTTCTGGTCGGCCTGATGTTGATGTCCGAATTCATCGGCACGTCGGCGAGTGTCGGGACGGTCCAGGAAGCCTACAAGTTCGGCATCTCCGCCGCGTGGGCCATCATCTCGCTCGGCGCCGGCTTTCTGTTCTATGCTTTTCTCCTCGCCGGGAAATACAAGGAGTCGGGGCACAATACGATCTCCGCGATATTTGCCGAGGTTTACGGGCCACACGCCAAAATCGCCACCTCGCTGGTGATGATCTTTGCCCTGCAGATCCTCGCCAGCGCGATGTATGCGGGCGGCGGCGCGATATTGAGCGCGCTGCTCGCCGTCGATCGCACGCTTGCCACCGTGGTCTGCGGCATCGTTGCGGTTCTCTATGTCTTCATGGGTGGAATGAAGTCTGTGGTTTACACCAACGTCATCCATTCGTTCGCGAAGTACGTCGGCATCGGTGTCGCGGCGTATTTCGGCATCACGAAAGTCGGCGGCTTCGGGGAGCTGCAGGCGCGCCTTCCCGGCGAAATGTTTTCCTGGACCAACGTCGGCTGGAGCCAGATTTTTGCCTGGTTCATCGCCGGGGTTGGCGCCACCTTCTCCACACAATACATCATTCAAGCCATTAACACGGTTGAGACCCCGCAGAAGGCGAAAGCCGCGAGCCTGTACACCGCGCTCTTGATGGTGCCGTTCGGCATCGGCACCGCGCTGATCGGAATGTGCGCGCTCGCGCTGTACCCCAATATCAAATCCATCAATGCGTTCTCTGCCTTGATCGCGAATATGGATGGCCTGATGGCCGGCGTGGTCGCGGCAGGACTGGCCGCATCGCTGTTCGGCACCGTCGCCGCGGTCAGCGTGGCCACCGCGACGCTGCTTTACAAGGATTTCTATATCCGGTTCGTGACACAGCAAGGCGATCCGCAAGGCGACGAGAACCGATCGCTGAATTTCATTCGCGTCACCACTGTCATCGCCGGTCTGCTTCCGATCGTGCTGGCGATCTACACGCCGGACGTTCTCAAGATGACGTTCCTCGGCAAATCGATCAGGGCCTCGCTTTCGGTGCTGGTGTTGCTGGTGTTCTACGCGCCGTGGTTCGGCACCAAGACCGGGGCGCTGTTCAGCATCCTGGGTTCTCTGGTTGCCACCATCGCGTGGTTCGCGATGGGCAATCCGTTCGGTATCGACAATGCCTATGTGGCACTGGTGGTCCCGCTCATCATCATGGGCCTGAGCTCGCTCGTTGAGCGCATCCGGACCGGCAAGGTCACGGGCGTGCCCGCTACGCCCACCTGAGCCGCTCAAGGATCGACTTGCCCATCACCCAGTCCTTGTCCGCTTCGGACAGGAACGGCAATTCCTCGGTGAAATGGGTGATGCGCTGCTGATAGGTCGCCTTATCGTAGCCATTGGTCATGTCCGAGCCCCAATGGCATCGCTTCGGACCATAGGCCTCGAACAGCCGCTGGATGTGCGGCGTGAAATCGCGGAACGGATAGGCTTCCGACGAATAATTCGGCGCCGCCGACAGCTTGACCGAGACGTTCGGGTATTTGGCGAGCGAAGCGGTCTGGCTGACCGCGTCCGCGATCCGGCCTTCCTTCGGGGTGTTGCCGCCGATGCCCATGTGGTCGGCGATCAATTGCAGGCGCGGATAGCGCTCCGCCACGCGCGCCATCTGCGCATTCTGGCCATCGGTCAGGAACATCACCGGAAGCTCGGCCTTTTCGGCCTCCGGCCAGAACCAGTCCGCCGTGCCATCGGCCAGCCAGCCCTGCGTAGCGCCCAGAAATGTCAGGCGCACACCGAGCATGCCCGGCTGCTCCCGCCATTTCGGCAGCAGCGCCGCGGCTTGCGGGTTCTTTAAGGCAACGCGCCCCATGATCGCGAGTCGATCAGGATAGCGCCTGGCCGCCTCGAGGGCGTAGTCATTGCGATCGCCCGGCCATGACGGCGGCACCACGACGACGCGACTGACGCCGGCCTGATCCATCAGCGGCACCAACTTCTCGACGGTGAACGGCTCGGGCATCTGCGGCTTCATGCCCGGCACCCATTTCCAGTCCTCGGATTCCGCCTTCCACAGATGCACCTGCGCATCGACAATCCGGCGTTTGGACGGTTGGGCACTCACCTTTTGCGATGCGAACGCCGCGCCAGCGGCGAGCGCGGAAGTGCCGAATTGCCGACGCGACATCATCAAAAATTCCTCCCGAGTAACCCTGTTGTTGTTGGACAAACTTTGTTCGTGCGGCGCGATGACTGTCAAGCCGCGATCCGTCCGCCCGGGGTTGCGCCGGACGCCGCACGCCGGATCCATGGCACTTGCTCAATGGCGCCGCGCCGCCCAAGATGCGCGCAATCAAGATTGCAGTCAGGGAGGATCGATGACCCGCGCACTCAGCATCCGTCGGCGCACATTTCTCGGCGGCGTTGCGGCATTCGGCGCCATCCGTGGTTTCGGGACCCGCGCACAGGCGGCGATCTCGCCGGCGGTCGGAAGTCTCCCGGCGCGCGGCCATGTCGTGATTCGGGGCGCCTACGTCATGACCATGGAGCCCGGCCAGGCCGATCTGCCTGATGGCGACGTGCATGTCGACAATGGCGTGATCGTCGATATCGGCACCGCACTCGCAGCACCCGGCGCTGATGTCATCGACGGGCGCGGCTTCATCGTGATGCCCGGCCTGATCGACACCCACTGGCACATGTGGACCACGCTGCTGCGCAACATGTCGGGGGACGATCGCGCCCACGGCTATTTCCCGATGACGACGGCGCTCGGCAAGGTCTACACGCCGCGCGACATGTATACCGGCACGCTATTGTCCGCGGCCGAGGCGCTGCATTCGGGCACCACGACGGTGCACAATTGGTGCCACAACGTCATGAGCCACGAGCACGCGGTCGAGGACCTCAGGGCGATGCAGGAGACCGGACTGCGCGGCCGCTTCTCCTATGGTCCGGCGCGTTCGACGCCGCTCTCCCAGCCGATCAACGTGACCGATCTGGCGCGCATGCAAGGCGACTGGGCCAGCGCGTCGAACGAGGGCCTGCTGACGCTCGGCCTCGCCTGGCGCGGGGTCCAGGCGGCGGTGCCGAACGCGGAGGGCAAGATCGAGTTGCGGCCGCTATCGCCGGACATGTACCGCGTGGAGTACGACGCCGCGCGAAAACTCAATTTGCCGGTCTCGGTCCATCTCAATTCCAACAAGTTCGACAGCGGTCACATCCTCGCGCTGCACAAGCTCGGCTATGTCTTCGATGGCCTGCAGGTGATCCACGCCATCAATACCTCGCCGGAGGAAATGGACATCCTGGCCACCGCCGGCGCCTCCGTCAGCATTTCGCCGGCGTCCGAGATGCGCATCGGTTTCGGCCTGACGAGGATCGGCGAATATCTCGACCACAAGGTCAATCTCGCGCTGTCGGTCGACACCACGCCGCTGACGGGCAATGCCGACATGTTCGGGATCATGAAGCTGGCGCAAAATCTCGAGAACGGCCGCAGCGAAAGCGAATTCAAGCTGCCGGCGCGCCGCGTCGTCGAACTTGCCACCATCGAGGGCGCGCGATCGCTGGGCCTCGCTGACCGCATCGGGTCGATCGTCAAGGGCAAACGCGCCGACCTCCTGTTGGTCAATACGCGCGACGTCAACATGGGCCCATTCACCGACCCTTATTACATGCTG
>Ga0116135_1001436_pt1 | contig 11995 bp, 12 predicted proteins | sample June2015DPH_20_1_FD_89738 | JGI IMG/M metagenome (GOLD analysis project Ga0116135, IMG submission 89738) | Peatland microbial communities from SPRUCE experiment site at the Marcell Experimental Forest, Minnesota, USA - June2015DPH_20_10 | ecosystem: Environmental > Terrestrial > Soil > Wetlands... | reverse complement strand
TTGTCCGGGTCGATGTCCCACAGCAAGGCGCTGCGATCGACGAACATCCCGATCTCTTTCCGGATTAGCTCCTCACAGCGCGCCGCAGCCGAGTAATGCCACCCGTATTGCTCACCAAGGCAATCCGGTACGCGTTGGGCTCGATTCTACCCATCGAATCGCCGCGCAATTCGATGGGGTGCGGAAACTTATCGATGGCCGCGTGGTGCCTCATGACCATGCGGGTCATGCATTGCCTGGCCGTGAAATTCCGCGCGGTGTTCCGCTGGATGTTCACCGCGCGCCGGAAAACTTCCATGGTAGCCCTTGCGATAGTCGAAATGATGATCGACGTGTCCGTAGAAACGATCCGGCCCGTGAAACCAGGGCCCGGCACCGATGAAGATACCGCCTGAAAACCACTCCGGCCCATAATACCCGTCAGGGGCGCAGTTATATGGCGGAACTTCGTAGTATCCGTAAGGACAAACAGGCGGTTCTCCAATGGAGACCGCAACCTGCGCCTGCGCGCGATTACTGGTAGCCAAAACCATCCCAATGCCAACCGCCAGAAAACAGAAGCTCTTTAACATTTGCGTTGCTTTCCCTCCACGCTAGTGAGACCCGCGAACTGAATTCATGTTTCAAGCCGGCGTATGAATTCCTACGCAGCATCGCGCTGGCGAGGGCCACTGCGGCCTAATCTCACGTCAAAGTTGAGGAGCCGCGTGTTCGGCGGCCTTTCCTTCGGACGATCCCACTCGTCCCGCAGTCTGTCCCTCACGCGGGCCGCCATAAGCGACCACCAAATTCGCTCGGTCATGACGGCGGGCTAGGCGGCCCGGACGTGCACAACCCGTTGGCAAAAGTAGCCATCCCACCCGTTGCCCGGCTACACCATCGTTTTCATCGATTACAACTGCTCCGCCGTTCCGCCCCACTCCGCAGGATGCACATCCGCCACCGACTGCGAAAAGGTCCACGAGCGTCCGGCAAAGTCATCCGCGTTGTATTGCCGCTCGCCGTACGGGTGAGTCACCGGCTCTTGTGTGATCCGCGCCCCGTGATCCCTGGCCCGGTTACAGTGGGTTTCAACATCCTCGACTCGAATAGTTACCGAGTGTCCCAGGCCCAGCATCGCATCGGCCTCGTTTGATCGCATCTCCCTTACGATCACCGCGCCATCGCCCACGTTCAACTGAACTCGATGGTTACCGATCCGCATCCGCAGGCTAAAGCCGAATGCATCACACAACCAGGCGGCCGCCTGATTCACATCCGGATAGGCCAGCACTGGAATCACAGTGGCGCGAGGTATCGATCGGTTCGAGAGCATTTTGTCTGATCGTCCTCCACTCATCCAGCCCGCGAATTATTGAAGCTCCGGCGGATCTTCCTCCAGCTCCTCCAGGTCCGGCTTCGCGCCATCAATGTGGCGATCCTCTTTCTCCCATTCGGACGGAAGGTCCTCGATCGGCTCCGGGATGTTGCCGTCCTTTATATCTTCATTAATCTTCTTGTCGATTGGCCTCATAACTTCAGTCTCCCATCTTTGGACGCTACGCGGACTCGAATATTGCGCTATTCTTTTTGACACAAGGACACACATGCGCCGCCGAGAATTCCTCCCTGCCCTGGCCCTATCCACAGCCGCCGCGCAAACTCCCGCACCTGTCCCGAGCACCGGACGTCTCAAACAGTGCGTGACGCGCGGCGTATTTGGCCGCGGCATGAGCTTTGAGGACACTTGCCGCGAGGCGGCCCGCGCGGGCGCAAAGGGTTACGATCTCATCGGGCCCAACGATTGGCCAACCCTCAAGAAGTACGGTCTGATTCCAACCATGTATCCGCCAGGGCCCGGCGGCAACATCACGGACGGAATCAACCGCGCGGAAAGCCACGACGCGCTCGAAAAACGCATGCACGCGGCCATTGAGGAAAGCGCCGCGAATGGAGTCCCGAACATCATCGCGTTGTCCGGAACCCGAAAAGGAATGCCGGATGCGGAGGGCGCCGACAATTGCGTGGCGTTCTTCAACCGCGTGAAGGCGCATGCCGAGGATCGGGGCGTCAATATCTGCATTGAATACCTGAACAGCAAAGTGGATCACAAGGATTACATGTTCGACCACATCGGTTGGGGCATCGATGTAGTCAAGCGCGTGAATTCACCGCGCGTCAAGATCCTCTTCGATATCTACCACGCACAGATAATGGATGGCGACATCGTGCGGAACATCCGCGACAATTTCCAGTGGATCGGACATTTCCACACCGGCGGCAATCCGGGGCGACACGAAATCGATGACACGCAGGAATTGAATTACCGCTTCATCGCCCGATCCATCGCCGATCTTGGCTTCACCGGCTACATCGCCCACGAATATTCACCGGCGCCCGGCCGCGATGCGATCGCGAGTCTCAATCAGGCCGTTGGAATCTTCAACGTATGAATCAGCTGGAAGCCTTGCTACTCAACTCCCCGATTTGCTCCTGTGGAATTGCGAAGTAGAATGTTGACCCCACGCCGGGCTCGGATTCCACCCAGATAGTTCCACCGTTGGTTTCCACCACTTTCTGAGCGAGCGCCAGGCCGATACCGTGGCCGGCGACATCCTGGCCATGCAGGCGGGAGAAAACACGAAAGATCTGATTCTTGTACTTCGGTTCGATTCCGATCCCGTTATCGCGAACGGAAAAAATCCAGGTACCTTGCTGTTCCCGCGCCGAGATGTGGACCTCCGGCGTAACGTCCGGACGGCTGTATTTGATCGCGTTGCTCACCAGATTCTGCAGAACGTGTTCGATGCGGGCGTCCGCGAGTATCTTCGGCAGAGCATCGTGCGTGATCTTCACTCTCTTGTTTCGGATCACAGCTTCGAGATTGAACATGACCTGCGTGAGCAGAACGTCGGTATCCACTTCCGTCACGTTGCTTCCGGTATCATGCGTAACCTGAGCGTAGCGAAGCAGATCGTCGATGAAGGAACGCATCCTGCGCGCGCTTTGAATCAGATATTGGAAGGATTCAAGATTGTCGCCCGTGAGCTCCGAGCCAATTCGCCGCTCCAGCAGCTGAGCGTGCATGGCGATGGTTCTGAGCGGCTCACTCATCTCGTGCGCCACCGTGTAGGAAAACCGTTCCAGATCTTCGTTCGAGCGCCGCAAGGCCTCTTCCGCCTGGCGCGCCCGCAGGAAAGCTTTCACGGTTGCGATCAGCACTTCCGGCTCAACCGGTTCCACCATGTAACTATCGGCGCCGGAGTCCAATCCGTAAACCTTATGCTGCATCAGACTGCTGGAGGCCGAAATGTGCACCACCGTGGTGCCCGCGATCATCGGATTGGCGCGTATGCGTTTACACACTTCAAAACCGGTCATGTCCGGCAGGTTCACATCCAGCAACACCAGGGAAGGCCTCTGCTCCGAGATTACGCGAAGCGCGTGAGCCCCGTCGCTCGCTTCCAGGACGGCGAAGCCGGCTTGGCGCAGCACTTTGCTCCGCGCATATAAAGATGGCTGATAGTCGTCCACGTTGAGAATTGGATAGTCGAGTAAATTCATGCGGCCCGTCCTTAATGACCCGTCATTAATGGATGGTAGTAGCCATCCAGGTTCCGTTGATAATCCGCCGAAGCTCCTCGGCAACACCGTTCTTGTCGCGGCCCTGCTTGCCGATAATCGTCACCGTCTTGCCGGTCAGTTGGGTTCGTTCCGTACTTGTGAGTACGCGGGAGGTGCAAATCACAACCGGAATATCTCTGGTCAAAGCTCCGGACTTCAGCCGCTCCACTACCTCAAAGCCAGTCATGTCGGGCATGTTAATGTCCAGCACGATCAACTGGGGTTTTTCTTCGCTGGCTTTTCGAATGCCTTCCCGCCCTCCCGAAGCTTCCAGAACCACAAACGAGGAATCCCGGAGCTGGTGTTTGAACAGATAGCGGTCGCGTTCATCATCGTCGATGATCAGCACGCGATTCAAAGGCGATTGACCGGTGGCCATCCTCAAGCGGGTAATCAGGTCCATGCGCTCAATGGGCTTCACCAGGTAGCCGCTCGCGCCCAGATGATAGGCTTTTCCTTGGTCTTCGATGGTGCTGACAACCAGAATGGGGACCCCTCGCGTGCGCGCGTCTTCCGCACGGCCGGCCAGGAACGTCCAGGTGTCCTCCGAGCGCAGAACCACGTCCAGCACGATGGCGGCCGGCCGCAACTGATCCAGAATCTGCTCGGCTTCGCGCGTAGTGGATGCGTGCAAGGGCTGGAATGGCGAGCCTTCCAGAAAGCTGTTATACATCATCTTCATCGCGAGGTTGTCTTCGATGATCAACACCGGGAGCTTAGCTGAATCCGGCACCCATTCGGGCAACGGCTCAGGCTGCGGCTCGGCTGAATCCCTATAACGCAGAGGAATCTGCAGCGTAAAAGTGGAACCAACGCCCAGTTCGCTTTTAACATGAACTTCACCGCCCAGGACCGTCGCAAGTTTCTTCGATAACGGGAGCCCAAGCCCCGTTCCTTTCACGCGCCTTTGAATCGGGCTATCCACCTGGGCGAAATCCTGGAAGATGAGCTCTTGATTTTCGGGGGCAATTCCGATGCCGGTGTCGGAGACCGAAAAAATCACATTCGTATCGTTCGCGAGCGCCGCCGACACGCGAACCTCGCCGCTCTCGGTGAACTTCAATGAGTTCGAAATGAAATTCCTGAGAACTTGCGAGACCTTGCCTTCATCTCCATAGATGGGCGGGATCTGATCCACATCTTCAAAAACCAAATTCACAGATTGATTCAGCAACAAGGGCCGCAACATCCCGCGTAGCGCGCCGAACAGGTTGGCGGCCGTGAATTCCAGAGGCTTCACTTCCAGCTTTCCGGCCTCCACCTTGGCCAAGTCCAACAAGTCGTTTACCAATTCCAGAAGATCGTTGGCAGCTCGGCGGACGTATTCCACTTGCTGAACCTGTTCGCCATTCAAATCCCCGTCCGCGCGGCCCAACAACAAGCCGCTCAACGCCAGGATGGAATTCAACGGCGAGCGGAACTCGTGGCTCATGTTGGAAAGGAACTTGGATTTCAACTCGTCCGCCCGGCGAAGATGGTCGGCCTTTTCGTCAAGCTCGGCGTACAACGCAACCACGCCCCGATTGGTATCCTCCAGCTCCCGATTCAGCAGCAGCAGTTCCGCTTGACGGGCACGAATCTCTTCCAACGCTGCAATCAATTCCTGATTCTGATGCTGCAGTTCGTGAAAAGCGTCCTGGGGCGCCTCCCGCGCCAGCGAACCGGCCAGCTTGCCGATGTCCACCTCCCGCAACAGCGGAGCTCGCTTGGGGAGCAGTTTTTTCAGCCAGATGGTGGTTCCGTGCGTGGGATCGGACTCGATCTGGAACTGATCCATTAAACGGCGCGCGCCGGTGATGCCTAATCCCATGCCGGTTTGCGATTGATATGTTCCATCCAGCACGCTGCTCAAATCGCGAATGCCTTTTCCCGCATCGGTTACCTTGATGAGAAACAGTTGCGGCGCCACGCGGCCTTCGATGAGGTACTCCACGCGGCCGCCGCCCGCGTAGTTGAACGCATTGCGGGCAATCTCGGATACGGCTGTCGAAATCCGGGTTTGATCCTGGCGATCGAAACCCAAAAGAAGGGCGATCTGCCGCGCACGCTGACGGGCTGCTACTGTGTCGTATTCGGAACGGATGCTGACAGTAAGAATCGAATAACTCATTCACGCTGCCTTGGCAACCACCACCGTTGCATCGTCACGGCCTCGTCCAAAATCTCTGTATAACACACCCGCGATCAGGGCCGGATCGCGTGCCGCAAGCCCTGGGTATGCTTCCACGCCGGCGCCGCTCGAAAGGCCGTCAGAATGCATCTGCAACACGCCATCTACCGGCCACGGATAGCTGAACTCGCGCAATTTCTCGGTGTGATGCCCAGCGGTTCCGTTGACGGAGACCAGATGCTGGCTGGCGCGTTCGGAGGAGTATATTTTGCCGGAAATATTGCCCACGCCCGCGAAAGTGAGCTTATCATGTGCACGATCGATCTTAGCGACGGCTACCGCGGCCCCACGGGTGCTTCGCAACGCCAAGTGGCAGCGCTCCAGCATCGCATGCGGCCCGAGATGCGGATTCTCGCGCAGCATACGGACCGCCTGCGAGGATGCCAGGTTTGCTTCGATGCCGTGACCCAACCCATCGGCCACCAGCACGGTAAGTTGATCGCCGGACTGAACGCTGGCCCAAGAGTCGCCCGATGCTTCCTCGCCCGCCTTCGGGACGTTCACCGCGCTAACCCGGAAGCCATGGCCGGCCGATGGCAGTGCTGGCCCGCCACTCCACCAGCGGGCGAGAATGCCGGTGCCCTTGCCGGGAATCGAGTAGAAATCGGCGTCCTTAGACATCCGAATGATGGCCCCCATGCCGTGCCCCAGCGTGCCGGAGGTGCTGTAGCCGTTTTGAAGACAACGATCGAGGTCTGCGATCCCAGGCCCATGGTCCAGCGCAAGCAACTCCAGAAACGGCACAGGCCCCAGGCCCTCGGTAGCGGAATGGATAATCAGTTCGCCGCGCTGGGCGTGCTTGAGCAGATTGGTGCAAGCTTCCGTGACCACAATGCCGACCTGCTCAGAGAGGATCTCGCTGAAACCCATACTTTCGGCCAAGCCGCGCGCCAGGCGGCGGGCCTCCGCAGTCTTACTGGCCTCGTCGATCAGCAACCGAAGCGATTCCGGCATGCGTTACTTCCACCTCACGATCGACACCCGTGTACCGGCGCCCGGTTGCGACGTGATCTCGAACTCGTGCGACAAACGTTTGGATCCGCCCAGCCCCAATCCCATCCCGCCGCCTGAAGTGTAGCCGTCCGTGAGTGCCCTCTCGATGTCGGCAATGCCTGGTCCCTGGTCCTCGAAGATCAGCCTAATGCCAGAGCGCCTGTCATTTTCCAGAATCTCCAGATGCGCCGTCCCACCGCCGCCATGGTCCAGAGTATTGCGTGCCAACTCGCTCGAAGCCGTAACCACCTTGGTTTGATCCACTAGCCCGAAACCGAGCGAAACAGCTTTTTTACGCACGGCTTGGCGAACGGCAACCACATCTTCGCTGCTCCGAATCTCCATGGACTCAGAATTGACGACTCGAATCACCGTCTTGCCTCTCTTCTGCAAGTGAGTTCTGCAGAACCGTCATGCCTTTTTCCACATTCAACGCCGTGCGGATGCCCTTCATGGAGAGCCCCAGTTCAACCAAAGTGATAGCTACGGCCGGCTGCATCCCCACCACGACAGTTTCGGCATCCAGCAGGCGCGACATCGACGCGATGATTCCGAGCATCCGCCCTATGAAGGAATCCACGATCTCGAGGGCCGAGATATCGATCAATATGCCTTTCGACTTGTGCTGGACAATTTGCTCGGTAAGATCGTTCTGCAGCGTCAAGGCCAGCTTGTCGTGCATGTCTACTTGAATGGTGATGAGCAGATACTCGCCCATCTTGAGGATCGGGATGCGCTCCACTGGGGCTACCTCTCAGACGCGATCTTGTCAGACGCAATCTTGTTCTTTTGATCTCGAACCAGGCTGTAGCCGGTTCGCCTTAGCGCTATGCCGAAGGCATCGGCGAGCGTGGCTTTCGTCACCACCCCTGCCAGATCCACGCCCAGATGGATGATGGTCTGCGCAATCTGCGGACGAATTCCGCTGATGAGGCACTCGGCGCCCATCAGCCGTGCGGCGGCCACGGTTTTCAACAGATGCTGCGCCACCAAGGTATCCACTACCGGCACGCCGGTGATGTCGATGATCGCGAAATCCGAGCGGGTTTTGACGATGGCATCCAGAAGATTCTGCATCACCACCTGGGTTCGCGAGCTATCCAGGGTTCCGATCAAAGGCAGCGCCAGAATACCATCCCAGAGCTGCACCACCGGCGTCGAAAGTTCCAGCAGCTCCGCCTGCTGGCGCGAGATCATATCTTCGCGCGATTTCTGGAACGCTTCGGCGGTTGCGAGCCCCAGCGCATCCAACAATTCCGTCGCACGCCAGGTTTCCGCTGCCAGTGCATGCGCATCCTGGCCCAGATCCTGACGAAGCGCCTCAAATACCGGCTGCTTCAGCGAGAAAATGAAGGATGCGGTTTCGGTCGGCGTGAAACCGGCTTTGGCGCGCGTGGCTGAAAAATTGGACAGGAACTCACGAACCGGAGCCCAGGCGGGGCTCGAAATATTCTCGGTACCGTCTCGTTGCACCGCTGCTTTAATGGCGCCCAGAAGCTCACGCGACTGCCGGGTTGCCTCGTGCTGCTCGGCCGGGGACATCCTGCGAGTTCCGGCCGCCTGGCGGTCGAGCCAAGCTTGGGTAATCTCTTGTTCTCTGTTGTCAAAAATTTCGGCAAGTCTAGTGCGAGTTGCTTCCACTGCTGTTTCCTTCCTCCTTGAGACGCTCCGGCGGGGATGCTAGCGTGTCCATGATAACACCGCTTATCGAAAGATTAGCGTTTGCTAGGACTTATACTAGGGTGCATTGGCAGTCGTATGGCATAAAAAAGATATAAAAACGAAGTCGTCAGCGATCCGGCGGAGCGCCAAGAAATGAGCACAGTGATTCGATCTCTGCAAACAGAGGATCTTGAACCGTGGGTGGAAGCGTATTCCTCACCCAACCAAAGTATCGGCGCAGTTCGTTGGCCGCGACTCGTGCGTCCTCGCGGGAGGTGAAGGCCTGCCGGCAGACCTGTGCCACGGATTGCCTTATGAACTGCACCCGGATCTGCTCGGCTGGGTCGTACACATTAACTTGCTGGCATGTGAAATGCCAGCGGGGAACTCCATGCCTAGCGCTGTCTTCACCCGCTGTAACCTTGCACAATTGCCCGGAGCACGCCTAACTGCCGGTAATTCTTACGATTGGCATGGCCCCCCAAAACGCGCTATACTGAAAATGTACCGGTAGTCAAATCGCGCCTCTGTTGTATCCCGTTATCGTCCGGCTCGCCTGATTCCCGTCTTTCAATCAAGAATGAATAACTTTTCCGATCTTCCGCTCTCTACAGCCTTGCAGAGCAATCTGGCCCGTCACGGATTCGTCACGCCAACGCCTGTGCAAGCCCTATCCATCCCTCAACAACTTGCCGGGCACGATCTCGTGATCACGGCGCAAACCGGCACGGGCAAGACGCTAGCCTTTCTCCTGCCTCTTCTGGACCGGCTATCGAAACAGAACAATCTGCCGGGCGTAAGGGCGTTGATTCTCAGCCCCACGCGCGAACTGGCGATACAGACCAACGAAACTTTTTTGAAAATCGCGGCTGGAACAGGCCTCCGTGCCGCGGTCGTAGTCGGCGGTCTCAATGAGGAAAGACAGCTGCTGGCCATTCGCAAGGGCGCCCAGGTGCTCATTGCCACTCCCGGCAGGCTCTCCGATTTCCTGGATCGCAAACTAGTGAAGCTGGGCGCTGCTCACACGCTAATCCTGGACGAAGCTGACCGGATGCTGGACATGGGATTCCTGCCCACCATAAAAAAGATCCTGGCCGCCTTGCCGGCCGAACGCCAGACCGTATTCTGTTCCGCGACCATCGAATCCTCAGTTGCGCACCTGATTCACGCGCACCTGAAGAATCCGGTCCGGGTGGCGATCGGTTCAACTACCAAACCTGCCGAAGAAATCGACTTGCATGTCTACGAGGTGGAGCAGGATCGCAAGCTGAGTCTACTGGAGAAGATGCTGCAAGAAGAGCGCGGATCGTTTCTGGTGTTTGCACGTACCAAGCATGGGGCCGATCGTCTGGCTAAGAAATTGGAGCGAAGCGGGTCGAAAGCCACCAGCATTCACGGGAACCGCACGCAGTCCCAGCGCAACCTGGCCCTTCGCGGATTCCAGAACGGCAGCTATCGTGTCTTAGTGGCTACCGATGTCGCCGCTCGCGGAGTCCACGTAGAGGGAATTGCACACGTCGTGAATTACGACTTGCCGCAGGTACCCGAGGATTTCATTCATCGCGTCGGCCGCACCGGCCGCGCGGGCTCGCGCGGTACTGCATCCACTTTCAGCACTCGCAGCGAGCGCGGCGAAATCCGCAAGATCGAGCGGCTGCTGGATCTCCAACTGACTCGCCGGCAAGTGCCATCCGGGCTGGAGCAGGAGCCCGTGCGCGTCTCAGAAAACCCCGCTCCGTACTCCCGGCATGTTCGAAGCTTCGCACCCCGGCGAAAACACGCGCGTTAACTGTCCCCTCACTCACGTGCGGGGCTACGCCGGCTCACGCCAGCCGGTCCCGTTCGAGAATTCCAGTCCAACCAGGTATTTTCCCTTGCTCGGATTGCAATAGCGAACCACGCCCCGCCCGGAGACGCCCATCTTCGGCGCGTTACAGGACACTGCGGTATGAACGGGGATTCTCTCCGTCAGTTGCAGTTGCAAGCCGCTCACCGAGACATTGAGTAGCTGGGCCATGGTGATTTGCTCACGGCCGGCGGTGTCTTCCCAAAGCACCTGTATAGGCCCCTGGACGCCGTGGCGCACTTTGCGCCGCGAATTGGATTTGCGGGCGGTAGCATGCAGGGACTGCTGCGCCCACAGCGTGGATTCCGAATAAGCCTCGCCGATTGCGGAAGGCTTGATGGCCAGCTTCGCAGCCGCCTCTGACACAGCCTTCCAGTTACCCGCCTCATAATGGCAGACCAACAAGTAAACGTCCCGCAATGGGGTATTTTGCCCCTCGGCCCCGAGCAATGCACCACTGATGGCGGGCCCAACACCGGCCTGGCGCAGCGCTTCTTCGAGTGGCACGTCCATGAGCGCGTCCAGCAGTGAAAACAAACCCATCAGGAAACCGCGTCCATGCTCCCTAATCATGGCCAGTTGGGCCAACCGCTCCGAGAAGCGCGCCCGGACCAGCGAGTGAGTAACCAATTCACCCGGCTTGTCCTTAGCTAAGACGGGCAGCGCCGCCAGAGCGGCCCAATGGCGGATGGCATCCTCGCCAAGAACTGCCAGCGAATGGTTGATCGAGTGGATCTCTCCCTGCCGTGCGAAGAGCGCCGAGTTCACATAACGCAGCAATTTATAGGAGAGTGACAAGTCGGCTGAGATGATGGCCTGAAGCCGGTCGAAATTCAGATCCTCACACTGCATCTCGCGAAGCAGCCGTAAACAGTTGACCTTTGCGGCCGGAATCTGATGTCCCCGCAGCACGGCCGGCCGTGCGAAGAAGTAGCCTTGAAAATAATCGTAGCCGGCGCTCTTCGCCCATTCGAACTCCTCATGGGTCTCCACTTTTTCGGCCACCATCGCGATGCCTCGCGGCTGGTAGGTTCGCAAAAGCCGCTCTTGCTCCGGCTTGGCCGTGGTTCGCATGTCCACTTTGATCAGTTTGGCGAGCCGGGTAAGCGGCTCAAAGCGCTCCTCCCCGACGAAATCGTCCAAGGCGAAGGTATAACCTTGATCGCTCAGATCCTGGCACGCCGCTATCAATTCATCGTTCGGCTCAACCGATTCAAGAATCTCTAGCACCGTGTTTTCCCGGGGCAGCATCTCGTGCAATCCGCCCATGAGGAGCTCTTGGTCGAAATTCAGGAAGACTTTCTTGCCGCACGCGACGTTTTCAATGCCTATGCTCAATAGACTGTTAGCGATCACCTGCTTCGTGGCTGAGCCGGCATCGGTACCATCGTATTCGTTGTGAACGTCACCGGAGCGGAAAAGTAATTCATAAGCATAGAGTTGGCGGGTCCGATCAAAGATCGGCTGCCGGGCCACGAACACGTCCATACTCTTTTTATCGGCATAGAGGCGTAAGACTATTAGGAAGTATGTAACCGAGCCGCGACCGGAAGGGAGCGATACCATGAAGCCAACTGGTTTCGTGGTATCGCTTCCTGCCGGTCGCGGCTTCCATGAGAAGGCCGGTCCCTGTCAAGTCGAAAATGATTTTGGGCCGTTAAAACCACAACGCCCATCGCCGACCAACGGGAGGCGCTACACCCGGTCGGATCACCTCGAAC
>Ga0116135_1001434_pt1 | contig 12005 bp, 10 predicted proteins | sample June2015DPH_20_1_FD_89738 | JGI IMG/M metagenome (GOLD analysis project Ga0116135, IMG submission 89738) | Peatland microbial communities from SPRUCE experiment site at the Marcell Experimental Forest, Minnesota, USA - June2015DPH_20_10 | ecosystem: Environmental > Terrestrial > Soil > Wetlands... | reverse complement strand
ATTTCCACCTCACTTTCGGCTGTCAGTTCGATGGGGTGAAAATTCAGCAAATGGGTTTCAATGGCAAAAGAGTCTGCGCCGAACGTAGGCCGGTTGCCCACATTGGTAATGGAGTCAAAGCGCTGCTCGCCAACCCGCGTGCAGGTGATATAGACGCCATCTTTCGGCACCATCTCGTCGTAGCGCGCGAGATTGATTGTAGGGACGGTGTACTTCGACCCAAACCCTCGTCCCCGGCCAGGCGTACCCAGGATGCTGAAGGGGCGCGCCAGGAGATGCCGCGCCCGGCTCACGCGTCCCTCACCCAGCAGCCTGCGGATGTGGCTGCTGGAAACTGGTTCTCCGCGAAGCCTCTGTTCGGTGTAAATCCTTACTTCAAAGCCCATCTCCTGACCTAATTGCGCGAGCAGCTTCACGTCTCCGGCGGCCTTGTGTCCAAAACGAAAGTTGTAGCCTTCATGCACTTCGCGGGCCTGCAGCCTTTTCTTCAATATGCGTTCCGCGAATTGCCGAGGCGTCAGCAGCGAAAGATCGCGGCCAAAGGGAAGCGTTAGCGCGGCATCGACTCCGGTTGCCTCCAGCAAACGTAACTTCTCCGGTAGAGGAGTCAGCAGCTTGAGCCCTGAATCCGGCCGCAAAATACGCGCCGGATGCGGATCAAACGTGACTGCAACCGCCTTCGCGCTGCTTTCTCGGGCGCGCCGCACAATCTCTCCCAGAACCTGCGCGTGCGCGCGGTGCACCCCATCAAAATTCCCCACGCTTACGATGGATGAACCCAATTCGGATGGTACATCGTCGAGTTGGTGGAAGACTTGCATGGTAATGGGTGGCTAGTAAACGGCGGTCAGTGGGCAGAAAACATTTCTACTCGCGAGCGCTTCCCGCCGCCGATGATCCGATAATCGATGATCCGATAATCAATAGCACCAGCTTCAAATTTCGAACTCCAGCTTCATCCCGTCATAAGCCAACCGCACATGCGCCGGCAAGGTGGCATTGGTCGCCTCGTGCGGCAAGTCGTGACAAATATGGGTAAAGAAAGCCCGCTTCGCTTTGAGCCGGTCCACAATGCGCAAGGAATTTTCCACGGTCGAGTGCGTGGGATGCGGCTTGTGTCGAAGTGCATCCAGAAAAAGTATGTCGAGCCCTTGAAGCTGCTGGTACGAAGTCTCCGGAATTTCGCTATGGTCAGTAAGGTAAGCCGCCGACCCGAAGCGAAATCCGTAAATCTCCGCTTCGCCATGAATCAGACGCACCGGCTCGAATCGCGCTCCGAACACTTCGACCGGCCCGTCGATCGGACGCAGCTCCAGCAAAGGCAATCCTCCATACTTGTAATCGCCGTCGAAGATGTAGCTGAACATCTTACGCAAAAAAGCCGCGGCATCGGGCCGCGCATAAAGCGGCAATTTGTGCGGCTTGTGCCGGTAGCTCAGCGGCCGCAAATCGTCGATGCCGAGAATGTGGTCGGCGTGAGTGTGGGTATAGAAGACTGCATCCAGGCGGGTGATGCGCTCGCGAATCGCCTGCGCATAAAAATCAGGAGTGGTATCGATGAGCACCACTTTGCCGGCGTATTCGATCATCACCGAGGGCCGGGTACGCCGATCGCGCGGATCCGCCGAACGGCATACCGCGCAGTCGCAACCCAGCGTGGGGACGCCCATGGAGGTGCCGCTGCCCAGCACGGTCAATGTGGCTTTCACGTGCCAGCCTCGTCGTTCTCGAGCCTGCCGATTTTCATCGGCCGCCGGTTCCGGTGGCAACTCCGGGCTGGGGCGGGCGCGACAGCGCATTAGTCACTTCCACGTAAGCCATGCGGACTTCGTAAAGGCTATTTTGAAGGAAGTTCTCTTCGGTGGGACTCAGATTGCCTTTGGTCTTCTCCGACAACAGCGCCAGCGTATCGATCGTCTGACGCGCGCCAATAATGTCGACCCGAGGCTGCTCGCCCTGCTGGTGCATCAATCCAAGCTGCAGCATGGCGGTCATGTAGAGAGAAGCCATAAAGCGCTCGAACGTCATCTCGAATTCTTTTGCCGAATGGCCGCTGAGTTCCACCCGCGAGTTCAATGCATCGGAGGATTTCCGGTACGCATCGGCCTGCTCCTGTTGCTCGGCCGCAGTGGGCGGCGGAGGCGCATCCGGGTGAAGGCCGGAATCGCCTGCTGAAGGAAACGGCGTCACGGGAGTGGAAGCGGCATCCTTGACCGTGCTCGACGCGGGCGGCTTTGGTTTCTCCGCTTCTCTTTCCCTTTCCTTTTCTACCTGTGCGGTTTCTCTCTGCGCTTCCTCGCGAGCGTTGCTGCGCAATTCACCATCCTCGGTGAACAAGCGGCGGTCTGTTACCGTGAAACCGGAATCTTGCCTTTTCTCAGCCATGGCTTATCCTCGCTTACAGACTAAACTGAAATTGTTGCATTAACATTTTCAAGGCGCATCTCTGCGTCTTCGCTTGGAACATCTCAACTCTAAGCCTGACGGAGTACAGCGTCCCCGGCCGTCTCTGGCAGAGCGCCTCCCAGCGGTAACTGAGTCACCGTCGCCTTTACCCCGGCAATTGCGACCTCCTGCCCAGGCGCTCCAACTTCGCGCCGAATATAGCCCAGCGCAACCGTTTGTTCTCCAGGCGAAGCAGGCAGAATTGCCGCGCTGGTGATCTCACCCACTTCTTTTTCAGCGACTACGATCTTATCTCCCGCAGCAACTTTCGCAACACCCAGGCTCAGGAAGCCGGTGAACTTCCGATGGACATTCCCTCGCGACCGGATGCGTTCCACAATCTCCTGGCCCACGTAACACCCTTTGTTGAAATTAAGTGCCCGCGCCTGCTCCGTTTCCTGCGGCAAATCGCGCTCCCGGATGTCCACTCCGTAAAGCGGCACGCCCAAAGAGATTCGCAGCATCTCCCACGCCCGGCTGCCAACAGCTTTCGCCCCAGCCGCGACCAACCCTTGCCAGGTCTGGTAAACATCTTTGGGCGCAATCCATAGCTCGTAAGATCCTTCGGTCAAATCGCTACGTATGATCGTGCACTCAACACAGCCGCAATCGCAGTTGCACTTCGCAGTAGCCATTTCTAAGGGCTGTAATTCCGGAAATTCAATACCCGCCGCAAGCAAAATTTCGCGCGATTTCGGCCCAGTCACCCCCAGCGCGGTCCAGTTCTCCCCAATGCTCGAAATCTCCACATCGTCCATGATGATGAAATGGTCGAACGTCGCCAGAATTTTATCCAGCTGCGCCCGATCGGTTTCAACCTCCAGCGCTTCGCCGGCGTTATACACGTGCATGTCGCCCAAAATCCGCCCCTGCGCATTCAGCAGAAATGCGTAAACCCCATGACCTGCGGCAAGATCGCGGATATTGTTGGTGACCATGCCGTTCATCCAGCGCACCCTGTCCCCGCCCTTCACTGAGATCCGCGCGCGGAAGCCTAAGTCATGAACGCCGCAACCATCCCGCAGCGCGGCGAACTCTTCTCCCGCGTCGCCGAAAACCGCCGCCGCCGTCGCATCGCGGTATTCGGACTCCGCCATCGGAGCTGCTGTTTCGCTGGCGTGCTTCCTGAGCGCGTCCTGGAGTGGAGTGAAAATCATCGGAATATTGATTATAACGAAGGCCGCCCTCATTCATCGCCCATGGAGCCTCTCCGGCAGTGGATCATTCTCAATCTGCCGTTGCGGAAGAACTCGGCGTTGATATTGATTTTGGCGGCGCAGAACCCCTGTGGTAACGTCTCTGCCGTGGACTCATCAAAGCCTTCCAGAAAACGTATCGCCGTCATCCCCGGAGATGGCATCGGCCAGGAAGTAATTCCCCAGGCTGTCAATGTAATCCGCGCCTCCGGCGCTAACGTCGATCTCACCGAGTTCGACTGGGGCGCCGATCGCTATCTTCGCGACGGAACCACCGTCCCTCCCGATGGCTTCGCCATGCTGTCCCGCGATTTCGACGCCATCCTCGCCGGAGCTTTCGGCGATCCCCGCGTGAAAACTAATATCCATGCCAAAGAAATTCTCCTCGGCATGCGCTTCAAAATGGATCTTTACGCCAACGTGCGTCCCGTGCGTTTGCTGGATGCCGCCCTCTGCCCGCTGAAAAATGTCGAACCGAAGGACGTGGATTTTGTCGTGATCCGCGAAAACACCGAAGGCGTTTACACCGACGCTGGCGGCGTCTTCAAACAAGGCACCCCCGATGAAATCGCCACCCAGGAAGACATCAACACCCGCAAAGGCGTCGAACGCATCATCCGCTACGCCTTCGAATATTGTGAGCGCCATAGCACACTAGATGGCTCGCCCCGTAGCCGAGTGATGATGTGTGATAAATCAAATGCCATGACCCACGCCGGAGGCCTCTGGCAGCGCGTATTCAAAGAAGTCAGCGCGCAGTATCCCAAGATAGCCGCGCAGCACATGTACGTCGACGCCCTCTGCCTGCAGATGGTGCGCGACCCGCGCCAGTTCGATGTCGTCGTCACGAATAATATGTTCGGCGACATCATCACCGACCTCGCCGCCGGATTGCAGGGAGGCCTGGGCATGGCCGCCAGCGGAAATATTCATCCCGGTAAGACCTCGATGTTCGAACCGGTCCACGGCTCCGCCCCGCCGATTGCAGGAAAGAATTTAGCGAACCCCTTCGGCGCAATTCTGACCGCAGCCATGATGCTTGCGCATCTGGGATTCGTGAAGGAGTCGGAAAAGATTGAAGGAGCAGTGCTCAAAGCAGTGCGGCAGAAAAAAACTACCCAGGATATTGGCGGAACGCTCGGAACGCGCGAAGCAGGGAAGTGGGTAGCCGATAACTTATGACCCGGAAGCAGGGGTGCCCCGTCCTTGTCGCGTTTTGTGCGACAGGGCGGGGCCTTTGACCTTCAGTTCCCGAATTCGAGACGCAATCCCCATCTACTCTCGCTTGCGTCGATACTACTTGCGCACTAGTCCGGCGGGTGGCCCATTCAAGCCTGATTTTGGCTTGAGTGGGGATCTTTGACTCCGGGCCCGTCGAACATTCCCAAGAACTAGTTTGAATCGCACCCCAGGGGGCTGGCCCCGGTTTCGTCGTCGGGTAAGCGCAGAGGCCGGGTCGGCGCGACGAGAATCGATGGGTCAAGAGCTCCGGTCTTTGCGGTATAGCATCTGGGCCAGGTGACGGGTGCGAAGAAATCGACCGATCGCCAACCGAAAAGTATCGAACAGTTCGTGGCCTGCCAGCGGACGCCCTAGTTCCTGTTCCAGAATTTCCATCTGCAAAAGAATCTTGCGCCGCAACTGGGCGACGCCTTCCTCGCCATGGTCGCGGCGGAGACATTTGGCAACCGATTCGAGGTATCCCACGTAGGCGTTCCGCCGCATCGTAGGATCAGGACCTGGCCCGTCTTGGTCTTGCCCAGCTTCGTGATCGCCACGGGAAGAGGGTGCATCATATTTGCGCTTTTTGCAAGGATCCGGCATAAGCGTAGCTGAGGGTGTGGGCGGGCGGCCCATTCAAGCCGTCTTTCGGCCTGGGTGGGGCAGTTCTTGCTCAAATCCCTATCATCCTGAAGAGCACATCGCCCTCCCCAGTCCACTTCACCGTTGTGACCTGACCTTGCGATCCACAGCCAAATCATTCCATGTCGCCTAGCACCAAGGAGCCGAGGGCGAGCCGCCGCTCGAATCCATGCAGGCGAAAAGCGGCCCGCAAGTACCTGATTCAAGGAACTAAATATCTAAGTTCCTTAGAAGAAGGTATACCGACAAAAATCCGCCAAGATTAAAGATCCTAAGGACCTTATAAAAATAGGGGGAAGGGGTAGGTCGCGAGTTCAGCGCAAAGCAGACCGCCACCATCCAGAAATAATTTCAGGCTTTCCGTCCCACGATCAGCGCCAACTCGCGCCACTTCCAGTGACAATCGACATCGACGAAGCCAATCTCCCGCAGCCACCTGAGCTGTATTTCCAAATCGAGCAACTGGTTGGACGGATCCTCGCTCTCCGGAGTGTTGCCCAGCAAATGCAGGAACTCTTCATGCAAGCGTTGCGTAGGTGAAGCCACATGTTCGAGGTTGCAAAACACTCCGCCCGGATTCAGCAACGCGTAGATTTCGGCATAGAGAGCCCGTTTGCGATCGTGCACCAGATGATGAATCGCAAAGCTCGAAATAACCGCATCAAACCTGCCCAGCGCGGGCAGTGGGTTATCCAGATTGTGAGAGACCACAGTGATCGACGAATCTCCAGCGAAGCGTTTGCGCGCAGCTTCGAGCATCGCGGGAGAAAAATCCACCGCCACGGCTTCTAACTTCGCAGTCTTTTCATTACGCGCGACGATATGAGATTGAACCAGCGCAAGCAACCGTCCATCGCCAGTGCCGAGATCGAGGACTCGTCGCGTATCAGCCGGAATAAATTCCAGAAGCACTGACTCGCCTTCCGCGCGGTGCGGGATGGACGCAGCGCGCCCCAGATAATCAGCGGCGTGGCTGCTGGAGCTCCAAAGATTGACGGCAGTATTCGCGGGCATGTGTCTCCTGAAAGATGGGTTTGTCCTTGAAGAGAGTATAGGCAAACAGGATAGACTCGTTGCTAATGGATACCGTTAAGCTGCGAGGCGTGAGGGTTCTGAGACTACTTTTAGCGGTTGTGCTGCTAGTGGAAATTGCTGGCGCAGCTCGATACTCAGCTGCGCAGCAACAGCAAAGTCAAGATCAAAGCTCGAATCAAAGCCAAAATCAAGATCAAAAGCAGCCGGATAAGAATTCTGCCTCGCCACAGGCGCCCTCTGACGAAAATCCAGAGGTAAAGATCACTCCGCATGAAGCGGAGAAACTCTTCCACTCCGTCGACGAGATTATGACGTTCGACAGCCAGCAGACAGGGCTGCCGATCAAGAAGCAGGTCAAGCGCCGCCTGACCAGCCGCAACGAAGTGGAAGCTTATTTGACCAAACACATGAAAGACGAAGATGTGAAGCGCTTGCAGCGCTCGGAGTTGGTGTTAAAAAAATTCGGATTGCTGCCGCGTGACTTCGATCTCGAGAAGCTGCTTGTCGAGTTGCTGCGCGAACAGATCGCCGGATATTACGATCCCAAAACAAAAACAGTGAATTTACTCGACTGGGTTCCGGTGGAAGAGCAGGAGCCTGTGCTCGCTCATGAATTGACCCATGCACTGCAAGATCAGGATGTTGGTCTCGATAAGTGGATGAGGCGCGGAGAAAAAGATTTGGGCGAGATGAAAAAAGACCCCACTCCTGCCGACGTTGAAAACGACGAGATGGATGACTCGCGCGAGGCCGTGGTCGAGGGACAGGCCGAGATGGTGATGTTGCAATACGAACTCGCGCCCGTGGGACGGTCGATTCTGGACTCTCCCGATCTTGTGGAGTCGATGGAATCGCAGATGGCCAGCGGTACCGACGACTCGAAGGTATTCAAGGACGCTCCCATTTTCTTGCGGGAATCGCTGACCTTCCCTTACAGCTACGGATTGAAGTTCGAAGTAAAACTGTTGCAAAGTGGCGGAAAGCAGAAGGCGTTCGCCGACGCTCTAACGAATCCTCCACACACCACGCGGGAAATCATGCAGCCGGAGACGTACTTAGCCGGCGAGCAGATTCCAGCAATGCCTGTTATCGATTTCAAACGCGCCTTCAAGGATTATGCGAAATTCGATATTGGGGCGATGGGTGAGTTCGATGTAGCTGTTCTGGCTGAGCAATACGCGGGCAAGAAGGCTTCTGAACGGGTATATCCCGCATGGCGCGGCGGATACTACTACGCCGCCCGGTCGAAAGAAGATAAGACAGCGCCACTCGGTCTGCTCTATGTTTCACGCTGGTCGGATGCGGAGAAGGCCGCTGAGTTTGCCGGGCTTTACGCAGAGTCTTTGGCGAAGCGGTATACGAAGCTGGAAGAAGTAGGGAAGTCAGCGCCCGCCGAAGGCGCGCACCATTCCAGGTACAAGATTGCGCTTCTGCAGGGCCGGCATGAGTGGAACACGGAGGAAGGCCCAGTCATCATTGAGCAAAAGGGGGAGACTGTGCTGGTGAGCGAAAGTTTGAATGCGGCGACGACCGCGACTTTGGAACGGGAAGTATTTCAAAAGTAAGCGCGAATAGTTGACTCAATTCTGCTTGCCGGATTTTCCCGTTGATTAATTTTCTTCAGGCTCAGCGAGAAAGTGCCGGACCTTCGCACTCACAGTAATTTGCTTTCCACCACGCTCCACGGTCAGCTTACGCTCCTGCCCCGGAGAGCCTTCCAGCAACGACCAAACCTGCCCCATGGTTGAGCCGGCTGCCGGAATGCCATTGACCGCAACCAGGTGGTCGCCCACTTGGACCCCATCTTCTCCTGAAGGGACCGATGGTTTGCCGTCATAATCGGCGATGCCGACGATCGTAAATCGACTGTCGGGATCGGGACGAAGAATCAGGCCGACCACATCGAACTCGGGCAGTTTGAAAGTATTGCCAAGATCGAAGTAGACCTTGGAGTTTGTGTAGTCGAGACCGATGCGGTAGTTCATCAGCGCGCTGGTGCCCAGAGCGCCAACTGGAGAAGGCTTTGCGCTAGCTGCGAGAAACTTTTCCTGAGCTGCCGGCCATGCGATAACTGGGATCTCCGTGAGATAAAGCGGGCCAAATTGAACGCGGCCAATCCGTATCAGTTGCCACTTGGCTTCGTCGCTCGCACCCCACATGTTGGCGGGACCAATGGCCCCCGTCATGTGCGGCCAGGTTGGATGCGCTGCAGCCAACTTAAAGAACAGCTCTCCGGACAGGAACGTAACGGGTGCGCCCAGATCTAGAACAAGGTTGTAGGTTTTGTTTTCCAACTTGCTGGGAATCTGGATCAGACCGGTGTCGGGCGCTACGAGCATTTTGCTGGTGACTCCCTTGAATTTAATCGTGCCCGGAGCTCCAATGCTGAACTCACGATCGGGAAAGTTGATGAGGACGTCGTAGTCGCGGAGGATAGTCGAAGGGATTGCGATCTCGGCGCTCATTCCGGGCTCCATCTCCGTACCGTCGCTGCCGGCATACAACGGAATCCTGACTTGCTTCGCCTTATCCAGAGGAATGTGCATGTCTCCGATCAATAATTCGCGTGGCGTTTTGGCGGAGCAGGAATCTGATTCGCAGGCGATAGTGAGTCCCATCAGCTTCGCGGCACGTTGAGACATCCGAAGGTGGGGATTTCCGTTATCCACCCAACCGCGGATGCGTTTGGTCGAGCCATCCGTCAGCGGCAAGTAAATGTCGATGACGACGCGGTCATGATCGAGAGTGATGGGAACGGTGACCGATCTTGCTTCCGGCCTGGCCAGGTTCTGCGCGAGCACGGCGTGGACAGGCATAGAGAGTGCAAGCAGCGTCAAAGCAGCTAAAGTTGAAAGGCGCATGCGGAAATTGTAAACGCCGGATCGATTTAGCAAGACGGGCGTCTTGTATAATCGCCAGTTTGGCTTATCGCAGTTTTTTGCCTATTACAATGGAGCGCTGCTTTGTCAGCGTGTAGTTTCGGAGGATGCTTGGCACGAGCAGATATTGGGATTGTTGGCGGCAGCGGCTTGTATTCCATGCCGGGACTTACGAAGACGACAGAAGTACGGGTGAAAACGCCGTTTGGCGCGCCTTCCGACGCTTATGTCTGCGGCATGCTCGAAGGGCGAAAGGTCGCCTTCCTGGCGCGCCATGGGCGTGGGCACCGGATCTCTCCGAGCGAGTTGAATTTCCGTGCCAATATTCATGGGTTCAAACAGTTGGGAGTGGAGAGGATCATTTCTCTTTCGGCCGTGGGATCTCTGAAAGAAGAGCACGCCCCGCTGGATTTTGTGATTCCGGATCAGTTTTTCGATCGCACCCGGCATCGTGTCGATACCTTTTTCGGGAACGGGGTGGTGGTGCATGTTGCTTTTGCCGATCCTATATGCGGAGAAATGGCGCGCGTAGTGGAAAGTGCCTGTGCGAAGGCCGGCGTGAAGGGTAAGCGTGGGGGAACTTATCTCTGCATGGAAGGTCCGCAGTTCTCGACTAAGGCGGAATCGAATGTGTACCGCGGCCTGGGCATGGATGTGATCGGCATGACCAATCTGCAAGAGGCTAAGCTGGCACGTGAAGCCGAGCTTTGTTACGTGACGGTGGCGATGGTCACGGACTACGACTGCTGGCATCCGCATCACGATTCGGTTACGGTAGATCAGATCGTGACCGTGTTAGGCAAGAACGCGGAGAATGCTGCAAGAGTTGTTCGCGAGACGGTGGCTGCGATGTCGAATAAGCGCTCATGCAAGTGCGGCTCAGCGCTGGCGCACGCTATCTTGACGGATCGAAGGAAGATTCCCGCAGCGACGAGAAAAAAGTTGAAGTTGATTTTGGGGAAGTATGTAAAGTAAAGAAATCAGTGGGTAGTGATCAGTGGTTAGTGATTAGAAAAATCTTCGAACGGGATTTTACTGAGCACTCATCAAGCCACTGGCGACGGTCCATTTTCTCCTTCGAAAGGAAATACATTTCCACATGAGCATTGTGGTTGTGGGTTCGGTTGCGTTTGACGACATCACTTCACCTTCTGGCAGCGTAACGGGCATTTTGGGCGGTGCGGCAACTTATTTCTCGCTGGCGGCAAGCTATTTCACTCAGGTGCGCGTAGTCGCGGTGGTCGGAGAGGATTTCGCCGCCGAGCACGAAGCTGTTCTGAAGAAGCGGGGAGTGGATACGCGCGGCATCGAGCGAGAGGCGGGAAAAACCTTTCGTTGGGGCGGGTCGTATGCCGACAATCTGAATGAAGCCAAAACCAACTTTACCGACTTGAATGTATTTGAAAAGTTCCACCCCGAGATTCCCAAAGAGTACGAGGATTCGGAGTATTTGTTTCTGGCAAACATCCAGCCCGCTCTGCAGGCTAATGTGCGGCGGAAGATGAATGGCGTGCGGCTGACTGGATGCGACACCATGAATTACTGGATTCAGGGTGCGCGCCAGGAGCTTGCGGAAACCTTGAAGCTGGTAGACGTGCTTCTGATCAATGACACAGAGACAAAAATGCTGGCGAACGAAAAGAATCTGCCGCGCGCGGCGCAGAAAGTGCTGGCGATGGGACCGAAGGCGCTGGTGATCAAACACGGCGAATATGGCGCTACAATTTTCTTTCGGGAGGGAGCATTTGGGTTGGGTCGGCATCCGTTTCGCGCGCCCACACTGCCTCTCGATGAAGTAAAAGATCCAACCGGCGCTGGCGATTCGTTCGCCGGAGGATTTATGGGTTACGTTGCGTCCCAAGAAGAGATCAATCGCGAGGTTTTGAAGCGGGCGCTCTTCTACGGCGGAGTGATGGGATCGTTCGCGGTAGAAAGCTTTGGCACGGAACGGCTGCAATCGCTTACTCGAGATGAGATCGGCGCCCGTTTTCAGATATTCCGCGAACTCACTCACCTCGAATGAAACGGCAAGGACGGCCTGCGCGTAATCAGACTGCGAAACCGAGGCCTGACCTCTCTACGGCGCGTCTGCTGTGGCTGGCGCTGTTTGTCTCACTTTTCTCTTTTCTCTTCTACTATCGAAATGGAGATTTGCTGCTCTACGGCGATGCCGTGGCGCATATCAACATCGCGCGGCGCGTCTTCGATTCCCGAACTCCAGGCCTGCTGCAGCTCGGAACCGTTTGGCTGCCGCTGCCGCACCTGCTGATCCTGCCCTTCATTATCTCGAAGCAACTGTGGCAAAGCGGTTCCGGCGGCTCACTCCCGTCAATGGCCGCCTTCATCGTTGGAGTGTTAGGAATATTCCGGCTAGCGCGGACCGCTCTGAGTCGTGGTGGGCAGGTCGACAGCATAGCGAAAGCAGGCGCGTGGGCGGCGGCAATTGTCTATATCGCAAATCCGAATCTGATTTACATGCAGGCCACGGCGATGGGGGAGTCGCTATACCTCGCTCTTTTTATATGGACGGTTGCTTTCTTCGCTGAATTTGTGCAGGGAAACAGAAAAGCACTTATCGGGTGTGGAT
>Ga0116135_1001431_pt1 | contig 12018 bp, 13 predicted proteins | sample June2015DPH_20_1_FD_89738 | JGI IMG/M metagenome (GOLD analysis project Ga0116135, IMG submission 89738) | Peatland microbial communities from SPRUCE experiment site at the Marcell Experimental Forest, Minnesota, USA - June2015DPH_20_10 | ecosystem: Environmental > Terrestrial > Soil > Wetlands... | reverse complement strand
GCCATTCATGCCCGGCATAATCACGTCGGTCAAAAGCAGGTGAATCACGCCTTCGTGCGCCACCGCAATCTGCATCGCGACCGCGCCATCCGCAGCTTCAATTACGTTATAGCCCTGCTTCTCCAGAAACTGCCGAGCCAGGTAGCGCAGATTTGGCTCGTCCTCGGCAAGAAGAATGGTTTCCGTCCCTGGCTCGGTGACCGTGCTCTCCGGCGCCGAAACAATCTGCACCGCTTTTTCCGCCGACTCCGCAACCCTGGGCAAATAAATCTTGAAAGTGGTGCCTTTGCCGGGTTCGCTGGAGACCCAGATGTATCCGCCGCTTTGTTTAACGATACCGTACACCGTGGAGAGCCCGAGGCCCGTTCCTTTTGGGCCCTTGGTGGTGAAGAAAGGTTCGAAGATATGAGATTGAGTTTCCGAATCCATGCCGAACCCGGTATCGCTAATGGAAATCAAAACGTAGTCTCCCGCGCGGAGCGGGGCATGGAAACGTGCATACTCTTCATCGAGCGATACATTCGAGGTCGCGATGGTGAGTTTGCCGCCAGAAGGCATGGCATCGCGCGCATTGACGGCAAGGTTCATGATGACCTGTTCGATCTGCCCCGCGTCAGCCCGCACCGCCCCCAGGCCGGAGGCCGGAACCATAACGAGATCGATATCCTCCCCGATGACCCGGGTGAGCATTTTCAGGTTTTCGGTAACGATCGCGTTGAGATCGAGAACCGTGGGCGCCAGCATCTGCTTGCGGCTAAACGCCAGCAGTTGGCGGGTAAGTGAAGAAGCCCGTTGCGCGGCGCCCGCAATTTCCTGCGCCGGAGCACGAAGAGCCGGATCCGAGCCGATGCGGTCGAGCAGGAATTCCGAATAGCCGGAGATCACCATCAGCAGATTATTGAAGTCATGGGCGATCCCGCCCGCTAACCGGCCCACAGCTTCCATCTTCTGCGACTGGCGGAGCTGCTCCTCCAGGCCGCGACGTTCAGTAACGTCTTCAGCGAACAGTTCAAAACTTTTCTCTTTTTGCGCCCCGCAGACGGATCGCCCGGAAACCCTTACCGCTACTAGAGTGCCGTCCTTGCGGACCCACTCCGCCACCACGCCGGTAAAAGGAGTTGCCGACCGCAGATGGTCCGCCAGTTCAAACCATTGCTGCGTGTCGCGATACAGAACAGCCAGATGCTTCCCCAAAAGGTCCTCGGTTGAGGCATAGCCAAGGGTAGCGAGCCATGCTGGATTCACATCCAGGATTTGCCCATAGGAATCGCAACGGCAAATGCCGTAAGGGGCATCAGTCACCAGGGACCGGAAATTCATCTCCGACCGGCGCAGGCTCTCTTGGGCTGCACGCAAGGCCGCGTTCAGCCAGCAGATCAGAATTGCCAGGATGAAGAACAGTGCCAGCCGGATCATCGTCGAGTGGAACTGCGTTGGGCTTTGGCGGGTCGCGAAGGCGAAATACGCGCTCACCGTGAGCGCGAAGGATGTGGCCACCAATCCCGGCTTCCAGCCGCCATACCATGCGCTGACCATGACCGCGACGGCAAAAACAGCCAGACGGCTTTCGGCAATGTTTGGTAACAACAAAGCTGGAATCAGAGCGAGGGTGGTGCTCAGGACGGCGACGCCATACCGGAGGATGGGCGCACGGGTAGGTTTGATGCTGAGTAGGGGGAGGGTTACTCGCATGTCGCTAGGCTAGTCCAGAGAATTTAGATGCGAAAGATTACAAGAGTTCAGGCCAAATTCGCGGCAGGTATCTTTGTTGGTACGTGGCCGGGATGCGAAATAGGCGGGCAAGACCATCGGCCGAATGGCATTCACTCGGTTCGTGATTGGTCGGTCGCCGATCAATAGTTGGTCGTTTGGGCTTGCCAACTGGAGCTTCCAACCATGAAACTAGGCGACGCATGAACATCGGCCTTTTCGGCGGAACTTTTGATCCGATCCATCGCGGGCATTTGGCACTGGCGCGCGCCGCCCGTGAGCATTGCAAGCTCAGTCGCGTCCTCTTCGTGGCCGCCAATGTGCCTCCGCACAAGCAGCGGGAGCCACTGTCCGCATTCTCGCACCGCTATGCCATGCTCTGCCTTGCGACGCTAAACGACAAAGGATTCGTCCCCTCCCTGTTGGAGTCGCCCGAAGACTTCGAGGAAGGAAGCGCGAACAAGGCTCAGAGAAAAAAAGTGGCTTCTTCGAAGCCGAATTATACGATCGACACCATCAAGAGACTTAAACAAACGTTCAAGAAGGCCGACCGGCTTTATCTGCTCATCGGAATCGACGCATTCAAGGACATTGCCAAGTGGCACAAATCCGAAGAATTATTTAAAGAATGCGAGTTTGTGGTTGCCAGCAGACCGGGATATTCACTAGCCGATGTGGCGAACGCCTTACCAGCCAGCCTGCGGCCGCGGGAGGAGGTGACGCGGCCCTTCCACAAGCAGGCGGCCACGGGAACTTTGGCGCTGAGCGGAGTGACAGTTCACTTGCTCAGTGAAGTGCATCAGCCGATGTCCTCGACCGCGATTCGCGAAGCTGCGGCTGCTGGCAAGCCCCTCACCCGTTTCGTGGAACCAGCGGTTGCGGACTACATCAAGAAGCTGGAATTGTATAAAGCCGCATAGTTAGGCAATTTCCAGCTGCGACATCGTTTAACGCGAATCCCGTCGTTTACAATGAGTACACCACTATCGAATAACGAAAGACTGACGAGTCACAACCAAGACCGATAATCTCTGCATGAAAAAAAATGAGTTGAAGCAACAGGTAGCGGCGGCGATTCAGGCCTGCCTTGACAAGAAAGCTGAAGAACTCTCCATCCTGGAGATGGAAAAAGGGTCGGGCGCATTCACCGACTACTTCGTGCTATGCAGCGGAACCAATCCTCGGCAGGTGCAAGCCATTGCCGACGAGGTGGAGTTGCGCCTGAAAACTGCAGGGCTCCGTCCGGCTCACGTGGAGGGTTATAAGCAGGCGGAGTGGATACTGGTTGACTACGTCGACTTCATCGTCCATGTTTTTTCCGAGAAAGCCCGCAAGTACTACGATCTTGAGCGCTTATGGAAAACCGCCAGGCGCCTTGAACCTTCGGAGTTGAAAAGGGTTACGAGAGCAAAAACCGCAACCAAGAAAAAAGCTCCGCCGCGAAAGCGTACGGCCGTCGTAGGATCGATCCGAAAAAAGGCGTAGGCCCGTTTGCCGTTGCTATTCTCGCTCGATGCTGTATGACGATTTCTCTACCCAATTCAACCTCGCAACCTTCCTGGGGAAATTCGTATCGGCTGGTCGCATCGGAAAGGTGGAAGGCGAAGTCTGCCACCATGGGCAAGGCGGTAACTGCAGCTCTGGTGGAATATGCGAAACCGCAGCCCGGCATGCGGGTTCTTGACCTTGCTAGCGGCACCGGCGAACCAGCCATCAGCATCGCTGCCCTGGTCGGTTCCCATGGTCACGTCACTGCCTTGGATTTGAGCGCCGATCTGCTTGCGGTCGCAACTGAACGAGCCCGGGAGCGCGGTCTGGATAATTTCTCCACCCACCAGGGCGATGCCCATGCGCTTCCCTTCGAGGAAGACAGTTTTGATCTCGCCACGTCTCGCTTCGGAGTAATGTTCTTTCAGGACGCGGTAGGCGCATTGCGCGGTTTGCATCGCGTCTTGGTCAAGGGGGCCCGTGCCTGTTTCCTCGCTTGGGGAAGCTTTGACCAGCCTTACTGGCAGAGCACAATGGGAGTAGTGCACAGGCATGTGGGTGGTCCGTTACTGCAGCCTGGTGGCCCGGATCCCTTCCGCTTTGCGCAACCGGGGAGTCTCTCCGATGTCCTGCGCAGGGCCGGTTTTCGTGATGTAAACGAAGAAACCAGAACTCTGCCTTGGACCTGGCCGGGGACGCCTGAGGAGGTTTGGGAGCAGGCGCAGGCGGTTGCGGTGCCCTTCAAGCCGATGCTCGAGCGTGTGCCTGAAAGCAGCTGGCCCCAAATTCATCAGGATGTGCAGGCAGCAGTTCGTAATTATGTGCGCGGCGAAAACATTGAGTTTGGCGCGTCGGTTGTATTGGCCTCGGGCTCCAAGTAGGTCCATCCGCCGTGAAGATCAAGATCGCATGGATCGGCAAAACAAAAGAACCTGCGGTGCAGGAACTGACGCTCGAGTATCTAAAACGGATCGAGCGCTATGTGCCGGTCAAAGGATTAGCGCTGCGCGACGAGAACGCCCTGCTACAACTCGCCGGGCGGCCTGCCTCTTCGAAGACCGGGCCATCCAAGAGCAGGTTGGTTAGCGCTAAGTCGACCTTGGTGTTGATGGATTCGAAGGGAAAGCAGTTCTCCTCCGAAGAATTCGCAGATTTTCTTCGAGATTACCAGGATCGAAGCCCTCTACCCTTGATCTTCGCCATTGGACCAGCGGATGGCTTCAGCGATGTCGCGCGAAACTCGGCACAGCATACAATTTCGCTAGGGAAGATGACGTTGCCGCATGAACTGGCTCGAGTGGTTTTGCTGGAACAAGTATATCGGGCATTCACCATCATGAAGGGGCATCCTTATCATTCTGGGCACTAGGAACTGGCAGAAAGCGCTGCGTGCCCATTCGAGAGTTGTTTTCGAACGATCATCCGCCTACAGTGATTGAAGCGAGATTTGCTGAGTATTTATGTTGTGAGTGCAATCTTCGGAGAATGCTTTCATGAGAGATGTGATGGAGTTGTTGCGGACGAAAGAACAAGAATTGACGAAGGTGAAGCGCCAAGTCGAGGCCCTGCGAATTGCTCTGCCGCTGCTTGAAGGCGCCGAAGATCAGAATTTGAGCGTCACGAAAGCTGCGGCAAAACGCGATGCAGCATCCTCAACCTAAGGAAGGCTCTCGATCGAAACTACCGCGCCTCAAGGTGTCTTATCGGAGGGTGGAACCAAAATGTTCAGGATCGCTCTAGCCAGTTCGCTGGGCCGTTGATCTTCCAGGTTAGTGAGCACTACCACCGCGGCGCGCTGGTCCGGAGCAATCAAGAACGCAGTGCTTGTCCCTTGCTGTCCTCCATTGTGGCCCACGGCGCGAACTTCCCCGGCCTTCTTTTCCCGCCAGCCCCACCCCAGGGCGTAGGGGTCCGCTTTGCCGTCGGAGGGTTTCAACGGTTGCCACATCAGGTCGCGCGTAGTGCGCCGGATTAATATATCGTTCAAAATCGCAACCTCGAATTTGGCCATATCTTCCGCCGAAGAGAGCCACCCACCCCCGGGAATCTTATAGCTGGAGTCCAGAAAATCCGCATTGTGAATCGCTCCCGAGTCGGTTTTTGCGTAGAAGCGAGTGCGATACGGAATAATCACAAAGCGATCATCCACCCGGGTTTCTTCCATGTGCGCCGGAGCGAAAACATTATGGCGCATGAAGTCAACGTACTTTTCACCCGACGCTCCCTCCATGACGCAACCCACCAACGTATAACCCTGCGTGGAGTAGTGGAATGAAGTTCCCGGCTGCGCCACAAGAGGGTCGTCTTTGAAAAATTTCAACCCCGCCTGAATGGGATCATCGAAGTGCTTGGTGTTGCCGGTTTCCGGGTCATCCTGCGAACTCGAATTGTAATGCCGGATGCCGCCGATGTGTCCCATGACCTCCCGCGTGGAAATCGGCCACGGCTTCTCTGGAAAGGACGGGCAATATTTTTGTACCGGGGCGTCGAGATCGAGCTGGCCTCGCTCCCAAAGCTCGAGAGCGGCTGTTGCCGTCAGAGATTTCGAAATCGAGGCCAGGCGAAAAAGTGTGTGCTCGCTTGCGGGGACGTTGTTCTCGAGATCGGCAACGCCGAAACCCTGAGCCCACTCGTACTCTCCGTTCTCCACCACGGCGACAGCTAGCCCGGGAGTATGCGTGGAAGACATGAATGCCGAGACAGCCTGCTCAATCTGCTGGCGTTTAGCAGGATCAAGTTTGGTTTCCTGCGATTGGCCGAACAACGGGGCCAGAAAACAGAGCGTAAGGCAAGCCGCAGCTAATATTCGACGTGGAATCAAGAACCCTTCGAGTATCCGCATAATTGATTTCTCCTGATTTCTTAAGAACGAAACCCTGGTGCCTCCCACTTCTAACGCAAGACCTCTAGTAGAATCAAAGCTCCGATTATGACAGACGTGCATCGCGGCTTGATCATGGTGAATACCGGTCCAGGAAAAGGGAAAACGACCGCCGCCATGGGCACCGCGCTGCGTGCCGTGGGCCAGGGCATGCGGGTGCTGATGCTGCAATTCCTGAAAGGCTCCTGGCACTACGGAGAACTCGACGCCGTAAAAGCCTTCGGGGACAAGTTTGTGATGAAGCAGATGGGCCGCGGCTTTGTGAAAGTCGGGACAGAGAGGCCCGATCCGGAAGATGTGAAGATGGTGGAAGAAGCCTGGGCGGAAAGCGAAGAAGCCATCCGTTCGGGAGAATGGGACCTGGTCGTACTCGATGAAATAAATTATGCCATCAGCTACGGTATGCTGGATGCAGCCAAAGTTGCGGAAAGTCTAAAAGCCAAGCCTGAGATGGTGCATGTCATCTTGACGGGACGCAACGCGCACCCCACAATTGTCGAGGTCGCCGACACCGTGACCGAAATGCGCCAGGTGAAACACGCCTACGAGAAGGGAATCATGGCGCAGAGAGGGATTGAGTATTAAATGAAGATTGAAGATTGCTGATTGATGATTGAAAACCAAAACACGCATTTTTCAATCATCAATCAACAATCACAAAATCATCAATTTCTTCCTATGGCTTGGTTCAAGCGTGAATCCGGAGACCTGGATACTTCCGGCAAGAAGACCGTGCGCACCGAAGGCTTGTGGGTGAAGTGCGAGAACTGCCGCCAGATTATTTGGAAAAAAGATCTGGAAGAAAATCTGAATGTATGCCCGAAGTGCGACAAGCATTTTCGCATCGATGCGAGAACAAGGCTGGCGCTGCTGCTCGATGACAATCAGTACGAAACTTCGGACGGCAATCTTTCCTCGACCGATCCGCTGAAGTTCGTTGATTTGAAACCTTACTCGTCCCGCCTGCTCCAGGCGCAAGCCGATACCGGACTCAACGATGCGGTGATCAACGCACAAGGCAAGCTGCTGGGAAGGCCCGTGGTCGCCAGCGTGATGGAGTATGCATTTATTGGCGGCAGCATGGGCGCAGTCGTCGGGGAGATGATTACCCGCGCGGTGGAGCGCGCCCTCGATTCGAAAACTCCACTGATTATCGTTTCCGCTTCCGGCGGAGCGCGGATGATGGAGGGCGTGGTCAGCCTGATGCAACTGGCCAAGATTTCCGCCGCGCTGGCGCGGCTCGACAAGGCAAAGATCCCTTTCATTTCCGTGCTCACCGATCCTACGACCGGTGGAGTGACCGCATCCTTCGCGATGTTAGGAGATTTGAATATTGCGGAACCAGGAGCGCTGATTGGGTTTGCCGGTCCCCGTGTCATTGAGCAGACGATCCGCCAGAAGTTGCCGGCTGGATTTCAGCGCAGTGAATTTCTTTTAGAGCACGGGATGCTCGATGCGGTCGTGCCACGCAAGGAACTGAAACCCTACATCGCGCGCGCTCTGGATTTTATGGCCGCGTAAAGGACCTTCGATCCCTCGGCATTCACCAGTCGAGGAACGAGCCCGCGAGCCGCGCTTTGTTCGAATCTTGACGAACAATTTTACAATCTGAAAATAAGCTGAACAAAGTTAAAGCTGAGAGCTTCCAGCATAGAACTCGATGTATGTCCTACGAAACCACAGTTGCGCGGATGTTCGCTCTTGGGCACGAACTTACCCAGACGCCTTCGCATAAATTTGATCTGGAGCATATGCGCGTGCTTCTCGCGGCCCTCAGTCATCCCGAGCGCCGCTTTCCCAGCATCCTTATCGCGGGCACCAATGGCAAGGGATCGACTGCCGCTACTCTGGCTTCGATCTTGCGGGAATCCGGCTTGAGAACAGCCCTTTATACCTCGCCTCACTTAGTGCGCATCAACGAAAGGATTCGGGTCAACGGAGAAGAAATCAGCGACGATGAGTTCGCCGCGCTTCATGAAAAGATCGATGCAGTGGCCGAGGAACTGGTCCATACGCGGGAACTGCCCTGGCATCCCAGCTTTTTTGAAATGATGACAGCCATCGCGTTCGAGCATTTCTCGAACAAGAAAGCTGATCTTGCAGTGCTCGAGGTGGGCATGGGCGGACGCCTTGATGCCACAAATGTTGTAGACCCGCGGGTCAGCGTAATTACAGATATTTCATTGGATCATCAGAAATATCTTGGCGAGACCGTGAGCGAGATTGCTCGGGAAAAAGTCGGAATCCTTCGAGCGGGAGTGCCGGCTGTGACTCTGCCCCAGCTAGCTGAGGCAAACGACGTGATCGGGAATGCGATCATCAATTGCGGAGCTCACGGAGTGAACGCGGTACCCTATGTGCCGCCGGTTTCGCCGGGTAGTGCCCAGTATCGGGTGCCGGGTTCCCAACGGGGTACTATCGCAGACGTCTATCGATATCCGTTGCAGGTTATGGGCGAGCAGATTTTGGTGGAAACTCCATTAGTTGGGCGACATCAGCTGCGGAATGTAGCTTTGGCAATTGCCGCAGCCGTGGAGTTAAATCAGCAGGGATACTCCGGCATCACCGCGGAGAGCATCGAGCGCGGCGTCCGCAAAACAAGCTGGCCAGGACGCTTTCAGATCATCGCTCCTTATCAGGGCTGGCCGGAAATTGTCATCGATGTCGCCCACAATCCGGCGGGCGCATGGGCCTTGCGGTCCGCCCTTTCGGAACGCTATGAGGACCGTCCGCTGATTTTTGTTTTTGGCGCGATGCGGGACAAGGCAATCTCAGAAATAGCAGAAATTCTCTTTCCTCTAGCGGAGCGGGTGATTGCGACTCGGCCGAACAACCCGCGCGCAGCTTCGCCGGAAGAGATTCGAGAAGCTGGCGTTCGCACTAAGGTTGAAGTTGAGACCATCGAAGGCGTAGCAGATGCCTTGCATCGCGCACGGGAATTGGCCGCTGATGGGACGGTGGTGGGTACCGGATCAATCTATCTGGTCGGCGAAGTCATGAAGATTTTGGGGACCCAGATCTGAGGCAGTTTCAAGCCGTTTCCCCTAGAATAGAAAAGTGCCGGAAGTGAACTCAGAACTACAACTGGAGCGTGGCCCGGAATCTGCGCCGGTAGCGGAGCCTCGTCGAAGTCCGCACGAACTGCCTGCGGTGAGCTACGGGTGGAGGAGCCGACTGCGGTCGTATTTCATCTTCGATCCACTGATCTGGCTGTACACGCTGGTTCTGGGTCTAGTCGCCCTTCCCGGCGGCCTTTTCGATAAAAGCGGTCGCCGGTTGCACTGGTTTTCGCGGACTTGGTCATGGCTCATCATGAAGACGATCATGTCGCCAGTCAAAGTCACTGGACTCGACAAAATCGATACTTCGAAGCCGCATGTTTACGCCGTGAATCACGCCTCGGCGATGGACATTCCGGTTCTATACGTTTATCTGCCATTTCAATTCCGTATCGTTTTCAAGAAAGAGTTGTTGATATATCCGGTAGTGGGTTGGCAGCTGAAGCGCTCGGGGCAGGTTTGCATTGACCAGCAGAAGCCAACTAATTCGATAGCCTCGATTCGCTCGGCGGTAAAAAGTTTGAAGGCGGGAATGCCGCTGGTGATTTATCCCGAGGGGGGGAGAACGCCCGATGGCGAAATCAAGCCATTCCTGCCGGGAGCTTTTTTTCTAGCCATTAAGGCGCAAGTGGATATCGTTCCCGTGGCGCTAGTGGGCACGTATGAATTGCTTCCGATGGACACATACCACATCAAGTGCAGACCGCTGGAGATGCGTGTGGGAGAACCGATTTCAACCGCGGGTATGACGATGCGGGATTTGGAGGCGGTATCGGCGAAGGTGCAGAAGGCCGTGGAGGAGTTGTACTACGCGCCAGCTGCGCATTCTAAATAGGTTCGCCCTAGCGCTTTTCCGCCGGTTCACCAGCCGATCCGTTTCAGTCCCGTCACCTGATCGAAGTGGCGATCACGACTCAACAGCGGAAGCGAGTGCTGGAGGCATAGGGCTGCGATCCAGAGGTCGTTGGTAGGAATCGGTTTACCCTTCTGCCTTAGATCGAGAGTGATCTCGGCATAGTGCTGGGTCGTAGGCTCGTTAATGTCGAGCACGTCGCAGTCGCGAAGAAGTGAGACCAGCCAGTTTTCGTAGGTGGTGCGGTGCCGCGATTGGGCGATTCCGTAGCGATACTCTCCGAGGACGACAACGGGAATCGCCATCTGGCTGGCGCGGGTGAGAATGGCGATGACGGCGGGGTCGTCATTGGCCGCGGCGGACAAGGCGTTGGTATCGGCAATCATGATTTGGTCAGAGCGTCTCCGCTCCTCCGGCTTTCGATCAGCGCCAGAGTTTGCGATCGATCTGCTCGAAGGCCTCTTCCACTCGCTCGTCGATTTGCTTACGGTCTTTGCCCGTGCGAAGGTGCTTGAGCATGCCCAGATGTTTCGTCCAGGGTTTTTCCTGAGGCGCGATTTTCAACTTCTCCTGGACCGCCTCGGTCACGAACTGGCGCAAAGGGATGCCCCGCTCGGCGGCTACTGACTTGGCCCGGCGGAAGAGAAAATCCGGGATTTCAAGGGTCGTCTTCATCGACCCATATTACCATATTTATGGGAATCTGGAAGATTTCGCCGTCGTCCATTTCTCGCAAAATACGCAAGAAATGGGCACCCGGCGGATTACTAATAAATGCGTTCTCTTGAGAGATGTCGAGTCTAGTCTTGTTGCCTGATCTATTAGGAGATGCGTACGTCCGTTCCAGGTCAAGAGAAAAGCAGGTTCCTCACCGAGCTGGCGCTCGGCTCGGAATGACTGGCGGAGAATACTTGCAACGCTAGCGGTCGGTCCGGAATGACGGGGTGGGAGAATACTTACAACATTGAAGTAAAATTCCCCCCCGCCGAAATAAAATTTTCGCGTAACCTTTTTCCGTTCCCGTCCGTTATCCCTGTGTAACACTACTCCGCGCGGAGAATTGTTTGAAGGCTTTGAAAAAAGAAGCGGACGAGCGGCTTCTGGTGGAGGCGGCGCAGCGCGATCCTGCGCGCTTTGCGGATCTTTACGAGAGTCATTTTGAGCGGGTGTATGCGTACGTGGTGCGGCGGGTGAGGGATCGCGCCGAGACCGAGGATGTGACCTCGGAGGTGTTTCATCATGCCCTCGCCAACCTGCACAAGTATGAGTGGCGCGGGATTCCGTTTGCCGCGTGGCTGTATCGCATTGCAGCGAATCTGATTGCAGACCGCTGGCAGCGCATGGGACGCGAGCCGCTAGGCGATGATGCGGAGCAGATCGAGGCCGCGCAGGCTGCCGGGGCGGAATACGAGGAAGTGGAGCGGCGGGCGACCTTGTTTCGTCTGGTAGGGACCTTGCCGGAGGAGCAGCGAAGAGTGGTCGTGCTGCGGTTTGTGGAGCAGAAAAGTATTAAGGAAGTGGCGAAGCAGATTTGCAAGACGGAAGGCGCGGTGAAGCAGTTGCAATTCCGCGCGCTGAGCAGCTTGAAAGCGCGGATGGAGGGTGCCAATGGCTAAGCGCTCTCTAGGACCTGGGCGGAACGAGGGAACAAAGGCCGAGGGGCTCAACCGTGCCGTGGACGCGATGTTGGCGCGGAACGATGGCGCGAAACCGAAGCTGGATGCTGAGATCGAGCAGCTACTAAGCCTGGCCGCCGACTTGCGTGATCTGCCGGCCGAGGGACTTAAAGCACGACTGAAGTCCGAATTATTGAAATCCGAATTGAGAGGAAAAAACACTATGACCACCATGGCAGAGCCGGTTGCAGCTGTTAGCACAACTGCGACACCGAGAATAACTTTTAAAGATGCAGCCAAGGCGATTGAGTTCTACAAGCGAGCGTTCGGCGCTGAGGAGAAGTCGCGCTTTGAGGTGGGAGGACACATCCCGCACGCCGAGATTGTCGTAGGGACTTCGACCCTCTTTTT
>Ga0116135_1001429_pt1 | contig 12030 bp, 11 predicted proteins | sample June2015DPH_20_1_FD_89738 | JGI IMG/M metagenome (GOLD analysis project Ga0116135, IMG submission 89738) | Peatland microbial communities from SPRUCE experiment site at the Marcell Experimental Forest, Minnesota, USA - June2015DPH_20_10 | ecosystem: Environmental > Terrestrial > Soil > Wetlands... | reverse complement strand
GGGCTCGGCCGTTACGCGCCGCCGCCGCGCGCGCAGGACAGCAATCTGCGCAAGGTCGAGGCGGCGGAGCCGCGTATGAGCGCCTTCATTTTCAAGATCCAGGCCAACATGGACCCGAACCATCGCGACCGCATCGCCTTTGCGCGGCTGTGTTCGGGAAAGCTGACCCGCGGCATGAAGGCGAAACTGGTGCGCACCGGCAAGAACATGTCGCTCTCCAGCCCGCAATTCTTTTTCGCGCAGGATCGCGCGCTGGCCGATGAAGCCTTTGCCGGCGACGTCGTCGGCATTCCCAATCACGGCACGCTGCGGATCGGCGACACCCTGACCGAAGGCGAGGACCTCACTTTCGTCGGCGTGCCCAGCTTCGCCCCGGAAATCGTCCGCCGGGTGCGGCTCACCGACGCCATGAAGGCCAAGAAGCTCAAGGAAGCGTTGCAGCAGATGTCGGAGGAGGGCGTGGTCCAGGTGTTTCGCCCGCGCGACGGCGCGCCGGCGCTGGTCGGCGTGGTGGGTCCGCTGCAGCTCGACGTGCTGAAGGCGCGGCTCGACGCTGAATATTCCCTGCCGGTGGAATTCGAAGTCTCGGAATTTCAGCTGGCGCGTTGGATTTCGTCCGACGACCGCAAGAAACTCGACGCCTTTGTGGCGGCCAATAGCTCCGGCGTCGCCGATGACGTCGACGGCGACCCGGTATTTCTGGCCAAGAATGAATTCTATCTCGGCTACACCCGCGAACGCGCCGAGGGCATCGTTTTTTCCAGTATCAAGGACGTGAAGAAGAAGGCGTGAGGCGGGTACACGAGACCGTCGTCCCCCGCGAAGGCGGGGGACCCAGTACGCCGCAGCTTTTCGATTCCATCACTGCGGCTCCCGGATACTGGATCGCCCGCCTTCGCGGGCGATGACGGCCACGGCTTCGTCTCGGTCGCGGAACTGTCGGGCCAGAGAATTTAGTCATGAACGCGCGGATGTGAACGCGGCCGGGCTTGATACCGGCGACCGGGCGCTGCATTTTGTGACACGGGTTGCGCTGTCTCCGAGGGCTCGTGTCATGTTGCGTCGCATCGGGTTCGGTCTCATCGTCGTCATTGCGGGATTGATCGCGGCCGGAACAGCCGGTGCGCGGCATCGGCACCAAATCAATCCGGTCCCGTTTTCACACACGCCCTGCAGCGTGCTGGATGGACGGCCGTGCACGCCGTATTTCTGCAGCGTGTTCAATCATGGCCCGTGCATTCCCGAGATCAACTATCCCTATGGCGAGAACCTGCAGCTCACGATCCAGACCGTGCCCTCGCAGGATGACGCCCCGAAATATCAAAAGCCCGACCATGATCTCGACAGCATCGGAGACCTGTTTGCGCAGTTGCGGTCGTGCTGGACGCCGCCGCAAGCGGAGTCCGCGAAAGAGGGCATGCAGATGACGGTACGCTTCAGTTTCAAGCGCTCCGGCGACCTGATCGGCCCCCCGCGCATGACGTTTGCCACGGTGGACGCACCGGTAGAAGTTCGCGACACCTATCTCAAGGCGATCAATGCCTCGATTGACGCCTGCGTGCCGCTGAAATTCACCGGCAGCCTCGGTGGTGCGCTGGCCGGGCGGCCGATCGCGATCCGCTATGTTGACAATCGCGAGCTGGACAAGAAGTCCGCGACGCCGTGAGACACGCCCGTTATTCCCTGACGGGCGCAGGAAGCCGAGGCGGCCCGTGCCACGTTGCAGTCGGGACAACAAGCAGTATAAAATCCGGAGAGCCGAAGAACTCGCTAAGGCAATGCATCGCTATGGGACGCTTGTGACGCCGCAAGCAACTCAGGCCGAAAACAACAAAACAAAGTTTTGGGAGGAAAATCTCATGAAATTCGTCATCGCGATCTGCTGCGTGTTGATGCCCGTTGTATGCGAGGCGGCGGCACCACCGCTGCCGGCGGTGGACTTTTCGACGATGAGCTGTGAGCAGTTCTGGCAGAGAACTCCGGCGTCCGATCGCGGTCCATTCCTGTTCTGGTTAAGCGGTTATTTCGGGCACAAGAAAAGCTCTGCCGTGCTGGACCCCGTGAACTTTACCGAGAGGACCAAGGCTCTGGCCGACTACTGCTCCAAGCAGCCCGGCGACAATGTTCTGTCTGCCGCCGAGAAGGCATTTTCCAATTAGGTGGACGGGACCGTCCTGCGCGTTTGGCGCATTGCGGTCCGCGCCCCTAAAGTGGTACCCGATGCCCTCAAACCCGGCCCTGCAACGGAGGACATCATGGGACTAGCGGTGATGATCCTGGGCCTGGTCGTGTTTCTCGGCGTCCATACGCTGCCCGCGCAGCGCGGGTTGCGGGCGCGCGTGATCGGGTCATTGGGCGAGGGCGGCTACAAGATCGGCTATGCGCTGCTGTCGCTGTCGGGTCTCGCGCTGATCGTCTGGGGTTTTGCCGATTATCGCGCGACCGGCTGGATCGATGTCTGGGATCCGCCGAAGGCGCTCAAGCACATTACCGTGGCGTTGATGCTGCCGGCCGTGATTCTGGTGGTGGCATCCTTTATTCGCGGCCGTATCTACACCACGCTGAAGCACCCGATGCTCGCGGGCGTCAAGCTGTGGGCGGCGGCGCATCTGCTCGCCAACGGCGACCTCGGCTCGATCATCCTGTTCGGTTCGTTTTTGGGATGGGCGGTATTCGACCGGATCTCACTCAAGCGCCGGGCCGACGCCGGGGCGCCACCGATTCCGGTCGGCGGTCCCGGCAACGATCTGATCGCGGTGGCCGTCGGGCTCGTCGCCTATCTGGCGCTGGCTTTCGCGTTTCATCCGGTCGTGATCGGCGTTCCCGTCATAGGAGGCTGAAATGTCAGTCCAGTCCGCGATCAAGCGCAAGACTGCACCGGATATCCGCGCCCGCAAGAACGCCGAGCCGATCGTGATGCTGACGTCGTATCACGCCCACACCGCCGCCCTGGTCGACCGCTATTGCGACGTCATCCTGGTCGGCGATTCCCTCGGCAATGTGATGCACGGGTTCGAGACCACGGTGCCGGTGACGCTCGAGATGATGATCCTGCAGGGCCACGCTGTCATGCGCGGCTCGCAGCAGGCGCTGGTCGTGGTCGACATGCCCTTCGGCTCCTATGAAGCCTCGAAAGAACAAGCGTTTCACGCCGCGGTGAGAATCCTGAAAGAGACCCATTGCGGCGCGGTGAAGCTCGAAGGCGGCGCGCGGATGGCCGAGACCATCGCGTTTCTCAGCGAGCGCGGCATTCCCGTGATGGGCCATATCGGCTTGACGCCGCAGTCGATCAATACGCTGGGCTCGTTTCGCGCCCAGGGCCGCGAGGAGGGCAGCTGGGAGCCGATCGAGAACGACGCCCGCGCCATCGCGCAAGCCGGCGCCTTCTCGGTCGTGGTCGAGGCGGTCGCCGAACCGCTGGCCAGGAAGATCACGGAAACCATCGCCATTCCGACCATCGGCATCGGCGCCAGCGCGGCCTGCGACGGTCAGGTGTTGGTGCTGGAAGACATGCTGGGCCTGTCACCGCGGACCCCGAAATTCGTCCGCCGCTACGGTAATCTCGGCCCGATGATCGAGGCCGCGATCGAGGGCTATGCCACCGACGTGCGCTCGCGCGCTTTCCCGGGGCCGGAACATGTTTACGGCATGAAAGCCAAAACCTGAGGAGAACTGAGGAGGGTTGTGAAGAGCTGGGATGATCGCGGCGCGGCAGGAACGGAGTAGCGGGCGGTTCCCGACCTGGGCGAGTTCCAGCCCGCCTCATCGTTAACGCTTTGATAGGGCTGGCTTTGCCTTGCCGCCGCCATATCGCTAGGGTATCGCCGCCGCCACGCGGGGATCAGATTTGAGGCAGCGCCTGGTTTCGGCGCGGCCTATCGGGGACGGGATATCTTTAAGTGTCTGAATTATTTGACGAAGTTGACGAGGACGTCCGCCGTGATCAGCTCAAAAAGCTGTGGGACCGGTATTCGATCTATATCGTCGCCGGTGCGCTCCTGATCGTTGTCGCCGTGGGCGGTTGGCGCGGCTATCAATATATCGAGGCGCAGAAGGCGGCCGAGGCCGGTGCGGCGTTCGACGCCGCCGTCGAGCTGTCCGAGCAAAACAAGCATGCCGAGGCCGAAGCGGCCTTCAGCAAGCTGGCCGCGAGCGCGCCCTCGGGCTATCGGATGCTGGCGCGGCTGCGCGCCGCCGCGGAAGTCGCCAGCCGGGATCCGCAGGCGGCGGTTAAAATGTACGACGACATTGCGGCCGATCGCAGCATTGGCGCGACGGAACAGGATCTGGCCAGGATCCGCGCCGCCGGACTGCTGCTGGACACGGCGACCTATCCCACGATGCTGCAGCGCCTTGAGGCTGCGACCACGCCGGAGGCGACCTTTCGCCACAGCGCGCGTGAACTGCTGGCGCTGTCGGCCTGGCGTGCCAACGATACCGCAGCCACGCGGCAGTGGCTGGATTTGATTGCCAATGATGGCGAGACGCCGTCAGGCCTGCGTTCGCGCGCCGAAGCGCTGCAGGCATTGCTTCCGCCGGTCGCGAAGAGCTGACGGCCGGAAAAACGAGTTGAGTGAGAAATCGACCATGCGCCGCTCGCAACGTCTGATCGCTGCTGCTGTCCTCATCGCGCTGTCTAGCGCGCTGGCCGGCTGTTCTGGCGGTGGCATCAGCAGTTGGGATCCGTCCGACATGCTCGATTGGCTCGACACCAAGAAAAAGCTTCAGGGCGATCGCAAGCCGGTTTTCCCCGAAGGTGTGCCGGGCCTCGAACAGGGCGTCCCGAAGGACCTCTACAAGGGCGCAGCCGAGCAGCAGCAGATCGATCAGCAGAACGCCCAGGCCGCGGCCGCCGCCGCGCCGCCTCCCCAGGAGGCTAAACCGAAGAAAGTCGCCAAATCCAAAAGCAAGCCGCCGGCCGCGGCCGGTACGGACGCTGCCGCCTCGACTGACGAAGATGCGACAGCGGCCGCGCCGCCGGCGCCCAAGCCCAAGAAGATCGTCCGCCAGCGCACCACCGCGCCGCCGCCCGATCAGCCGACCGCGCAGTCAGCCCCCGCCGGGCAGGCCGCACAGCCGACGCAACAATCTGCTGCGCCATTCCCGGCGCCGCTGCCAGGCGGTACTTTCACGCGCTAATTTTCAACGTCTCGTCTCATTGACCCGCGCGTTCTACAAAGCATTTTCCGGCCAAGCCGACCCCAAGTCGATTTCGGTTCGCACCAGGAAAATGCTCTCATTCAATCGTCTGCGCGCATGGATCGCTTATGCCCTTCACGATCGCCATCATCGGCCGGCCCAATGTCGGAAAATCGACGCTGTTCAATCGGCTGGTCGGGCAGAAACTGGCGCTGGTCGACGACGAACCCGGCGTCACGCGCGATCGCCGGGAAGGCGCGGCGCGCCTTGGCGATCTCGAATTCACTGTTATCGACACCGCCGGCCTCGACGAGGGTGCGAAGGGTTCGCTGACCGCGCGGATGCAGGAGCAGACCGAAGCCGCGATCGGCCTCGCCGACGCCCTGATGTTTGTGATCGACGCGCGCGCGGGCCTGACGCCGAACGATCGCGCCTTCGCCGATTTCGCGCGCCGCGCCAGCAAGCCGGTGATTTTGGTCGCCAACAAGAGCGAGGGCAAGCAGGGCGACGCCGGAGCGATGGAATCCTACGCGCTGGGCCTCGGCGAGCCGATCCAGATTTCAGCCGAACATGGCGAGGGCCTCAGCGATCTCTACGACGCGTTGCGCTCCCTGATGCCGGAACCCGACGAGGAGTCTGAGGAGTTCGACGATGACGAGGTCATCGATCCGGACGAGGATATCTCCAAACGCCCGATTCGCGTGGCCATCGTCGGCCGCCCCAACGCCGGCAAGTCCACGCTGATCAACCATCTGCTCGGCGAGGAGCGGCTATTGACCAGCGCCGAGGCCGGCACCACCCGCGATTCCATCTCCGTTGAAATCAACTGGCAGGGCCGGGACTTTCGCGTGTTCGATACCGCGGGCCTGCGGCGGCGCTCGCGGATCGAGGAGAAGCTGGAGAAGCTCTCGGTCGCAGACGCGCTGCGCGCGGTGCGCTTCGCCGAGGTCGTGGTGCTGATGATGGACGCGCAGAACAAGTTCGAGGAACAGGACCTGCGGATCGCCGACCTGATCGAGCGCGAGGGCCGGGCGCTGGTGATCGCGGTCAATAAATGGGATTTGATGGGGCGCCAGTCGAGCCTGGTTTCGGCGTTGCGCACCGACGCCGACCATCTGCTGCCGCAGGTCAGGGGCATGCCAATCGTCGCGGTGTCCGGCCTGATGGGCGAGGGCATCGACCGGCTGATGAGCGCGATCGAACAGGCTTACGCGGTATGGAACCGGCGGGTGCCGACGGCGTCGCTCAATCGCTGGTTCGAGCAGGCGGTGGATTCCAACCCGCCGCCGGCGGTATCGGGCCGGCGATTGAAACTGAATTATATCACGCAAGCCAAGGCGCGGCCGCCGAGTTTCGTGCTGTTCTGCTCGCGCGCGGACGCCGTGCCGCAATCCTATCTGCGCTATCTCGTCAATTCCCTGCGTGAATTTTTCGAGCTTCCGGGCACGCCGGTGCGGATTGCGCTGCGCGAGAAGGCCAACCCGTTCGCCCACAAGCGCAAGCGGCCATCGTGAGCGAACAGGCGCCCGCTGGTGTGGTCGAAGCGCCGCGGGTGCAGAGTTCCGCCGTGGCGTTCATCTTCGTCACCATCCTGCTCGACATGTTCGCGCTCGGGCTGATCATGCCGATCCTGCCGAAGCTCGTCGAAAGTTTCGTCGATAACGACACCGCGAGTGCGGCGAGGATCTTCGGACTGTTTGGTACCGCCTGGGCCCTGATGCAGTTTCTGTTCTCGCCGATCCTGGGCGGGCTGTCGGACCGGTTCGGGCGGCGGCCGGTGGTGCTGCTGTCGAACTTTGGGCTCGGGCTGGATTATGTCCTGATGGCGCTGGCGCCGTCGCTGATCTGGCTTTTCATAGGCCGGATGATCTCGGGCATCACCTCGGCAAGCGTTTCCACGGCCTTCGCCTACATCGCGGATATGACGCCTCCGGAACGACGTGCCGCGGTGTTCGGCAAAGTCGGCGCCGCATTCGGCGCCGGATTTATTCTCGGACCGGCGATCGGCGGGCTGCTCGGTGGCGTCGATCCCCGGCTGCCGTTCTGGGTCGCGGCCGGCTTGAGTTTCGCCAATACGCTGTACGGTTTGCTGATTCTGCCGGAATCGCTGCCGCGCGATCGTCGCTCGCCGTTCCGCTGGAAAAGCGCCAATCCGCTGGGCGCGCTGCATCTGTTGCGCGCCGACCGGGTTCTCGCGGGACTATCGATCACGAATTTCTTCGCCCAGTTGGCGCATGTGGTATTGCCCTCGACCTTCGTGCTCTACGCGACCTACCGGTATGGCTGGGACACCAGGACCGTCGGCCTGACGCTGGCCATGGTCGGCATCTGCGCGATGGCGGTGCAGGGAGCCGGCATCGGCCCGATCGTCCGGCGGATCGGCGAGCGCCGCGCGCTGCTGCTGGGACTTGGCAGCGGCGCCGCCGGCTTTCTGATTTTCGGCACGGCGACAACGGGGCCGCTGTTCTGGCTCGGCATTCCCGTGATGGCCTTGTGGGGCGTCGCGGGCGCGGCGCTCCAGGCGCTGATGACGCGACTGGTGGCGCCGGATCAACAGGGCCAGTTGCAGGGCGCGACCGCCAGCGTGCAGAGCGTGTCACAGCTGCTGGGGCCGTTTCTGTTCACCCTGATCTTCGCTTACTTCATTGGTGCAGAGGCGCCGCTGAAACTGCCGGGCGCGCCGTTCCTGCTGGCGTCGGTGTTGTTGGTGCTGGCGCTCGTGATCGCCGCGCGCACGCTGGCGGCAGCGAAACCGTTGGCGTCCTGACGCCCCCTGTTGCGTGGGCATTAAGGTCCGCACGTTCTGGCAATGAAATTACCCGTCTTTCGCGCGTTGCGCGGCTTTCCGAATGTCCGACGGCGTCGTTCCATAACGGCGGCGAAACGTGCGATTGAAATAGGAAAGGTCGCCGAATCCGGCTTCATACGCGACCGTACTGATACTGCGGTCAGCGTAGTGCGGATCGGTGAGCATGCGATGCGCGCGCGTCAAGCGCCCGCCAAGAACGAAATCCGTGAACGTCGTTCCGTTCTCCGCGAGCAACTGACGGATATAGCTTTCCGAGATTTGCTGGCTTCGCGCGACATCGGCGAGCGTCAGGTCGTGGTGCTGGATCTTGCCAAGAATATGAGTCTTGATCGCTCTCAGCCGCGCAGCACGCAGACCCAGTTCGGGTAGTCCGAGGTCGCCGCCGCCACCGAGCAGCAGCGTCGCCAGGCCGTGCATATGCGTGGCGACCATGTGACGGAGCTCTGCCGTCGCGAGTTCTGCCTGATTATCGAGCATCGTCGCGTAGCCAACCAAAAGCTGCAAGACGCGATTGTCCTTCGGGATCGGCCGAGCAACCAGGGCGTCGAGATCGGCAATGTGAGGCGTCAGCAGATTTCGGCTGAGCCGAAAATTGATGACACGCGTTGGCGTGGATCCGGTGAATGTGGCTTCGGCGCCATTGGCGGTGAGAACGGCTTCGCCCTGGTTGAGCGTCACAACACGGCCGTACTGGCTCACTTCGCCGATGCCGCTTTGCATCACGACGAGGACAACATCGTCATTGTCGAGAAGTGCGGTGGTATGTCGGTTGCGCATTGGCGACAGCGTTCCGGCTGCCATGGCGAAACCCGGGAGCGACCGCAGCGTCAAATCGATATCGAGCGGATCGCCATCAAGGGGCTCTATTTCGATACCGAGAACCTCGCGGCCCAAAATCTCGCGAAAGGTTTCAATGCCGCCGTTTTCATGAAAGGCTTCGGTGGTGATCCGAAGTCTCTTCATTTCATCGTCCGGCATGCTTTCGACCCCTGGTGCGTTATCACCTCCAGCAGGGGTTAGTCGCGTCGTCGCAAGACCTGGTTCAGGTTGACAAGACCCGGTTCAGGTTAAAAAGATTGCGATCGATTTGCTCGGAATTGTCGTCCCGGGGCGCGAAAGGAATATCAATCGCGCGCGATGACTGGTCTCCCAGACCGGATCAACCTTGACCAGTGTTCTGGCGTAGATTCGGGCAGCGGGCCGGCGAGAAAATTGCGCTCGACCCGGCATTTGCATTTGGCTCTCAGTACTTCGCGACCACCGGAGGGTCGAACCGATAGTTGATGCCGACGCGCAGAATGTTGTCGGTGAAGCGGGTGCTGAAGGCCGAGGTAAGGGCCGTGGTCGTGACCGTGGTGTGGCGTATCGGTACGCCCGGCTGGGTCACGACGGTCGTAGCCGTTGTGGAGCCGTCACCGACATCCCCGAGATCCATGTAGAGATATTCCAGCTTGACCGACCAGTGATGATCGATCGCAGCTTCGGCGCCGGCGCCAACGGTCCAACCGGCGTGGGTCGTTCCCCAGCTCAACGGGATCGCCGGCGCGGTAGCGGAGAAACCGCCATAGGCCAGACCACCCGTCGCGTAGAGCAGGACGCGGTCGGTCGGAAGAATACCGATGCGGCCGCGCGCGGTGCCGAACCAGTCGAGCTTGTAGTTCGCCGTGAACAGGCCGGTGCCGGTAGCACATCCGGCGACGAGACAGACGTCAGAACTGCCGCGCTCGTCGCTGCCCTGAAGGTCAGCTTCCAGACCGAACAGCCAGGTTCCGCGCTGCCAGTTATAGCCGGCCTGCCCGCCGCCGACGAAACCGTCGACGTTGGCACGCCCGCTCACAGGCACCGATGCGAGTGGCGTGACAACCGGGAAGCCAAGGAGAAGGACATTTGTAATCGCTGTGAATTCGCTGACGCTCTGCGTTCCTGTCTGGGTGCCATCGGTGGCCGCGCTGCCCCAGCTATAGCCGGCGTTGCCGCCGATGTAGAAACCGCTCCAGTTGTAGCCGGGATCGACGTAGACCGGGGCCTTGGTGTAGGTCCGCACCGGGAGATCGGCAGCCAAGGCGGAGGTGACGCCAAATGATGCAGCCAAAATCGCAACAAGAAATTTCGTCATGCGGCCCTCTATCGAACAATCTGAGCCACCTTTTTAGTGTGTTCCGGAAAATCGGCTTGGACTGAGCGTCACTCGGCTTGGACTGGGCGTCACCATTCGACGATTGAGTGGTTCTGTTGCCAATAGGCGACAGGCTGCGTGGCGGCCGAGGCCGACAGGGGGCACGATTTGGGCAATGGCGGCAGCGCGAATTCGCTGAGAAACCGGCCGGACCTTGCAAAACCGGCCGGCTGCATATGCCGCTACTTCTTCACCAGCGGACACTCGCTTTCACTGAGCGGCCTTGCGGCTTCCTCCGCCGGGATCGTCGCGATGCGCTTGTAGTAATCCCAGGGATATTTCGACTCCTCGGGCTTCTTGACCTCGAACAGGTAGGCCGGAAGCATCTTGCGGCCATCGGCGCGGATGGTGCCCTTGCCGAACAGGACGTCGTCGGTCGGCAACTCCTTCATCCTGGCGACGACCTTGGCGCCGTCATGCGGATTGCCTCCCATCACCTCCAGCGTCTTGAGATAGTGCAGCACCCCCGAATAGAGCCCCGCCACCGTCATCGAGGGCATTGTCCCCTTCGGCGAAAGCTTCTGGAGACGTTTCGACCATTCACGGGTCTGGTCGTTCATGTCCCAATAGAACGACTCCGTGAATGTGAGGCCCTGCGCGGTCTTCAGCCCGAGCGAGTGCACGTCATTGATGAAAAGCAGCAGCGCCGCGAGCTTCTGGCCGCCAGCGACAATTCCGAATTCGGAGGCCTGCTTGATCGCATTGGTGGTGTCGCCGCCGGCATTGGCGAGCCCGACCACTTTCGCTTTCGATGATTGCGCCTGCAGCAGAAATGACGAGAAGTCCGAGGTGTTGATCGGATGCCTCACGCCACCGACAACCTTGCCGCCGGTGGCGGTGACGACAGCGGCGGTATCGCGTTCCAGCGCGTAGCCGAAGGCGTAATCGGAGGTCAGGAAGAACCAGCTGTCACCGCCAGCCTGGGTCAGCGCCTTGCCGGTTCCGTTGGCAAGCATGTAGGTATCGTACGTCACCGAAAGCGTGTTCGGCGTACAGGCCTTGCCGGTGATGTCGGCGCTGGCGCCACCCGAATTGATCAGGATGGCGTTCTTCTCTTTCACCAGATTGGAGACCGCCAGCGCGACGCTGGAGGTCGGCGTATCGACGATGGCGTCGACCTTATCGACGTCGATCCATTGCCGCGCAATGTTGGTGCCGACATCCGGCTTGTTCAGATGGTCGCCGCTAAGCACCTCGATCTTCCAGCCCTTGTCGGGCAGGCCGGAATCCTGCACCGCCATCTTCGCCGCGATCACCGAATTAGCGCCGCCGATGTCGGCATACAGGCTCGACATGTCGTTGAGCACGCCGATCTTCACCGTCTTGTCCTGCGCCATCGCGGATGAGGCGAACGCCAATCCCGCGAATGCAAAAAGCGCGGCGTAGCGCCGCGCAAGTATCGTCCTCATTGGAAATCCTCCACGTGTTGAAGCCGGGCCAGCTCTCTTTTGGAGCCTTAACCCATGGTTTTGATCGACCAGGCAATCCTGATTTTCGCGATTGTCCTCCGTCTTGTGCCGCGCGGCAATGCGTTATCGCAGCGCGTCCGAGATCAGTTTGAATTTCTGGATGCGCTTGGCGGTGTCGACCTCGGCGGTATACACGTTGCCCTTGGCGTCGACCGCCATGGCGTGGACCCAGTGAAACTGTCCGGCGTTGCGGCCGCTGTGTCCGAAGCTGCCGACCACGGTGCCATCCTGGCGGTTCAGGATCCGGATCTCGTTGTTCTCGCCATCGACGCTCAACAGATAGGTCTGTTTCGGATCGGGCCAGATCGCGATGTCCCACACCGCGCCGTTGCCGAGCGTGTTCTTCTCGTAGAACCATTCCTTCACAAAGGTCCCGTCCTTGCGAAACACCTGGATGCGGTCATTGATGCGATCGCAGACATAGACCAGCCCGTCAT
>Ga0116135_1001427_pt1 | contig 12038 bp, 10 predicted proteins | sample June2015DPH_20_1_FD_89738 | JGI IMG/M metagenome (GOLD analysis project Ga0116135, IMG submission 89738) | Peatland microbial communities from SPRUCE experiment site at the Marcell Experimental Forest, Minnesota, USA - June2015DPH_20_10 | ecosystem: Environmental > Terrestrial > Soil > Wetlands... | reverse complement strand
CCGCGTGCGCAGGCTGGCCTTCTCAAACATCAGCACCATCTGTTTGGCGTCGAGCGCGTGGCGATACTCGCGCGGGTTGCGTTTGACGTCGTGGCCGAGCTTGAGAATGGCGCGGACTTCTGCGCTCGAAAGATCTGCGATGGAGCAGCAGTCTTCGCCGGCGAGGCGCGCGGCGGCGGCAAGAATATCGGGATCCTTTTCCACGGGTACGGTGATCTCCAGGCGTGCTGTCTCCGCACGATCGAGGGTTGCTTTGCTAGCCATTGGTTTGACCTCCTGCGGTCTGAGTGGAACTTGCGGTGACCGCATGTTCAGTAAAAATTTCGTCGAGCGCTGCGATGGCGGTATCGACGTGTTGGCGTTCCAGAATGTACGGGGGCAGGAAACGCAACACCGTATCGCTGGTGCAGTTGATGAGAATGTGCCGCTTGAGCATTTCAGCGACGGTAAGCTTGGCGAGGTCGGCCGAATCAAGCTCGGCGGCGACCATCAGGCCCTTGCCGCGCACGTCGATGATGGCTTCGTGTCGCGCGGCAAGAGCGCGGAGCTGCTGCTGGAAGTAGTCGCCTACTTCAGCGGCGTGAGCGAGAAGATTTTCACGCTCAATGTAGTCGATGACGGCGATGGCGACTGCGCAGGCAAGGGGACCTCCACCAAACGTGGTGCCGTGCATGCCGGCGTGAATGGCGCGTGAAACTTCCTCGGTGCAGAGGACCGCGCCCAGTGGAATGCCGCCGGCGAGAGGCTTCGCAAGCGTGGTGATGTCGGGCAGGATTTCGTAGTGCTGATAGGCGCACCACTTGCCGGTGCGGCCCATGCCAGACTGAATTTCATCGACGATGAGCAGGGCGCCAGTGGAGCTTGCGAGAGCGCGGGCTTCGGCGAAGAACTCCTGCGTGAGCGGTCGAACGCCGCCCTCGCCTTGAATGGCTTCAACGAGAATGGCGCAGACTTCGTTGGAGAATTTTGCGCGCAGATCAGCGACATCGTTGAAGCGCACGAATTCAACGCCGGGCACGACGGGACCGAACGGCTCGCGGTACTTGGCCTTGTAGGTGGTGGAGACAGAGCCGAAGGTGCGGCCGTGGAAGCTCTGCTCAAGCGCGAGAAACTTGGTGCCGATGTTTGCGCCTTCGCTGCGCTTGAGGCCGGCGTACGCGCGTGCGAGCTTCATTGCGCCTTCCCAGGCCTCAGTGCCGGTGTTGGAAAAGAAGACGCGATCGAGGCCGGTGGCCTGGGTCAAGCGTAGCGCGAGCTCCGCCTGGCCCTCGTGATAGTAAAGGTTCGAAGTGTGGATGAGCGCGCGGCTCTGGCGGGCTATGGCTTCTTCAATGACCGGATGGCCATAGCCGAGGGCATTGACGCCGATGCCGCTGAGCAGATCCAAGTACTTCGTACCGTTCTCGTCAGCGATGTGAACACCCTCACCCGTCACAAAGAGGATGGGGTTGCGGTCGTAGGTAGAAAGCAGAAGCCGGCTTTCAGCGGCGCGGATTTGATCGAGTTTCGTCAATTTCATTCCTCCTTCAGGCCACCATGACTTCGGTGCCGTGGGCTACGCGGGAGCTGCACAGGTCGGGAAGGGAACCGGCAGCTTCAGCGGGCAGAATTCGTACGCGCTTGACGCCATTCAACAATGCTTCACGGCAGGCGCTGAGTTTGGGCAACATGCCGCCGGAGATAACGGCGCTTTTGGCCATCTCGGCGATTTGATCGATTGAGAGCCATCGGAGTACTTCGCCGTTTGCGCCCTTGACGCCGGGAACGTCGGTGAGAAAGACGAGCGCGTCGGCGTGGCAGGCGATGGCGCAGGCGGCGGCCATTTCGTCGGCGTTGATGTTGTAGTATTCGCCATCGAATCCAAGAGCCATGGAAGAGATCACGGGGACACCGTTCAGGTTCCAGATGGCTTCAATCCAACGCGGATCGCTGGCGGCGATTTCGCCAACATAGCCGAGATCGGGTGCGGTGCGTTTCTTGCGGGCACGGAAGAGCAGGCCGTCTCCACCGGAGAGACCAACAGCGGGCTGGCCGAGGGAGCCGAGAGCGGCGACGAGGCTCTTGTTCACCTTGCCGGCGAGGACCATGAGGGCAACGTCGCGGGTCTCCGCATCGGTGACGCGCAGGCCGGAGACGAATTCGCTTTGTTTGCCGAGGGCCTTGAGCATGCGGGTCAATTGCACACCGCCGCCATGGACCACGGCGACCTGGTTGCCGTCGCGCACGAGGTCGGCAATGGCACGCGTGCAGCCAGCGAGGAGCGAGGGAGTTTCAAGGCCTGCGCCACCGAGTTTGACAACGTACTTCATGCGAGACCTTCCGATTCGGGTATCATTCGAGACCCTCAGCTTCGCTGTAGCCCTGCATCACATTCAGATTCTGCACGGCCTGCGAGGACGCGCCCTTCAAGAGGTTATCAAGACAACTTACGATGACGGCGCGGTGGCCATCGGCGGCGATTTGAAATCCGATGTCGGCATAGTTGGTGCGGACCGAATTTTGAATCTGCGGCAGCCCCTTGTCATAGATGCGAACGAGCGGACTCAGGGCATAGAAATCGCGATAAATCTTTGCGACAGAGGCCTGCGTTTGCGGCTCGCGGAAATGGACGTAAATGGTGGAGAGAATGCCGCGCGGGATCGGAAGCAGATGGGGCGTGAAGACAATCTGGCTGCCATCGATGCCGATCTGCTCAAGCAACTCACCGATGTGGCGATGCGAGAAGACGCCATATGCGGAGAGATTGTCGGCTGCATTCATGAAGTGCGTTTTTGCGGTGGGCGCTTTGCCTGCGCCGCTGACGCCGCTCTTTGAATCGGCAACGATGCCGTGGTCGAGGTTGAGCAAGCCGGCGGCGACGAGCGGCTTGAGAGCGAGAATGACCGAAGTCGCGTAGCAACCGGGGTTGGCGACGAGGCGCGCGGAAGCGATCTCGGCACGATGCAGCTCGGGCAGGCCGTAGACGGCCTGTGATTGAGTGGCCGCGGCGAGATCGGTGCCGTCGTCTTCAAAGGCGTAGACGGCGCGGTTAGCCGCATCGGTGAGACGCCAGGCGCCGCTGAGATCGATGACCCGCAGTCCGCGGTCAAGAGCTTCGGGAACCCATTCGCGGGACTGCTCGTGGGGCGTGGCAAGAAAGAGCACTTCTACACCGCGGCTCTTGACGAGTTCCCAGGAAAATGGTTCGAGCTTGAGGTTCTCTGCCAGGCTTCCGCCGAGTTGGGGATGAATTTCGGCAAGCGGTATTCCGCCACGAGCCTCGTCCTTCGAGTCGACACGACCCGCGAAGACCGGGGGCACGGCCTGGAGGCGGGGATGATGCAGCAGCAGGCGGGCCAGTTCAGCGCCCGCGTACCCTGTAACTCCCACAACTGCGGTTTGAAGCGGCTTGGTCATGACTCGAGAAATACCCTCAGCCGGGCTTCCACTTCACTTGCGCGGCGTGGATCTGCGCAGATGACGAGAACGGTGTCATCGCCGGCGATGGTGCCGACCACCTCAGGCCATCCCTCATGATCGAGTGCGGCGGCGAAGGGCTGCGCTCCGCCCATGACAGTGCCGACGACGACCTGGTTCATGGCCTGCTGCACGCGGAGGCCGAAACTTTCGATCATCTCAGCGACGGTGGGCGGGCCGTCATCGACGACGGGTGCGGAGGGACCGTGGCCATTTCCGTTCGGCAAAGAATAGCCGCTCGGGCCCTTCGAAAGGCGCAACTCGTGAATATCGCGCGAGAGCGTGGCCTGAGTCACCTCAAAGCCGCGGCGACGCAGCTTGCGGCGCAACTCGTCCTGGTTGGAGACCAGGGAGTGGGCGACGAGGTCGCGGATCGCGTTGTGTCTTTGAAACTTCATTGCGCTCGGTGAATCGATCGTCTTGTTGCGGACAAATCGAAAGCGCGGCCCGCAGTTCAAGCGGCCGCGCTTGTATAATTATACAGCAGAATTGCATAAGTATGCAAAATATCGACTATCGACGAGAAAAAGGTTGTTCTTAGAGCCCGCGAATCGGATCAAAGTCGGGATCAGGGATGGGAAGGACAAGATTTGCGGGGATTATTCGCGTTCGAGCTTCTTGCGGCGTTTTTGTTCGTACATCGCACGGTCGGCCGCGGTGAGAAGCTCGTTGAGGGAATGCCGCGCATGTTCGTCTGTGGTAACGAAGCCGAGGCTGAGGCTCAAGGGGTAGCTGCGGCCGGATTGGGAATCCTGTGCTTTGGAGGCGAGGTGAAGGCGCTGGGCTGCGATGGAGATGGCGGTGCGGCTACCCTGACAGATTACTGCGAACTCGTCTCCACCGATTCGGCCAATCACGTCGGTTTCGCGGAACGTTTGCTTGAGCAGCTTTGCGGTTTCGACGAGGAATGCAGAGCCGCTTTCATGGCCGAGGGTATCGTTGATCTGCTTGAGGTTGTCGAGATCGACAAACAGGACGGAGACGGGAAGTTGCGAGCGCTGCGCAATGCGCAGGGCCTGCTCCGCGAGCATGGTGAATCCCTTGAGGTTGTAGAGCCCGGTGAGGCCATCGCGAAGGGAAAGGTCGCGAATTTCCAACTCCATGCCGTTGATCCGCCAGACGAGGACGAGGAGGAGGATCATGGAGAGCGTGGTTGCGATGGAGGCAAGAATTGCCGTGGCGTAGTGTTCGGGAATCAGGCGGTTATGGATCATGTGGGCCCGCGTGATCTCGCGCAGGATGGGCAGTCCGATGAGGATCGGAGCCAGGAGCCTGGCGGTAGTGGCAGCTATGCCATTCCCGAGGAAGATGGAGAGGAGACCTCGTTCGGCGCGGCGCAGCAGCGCGACCAGGGTCAGCAGGACCAGGCAGGCGAGGGTCTGCTGGGAAGTGTGCATCCTGCTGGAGTAGTTGAAGATGTGCATTCCGGTGAAGATCTCGCCTGCGACCAGGATCAGGATGAGCAATGAAAGGGCAATTGCGACGAAATCGGCTATCCAGACTGTGATTTGGTTCTTTGCGCGAATGAGAATGGTGGATATTCCTAGCAGGAGAAGGCCTTCAGCGGTCTGTGCCGCTGACCTTCCAGGAAACGGATCGCCTGTCCCGAGATCGCAGGGGAGGAGGGTGTCAGTTCCGAAGGAGACATGCAGCGCGAATTCAAGCAGAACAACCGCGCCAAACAGTACAACAAAGGCGGCGAGGAACAGGCCGATTTTGTTGAAACGGCTGGAATGACGCGGCTCAGAGAGTTCAAGACTGATGGCACAGAGGATAAGGAAGAGCGCGGTTTCAGACCTCATGACATCCCAGCCGGCCGGGAGCAGGCCTCGCAGAGCGGGAATGAACCATGCGGTCAGAATCACGGCTGCGATCGCGGCTGCCACCGCCAGAAAGAGACGCTTCACCGGAAGCAGCCTATCGACAAGTGCCTGGTCAGGCTCGGAACTGTATAAAGCGGCACTCAGGGTCGGCATGGTCAGATGATGCAGTAATGAAGTATCCGGGGAATGGCCATTTTAGCTCTTTAGTCCAGAATGCAGTGTAAACCGTCAGATGGCCATGCCGAAATCGGGATATGGACAGTGTGAAGGAGTGGGATGGGATGTCGGTAGGGAGGATTCGAGCGGACGGAGGGAGTCTCGTGGTGCCCTGCGCTGATACACTCTCGAATGGCACGCGTGCGCTTTATCTGCGCTGCTCTAATAAAAAACCATGACGGCTATGCCTCCGATTTCGACCATCAATGATCTTTTCCTCCGTGTGGCAGCGGCCGGCAACCCGCGCGCTGTTTTGTGGCAGGATGAGTTTGCGCACTGGCAGCCCATCTCGTCTGACCAGATCTACCAGCGAGTGCGGGCTCTGGCCGCAGTATTCCTGGAATGGGGCACGAAGAAGGGCGATCGCATTGCGCTGATCGGCGAGAATCGCTGGGAATGGGCGGTGACCGATTTTGCCGTTTTGGCCATCGGGGCCATCGATGTGCCCATTTATCCGACGCTGACCGGCGAGCAGGTTGCGATACTTCTCAAAGATGCGGGCTGCAAGATCGTCGTTGTCTCGACACGCCAGCAGTACGACAAGCTGAGCGCGGTGCGAGGGCAGACGGACTTGGAGCGAATCGTCATCATGGATTCAGCCGCTGCGCCGGAGGGGGCGATTGCGTTCAGCACGCTGGTGGCGGGCGCCGATGCGCGCGGCAAGGAACATGATCCGGTTTTTGATGCGCTGGCGCGGTCGGTGGAAGCGAAGGATGTGGCCACTCTGATCTATACCTCGGGAACCACTGGCGAGCCAAAGGGTGTGGCGCTGACCCACGGCAACATTGCGTCGAATCAAACCTATGCCGCGGCGGACTTCGATTTCAACCCAACTGATGCCTGTATTTCATTTTTGCCGCTCTCGCACATTACGGCGCGGGCGCTGGACTACGTCATGTATTTCTACGGGGCGCAGGTTGCGTACTGCTCGAAGTTCGACAACCTGCCGCTGGCGATGCGCGAGGTGAGGCCGACGGTGATTGTGGGCGTGCCGCGCGTCTACGAGAAGATTCGCCAGGCAGTAGAGCAGAAGTCGGGAGCGTCCGCTGTGAAGAAGCGGATTCTGCGCTGGGCGGTGGGGCTGGGCGCGAGGCATCGGGACACAGTGTATGGCGGTGGGCGGCCAACGTCGATGGGCTGGAAGCTGGCCCGCAAGCTGGTGTACTCCAAGGTTCGTGAGGCATTCGGCGGCAGGGTGAGAATTTTTGTATCAGGCGGAGCGCCGTTGGGGATTGACACGGCGCAGTGGTTTGCATCGGTGGGGATTGCGCTCTGGGAAGGGTATGGGTTGACCGAAACGTCGCCCGTGATCTCGCTGAACACGCCGAAGCATCACCGCATGGGCTCTGCGGGAATGCCTCTGCCCAATGTGGAACTGAAGCTGGCAGAAGATGGCGAACTGCTGGTGAAGGGGCCCTCTGTCTTTGCGGGCTACTGGCAGAAGCCCGCGGCGAATGCGGAGTGCTTCGACGATGATGGCTGGTTCAAGACCGGAGACATTGCACACCTGGATGCGGATGGATTTCTATTCATCACCGACCGCAAGAAGGAGCTGTTGAAGACCTCCGGCGGCAAACTGGTGGCGCCGCAGCCGATTGAGAACAAGCTCAAGAACAATGTTCTGGTGGCGCAGGCCGCGCTGGTGGGCGATAAGCACAAGTTTGTCTCCGCGCTCATCTCGCCTAATTTTCCTGCCCTGGAAGATTGGGCAAAGCATCATGGAGTCGAAGTGAAATCGCGCGACGAGTTGGTGAAGAATGGCCGGGTGATTGCGCTCTATGGAGAGATTGTGCGCGAGGCAAACGGCGGCCTGGCGAACTTTGAGACGCTGAAGAGATTCAAGGTGGTGGCAGAGGAGTGGACCCAGGAGTCGGGCGAGCTGACGCCATCAATGAAGCTGAAGCGACGCGCGATTAACGCCCGTTACGCGGACCTGATCGCCGAACTTTACGCGGACGAAGCAACCTCACGAGGCGAACCGGGTAGGTGATGCCGCGACCAAGGTCCTTGGCCACGATTCCGCGCTTGGTCCACATGAGATGAAGGCCGCGGAAGAACGGCGCACCCCAAGCTCCGACGGCGAGCAGGCTGCCGAAGAGGATGACGGCGTCGATGCTCTCGCGTCCCGCGCTTGACCAGTAGGCGCCGGACTCGAGGTTGAGCCAGAGGGCGAACTCGTCCAGGGTGAGCGCCGCGCCGACGCCGTAGCTGACCGACATCAGGCGGCTGAAGAAGATGGATAGCTCGGTGTGCCGTTGTCCCAGGTCGAGCAGCCAGCCATAGCCTACCAGCAGAAGAATCAGAATGCCCCACACGAGGTGATGAATGTGGTGGCCGTGCACCATGACCCAGCCAAATGGGCCCTGATTGCTGACGATGGACCTGACCAGGAGTCGTACGCCGAGGAAGGTGAAGAGGAACGAGACCGACGCGATAAACATGCGGCGGCGAGGCCGATCGGGAATGGTAGTGCGGATGAGGAAGCCCAGCCGGGTGAGCTGAAGCAGGACGAGAAGAACGATAATGACCAGGCTGGCAAACGCCAGTAGCAGCAACGCTCCGGTTCCGGGCATATCTCATTGAAACACCTCGACGCGGAGTTCCCAAAGTTGGAAATTCACAGTTAGTTCATCATCAAGGCTATTCAGGGAGGTGCGTGCGCATGGTCACGAATTTGCTTTACAGCGAAGGGGTACACTAGATAAGGCGTCGAGACCGGCGAATCGGCCGTGGCGAGGCGTACACAAACGGGAGCCAGTCCCGGCCCGGCATGCGCTGAGAATGTTTTGGACAGCCAGGCGAAACAGATCAGGAGATTGTGCAATGCGAGTTGCTTTGTTGACCGGCGGCGGCGATTGCCCCGGATTGAATGCGGTGATCTACGCGGCTGTGAAAAAGGGCATCAACCACTATGGCGATGAGTTCATCGGCTTTCTGAACGGCTGGCGCGGCGTGCTGGACAACAATTTCATCCCGCTGACGTTGGAAAGCATCGACGGTATCCAGTTGAAGGGTGGCACGATCCTTCACTCCTCGCGCACCAACGTGAAGAAGATTCCAGGCGGCATTGAAAAGGTGCAGGAAGTTTTGAAGATCAACAAGATCGACGCGCTGATTGCATTGGGCGGCGACGATACGCAGTCTGTGACGCTATTCCTGAGCGAGCACGGCGTGCCCAGCGTGGGCGTGCCCAAGACGATTGACAACGACATCAACGGAACCGACCAGACCTTTGGCTATGACACCGCGGTGATGATTGCAACCGAGGCGATCGATCGCATTCACACCACGGCGGACTCGCACAATCGCGTGATTGTGGTGGAAGTGATGGGCCGCGACGCCGGCTGGATAGCTTATGCCTCAGGCGTTGCCGGCGGGGCGCACGTGATCCTGGTTCCGGAGAAGGATATTGACATTGACCACGTTTGCGCTCTGCTCAAGTACAACTACGATCACGGCAAGCACTACGGCGTGGTGGTGGTTGCCGAGGGTTGCCATCTGCCGGAGGTTGGCCAGGTGATTGGCTCAGCGCAGGTTGATTCGTTTGGCCATGCACGGCTTTCGGGAATTGGGGAAGCGCTTGGAGAGCTGATTGAGAAGAAAACGGGCTTCGAGACACGCTCAGTGAACCTGGGCCACACGCAGCGCGGCGGCGTTCCCACCGCGTTTGACCGCGTGCTGGGACAGCGGTATGGCCTGCACGCAATCGACATGGTGCACCAGGAGAAGTGGGGCCGCATCGCCGTCCTGCAAGGCACGGATATCACCGACATTACCATCAAAGAAGCGATTGCGAACAACCGCCGTCTCGATGAGCGGTTCTTTGAGGTGATTGCGGATTTGGAAGCGAAGGTCTAACCTCGGCAGGATTTGCACCTGAGCGAGAGCCACCCTCATTGCGAGGGTGGCTTTTTGCTTTGGACTTCCAATAAAGTTGGGTTGTGCTGTATCGACCCTACATGCCGGAGGACTTTGCCGAGCTTTATGCGGTGGAGGAGGTGTGTTTTCAGCCGCCCTTCCGATTCGGGCGCGGGTATATGCGGCAGCTGGTGCGTGATCCTGATGCGGCCACATGGGTTGCGGAGGACGATGGGGGCATGGCGGGGTTTGCGATTGTGCAGTGGGGCCGGGAAACGGGCGAGGTCATTGCTTACCTGATGACCATTGAGGTCATGCCGGAGTCGCGAGAGCGCGGGGTGGGCGCGGGGCTGCTTTTGCATAGTGAGGGCTCGGCGCGAGCGGCTGGGGCTGTGCGGATCTGGCTGCATGTGGACGAAGAGAATGCGAGCGCAATCCGAATGTACCAACGGCATGGGTACGTGTTTGAGGGACGGCACGAGAACTATTACCCACGCGGGCGGGCGGCGCTGGTGGCGGAAAAACTGCTGGGCTAGGCCGTTGTGAGTGAGCTAGATCACCGGCTGGACGCGCTGATGCGCGTACGATTGACAGCACGAATATGTCCATCAGCAATCCGAATGTCCCCAAGTCCTTTCAGGCCTTTCGGTCTTACAACTCGCAGATGTTTTTGCACGATGTCTTAGCCGGGCTCACGGTGGGCCTGGTCGCCCTGCCGCTGGCGATGGCATTCGGGATCGCGTCGGGAGTGACGCCGCAGGCCGGTCTTTATACGGCAGTTGTGGCGGGGTTCCTGATCTCCGCTCTGGGCGGATCGCGCACCCAGATTGGCGGCCCGACCGGGGCATTTGTGGTGATTGTGGCGGGGATTGTGGCCCGTTTTGGCATGAGCGGGCTGGCCATGGTGACGCTGATGGCGGGGCTGCTGTTGCTGGCGATGGGCCTGACCGGGCTGGGCGCGGCGGTGCGCTTCATTCCGCGGATGGTGGTGATCGGGTTCACCAACGGCATCGCCATACTGATTGCGTCCACGCAGATAAAGGACTTCTTTGGGCTGCGCACAGGCGCTGTGCCGAGCGAGTTTCTGCCGCGGTTGAAGCTGCTGGTGGAGCATGCGGCCAGTCTCAACCTGGCGGCGCTGGGGCTGGGAATGGGGACGCTGGCGATCATTCTGATTCTGCCGCGGTTCATGAGGAAGATTCCGGCGTCGATTGTGGCGCTGCTGGTATGCACCGGCGTGAGCGTGGCGTTTCACCTGCCGGTGGAGACGATCGGCAGCAAGTTTGGCGGGATTCCGAGCGGGTTTCCGCCATTTGCAATTCCGGATTTTCACTCCGAACACATTTTGCCGTTGATTCCGTCGGCTTTTACCGTAGCACTGCTGGCGGCGCTTGAGAGCATGTTGTCGGCGGTTGTTGCGGATGGAATGACGGGCGACAGGCACAACTCGAATGTGGAACTGGTGGCGCAGGGGATTGCGAACATGATCTCGCCCCTGTTTAGCGGGATTCCGGCGACGGGGGCGATTGCGCGGACGGCTACAAATATTCGCGCGGGCGCACGGTCGCCGGTGGCGGGCATGGTACACGCGCTGACACTGCTGCTTATCCTGCTGGTGGCTGCGCCGCTGGCAAGCTACATTCCGCTGTGCACGCTGGCCGCGGTCCTGTTTGTGGTCGCGTACAACATGGGCGAGTGGAAGGAGATTGGCGGCATTCTGCAGATGGATTTTGCGGCGATCTCGGTGTGGCTGGTGACGTTTGGGCTCACGGTGTTTGCCGACTTGACGGTCGCGGTGGGCGTGGGCATGTCTTTGGCGGCGCTGGTTTACATCTATCGCGTGGCGGATACGACGACGGTTTCTCCGGTGACCGATGAGTACATCCGCGATGGCCTGCCGCATGTGCTGCAGGGGCGGATTGTGCCGCCGTATGTTTCGCTGCTGCGGATTCACGGGCCGTTTTTGTTTGGGACTACGGAAAAGCTCGTCGAGGCTACGGTGAATATCGAGGCGTTTGAGCCGGTGGTGATTCTGCGGCTGCGGAACATGACGGCTGTGGACGCGACGGGCATTCACGCGATTGAGGTATTTGCAAAACGCTTGCGCGAGTCAGGGCGGACGCTGCTGCTGTGCGGCGCGATGGAGCAGCCGTCGAAGCTGCTGCGCGGGGCGCGGTTCGTTGATACGGTGGGTCGCGAGAACATCATGCCCAATATTCAGGCGGCGCTGGATCGGGCGAAAGAAGTGCGCGAGGAGCAGCCGTTAGCTTCTAGTTTTTAGCTTTCAGCTTTGGCTCCTTGCACCCGCGCGAAGTGCCGCTCAAACAATTCGCGCGACAGGCGCTCGCCTTCTTCAGTAAACATTACCGACTTGGCCTTGCTTTTGGGATCGGAGATGTACCTTTGGCATGTAACCGGTCCAACGCGTCCCAGTCGTGACCCTTCCATGCGCGGCCATCTCCGGCAGGCGTCAGCCACAGCAGCGCCAGCACCATTTCATCCACTTTGTTTTCGTTGTAATCCATTTGAAACTCTCCGGATTTTGACTGCAGGGAATCAGTAGCGCCAGCTGGTGAGGTCGGCCCCTGCCGGCGCGGTTTTCTTGATCTGCTCGATGATCGTGGGCAGGTATTGGGTGTTGTAGTGCAGGCGCGAGTAGGCGTTGGGGAGATTGGGGTCGCCGTT
>Ga0116135_1001426_pt1 | contig 12038 bp, 9 predicted proteins | sample June2015DPH_20_1_FD_89738 | JGI IMG/M metagenome (GOLD analysis project Ga0116135, IMG submission 89738) | Peatland microbial communities from SPRUCE experiment site at the Marcell Experimental Forest, Minnesota, USA - June2015DPH_20_10 | ecosystem: Environmental > Terrestrial > Soil > Wetlands >... | reverse complement strand
ATGTCGGCAAAGTACGTCTTTGTGACGGGCGGAGTTGTGTCCAGTCTCGGCAAGGGTCTCGCGGCTGCTTCTATCGGCTGCCTGCTTGAAAGCCGCGGCCTGCGCGTGAATTTGATGAAGTTCGACCCCTACCTCAACGTCGATCCCGGAACCATGTCGCCCTTTCAGCATGGCGAAGTGTTTGTGACCGACGACGGCGCGGAAACCGACCTCGACCTGGGACACTACGAGCGCTTCACGCACGCGCCGCTTTCGCGCGACAACAACTACACCACCGGCCGCATCTACGAGCAGATCATCCTCAAGGAGCGCCGCGGCGACTACCTGGGCAAAACTGTCCAAGTAATTCCCCACGTGACCAACGAAATCAAGAACGCTATGCGCAAAGTGGCCGCGAATGGCGCCGACGTCACGATCGTGGAGATCGGCGGCACGGTGGGCGACATCGAGTCGCTGCCATTTCTTGAGGCCATCCGCCAAATGCGCCAGGAACTGGGACGGGAAAGCACTGTCTTCGTGCACGTGACGCTGGTTCCCTGGATCGCCGCCGCCCAGGAACTTAAGACCAAGCCTACGCAGCACTCCGTGAAAGAGTTGCTCTCGATCGGCATCCAGGCCGACGTGCTGTTGTGCCGCTCGGAGCGACCACTGAGCCGCGAGATCAAGCAGAAGATTGCCGCCTTCTGCAACGTGGAAGAAAAGGCCGTGATCGGCGCGAAAACCGTGCCCTACATTTATGAGGTGCCGCTGAATTTTGCGCAGGAAGGCGTTGACGAGCTCATCCTCAAATATCTGCACAAGGACGCGCCCGAGGCCGACCTGAGCAAGTGGCGCGATCTCGTGGACCGCTGCTACCACCCCAAAGATGAAGTCTCGATCGCCATTGTGGGCAAGTATGTGGAGTACGAGGACAGCTACAAGTCACTCAAAGAGGCGCTGACCCATGGCGCGGTGGCGCAGAATCTCAAGCTCAAGGTCACGTGGCTCGAAGCGGGGGGCCTAGAATCGACCGGCCCCGAAGATCGCAGCTACGAGGCACAACTCGAAGGGTTCGACGGCATTCTGGTTCCCGGCGGATTCGGAAAACGCGGCATTGAAGGCATGCTGAACGCCATCCGTTATGCGCGCGAGAAAAGCGTGCCCTATTTTGGAATTTGTTTGGGCATGCAAACCGCGTGCATCGAGTTCGCGCGCAACGTCTGCGGCCTGAAGGACGCGAATTCGAGCGAGTTCGATCCCGCCACCGAGCATCGCGTTATTTACAAGCTGCGCGAACTGCTGGGCGTGGAAGAGATGGGCGGAACGATGAGATTGGGCGCATGGGCGTGCGTGCTGCAGGAAGAGTCGCTGGCCAGCCGCGCCTACGGCGGCCAAAAAGAGATCAGCGAGCGCCATCGGCATCGCTACGAATTCAACCGCGAGTACGAGGCGCTGCTCACCGGCGCGGGCCTGCGCATCTCGGGCTCCACTCCCGACCAGACCTACGTGGAGATTGTGGAGATTCCCGGCCATCCGTACTTTCTCGGCTGCCAGTTCCACCCCGAATTCAAGTCGAAGCCGCTGGAGCCACACCCGTTGTTCCATGCGTTTATTGAAGCGAGCTACAAGAACCGGGTAAAGCGCGTCGGTACTCGCGCGAGCACGACGCCAACCCTCACCAACGCACTGTCATCCTGAGGGAGTTCGCCAGAGGCGGACGAGTCGAAGGATCTGCGGTTACTTTTCAGTCGTTGCCACCACTACCAAGCAGCGCTTTTGCTTTCACCTTTGCTGCCGGCGCTAGGCCGAACCTGATCGGCTGAATTCCCGCGGTCTCTGCGAGCGCCGCAAAAAGGCTATTTAGACTCACCTATGCATTGACATCAAGGGAAACCGATGATCTCGTCAGTCGTCTCGTCGTCGATCTCCTGGGAGCCGAGCCGAGTCGACCGAATCACAGGTAGCTCAAACTGATTCTGCGGTTCCCGGCTGGACTGGTCTGCGATCTCCAGTTCTTTCGTGCCGGAAGATTGCTCACGCTCTTCAATCCGAATAGAGCCAGGGGCGTAAGACTTCAAGATGGGTTCCGTGATCCGCCGCGCCGGCTCGGCATCAGTCTGTTCGATCTCTGCCTGGATCGCACGCAGGACGATCTGGCGCAACGTATCTCCCTCGATAGCCGCCTTCACTTTCAACTTCCGGTAGGTCTCGTCCGGAATGTCGATCGTTGTACGCATATTTACATATTAGCATATTTATGTATGTATGCATACGGACAGTTATTCTCTTATTTGCACCAATGCAGGCCCGCACTCGATCATTCCTCTCCGCACACGCCAAGCATTTACCGAAGATTCTTCTCCGCACATCCTTCCTTTGAAGCGAACCTTCTCGCAATTTCGTCTACTAAGAGTGGAGAGGGTTCACCATCCCGGAACTGGCCAGGAAAACTATGATCGGCCCCGCCGGAAACGCTGAGTGCTCACTTCAGCTACGACTTTTGGATCAGTCCGGTACATGTGTAGCAAAATCCCACTCCGTGTTATTGACAATGATTTCGTGACAGGCCTATTGTGACTAAGTTTTTGGGGTAATAAAAGATAGAAAGGACTTGGAAACATGGTTGCCTACTTTCAGCTTCAGCCCGCAGAAGCGGAGCTGCAGCAGTTGGCAGAGCAGTACTGGCAGACGACCGGCGAAAAGGAGCACGAGCTTGAAAAAGCAGCTTTCGAAGCCGGCGAAGCGATCCGCAATGGCGATTACTCGTTAGCGAACCTGGAAGCGATCGTGCGCTGGAAGTCTGAGCGCGCGGTGCAATACCTGATCGGGAACAGCAACGAAAAGATCCGGCGCGTGCTGGCCACAGCCGCCACGCCCGAAGCCACGACGGAAACGGCCGTGAAGGCCCTGATCGAGCTGCACGGCGTTGATCTTCCCGTGGCGTCAGCGATTCTGGCGGCAATTTACCCAGAACGCTACACGGTGTTGGATTACCGTGCGCTCGAAGCGCTTGGTCATGCTCGCCACGATGTGCACTTTTACGAGGAATATCTGGCGTTTTGCAAGCGCCTGGCCGAAAGCAACATCGTGAGCCCGCAGAGCGATCTGCCGGCCCCCACGCCGTTGCGCACTATTGATCGCGCACTGTTTGAGTGGACGCGCAGCCACACGGAATGACTGCCGGCCCAGGTTGATTAGACTTGCCTGCCGCGTGCTCGCCCTCTCGAGGTCGTCGTTGAGGGGAGCGCGCTGCCGACAGTGCCCGGCTCTGATCACGGTTCACGACTCACGGTCCAAGCCTTACGGCGAACCGCTCGCTGTAAAATCACCTTGGTGAGCGCTTCGTTCGAAATCGGCCCGGTTGTAGTCGGCGCGGGCCGGCTCTTCCTCGTCGCAGGTCCCTGCGTCATCGAGTCCGAGTCGCATGCGCGCAGCATCGCTGAAGCGGTCCAGCGCATCGCGGCCGATCTCGGGATTCCCTATATTTTCAAAGCCAGCTACGACAAGGCCAATCGCACTAGCGTGAAGAGCTATCGCGGCCCCGGACTGATTGAGGGTACGCGCATTTTGGGCCGCATTGCGAAGGACACGGGCCTGCCGGTGCTGACAGACGTGCACGAGCCCAGCCACTGCGAAGTTGCCGCCGAAGCCGTGGACGTGCTGCAGATTCCCGCGTTTCTTTGCAGGCAGACTGACCTGCTGGTAGCCGCCGGCCGTACCGGACGCGCGGTCAACATCAAGAAAGGCCAGTTTGTGGCGCCGTGGGACATGAGCCATGGCCTCGAAAAAGTCCGCTCTACGGGCAACGAGCGCGTCTTTCTCACCGAGCGCGGTTCGAGCTTCGGCTACAACAATCTGGTGGTGGATTTTCGCTCGCTGGCCATCATGCGCAATCTCGCGCCGGTGGTGTTTGATGGCACCCACTCCGTGCAGCAGCCCTCGGCGGCCAACGGCGTGAGTGGCGGCCAGCCGGAGTTCATTCCGCTGCTGGCGCGCGCGGCGGTTGCCGCCGGCGTGGACGGCCTCTTTCTAGAAGTCCACGACGATCCGGCGAACGCCAAGTCGGATGGCGCCAACGCCCTCGATCTAAAGCTGCTGAAGCCGCTGCTGGAAACGCTACTGGCGATTCACAAGGCGGCTGGCGCTTAGGTGTGGCCGCCAACAACTATTTCTTCGCGGGCTCCGCAATTACAATCGTCTCCGCAATCCGATCGTGCAGGCAACGGTGATTCGGATAGAGGAAGTACTGCAGAAATCCAAAGCCCGCTTCGAGGGCGCTCGCCCCGTAGCCCAGCGCCCGCTCCACCGATTGCCATAACGTGATGCGCTCGTGCATGAGCGAGGCGACGCGGATGCGCAGCAGCCATTTGCCGAGCGTTTGCCCGTTCGTCTGCCAAACCCAAATGCCAAAGTAGAGTACCAACCACAGCGCCCAGGCTACTTCCGTCAGTAGGTCAAAACGAAACTCAGCGTGCACATGAGCCGAGCGATACAGCTCTTCGCGCATCCCCAGCACATCGAAGAGCAGAAAATGCAACCCGTCCATTGCCGGCGTGTACGTACCAAAAACCAGCACCATGTCGATCAGGTAGGCAGCCAGCCTCCGTCCGAAGGAGGCCAGCGGGACGCCGGCCAGCGATTCAGAGCGCGCAGTCTCATGCGGGTTGAAGACTCCGGGCTTTCTTATGAATTGCATAGTCACACTATATCTTTGCCGCGGCTACCGTTCCCCGCACCCAACCTGCGCCGTGACCGTCTTTCCGTCGAGACGAAAGCATGTTATCCCGTCGGTGTCGGTCTGGTAGGTGCGGATATGCGCATCCTGCAACGCCTGCAGCACCTCCTCGCGTGGATGACCGTATCGATTGTGCAGCCCGCAGGAGATGACCGCCCACTGCGGCGCTACGCGCGCCAGAAACTCCGGCCGCGTGGAAGTGATGCTGCCGTGATGGCCGACTTTGAGCAGCGTGCTGGCGAGTCCGGGCTCGGCAAGCATGGCTTGTTCGATCGACGCTTCCGCGTCGCCCTCCAACATGACAGAGGTTGCGCCGTACGCCATATGCATCACCAGTGAATCATTGTTGGTGGGTACCGCTTCTGGTTGATAATCGCGAAACGGTGCCAGCACATTGATTTGCGTGCTGCCGAAGGCGAAGGCGTCGCCGGCGCGAAAGCTGCGTACGCGCACGTGCAGCGTAGCCGCCTCGGCGAGCAGTGCGTTATAAGCGGCAACGTGGGGATTGTTGCCCACCCAGAGTTCGTCGGGATGGAAATTCCTTAGCACTGCCGGCAATCCGCCAATGTGGTCGGAGTGCGCGTGAGTGAGGGCCACCGCGTCGAGATGCCGGATGCCGCGCGCCCACAGCGCCTGCGAGACTACTTCTTCGCCGATGTCGAAATCCTGCGGTTCCGGGGTCCCCGCGGACAGGTCTTCGTCCGTGGGGTGGGGAGCCTGTCGCGGGCCGCCGCCAAATCCGCCGCCGTCGATCAGCAGCGTCTTTCCATCGGGCGTGATGACGAGCAGTGAGTCACCCTGGCCCACGTCGATGACCTCCAAGAGCATTGCGCCATGGGGCCGATCAACCGGTCGCGGCAGCACGGCGGCAAGCGCCGCGAGCACCAGCGCAATCCAGGCGCCATCCCGCAATCGCCGATCCGCCGATTTCAAACTCCCGCGCGCCAGAACAATCGCCGCTCCGAGCATGGCGCAGAATGCTGCCGATTGCCAAAGCAGTGGACCGGGAATGCGAAAATCACCGAAAGTCAGCGAGCCGAAGACTCGAACTACAGTAATTCCGACGTGCATCACGAGCGCTACGACCATCGCCGGAAACACAGCAACCGAGGGCCACACCACGAGCGCCAACAGGGCAATGAGCGCCGCCGGCATCAACACGGCTAGCAGCGGCAGAATGAGCAGATTCACGGGCAAAGCAAAGATGGTGATGCGATGGAAATAGAGAGCCATGGGCAGCGTCATGGCAAGCTCGACGATACAGGAAATGACAAACAGCTCCACCAAGCGAATGGCGAGCCGTAGACACCAGGGGAAGACCCGCCATGCGATGGTACTGCTGGCTGCCCGTTGCAGGCGCTCGGCGACCATCCGCATCAGCACGCGGAACTGCGCCAGCGGCGGCGTGAGTTTGATGTCGACAGCGACCAATTTGAGATCGCGCGTGGCTGCCGAGTAGGGATGAATTGTGCCCTGCAACAGCGGCGCGGCCACGCCGGCAATCGCGACGACCGCCAGCAGCGTCATCTGGAGGCTGGAGTCGAAGAGGCTGCGCGGGCTCACCACCAGCAGACATAGTGCGGCAAATCCGATGGTGTTCAACGGGCTGCGCTCGCGATAAAGTAGCCGCCCCAGCAGATAGAGCGTCACCATCCAGAGCGAGCGCTGCACCGGCGTGGCAAAACCGGTGAAGAGTGCATAAGCAAACGAGGCGACAATGGTGAGGAGGGTGGCGGGGACGCGCGGCAATCGCAGTCGCTTGAATATCCAAAAAAGACAGGCGGCCACAATGGCAAGATGAAGGCCTGAAACTACCAGCATGTGGAAGGAGCCGGTGCGCTCAAAACCCACGCGCAGCACGTGGGTCAGGTACGTGCGGTCACCGGCCACCATTGCGGACAGCATCACGGCATCATCTTCAGAGAGGCGCAAGGGTGCGGGGAAGTCCCGCATCGCAGCAGGCAACGCCAGCAGCCGCTCGGTGGACGTGTGCTGCCATCCGCTCACACGGCACGACACGAAAGCGCCGGGCGAACGCCCCAGCCGGGCGATACGGTCAACAGTCACCGTCGCCGTCGAGGTAATTCCCTCGTCCAGCAGGAAATCAGCGCGGCTCCAGACTCCGGGATCGTGATAAGTCTCCGGAGGCAACAAACGCACCACGGCGCGCACGCGGTCTCCACACTCGAACGCTTGCTCGCCTTGACCGGCGGGCCAGCGAACCGTCAGCCGCACACCGCCGTCCACCAACGCTTGCGTGTCGCTCTCGTCGTTGACCACCTCGACGCTCGCCACGCGAATATCGACGCGCTCGGAGGGTGAGGTGGCCGAGGGTTCACCCACATTCTGCTCTAGTTCCGTGCGGACGGGACCTGTGTTGATTACGGTTCCTTCGACGGTCCGTAACAGCCCGTCGGAAAGCGCGGTCAGCGCCGGCGCGGCGGCAGGGTGGGGTTCCATCTCTCCGCACCAGGCGCCCAGCAGCAGCCATACCGCGGCCAGCGGCAGCCAGACCATGTGTTGCCCGCGCAGGGCTGCCACCATACACACGGCAGCGGTGAGCGCCAACGCGACGAGCACAATACTGGGTTGAAACCATAGGCGGCCTGCCAGCGCGATTCCCGCCGCAAACAGCCACGCCGCATGAAAAAGCGGAACGGTCGTCAGACCGGCCGCGGGCTGCGCGGGGGTGGGGGGGGCGATGGACATATGGCCCGAGTGAGTGAAGTGAATTTGGCATCAAGCCTATCAGGAACCGGGAACCTGTGCAGTGATTCAGGCGCGCGGAAGGTTAGCGGCGCAGCCGCACCACGGTTTCAAGATGGAAGGTTTGCGGGAAGAGGTCGGCGAGCGTGATGTGTTCGATGGCATAACCGGTACCGAGCAGCGCGCGTAGATCCCGCGCCAGAGTTGCGGGATCGCATGAGACATAGACGACTTCGGGCGCAGCAATCTCTGCGAGCATCGCCGTGGTTTCCGCGCCCAGACCGGTGCGGGGCGGGTCGACAACAATCAAATCGGGCAGCTCGCCCGAGCGAGCTCTCCGCAGGAACTCGAGGGTGTCTGCTTTCACCGCGGATGCGCTGGTCTCGTGCAGGTTGTGTGTCAAAGCCGCAATCGATGCCGGTGCGGACTCGACAGCAATCACGCGCGCAAATCGATCCGCGAGTTGCCGCGCAAATAACCCCACGCCGGCAAAAAGATCCCATGCCAACGCGCCGGACGCATGCGTCGTTACATTCCCGACCAGGGCATCGACAAGCCAGCGATTCACCTGGAAAAACGCGCCCTGGTCCACGCGATAATCCGAGCCCGCGGCGCGATAGACGAGGGAATTCGCGCCCCATTGCGCGATGCTGCGTGGTGGCTGGCCTTTCGCGCCTTCGACCAAAAACTCCACGCCCTTCAGCTCGGGAATTTCGCCGGCAAGAGCTTGCGCAAAATCGTCGAATCCGCGCTTTCCGCCGCCCGCGACCGCAACACTCAGAAGCAGCGCCGTCTCCGCGGCATCGCAAAAAAGAGCGATCTCGCTCACCCCCGCTCTGGTATGCAATTCCTCCAAAAGTCTGCCGGCCGCAAGCCCGGCGCGCACCAGCAGCGGCGCCGCGATGGGGCACTCGCTGATGGGAATGACCGCATGCGAACGCCGCCCACGATAGCCAACATTTCCATCGGCGTCAAACGCCAGGCGAATGCGATTGCGATACGCCCAGGGCTCTGCGGCCAGCACCGCGATCTCTTCCGGCGCGCCGACGCCGCCGCGCGCCAACGTCTCGCGCAGAATCTCCTGTTTAAAAGCGAGCTGCGCAGCATAATTTGCTTGCTGATACTGGCAGCCCCCACATGCGCCAAAGTGCGGGCATGCGGGCACGACCCGCTGCTCCGATGCCGTGACGATCTCTTCCACTTCGGCGATCGAGTAACCGCGCTTGCCGTCCACGATGCGCACCCGCGCCTGCTCGTCCGGCAGAGCCAGCGGCACAAACACCGCTTTGCCTTCGTCGTGCGCCAGGAACGCGCCACCGTAGATCGGCTTCTCGATGCGCACCAAATGCGAGACGGGCGGCAAAGGCCGCGCACTCGTTGCCCCATCCCTTCCGCGTTCTTTGCGGAAAGAGCGGGAGCCCTGGGAATTTCCGTTTACGCCTCGACGCTTTTTCATTGCTGACTCATATAAAACAGGCTCAATCGCGGCAAATTGTAAGAAGCGAGCAGTTGCTTCTGCACGAATTGGCGTTCCACCTGGCGCATTTGCACGGCGCCCATGCGGCTGCGGTAGGGAGCGAGTTCGCGGGCCGCGTGCTCCTTGAGGCCCACCAGAAGGTCCTCAGGAGCGGCCGCAGTGAGGGCGGCAAACAGTTTCTCTTCGAGCACGGTCAGCGAGCGCTCCAGCACTTCCAGGTCGACGGCAGCGCTTTTTCCCCCGCCCGCTGCGGTGACTTCAGCCGCCATCTCGCGCAGCCGCGCGGCTGTCGCGTGGCAGGCTTCGGGAGCGACTTCGGCAGCATCCAGAGCCTGCGCAGCTGCCGTCAGATGGCTCGCGACACGCTCATGCTCGAAGCCGGATTCCGCGGCCGTAGCCGCCGGTATAGCCGAACCGGTTGCCGCTTCGCTCATTTCCACCGCAGCCTGCATCACGGCCTGTGCGCACCATGCCAGGCCATTGATGCGCTGCATCCGGGCCCGCTTTTGCCGTGCCGCATACTTGTCAAAGGCCGCATCGATGCCGCGCAAGGCCGCCTCCAGGGGAATGCCGGCCTCGCGCCAGGTCTCGATCAGAGCCCAATCCAGCGTGGAAAGCAGCAAAAGCGCCCCGCGTCTCTGCTGGAAGCGTTCCTCAATCTCGGTAAAATAATTGAAGTAGTTGCGCACTACCTCAATCTTAAATTCAGCGCACGGAGAACAACGATGGCAACGGTTGGATTTGTCGGGCTCGGCATCATGGGCCGTCCCATGCTCAGGAACCTCTTGAAAGCCGGCCACACGGTGGTTGCGTACGGCAGGACCCCGGCAAAGCTCGACGCTGCCGTGGCCGACGGCGCCCAGCGCGGGGCATCGAATGCCGATGTCGGCGCCCGCGCCCCCATTGTCGTCACCATGCTGCCCGACGGGCCAGAAGTCGAAGAGGTGGTGCTCGGTCCCGACGGGATCCTCTCCGGCTCGAAAGCGGGCTCGCTCATCATCGATATGAGCTCGATCAGCCCATTGGTCTCGCAGAAGATTGCCGCGGCCTGCGCGGAGAAGGGCGTGGATTTTGTCGATGCACCGGTGAGCGGCGGCGAGCCCAAGGCCGTCGAAGGCACGCTCGCCATCATGGTGGGCGCGAGCGACGCGGCCTTCCAGAAGGCGGAGCCGATTTTGAAATGCATGGGCTCGAGCGTCACGCTTACCGGCCCGGTGGGCGCAGGCAACACCACCAAGCTGGCCAATCAGATTATGGTAGCGTGCAACATTGCCGCCATGGGCGAGGCGCTCACGCTAGCCACGCGGTGTGGGCTCAATCCTGAGGTGGTCGTGAACGCTGTCAAAGGCGGGCTGGCGGGCAGCGCCGTGCTCAACGCCAAGGGCCCCATGCTCATCGCCCGCAACTTCAAGCCGGGCTTCCGGATCAGTCTCCATCAGAAAGACCTGCGCAACGCGCTCGAGACGGCCGAGGCAAACAGCGTTTGCCTGCCTTTAACCGCGCAAGTTCAGCAGATGATTTCCTCGCTGATCGCCGACGGCAAGGGCGACTTTGATCACTCCGCCATCGCGACGTTCGTCGAAGAGGCATCGCACGTCGAGGTGAAAGTGCCTTAGCTGAGGAAATCGGAAATCGCCGCGACTACGGTCTGCTGCTCGTCTTCACGCAATTCAGGGAAGATGGGCAGCGCCAGCACTTCGCGCGCAGCGCGCTCAGCCTCGGGAAAATCGCCTTCCTTGTAGGCGAGGGATTTTAGCGCTTCCTGTTGGTGGAGCGGCACAGGATAGTAAATCTCCGATCCGATGCCGCGTGCGCTGAGAAACTCGCGCAACGCATCGCGGCGCGGAGCGCGAATCACGTATTGGTGCCAGACGTGCCGCGCGCCCGGCAGCTCACCCGGCAAAACGACGCCGTGAACGGGGTAGGTCCCAGCCTCTGCCAATCCCGCCTTCGCAAACAGGGCGTGGTAGCGAGCGGCCAGTGTGCGGCGCGCCTCGGTCCATTCGCCAATGTATTTGAGCTTCACCGCCAGCACCGCGCCCTGGAATCCATCCATGCGCGTGTTCCAGCCCAGCTCGTCATGGTAGTAGCGCCGGCGCATGCCATGCTGGCGCAGCATCTTCGCCCGTTCGGCAACCTCATCTGAATTCGTGGTGACCATGCCGGCGTCGCCTGCCGCGCTCAAGTTCTTGGTCGGATAGAAGCTGAATGCAGCGGCATCGCCCAAACCTCCCGCCTTCACGCCATTCCACTCGGCACCCCAGGCCTGCGCTGCATCCTCAATGATGGTCAAACCCCGCTCTCGTCCAAGGCCAAAATCAAAGGAAACCTGTCCGTACAGATGCACCGGAAGAATGGCGCGCACTGCCGCGCCCCGCGGGCTATCGAGGACGGCATTCACTGCCTCGGGCGACAAGTTGAAGCTGACGGGGTCGATATCCGCAAGCACCGGCGTTGCGCCGGCGCGGAGGATCGAGCTTACGGAAGCAAAAAAGCTGAACGGGGTGGTGATGACGGCTTGGCCAAGCCCCACGGCCGCGGCGGCCAGAGCCAGCCACAAAGCGTCCGTGCCCGACGAGCATCCCAGAGCATGGGACACGCCCAATTGCCTCGCAGCGGCTTTTTCGAATGCGGCCACCTCGCCGCCAAGGATGAATTGCTGGGTTTCCAGTACCCGGCTGAGCGCATCCAGTAGTTCCTTATGGATGGGAGCATATTGGCGCTTCAGGTCCAGCATAGGGACGGGCATGGGCGCGGGCGCTGGTGTTGCAGGGCCCGTCTGGCCCGAAGCGCGAGACGAAATCGCGGTGTCTGGCACACCTAGATGCTATCAGCCATGGAAGTTGGCCGTCCCGCAACCTGCCTTTGGCCGGTGCCTTCTGTAACCGTATACAGGGGAAAGCGGCGTCCTGAAGTGTCGAAATGGCCGCAAAACCTCTATAATCATGTCATATTGCGGGTTTATCCGACTCCGGGGGTTCCGGAGCCGTCCCGTGCATCTGACGTATGTAGCAAGGAAAGTTGCACCAACAACCTTCATCAAGAAAGCAGGAGATCGGCACATGGAGAACAAGCCGGCACAAAATATTCAGGACACCTTTCTGAACACGGTTCGAAAGGACAAATCCCCCATCACGATCT
>Ga0116135_1001425_pt1 | contig 12038 bp, 12 predicted proteins | sample June2015DPH_20_1_FD_89738 | JGI IMG/M metagenome (GOLD analysis project Ga0116135, IMG submission 89738) | Peatland microbial communities from SPRUCE experiment site at the Marcell Experimental Forest, Minnesota, USA - June2015DPH_20_10 | ecosystem: Environmental > Terrestrial > Soil > Wetlands... | reverse complement strand
GTGTTGCGTGCTGCGGCTGAAAATGAGCGCAGGGATGAGACGTTTTGATTTTGGTGTTGGTTCCAGGGGCCGGCCTCGAAAAGGAAGGGGTGCGCACCAAGTAAGTGCTATTCCGATCCAATAGCCGGCCTGGAGAGGTTTCCGGGAGCTCCTGAACTATTTCAGTTCCAGTGGAAGCCGGCTCCGCGGAGACAATCAATTTCTGCGTTCAAGGAGAAAACCAGGAGGCCAACGACAACCATGCAAATGGTAAGGCGGGGAAAACGCTCCGCTAAGGTGAGGCGGGGAACTTGACTGAATGCAAACAGCCGATCATCGCCGGTCTGGTGGAATTCAGGGCTGATGGTTTGCGATTCGGGAATGCCGATCCTGCCGGCGATCGTGCTTCCTTCATCGGAGGTTTGAGAGGCGGACGGCTCTGCCGCGAACGGCTTCATTAGGCTGAGGTATTGTTCTGAAGTTGCCATATGTGCTCGATTCCAGTTCGATCTTCAAGTTCCGACAGAGCAAGACCCGATCGGTACCAAGGCTGAAGATTGAACTAATCATTTAGAAAGTACTAACTTATTTTCGCAGGAAGTAAATTGCGGTGCGGGACTCATTAGTTTCAATAGGCCGCAATAGAGTACGCAATAAAAGGAGCGGAGGTAACATTTTGGCGGGTTACCTGGGCACGTTTGGGACGACGCACCGCGAGGAATGAGTCTCAAGCACGGGTGGACGCGCAAGCCCTTCCCAGATTGAGGCGGGCGCTCAGCTGGTGTCGGGGTATGAATCTGGGGATGGTCAGCCCTGGTCGCGCCAGAGGGCTACGCCGCCCAGCAGGCCGGTTTCGTTGGAGACGATTTCTACGTTTTTGGGTGGGAGGAAGTCGATCTTCTTGGTATTGCCGCCGCCGAGGTAGAGGTGGTCCCAGTTGAAGAGCGCTTCAGTGTACTGGATGGCCTCCTGGAGCAGCTTGTTCCAGGCCTTCTTGCCGTATTTGTCGAGGCCGCGGCGGCCGAGGTAGTCCTCGTAGGTCATGCCCTTTTTGCGCCAGATGTGGTGGCCGAGTTCGAGGCCGGGACAGAGGCGTCCGCTGGTGAAGAGGGCTGCGCCGAGGCCGGTGCCGAGGGTGAGGACGAGTTCAACGCCCTGGCCCTTGATGGCGCCGTAGCCGGCGACATCGGCGTCATTGCCGACGCGGGTGGGCTTGCGCCAGCGCTTTTCAAGCTCGGCCTGGAGCGGGTATCCCTTGGCCCAGAGGGGATGGAGGTTGAAGGCCAAATAGGTGCAGCCCTGCTTGACGACGCCGGGAAAGCCGACGGAGACGCGGTCGAAGGGAGGCATCATCTTGCGCAGTTCTTCGAGGCTCTTGAGGACGGCGTCGGGCGTGGGAACGGCGGGGGTGAGGACGCGCTCGCGCTCACTGACGGGCTTGCCTTTGGCGTCGAGGAGGATGGCCTTGAGGCCTGATCCGCCGATGTCGATGGCCATGGTGATGGGCAGGACGGGCTTGTAGTTGGGGTTGAACGTAACGGCGGAAGCGGGGGTTGCGGTCTTGGTAGCCATCAGCAATGAATTGTACTGCGCGCGGGCGGGATTGCAAGGTGAGAGTGGAACGGGGCGGATATGCACACATCAATCCCCTACACTTAGGGAGACTCTGGATCAGTGAGAGGCCTGCGCCGAACTTCCCTCAGGGGCTAAAGCCCGACCTCACTCTGAGATGTCTTCGGCACGGCTGAAGACGTGCCCTTTCAAGTCATCGACTTGCCCAGAGATTCTTTTGGGTTGTCCTTATGGCTGCTTATTGCGAGGTCGCGCTGCCTGTTCCGCTGGACCGCACGTTCACTTATGCGGCGCGGGAGGGACAGCTGCCGGTGCGCGGGGCGCGGGTGATTGCGCCGTTCAGAAACGAAAAGCTGATTGGGGTGGTGACCGCAGTGAGCGATACCGCTCCGGCGGATTTCGAAGCGCGGTTTCTGGAGGCGGTACTGGACGAGGAGCCGCTGCTGAGCGAGAACCTGCTGGCGCTGGCGGAGTGGATGGCGGGGTATTACCTGGCGCCGCTGGGCGAGGTGCTGCGGGGGATGCTGCCGCTGGCGGCCGAGGTGCGACGGACGGTTTATTACCGGATTACGGATTTGGGGAGGGATGTGCTGGCGGGGAGTTTGGATGGGGATGCTCGACCGGGGCGGACACCGGGAAAGCGTACCTCGGGGGCTAAAGCCCGAGACCGTTCGGCAGGGATGAATGCCGGGGATGAATCCCCGGCCTACCGCAACGATTTTGAGTTGTCCGACAGCTTTTTCGACTCCCCGGTCCCAAAAACGGGACCGGGGGCACCCACGAGAAATAGGGTTTCCGGGGAAGGTCTGGACGTGGAGCACCGGGTTCTGGAGCGGCTGGCGGATGGGGACGCGGTGAAGGTGTCCACGCTGCGGACGGCTACGGCGGCTACGCTTCAGGCGCTGGCGGGGATGGTGCGCAAGAAGTGGATTGCGCGGGAGACGGCGGCGGCGGAGCGGGATGCGCGGCGGACGGAGCGGTTCGCGGTGCTGATTCCCGAGGCGCGGCTGCCGAATTTGACGGAGAAGCAGCAGGCGATTTTGGCGGAGCTGGCGGCGTGTGGCGGGGAGCTGGCGCTGGCGGAGTTGCGCGCGAAGGATTTGCCCAGCTCGACGCTGCAGACGCTGGTTAGGCGGGGCCTGGTGCGAATTGAGGAGCGGGCGCAGGCGTTCAGAATGGGCGGGCTCACGCCGGTGAGTGCTCCGTTCAAGCTGAATCCGACACAACTGGATGCGCTGGCCAGTTTGGCGACGGCGCTGGGGGGATTCCACACCTTTTTACTTCACGGAGTCACGGGTTCGGGGAAGACGGCGGTGTATCTGGCGGCGATGCAGAGGGCGCTGGAGCAGGGGTTGTCGTCAATTTTGCTGGTGCCGGAGATTGGGTTGACGCCGCAGACGGCGGGGCTGCTGGACCAGGCGTTTGGACAGCGCGTGGCGCTGCTTCATTCCGCTCTCACACCGGAAGAACGCAGCGAGCAGTGGCGGAGGATCAAGCGGGGCGAGGCGCAGATTGTGGTGGGAACGCGGTCGGCGATCTTTGCTCCGGCGCCGCGGTTGGGGCTGATTCTTGTGGATGAGGAGCACGACCAGAGTTACAAGCAGGAGGAGACGCCGCGCTATAACGCACGCGACGTGGCGGTGATGCGGGCGAAGCTGGAGGGCGCGGTGGTGGTGCTGGGGTCGGCTACGCCATCGCTGGAGAGCTGGCAGAATGCGGTTGCCGGGAAGTACACGCGCATCGACATGCGGGAACGAGTGATGAACAGGCCGCTGCCGGAGGTGGAGCTGATCGACATGCGGCAGGAGTTTCAGCAGACGGGGCAGGAACATCTTTTTTCGCGGGCGCTGGTGGAGCAGACCAAGGAGGCTCTGGAGCGCGGGGAGCAGGCGCTGATTCTGTTGAACCGGCGAGGCTACTCGTTTGTGGTGATCTGCAGGGCGTGCGGGGAAAAGCTGGAGTGCGAAAACTGTGCGATTTCATTGACGCACCATAAGCCGGCTGCTGCCGAGACCAGCGAGGATGCGGAGATTGCGCGGCGCGGGCAGCGGCTGGAGTGCCACTATTGCGGGTTCAGGCGGACGGTGCCGGCGCGGTGCCCGAAGTGCGACAGCGAACATCTTTATTATTTGGGAGCGGGGTCGCAGCAAGGGGAAGAAAGGCTGGCGGAGATTTTTCCGTTTGCGCGGATTGGGCGGATGGATCGCGACACGGTGCGCGGGCGCTACGATCTGGAACGGCTGCTGGCAAGGCTTCATTCCGGCGAGATCAACCTGCTGGTAGGCACGCAGATGATTGCGAAGGGACACGACATTCACGGCGTGACGCTGGTGGGCGTGGTGGGTTGCGATCATGCGCTGTCGATGCCGGACTTTCGCGCGGCGGAGCGGGTGTTTCAACTGATGACGCAGGTTTCAGGGCGCGCGGGGCGGGGCGAGTTGCCGGGGCGCGTGGTGGTGCAGACTTACTATCCCGATCACTACGCGATATTGGCGGCGAGCAAGCACGACTACAAGAGCTTTGTGGATCGCGAATTGAAGTATCGGCGATGGATGCATTATCCGCCGTTTGGGGTGCTGGCGAATGTGCTGATCCAATCGCCGAAGCTGGAAGAGGCGGTGGCGTGGTCGGGCGAACTGGGCAAGTGGTTTCAGAGGGCCGCGCCGGAGGGTGTGCGGGTGCTGGGGCCGTGCACTGCGCCGATTGCGCGCATCAAGGGAGTGTATCGCTTTCACATGATTCTGAAGGCGGGGTCGCGGAAGGCGCTGCATGCCGCGCTGCGCGGTATGCTGGCCCATGGCGAAACAGCCGGCGTGCCAAGGCGGAATGTTGTGGTGGATGTGGATGCATTGAGATTAATGTGACCAACTGCGGTGGGGCGGACGCTCGCGGGAGGCTCGCACTGGCTTACTGCTTGCCTCCCATGCGACAGGAAGAAGTCGCAGGGGGCCCCTGCATGTTCCCGGAGAATCCGCTCGCTTGACAAGTGAGTCGTGGAGCGTCACACGCTGCGCAGGATCAAGAGCTTTCTATGTGGATATTTCGTGTATCCGGCTTGCATTTTCCTTTACAGCTAACATTTTCGTCTCTACACTTTGCCTGTCCCCGATGCGATAACTTCCCCTTTGAGGTAAGCCTCGTGCCAGAGTTTCTGGAAAAGCTGCGGGGCTTCCTGGTCCCGAAGCCCGGCGAAACACACAGCCTGTTTCAGGCATCGGCCACGGTGTTTTCCATTGCCGCGGTTTACCTCTATTTTGCGGGATACATCTTTTGCTACTTCTACTATTTCGTTGGATTTGGAGTGACGCTGGAGTCGCTCGATCTGTCCACGCAGTTTTACCTGATGCGCGCGTATACCTGCCTGGGAAGCTTTGCCGGTGTGTGTTTTGTGCTTGTAATGCTGCTCATCATCGCTGCCTATCTGAAGGGTGCGCTGCGCACCAGCGTAACGCTGCTGGCCATGCTGGCTGCGTTTCCCGTGCTGTTTTACATCAGCTCCTACAGGGCGCAGATGAACCGGGAGGCAAGTTTTTGCAATCCGGCCAGCACGATTCAATTTCGATTCAAGGAGCCGCAAGAAAAAGCTCAGGCTGGGACGGAGACGGCTTCAGAGGCAGCGGGTGCAAGCCAGCCGAAGAACGAGCTTGCACCGGGCGTGGCAACCAGCCGGGAACTGATGGCGCTTGGGCAGTCAGGCCAGCTTTCCCTCTTGCTCGAGACCAAGGACCGGATTGTCGTTTTCAGAAAACCGAACTGTCACCCAATGGGAGATCCAGGACCTTTGATCGCGCCCAAGGCGGAGGTCTACACGTTGTTGCGCTCAGATGTGGAGTTTTCAAACGTAATGCCGTGAGGAGAGAAATCATGAAACGCATGGTTCCAGCTTTGATGGCAGTCGTCTTGGTCCTCGGGACACCACGAGCTGCTTTCGCGGCGGCAGAGGGCTACATGGTGAGTAAAGATGGAGAAAGGTATCCAGGCAAGTTTGTCTGGAAGGGAAGCGAAGAGTTTTTTGTATACTGCCCGTCGGGGAGAAGCTTCAGCCTGACAAAATATCCGGTCCGCGTGGTGGACGCGCCCGACGGCGCCTGTCCGCACTCATTAAGCTTGAATGACGCCAGGAGCGACGTTCTGGCAGATTGCAGCGAAAGCGCGAATCCCGAGCAATGCGAGAGGGACAAAGCCGCAGCCGAAGCCAAGGCAGAACGGGTTCGGAAGGCGGAGCGCGAAAAAATCCGCAGGATGCTCGAAGCGTACGGCTACGACGTGGATGAGACGGATATTCAGTAGCGCAATCCGGCGAGGCTTCAGGCGGTTGCCAGGCGCTCGACCGTCAGGACGGTGATGTGATCTTCCTGGCCACATAGCTGGGCGGCGCCGGCGACTTCTGCTGCCGGCTTTGCCGTGAGCGCGGCCATGCGGTCGAAGCTGGCAGTTCGCCCTGGGCTTGCGGGCTTCTACTACGCCGTGGGATAGGAAGGTGATGGCGCCGGAGGTTTTGATTTCGGTCTAGTTGGCGTCGACCGATACGCCGAGCGGGAAGCCGGTGTCAGTCTCAATCTCATGGGCGTCGAGGCAGGGCGCGCTCTGGCCGGCATTGGCGAGGACCAAGCGGCTGTCAGGGAAGAAGTGGACGCAACAGGCGGTGATGAATCCGCCGCCGGTGCGGCCGACGACGGCGCGGTTCATGGATTCAAGAAGCGATGCGGGGTTGCGGTGAGCCTCATTGGCGAGGCTGCCGGGAAGGACGGCGACAAGCATGGCGGCAAGATTGCGCCGGGTTGTGCAAGGCCGACCGGACCTTATGCAGAGAAGCACTTGACGGTGAGGACGGTGATGTCGTCTTCCTGGCCGAATCTCTGCGCGGCGTCGGCGATGGCGGCTGCATTGGCGCCTCTGGCGAGCATTTTTTCGATGCGTTCGAAGCCGAAGAGCTTGCCGTTTTCGTTTGTCGCTTCTGCTACGCCGTCGGTCATGAGCATGATCACGTCGTTCTCGGCAAGCCGGAAATGCTTTGGGGGATAGGTCATGCCGGGAACCACGCCGAGGGGCAAGGAGCCTTCCACGGCAACCGGGGTTCCATTGAGGTAGGGGGGAGGATGGCCGGCGCTGGAGAGAGCGATCCGTCCATCGCGCTGGATGCAGAGAGTGACGCACGTTGCCAGGCCGCGGCCGTGCATGCGGTCGTTGAGCAAAGTCATGAGAGTTTCAGGGTCGGTGGTAAACATGGCCGCGGTGCGGATGGCGCCCACCATCAGGGTGGCGAGCATGCCGGCCTCGAGGCCGTGGCCGGCCACATCGCCGACCACAATCAGGACACTCCCGTCGCTTGCGTGAGGAAGGATCTGGAAGAAGTCGCCGCCGACTTCGCGAGCGGGGCGGTATTCGCTTTTGATGTCGAGTCCGGCTACGTTGGGAATGGTTTCGGGAATGAGGTACTGCTGCACATCGCGCGCGGCGTTGACTTCGCTGCCAAAGTGCTCCTCCTGGGTGCGTGTGGCGGTGAAGCGGATGATGAGGATGGCCAGCATCGAGAGGAGGAAGAGGACGTCGGTGATCTGGGAAAGATCGATGGGGAATGGCTTGTCGATGATGAGGATGCGCAGCCCGAGTGTGTTTTCAGTACCGGGGACGTAGTTTGCCCACGCGGCATTTTCAAACATGGTGACGGAGGTGCTGAGGATGACGGGGAGCAGGAGCAGGCGCGCATCGAGTGAAGCCTGGCGTACGCGATCCACAATGAGCGCAACAACCCAGACCAGAAACGGAAAGGTCAACAGATATTCAATGAAGCTGTTGACCCAGATGTTGACGGCGGGCTCGTGGAGGATGCGATAGAGCGTGACGAAAGGCGTGGCTGCGAGACATAGTGCCGCGAAGAAAAAAAGCGGGTTGCGCCGGGGCTTGAACAAAGTGAAATAGAAGGCAAGCAGAGCAATGTACGTGGCGGCGGTGAAGGTCTCTTCGGCGACGTCTCGAAGATAAAGGTTCCAGGGTTGGAGTGCGTAGTTGAAATCGATCCATCCGGAAGCGGCGCTGAAGAGCATGGCCAGGCTGAACCAGAGGTACTCGCGTTCCTTGCGGCGCAGCGCGAAGAGGGCCAGGGATCCCAGGCCGGCCATGGTTTGCAGCAGGGCGACTGTCTGGAAGCTGGTGAGCCACCAGTGGAGCCGGGCGCGCTCGAGGTCCTGTTGCTGGTTGATGGCGCTGCTATCGCCGGCGAGCCCGCCGCCCGCCGCAGGGCCTCCGCCGTAGTTCATTGCCCAGCCGGGATAATGCCATACGCGCAGGGCGATATGAACGGTTCGGGCGGTGTGAGGACCGGGGGGAAGCGCGTAAACATGAAAGCGTCCGCCGCCGGCATAGGGCTTGGTGTTGGGCGGCATCTTGCCATAGGAGCCGATGAATTTGCCGTCCGCATAGACCTGGTAGCAGGTCTCGATTTCAGGAAGGGAGATCGACACCTGCTCGGAGCCTGCAGGCAGAAGCAGCTGAAAGCGGTACCAGGCAATGCCGCTATAGCCCTGGTAACCTTGCTTGGCCCAATCCTGATCGGAGCGCAGCAGGGGCCATTTCGAATCGTTGAAGTCGGGGGCGGCCCAGGCGGGATCGTCTCCTGTTTGGAAATGCCACAAGCCGTCGAGCGAGGTGAGCGGCAGGCGATCGTGAGCCAGATCAAAGCTTTGTGCGTACAGGGGGACTTGCGCACACAAGAAGGCCACGCAGGCAAACAACAACAGGATTAGAGCGTGGAAACTGCGCCTGTTGCGGGTGTGCCCTGCTGGTTGTGGCCTGGTTGCTCGCTGCCCGACCGAGTGCGGGTTCATTTGCCTGCTGTCGTATTGGTGTCCAGTGAATGGAGCTCTTTGCCCGGCTTGAAGCGAACTGCCTTGCCGGGGGTTATGCTGACTTCGGTTCCGGTGCGCGGATTGCGGCCGATTCCGGTTTTGCGGGCTCGGACGCTGAAAACGCCGAATCCGCGCAGTTCGATGCGCTCGCCGGCGGCAAGAGCCTGCTTGAGGCCCTCGAAGACCGTATCCACCGCAGCTTCCGCCTTGGTCCGCGGTAGTCCCGTGCGCTCGATTACATGATGGACGATGTCCTGCTTAATCAATGGGGTAACCTCGCTGGCCCGACTTGATTGACTGTACTACGATCTGCGCGATTCATGCTAGAGGATTTGATGCGATTGTGGAACAGGAGAATTGGCTCCGGGCAATTTGGTCTGAGGAAAACTGGTCAGAATGCGGTCGATTGAGGTGGAAGCCGGTGGCTCAAACGAATGGCCAGGTCTTCCACATTGTCAATTGAAGTTGCGTTCCGTAAAATTAGTTGTTCACACTTGAGGGTAACTCAGGTAAATTCTTCCGGATGAGCATAAGTCCGGCTCGGGAGCAGCATGTCCATTCAGAGTGACCGTTGGATCAGGGAACAGGCCACCAAGCACCGCATGATTGAACCCTTCTGCGAGAAGCAGATGCGCGAAGGGGTTATCTCCTATGGTCTCTCCTCGTACGGGTATGACTTGCGCGTCTCCGACGAGTTCAAGATATTTACGAATGTGAATAGCGCAATTATCGATCCAAAGGCCTTTGACGAGCGGTCTTTTGTTTCGGTTCAGGCCCCCTCAGTGATTGTTCCCCCCAATTCCTTTGCACTGGCCCGATCCATCGAATACTTTCGAATCCCCAGGGATGTACTGACGATCTGCGTTGGAAAATCAACCTATGCGCGTTGCGGAATCATTGTGAACGTGACGCCATTCGAGCCGGAGTGGGAGGGATTTGTAACTTTGGAAATCTCCAACACCACCCCATTACCGGCCAGGGTATACGCCAACGAAGGGCTGTGCCAGATTCTGTTTTTCCGCGGCGACGAGGCTTGCGAGATCAGCTACGCCGATCGCAAAGGCAAATACCAGAACCAGCAGGGAATTGTGCTGCCCAAGCTCTAAAAGCTGAGGGTACGCAAGCTCCTGAGGTGGTTGGTGGGCGCACAAGTATGTGCTGCGCTCAGTCCTTTGCTGGACTTCGCGGGGTTCATGGCAAGCTCTGCTGTCCAGGATCTTGGGGTTTGCAACGTGGCTTCAAATCGTAGTACGGGCCCAATCTACATCGGCTTGATTTCTGACGAGCCGATCCGTCTGGCCGGACTTGCCAGCATTTTCGATCAGCCAGCGCAAGAAGGCCAGCCCGAGCTTGTTCCGATTTCCGGGACCTTGGGCGATCTGCTGAGCAATCCCGATTTGCTCTACGTGGTGATTGACCTGAGCTGTTCCACAAGCGGCCTGGAAACGCTGGATGCGATTCGGCGCGCGCGGCCTGCCGTCCGCCAGATTGTTATTGGGCCGATGGGCAACGAAGAGATGATCCAGGAGACCATCATTGCGGGCGCGCGGGCCTACCTGGACCTGAACGCAGGGCCTGCGACGGTTCGGTCAGCCATTGACGAGGTAACAAAAGGTTCGATATGGGCTCCGCGGCGCGTACTTTCCAAACTGATAGACCGGCTGCTGAAGGCTCCCGAGTCAATGGTTCCTTCCGGCAACCCCCGCCTGACCGACCGCGAGCGTGAGGTGCTGGACCTGATTCTGCTGGCTCGCTCCAATCGTGAAATTGCCAGGCACCTGGGAATCGAGGAACGCACGGTGAAGGCGCATGTGGGCCGGCTCATGCGCAAGACAGGTTCCGAAAACCGGATCGAGCTGTCATTGCGGGCGCTGAACGCCGCCAAAGGCGATTCCGCGGCTGACCGGCGTCAGGGAGACCGACGCCTGGGCGAACGGCGTCAACCGGATGCGGCGGACCCATTTACTCTTGAGAACAATTATCCCCTTGACATAGGAGAAGAGAAGTGAAAATATATCTGTAGGGGTATTTGTATGAATCTCTTCTCACTCGCAAAGCAATTCCCTACAGAAGATGCGGCAATCGAGTACTGGATTGCTACGCGCTGGCCGGACGGCGTTAGGTGTGTAAGGTGCGATCACTCCACTGTCTACCGGATTCAGACCATCGGCAAGACGGGCAAGCCATCACTGATCTTTGAGTGCGGGAAATGCGCTCTCCATTTCTCTCCTACCGCTGGCACCCTTTTTCACGATTCCCACTTACCCCTGCAAAAATGGTTTGCGGCCATTGCTCTGATGTGCGAGGGAAAAAAGGGAATCAGCGCGAACCAGATGAAACGGCATCTAGGAGTGACGTACAAAACCGCTTGGTTTCTCTGTCACAGAATTAGAAAAGCCATGTCGGACGATTCCATTGATCCTCTCGGCTCTGAGGGGCAGGTAGTCGAGATTGACGAATCGTTTGTGGGCGGCAAGATTACGGGCACCACGGTTAGGGAAGCCAAACGGCGGAAGGTTAAGGTACTTGGCATTGCGGAGCGGGGCGGCAGAGTGCATCTGAGGAAAATTCAGAACCTCAAGCCGGAAACTATAGCGCCAATTCTCGACGCGAACATTAGTCCTAACGCCGCAGCGATCCACACGGATGGGTCCACTCGGTACAAGAATATAATCCCAACCGGCAAGCACGTTAGAGGCGACCACGCTAAGGAAATGAAGGCTAACCAGCCGATCTCTAACCAGACCATCGAAGGGGCATTTTCCCTTTTCAAGCGGGGCGTAGTCGGCAGCTACCACAAACTAGGCGTAGAGCACATGGACGCATACCTGGGCGAGTTCTGCTGGCGCTACAACCGCCGTAGACAGCAAGCGGAGATGTTTGACTCGGCTCTGTCCAATATGACCCGCAAACCGCTTCCCTATGCCAAGCTGAAAGGCGGAGATAATCCGTTCTAGTCGCTGGCGGGGTGCCTGTCTTTTCGGGGTGCGCGTGGCGCAGATGTGCCGATTACGTCTTTCATCGGCATAGGTTTGGTATTAATCATCTTGCGGAGCACAGCGTCAAACCTGTCTTTATCTACCATTATTTCTTGAGGGGCTGGAGAGTCTTTATCCATAGAGTTATCCTAGCATTTTGCGGTTGAAGATATGACTAAAATACAAGCGACTCACTGCTGCGCGAGTTGCACGGATTCGATTCTTAGTTGCTTGTCGTTCTGCGACCTGAAATCCATCTCTATTTGCTCTCCATCTGTTAGCTTCCCCGGAACATCTAGTTGCAGGACCAGACGAACATCGGTGGATTTCTCTTTAACTAAATGAATCAAAAATGAGGTGGAAATCCCGCTCCCATCAGTAAAAATACACGGAACGTTGCACTTGAAAATAAATAAAGGATGTTTGATTTCCCCGCTCGCGGTCAAAATGGCGCTCATACCCGGCTTATCGTAATTCTTGGCTTTCTGCCATGGATACTGAATTGCCTGCGGAGATAGTGGATTTTGTACGAATGAAATCTCCTGCTTTGAAGTTGGAAACGCACCGTTCGCCGGAACCACTTGAATAGTCGGAGACGCGGGGAGAACGTTGATTGTTGGTTTGGCATTCTCAATCCGGTCAAGCTGGCTCTGCAACGCTG
>Ga0116135_1001424_pt1 | contig 12040 bp, 10 predicted proteins | sample June2015DPH_20_1_FD_89738 | JGI IMG/M metagenome (GOLD analysis project Ga0116135, IMG submission 89738) | Peatland microbial communities from SPRUCE experiment site at the Marcell Experimental Forest, Minnesota, USA - June2015DPH_20_10 | ecosystem: Environmental > Terrestrial > Soil > Wetlands... | reverse complement strand
CCAGGGACATACGGGAAATTTCCCATGAATCATTCCCCGCGTCGCACTGTTGCACAAGAAAGTGGCCGCCCCTATCGAGATGCCCCAGAATTCCCCAGCCAAAGCTAACCTCTTTGAACAAAGTCCCGTCGATTTTTGCGAGCCTCCGTGCGACCGGATCGATGACAACAACTCCCTCCATGCCTGCCAATACCAGCTCCACGCGAGAAGGCGGTTGGTAGGCTGGGTTGGGGCGGAATTTCAAACGCACCAGCCGCACTCCGGATTGGCCCAAGCCCGCGGAGCCTTCGTCTTCACCGTCGTAGTCGTAGAGAAAAGCCTCGGGCAAGGCTTTCACGATGCGCAGCGTGTGCTCGGCGTTCTCCTGTTCCTGCGAATGTTTGTGCCTAAGCTGCTCGGGGGTGCCCGCCAGCCCCGCCAGGCGGCTTTCCTCGTACCTTTGTTGTTCTGGCGTGAGCGGCTTGTCGTTATAGGCAACCGTCAAGCCGACCATCGCCTCCCGCGTTTCCAAGTAAAGCCTGGTCTGCGAACCCTGCGGAGTCTGCTTGTGCGAGAGGAACATGTGCTTCGTCGAATCATCGCTGGCGGCCGCGACTTCGTTTGCCACCGTAGCCCGCACGAGTGCCATACAAGAAGCCGCATCTAGCGCATCGACCAGCGGCGGCCGCGTCGCAAAAGAAGTCCCGCCCATCCCGATGAGCATGCCAATCAGCAATACAGCTTTGACGATCGGTCGAGTTATTTCCGCCTCACATCTCATGTCCGGCACCAGGCAACCGACAGCCTTCAGTGTAACAATTGGAGCGGCGAGCAATCTCTACAGGCACTTGGGTATTTCGGCTCGCCGGGCAAGGCTTGCCGCGCAGTCCGTGCCTTGCGTATAGTCGTTGCAGTGAGTGGTTTTCCGGCCTTGCTTAGTAAAACATCGATTCCGGAGCAAACCGGCACTGATCCCGTTGTACCAGGAGCGCGTCCAATGAGCACACCAGCCAGTGGTTTGGCACAAATCGGCAAGTCGGTAGTTATTAAGGGCGAGCTCTCGGGGAGCGAAGATCTCTATCTGGATGGCCAGGTCGAGGGCAGCATCGCTCTGAAGGGTAACAGCCTTACGGTGGGCCCCAATGGCCAGGTGAAGGCCAGCATCGATGCGAAAGGCGTTGTGGTGCAGGGAAGACTGGAGGGCAATATTCAAGCCAGTGACCGCGTGGACCTGCGGAAGTCCGCCACGGTCACCGGGGATATCACGGCGCAGCGCATTTCCATTGAAGAAGGCGCTTTCCTGAAAGGCAAAGTCGATATCCAGCGCTCAGATGGGAAATAGTTGCAACCTGATGGCATTGCTGAAGATGAGTATGATGAATCAACAGTTAGGAAGTTAGAGTGTCGTCTGTCTCGCAGACTTTCATGAAACTTTTTCGGGGTTCATCCGGACCGGAAACAGTCCCGGCGCAGGGCTCGCCAAAGCTTACCCGCCGCTCCAGCGGGTTGGGCGAATTGTCTCGCTCTTGGGAATCCGCGGAGAACCTATGTGTGCTTGACCTGGGATCGACCTCACCGGCCAATATTCGCCACTTCACCGAACACGGCCACAGAATTTACAGCGAAGACCTGCTCACTGCCTCGACCGATCCCGAGCTTCTCACCAAAGACGAACAGGGAAATGCCATTCTCGACAGCCGAAAGTTTCTTGCCGACAACCTGGTTTACCCAGCCGCCCACTTCGACGTCGTGTTTTGCTGGAATCTGCCTGACTATCTCCATGAGAGTCTGGTGAAGCCGGTAGTGGGACGCCTGTGGTCGGTGCTAAAACCTGGAGGCATGCTTTTGGCATTCTTCCATACGCGCGACGCCGGCCCGGATTCGCCCTGCCACCGCTTCCACATCATCGGCGCGGACACGCTCGAGATGCAGAAAATTGTGCTGCGCCGCGAGGCCCGGCGCGGTCCTACGGGCGCGGTGCACACCGCCATCTCGGATGGCTTCCAGTTGCAACGCGTATTTAACAACCGTCACATCGAGAATCTCTTCCGCGACTTTGCTTCGATCAAATTCTTTCTCGCCCGCGATAATGTGCGCGAAGTGCTGGTCGTCCGCTAGACTGCTCGTTCTTTTTCGATTCAGGGTTTCCAGACAATCACACCCATGCGGAAAAGGTAATGGCGCGAGATCTCAATCTGCAACGCCGTCTCCGGAGAAAAATCATCCGCCAGCGCCGTCCGAATTTCCTCGGGTACATACGCCCGCCGCACAGAGGTAAGCCCGTCCAGCCAGGCGACGCGGTTGCGCATGATGGGGAAGCCAGCATAGACCAAAGCCAGATGCAGCGGATGACGGACAAGGTCATTGATCAGCAGCGCGCGCTGGCATACCCGCAGACCTTCGCGCACGAATTGTTTCAATCGCAGCGGGTCCAGATGGTGCGCAAAAAGGCTGCAACTCACCAGGTCGAATGCTCCATCGGCGAAAGGAAGAGCGAGCGCGTCGGCCACTACGCCTTGATTTCGACCTGCACGGTTCGCGGCAGGATTTCTGCAAGGAAGATGCGAGGGCGCGATGTCCAGCAGGGTTACGTCCAGCGTAATTCCGCGACGCGCTAGATTCTCTCGCGCAATCTCAGGAACTTCACCCAGGCCGGCGGCCACTTCCAGCAGCGAGAAGCGAGTCGTTCCGGTTACCCGCGCCGCGCGTTCCACCATTTTCTGCGTGGTGGCGATCCCGCCGAACCATCGATTGACGCGGCCGATAACCTCTAACGCAGCCTGGGTATCGCAAGGCGAGCAGGCGTCAGAATCGAGAATCTCCGGTGCGTCGATTCGCTGCATGGAATGGTGTTGACTTTGCTGGGTTGCGTCGTTCGTCAAGGCTAGACTTCGGCCAGTTCCTCTTCCAGCAATTGCTTGTTATACAGGTCGCTGTAGTAGCCGTTCAAGGCCAGCAACTCGTCGTGTGTGCCCAGTTCCACGATCTGACCGCCATGCAGCACGGCGATTCGGTCGGCATTGCGGACGGTGGAAACGCGGTGGGAGATGAAGATGGTCGTGCGGCCCTGCATTACCTCGCGCAGGTGGTTGAGAATTTTGTCTTCGGTGTGAGTATCCACGCTGGAGAGCGCGTCATCGAGAATCAGGATGCGAGGGTTGCGGATCAAAGCACGGGCGATTGCGGTACGCTGCTTCTGTCCTCCAGAAAGCGTGATGCCGCGTTCGCCGACCATCGTTTGATAGCGCTCGGGAAAGCTTTCGATGTCAACGGCAATATTCGCGGCATCGGCTGCGTCGTGAATCTCCTGATCGCTGGCCGACTCCACGCCCAGCGCAATGTTTTCACGGATGCGGTCGCTAAACAGGAATGTTTCCTGCGGCACAAACCCAATATTCTTGCGCAGGGACGCCAGAGAAAAGTAGCGGATCGGCCGGCCATCCACCAGAACCATCCCCGGAGCCGCATCGTAAACGCGTGGAATCAGATTGACCAACGTGCTTTTTCCCGAGCCTGTCGGACCCACGATCGCCATGCTGCTGCCTGCCGGAATTCGCAGGTTCAAGTTATGCAGCACCCGCTTGCCGTCGTACTCAAAATTCAGCCCGCGGAATTCGATTTCTCCTTCCACTGGCCGGTCTTGCGAATGCGGCTCGTCCTTGATCTCAGGCTGTTCCTGCAGAATCTCGTTCAGTCGCACCAACGATGCCGTGCCCCGCTGAAAAATATTGACCACCCATCCCAACGCGATGATGGGGAACGTGAGTTGCATCATGTAGATGTTGAAGGCAGTGAACGCGCCGATTTGCATGCGCCCCGCCAACACTTCCCGGCCGCCGATCCACAACACCAGCACCAGAGCCAGGCCAAGCATGAGTTCCAGTGTGGGCCAAAGCATACCCATCAGCCGCACCAGTTTCAGGCTGCGCGCAACGTATTCCTGGTTGGCGGTTTCGAAGGACGCAATTTCCGCCTCTTCCTGCACGTAGGCACGAATCACCCGCGCTCCCGAAAAGTTTTCCTGGGCTCGAGCCGAAATGTCGGAGAACATCGCCTGAATTCTTTCGAAGCGCTCGTGAATGCGCCGTCCGAAATATTGAATGGTAACGCTGACAATCGGCAGCGGCAGAAACGCATACAACGTCAATTTTGGACTGTTTTGCACCATGAACCACAAAGCCGCGGCCGTGAACACCAGCGTATTCGCCGAGTACATGATCGCCGGGCCCATCAGCATGCGCACCGCATTCAAATCATTCGTCACCCTTGCCATAATGTCGCCGGTGCGCATGCGCTGGTAGTAGGAGTAGGAAAGCGTTTCCAGATGGGCAAAAAGATCGTTGCGCAGATCGAACTCGATGTCGCGCGAGATGCCGATCACAATCCAGCGGGTGAGAAACAGGAAAATGCCCCGAACTACCGCTAACGCCAGCACCTGCAGGGTAAAGATCAAAAGCTTGTCCCGGGTGACGCCACTTTCGAGACTCTGGGCGGCGTTGCCGATCACTCTGGGTAATCCCGCCTGAGCGCCGTTGCTCAGAACGATGCAAAGGGCGCCGGCCACAAATCCCCAGCGATAGCGCTTGAGATAGGGCAGCAATGGACGCATGCTCTGAGGAATCATGTGGTTGATGTAGATGAAATTCTAGCAGGCTGGGGTGCAGGTTTTGGAAGGGGTCGCAGATAGAAGTAACACAACGATCGCCCCCGGCCCGGAGATGCGACTCAACCCGTAGCGAGCCTAATGCCGGTCAGATTCGCGGGTTAGCCGGGGAAGGAACGGCAGAATATCCCGCCCGAAAGCGATCACGCTGACCGCCGCAAGGACCAATCCCCAGGCGGTAAAGAAGAGCCATCCAACATCGAAAATCAAGACTTGATCCATGTCCATGGCATCGTTCCTTCGAGTGGCGCGTGTTTAGAGCGGCGGGCCTGGGAGATTCCTGGGCCCGCGATGCAGTTACACAACGCTCGAACAAACCTTCACGCGAAGCCAGTTCTCAGTCTTGCGCAGGAGCCGGGGCGTTTTGCGTATGCTGCTGCATACGCGCTGCGCGGTTGGCCTCGAACTCCTTCAACTTGCTCTGCTGATCCGGAGTGAGCAATTGGAATAGTTCGTTGTGAATGCGGGTTTCTTCCACCTTCAGTTGCACCAGGGTCTGTGCCTGCTGGGCGACCGCGGCTTGCACCTTGGCTGCGTCATAGGTGCCTTCCTCATACGGCTTGAGTTGTTGTTCCATCTGGTGAACTTGCTGCATCAGTGGCTTCAGCGTGGCCCGTTCTTTCTGCATAACAGCCTTCATCTGTGTCTTCTGGTCATCGCTCACATTCAGATACTTGGCGTAGAAGCCCATCAGGTGGCCCTCCATGCCGAATCCGCCATGCCTGGGCGGAGGCGGAGTTGCGTCTGCGGTTTGCGATTTGGCGATGGCGCCGCCCAGCAATACAGCCAGCGCTGCTAAGAGAAAACGAACACGAATCGATTTCATAAATCTCGGCTCCTTAAGAGTGGCTCCTTCGACAACATTCAGAAACTCGGCCTTTTTGCGTACACTCATAGGAACACGATTCGAGCCGGAAAGTGGTAAAAGCTCAGTAAATCCGAGTAAAGTTTTGTCACGAACGGGCGGTGGCTTTTTGACAATTCTTTACCTCGAGCCGTGGGTCGCTTGGTGCACAATGAAAACCAGAAACATGGAACGCATTCTGGTCATCGACGATGATGTTGAGCTCTGCACCCTCGTGGGCGAATACCTGCAGGCCGAGGGCTTTGTAGTGGAAGCTGCTCACGATGGCGAGAGTGGGCTGCAGCGCGCCACGGGTGGCGGTTACTTGCTGGTTGTGCTCGACGTAATGCTGCCCGGCATCAACGGTTTCGAAGTACTGCGGCGGATTCGCGCTACCTCGCGCCTTCCCGTGCTACTGCTGACCGCAAGGGGAGAAGACGTGGACCGCATCGTCGGTCTGGAGATTGGCGCCGACGATTATCTGCCAAAACCTTTTAATCCGAGGGAACTCGTGGCGCGGATTCGAGCGGTCCTCCGCCGCACTCGCGGCGATAAGTCTTCTCCGGCCGCGCCTGACATCGTGCGAGTCGGCGAGATCGAACTCGATCCCGCCACGCGCAGTGTGCGGCGTGATGGCCAGCCGGTGGATCTGACTTCCGTCGAGTTCAACCTCCTGGAAGTGTTGTTGCGTGAGGCGGGACGCGTGGTGCCGCGCGAGCGTCTGGTGAATGCCGTGCTGAGCCGCAAGTTTTCGCCCTTTGACCGCAGCATAGATATGCATGTCAGCAAGGTGCGCAAGAAACTCGGCGACACCGACAACGACGAGCACATCAAAACGATTCGCGGCGTGGGTTACATCTTTGCCCGTCCGCGCGAGAAGGTGGGGGAAAAGGCGAAAGCGACGTCATGAAGAGCCTCTTCCTCAAGATTTTTCTTTCCTTCTGGGTGGCGCAGGCATTGTTTCTTGTGCTCGCGATCCTGGTGATGCTGGCATTCAGGCCGCAACGGAATTCCACCTGGGAAGCTCTGCGCTCGACTGCCCTCACGGATGCCATCAACGCTTACGAAAGTGGCGGGACACCGCAGGCCCACGAATATCTGGAAGGCTTGCAGGTTGCGCAGCATGTGCGCGCCTATGTTTTCGATGAGCAGGGAACTGAGATTTCAGGGCGTTCGAGTCCGGGCTGGGCAGAGCATGTTGCCGCCGGCAAGCCCCTCCCACCGCATCCGGGGATGGTTTTTCCGCGCCCGCAAATCTTAACTGAGTCGAGGGCATCCAGTGATGGACACCATCTCTACACCATCGCGATGGAATTGCCGCCGGGCCCCCGCGTATTTTTCGGACCGTGGGGAATACCCATGCCGGGCTTGATTATTGCTGTGCTGTCTTCGGGATTGGTTTGCTATTTTCTTGCTTGGTATATGACCAAGCCGGTCACGCGCTTGCGCGCCGCCACCCAGCAACTTGCCGCGGGTGACCTGACGGCGCGTGCCGGCGATCCCCATAGCAGAAGGCGCGATGAGATTGCAGGTCTGGTGCGCGATTTCGACACCATGGCTGGCCGGCTGGAGACTCTGGTCAAAGCGCAGTCCCGCCTGCTGAACGACATTTCTCATGAGTTACGATCTCCCTTGGCGCGCTTGAATGTGGCGCTCGGCCTGGCGCGGCAGCGCTCCGGACCGGAGAGCGCTAGCATGCTCGAGCGCATTGAACTCGAAGCCAGCCGCCTGAACGAACTCATTGGCCGTCTGCTCACTCTGGCCCGGCTGGAGGATGGTGAGCAACGCGTGCCGCCCACGCCGGTTCTTCTCGATGAAGTGGTGCTGAATGTGGCCGAAGATGCGGAATTCGAAGCGCAGGCGCGGCACTGCCACGTACGCAGCGATATTCCGTCGGGCGATTGGGGAGTACGCGGAGAAGCTTCCCTGTTACACAGCGCGATTGAGAATGTGGTGCGCAACGCCATCCGTTACACGCGCGAAGGCACAACGGTTGATATTCACCTGGAGAGGAAAGAGAACGCCGACGGCGCGGAAGCAGTGGTGAGTGTCACTGATTGTGGATCGGGCGTGCCATCCGATGCGCTCGAGAAGTTGTTCCAGCCGTTCTACCGCTTAGACGACGATCGAGGTCGGCAGACCGGCGGAGTTGGTCTGGGTCTAGCGATTACCGAAAGAGCGGTGCGGTTTCATAGCGGTCGCGTGGCGGCTTTCAACCGGGCGGAAGGTGGGCTTCTGGTAGAGATACATCTCCCGCTCCTCGCCAACGCAAAAGCCAGGAAAGTGCCTGAACCGGTTCCGGCAGCACAAGAGGCATAATCTCACCTAAGCCTCATTTCACTTCCTTCATTCTCGAGTGGTGAGGCAACTCGCAGTCGTGTCCGCGGTTCCAATGAGCTTGGTGGCGTTTGCTCTTCCCGCTCATTCCTGTTACATAAATGGATGGCAATTCACGCCTTCACAAAGTGTTCGAGCCCGGTTGGTAGCTGCCGGGGAGTGCATCAGCACGTTCACAGGAGATAAAGCGAAGAATGCGGACAAGATTCACCTGGATTTTGGGAATCGCGGCTCTGATTTCGATCGGAGTGTTGGTGGCGTGCAGCACTAAGTACTCGTCCTCCAACAATGGGTTGGTGGTGGTTTCCACGCAGGGCGATGCGGTGATGGATTCCTTCAGCCTTGATCTGGGCAACGGCCATGTTACGCAGATCTACAATACGAACGGGCCGCCCACGAACGGGATTGCAACGTCTGTGGTTCTCGATCCTGCGGGTGCATACGCATACGTATTAGTCACGCAAAGTTCGACGGTTAATAACAGTGCTACCGGAGTGGAATCGTTCCAAGTAGCGTCCGATGGAAAGTTGGGGTCTGGTGCAACGACTGGTCTGCTGCCTGCGAACTTTACCCCTCCTGGCACCAATTTGGTGGAGCAGGTCCCGGTGGTTCCGGTGGCAATGGTTATCGACTCTGGGGGTAAATTTCTCTTCGTGGCAGACGCCAAAACCAGCGATGCCTCGAACAACGGTGTGCCGGGAGCAGTATCGGTTCTTGCTGTGAGTAATGGCAGTTTGACTGAAGTGCCGGGCTCACCTTTTCTTTTGCCGGCGCAAACCGGTGGCACGGCTCCGAGTGCTTCCGCTCTTGCTATAACTCCTACCGTCTACCCTTCCGCGTATGCGATTTGCTCGGCGAACGTCCCTCCGACTACAGAGAACCTCTATGTCACGGATTCCGTCAATTACGTGCTTTTGAACTACTCCGTTTCTTCCACGGGCGCACTTACGCTTGTGCCCACGTCGTCGACGTTGGGAGTGGCGACGGGAACCGTCCCCTCCGGAGTGACCGTCGACCCTTGTAACCGGTTCGTTTACGTGTCGAACTCGCAGCCCAATAACAGCGTCAGCGCTTTCACGATTTGCAGTGTTATTTCGTTGCCGAGTTGTCCCAATGCAGACTTCAGCCTGCTACCGGTTAACGGTTCTCCCTTTCCCGCAGGTAACGCTCCCGGGCCGCTAATGATGGATGCGTATGCCAATTACTTGTACGTACTGGATACGGGGCAGAACGCAATCTCAGCCTATAGAGTCAGCACTACCACCGGCAGCCTGACGCCACTAAGTCCGACACCGATTACCACCAATGCCTACCCCAAGTCGATCGCGATTCGCAGCGATGACAGCTGGATGTTTGTGACCAACCTTAACTCAGCCAATCTTTCACAATATGCCATCACCCCTTCCACAGGTGGATTGACGCCGCAAGCGCCGATCCAGACCGACAACTTTCCGTGGGGAGTAGCGGTAAAGTAGTTTTACCGGCTGGATCGGGCGGCGATCACGTGGGAATTTTCAGAATCAGGTATGCCCCCACCAGGGCGAAGATCAGATCTGGCGACCATGCTGCCAGAGCCGGCGGCAGCTGGCTGAGATCTCCCATGGCTTCGAACAGTCGCGATACGACGGTGTAGACGACCGCAATTCCCACCGCGACCGCTACGCCAGTGATTGCGCCTTTCTTAGCCGCCGACAGGGAAAACGGAATGGCGAGCACGGCCATAATCAGTGTGATCATCGGGAACGAAAGCTTTTTGTTCAGTTGCACGCGGAGCCGTACCACGTCGAAGCCGCTTTGCTGCAGGTCGCGGATGTAACGGCGCAACTCCTCGTAGTTCATCTCGGAATACTGTTTCACTTCCTTCTTGAAATAGGACGGCGCCTCGCTGAGTTCGGGAAAGGTGGAGACCTCGAAGGTGCGAAAGCCGGCGATCGCGGGGCCATGCAGAGAGCGCTGCCAGCCTTGTTCGAAGATCCAGCGGTTGAGATTGTCGGCCCAGTGGGCGCGATCGGCATGGATGCGCTGCGTAATGGCGAAGCTGGCGGGATCGATTTGAAAGATAGTGACGTTGGCGAACTGATCGCGGTCGGGATCGAAGAATTGGTAATAGTAGATGTCGTTGTGCTGCCCGAAGATCCACTTGCGGTCGGGACGCAGGTAAGTTTGCGCGGGCTTGCCCTTGATCTGGTTGTGCAGCGCCTCCTGGCGCTGGTTAGTATGAGGCAGGTAGAACTGGTCCACGAAAAATAATCCGGCCGCCAGAAACGCGGCCGCGGCCAGCACCGGCATGACGATGCGGTAGATGCTGGTTCCGGTGGCCTTGATCGCGGTGATCTCATTGGAGCGGTTCATCAGACCAAAAGTAATGAGCACCGCCAGCAGCATGATCAACGGAGCGACGCTGTAAAGCAGGTAAGGAGCGACGTTGAGAAGATACTCCGCAACCACGAGAAAAGGCGTCTGATTGCGCAGGATGTCGCTCAGCAACTCGAACAACGTGAAAACCAGCAGCAGGACGAGGAATGCGGAAAGAATCATCCCAAGGTAGACGAAGAAATCGCGCAGCACATAGTCATCCAACAGGGTTGGAAAGCTGGCGCTGAAGACGCGGCGGCGGGTGGAAGCGCGCTCGAACGCGTTGACGCTGTCGCGGCGTCCAAGCCGGAATGCAGGCATGTGGCCGTTAGAACGATGACTGTCGCGCTTGCCCCACAGGCGGAACGCGGAAAGCGCAATCGGCCGGCGTTCGGCCTGCCACAACAAAATTGACCCCGCGGCGAAGAATGCAATATTGGCCAGCCAGGCTCCGAGCATGGGGCCGACCCGGCCCTGCCGCGCCAGCGACACTCCGATCAGCGAAACGAAGTAATAAATGAAAACTAGAGCGATGGTGAGGACGAATCCGCCCGACTTCCCGCTTTTTTTCGACGACAGGCCCAGAGGGATTCCGACCATCGCCAACACCAGACAGGCCGTGGGAAGCGCGAAACGGCGGTGAAATTCGATGAGGTACCAGCGCGCTGATACGGGGTCGACGCGGCGGGCATAATCGCGCAGCGCCCTTGTGCTTACGAGTCCAACCGGGACTGGTTCATCTGCCTTGTTCTCCGACGAAGGCAAATCTAGAGGAATGTCAGTCTGCTGAAAGGTGGAGATCTGGTAGTGATCGGCCAGCTTGGGATCAGTTTCGTGAGTGGAACCATCGATTAAATGCAGGTGCAGGCGATCCTGACCCTCGGGGACGAGAATGCCTTCATGAGCCAGCGTAATACGCGGATTGGCGGGATCGGAGATGTCGGCGAGAAACACACCCTTCCAAACCGCGGCTCCTTGCGCGGTGTGTACGTCCTGCACATAGAGCACGACCTTTGGAAAGCCTTCGTAAAAAACTCGGGGCTGGACTTCAAAAGAGACTTGCGAGCCTTTGAGTTGATCCTCCAGATGTCCCAGGGATGCAAGCGAGTACGGGGCCAGGTAAAGTCCGTTGCCCAGAGCCAGCAGCCAAGCGCCCACGACGAAGATTGCCAGCACGCGGCCAAAGTTCCATACGCCCATGCCACTGGCGCGCATGGCGGTGATTTCACTGTCGGCGGCGAGACGGCTCAGTCCGATGAGAATTCCCACCAGCACGCTCATGGGGATGGTGTAGGTCAGGGCGAGTGGGACGGTGTAAAAGAAAATCTCGGCGACGGAGGGCAGCGGCGCACTAGCGCGCACCACGAGTTCCAGAATGCGTCCCAGGTCGCGCGTGAACAGGACAAAGGTGAAGATGGCCGCGCCGATTAGGGCGTGCGAGGTGACTTCGCGGAGAATGTAGCGGGTAAGAATCCGCATCGGGACGCGTCTGACCGCAGTCTAGCATGGGCTTGGACGCGCGCATCGGCAGACGGAGGTGCTATCCAGCCTTCAGAAACAGCGCCGATAGCGGTGGCAGGGTGAGCTTCAGCGAATAGGGACGGCCGTGCGTAGGTTCGGCCTCGGCGTGAACTCCGCCGAGATTGCCGACCCCGGTGCCGCCATATTCCAAAGCGTCGCTGTTCAGCAATTCGCGCCAATAGCCGCCCCCCGGCACGCCGATCCGATAACCGATGCGCGGTATCGGGGTGAAGTTACAAGCGATGAGGACGGTGTCTTTGGGCGATTCGGTCTTGCGCAGAAGCGAAATCGTGCTGGTGAGATTGTCGTTGCAATCCACCCACTCGAAGCCGGCGGCGTTG
>Ga0116135_1001423_pt1 | contig 12043 bp, 9 predicted proteins | sample June2015DPH_20_1_FD_89738 | JGI IMG/M metagenome (GOLD analysis project Ga0116135, IMG submission 89738) | Peatland microbial communities from SPRUCE experiment site at the Marcell Experimental Forest, Minnesota, USA - June2015DPH_20_10 | ecosystem: Environmental > Terrestrial > Soil > Wetlands >... | reverse complement strand
CTCGCCGGAAGACCGCTGGTCGCGCTTGACACGGAAGTTGGAAGGTTACTTTGCGATGGGCTGTCCGAACATCTGGATTCTCGATCCAGTGCGGTGCAAAGCGTATCGCTATGAGGGCGAAGCGGTCTTCGAAGTCCACGAATCTCTCCGTACCGCGGATTCCCGCATCTTCGTGCAGTTACTTAACATTTGGCAGTAAGTTTGCTTCGCGTTCGGCCGTGGCCTGATCTGCACGGAACGTTGCCGCCTTCTCCGGCATATTCAAGGCCTCATAGACGGAAATGAGATCCTTGCGCGCATGTACGGCCGCCTCCAGCGAAGCGTTACGTCCGGGAGCGACGATCTGATATCCGGCGAGAAGCTCCGATCCTGCTTCTTGGTACCGCCGTTCGCGAAGCAGAGCCTCGCCCAATTCGATATGGGCTCCGCCAGTTTGGACGTTATCGGCCGATAGCGTTTCGGAAAAGAGCTGAACAGATTGTCGAAAGTACTGTTCGGCCTGCGAGTATTCATTCCTTGCCAGAGCCAACTCGCCAAAACGTGATAGGGCCCAGGCAACGTGTTTGTCTTTTTCTCCATAAGCTGATCGGTAAATATCCGACATTCGGTGAAAATCGGCCTCAGCTTCGTTTAGATTGCCCCGCTTCAGAGCAACGAAGCCTAGCCCCCGCAGAGCGAGCGCGACGAATGGGCTCCCGTTCCCCATGTCGCGTTCTACGGTCTTGAGCGCCGGTTCGAGCAGACGGGCCGCTTCATCATATTTGTGTTCACAAATCAAAGTTCCGGCCAACCCCTCCGAATCGATAGCGACTTCGATATGGTCTTTTCCGTACCAGGCTTGCACGATCTCAATCGCCTGGCGTGCATTTTTCTCAGCCTCGGCGTACAGCCCCATTTGCTCCTGAAGCTGCCCTAAATTGGCAAAATCTTCTCCTACGCTCGGGTGACGATCACCATAGATCTGCCGGTCCAAAGCCAGCACACGCCTGTACAAAGGCTCCGCAACGGCATCATGACCGAGGATCTTGTGGGTGGTGGCCAAGTAGGTAAGGCTCTCAGCGAGGTCGGCTTTCTCGGCGCCCGGCACGGACTGTATCCGAACAGCCTCGTCAAGCGTTTTGATCGCCTCGGCATTAGCGCCACGGTGTAGCAGCTCTGATCCGAGCGACGATAACGCGTTCCCCAGTTTCGGGTCGTTCGGCAATAAGTGCCGCCTGTCTATGGCAACGGCTTCGCGCAAAAACTGCTCAGCTTCCGCAAACCGGGCCTGATCTATGCGTAGAATGGCAAGTATTACCAGACTGTCCGCCACCCGCGTGCTGTCCGATCCGAAAACAGATTTGCGTTTCTCCAATCCCGCCTGCAGCAACGAGTCTGAACGATCCAGTTTGCCCAAACTGTGGTAGATACCCCCGAGCCACTCATATAATTCGGCCTGAACCGCTGGCTCGCTTTTCAGGAGTTGCGCTTTCTCCACTCCGCGATCCAGCATATCCACGACACGCATGTCACCGGCTGGCGCGGCATTGTAGTCGCCGCCAAACAGACTCAACATGAATTGCTGGATGCGCTGGCGACCAGCCTCCGATAATGCGGCATCGCGCGACTTGGCCACGCTAATCGTAAAAAACGTGATAGTCACGGCGATCAAGGTCAGCGTCATGGCTGACGCGAGAACAACCCGTCGATTGCGCCGCAGAAACTTGCCAACCCGATAAGCCAGCTTGTCTGGCCTAGCTTTCAGCGGTTCGCCCCTCAGGTAGTGATCGACGTCCTGCGACAATTCCACCACCGAAGGATATCTACTTGCGATATCCTTTTTCATCGCCCTGAGACATAGAACATCGAGATCGTTCCAGGCCGATTTATTGGCTTTGACGCGCCTAGCGGAAGCTGAGGGTTTTTCCGCTTCCCGCTCGCCGATGACGATGGCCTCAATTTCGCTCGGCGTGCATCCTTCCACGGCGTATGGATGTTTTCCCGCGAGCAATTCATATAGGATCACCCCTAGTGCGTACACGTCCGTATAAGTGCCCACGGGTTCACGGCGAATCTGCTCCGGCGCCGCGTAGGCCGGCGTGAATCTTAGTTGCGTTTGATCCACCGGCTGATCGAGGTTTTCGAGGTGTCTCGCTATGCCGAAATCGAGGAGCATCGGCGTTCCATCTTCCTTAACCAGAACGTTGGACGGTTTCAAGTCCAGATGGACCACTGCCCGGCTGTGGGCATACTGCACGGCTTCACAAACTGAGCGAAAAAGCCGGATTCGTGCTTCGAGCGAGCACTGTCGTTCCCGGCAATACTGATCCAGGGGTTTGCCTTCGACGTATTCCAATACAGAGTACGGCGTTCCGTTCGGGTGAACGCCAACGTCGTAAAGGCGCGCAATATGCGGATGCTCCAGTTTGGCGAGCATCTGTATCTCACGAGTGAAGTGTCGATGGAGTTCGGGGTCAGACCACACGTTGCGGAGGAACTTGATAGCCACGCGGCGCCCGGCCGCTTTGTCTTCAGCGAGAAAGACCTCGCCCATGCCACCTTTGCCAATCACCTCTAACAAATGGTACGGGCCGAAGTCTTCAATAGGGATTTCTTCGGGGAATACGTCGAGGACTTGATCGGCAAGATCGAAAATGTCGCAGTCCAGTACGGACGATCTGTCCATGGAAACTACTCCTTGCTTGGATCGATTTCCCTGCTTAAGCGTGCTTTGGCATCTTGCCATTCGCGTTCAACTGTTCTCTTGCTCAGACGAAGGGCTGCTGCAGTTTCATCGACAGTCATGCCGAGCAGAAATCGGCACTTCACTATTTGGGCTTGACGCGGATTATTGCCGTCCAGGCGTTCTAGCGCCGCCAGAACCGTGAGTGCATCCTCAATGGGCAACTCCTTTGTCTCAGGTGTATCCAGGGCGATACGTTTTTGTGCACTCTTGCGCCTGGCGGCGTCGATCAGGATCTGATGCATCGCGTTCGCGAAGATGCCTATAACGTCGTCGTAGGATCTCGCGGCCAACTCCGGCGGGTCTTTCCGCAGTTTGATATACGCTTCATGCACCAACGCGGTTGGGCTGAGTGTCGGATTTGTGCCATTCCACCGAACCCGCGCAGCCAGAATTCGTATTTTGTTGTAAAGCCGGGTGAAAAGCTCGTCTAAAGCTTTTTGTTCAGCAAGCGGGATCGCTTCACGATCCTCGGAAAGCGGTGATTCTTGAGGACTCGACATGGCGGTGTTTTCTTCCCGTTTGCGTATTGTTCTGTGAAGGCCAACGACAAATCGCTAACCTGTCTTGAAATCGTATCAGAAAAAGGAGGTTTCTGTAATGACTTTGTTTTATGAAGCTTTAAATTCATGCTGCCGCGCCGTTCGGCTGGCTGCATTTGTACTGACTTCCGCCGCAGGTTGCGCGGTTGTTGCCCATGCGCAAACGCCGCCCTATGCGCTGTTCCAATATTCCACATTGACTGCCTCCGGCAACGCCGTCACCGCGACGTGGGTTCCTGTCGTCACCGCCAAGGGCACAATCTATAAGAACATTACGTTGCTATTCGAGGTGGATTCGGCTGGCAACCTAACACTTGCTCCCGGCTACCCGGAGGCTGTCCCGTCGCCGGTTCCGCTAGTGTCCTCTTTCATTGCAGGCAACTATGTGGGACCAAGCACAATCTACAACGGACAGATGCTTATCACGATAAGCGGCCCGGGTGTTGCTAGTGGGGGGACTACGGAATGGTCGCTTGCTGCACCAAAAGGCGCCTACGTCTACACTTATCCCGGAAGTGCCACCTGGTACGTCGGCCCAATCGCTAGCAATCCGCTGGCGGCACGCATCAAGGCCGCGGGTATCACGTCGACAGCCTGGAGCTATGGCGTCGGCGGCACCGCCGGCATCGGTGGCTGGCAACCCAACACCCTGATCGGTGTCAGTCAGGTCGGGAACACGATTACATTCGTAAGCTTCACCAACAATAACGGTGATCGCAGCGAGCCCGTGGATCAGGTGACCTACACGCTGGTGCCCCAGCCTTGATTCGAGCGCAGAGGCTAAGCAAGAACATGTCAATTCCTTTACATGCGCTATCCATATTGGTGTTGGTTCTCCCGATTGTTGCGCAGCAATCCTCTCCGGACAAAACGACGAAAAAACCTACGTCGGTCCAGTCATCAAAACCTGAAGGTCTGACCATCGACGGAATAATGGCGATGGTTGAGGCCGGTCTCTCAGATGACGTCATCGTCGCCAAGCTCCGTAAGGAGGGCAAGGTTTTTGACCTCAGCTCAGAGGAACTAATACGCCTCAAGAAGGCGAAGGTCACCGATGCTGTTCTCAAGGTCATGTTGGACCCGAAAGCTGATCTGACGCCGTCCGGGCCCGAGTCCAATCTGCACCCACCACAGGCTCCCCAGCCCATGGTGGTCCAAACGCCGATCGGCATCGGGATCGGCTCCGCCAAGGCCTCGGGAGCAACTCCTGCTCCGGGAGACAATTCCACGGGGGATTTAAACGACCCTCTGACGCCGCACGATTCTGGCATTTATCTCTACACTAAGGACCGGGAGGGGAAGCCACAGATGATCGTTCTGGAGCGGGCGGCTTATCAAGGCGCAAAAACCGGTGGTATGCTGCCCTCGGCGATAACGTACGGAATCGTGAAGGCAAAAACGAAAGCACTGATCCAGGGCCCGCACGCAAATATCCGGGTTCCCGAATCGTCACCAGTGTTCTACTTCTACTTCGATGACAAGCAGGCGGGCCTTGGCAAAACCTATTTCGGAATCGGAAGTCTCTCGAACCCGAACCAGTTCGTCCTGTTGAAGTTGGAAGTCAACAAGTCGAACCGGGACACCATAATCGGACAGTTCAGTGCATTGGGAAGGTCCTCGGGAAGCGATGCCAAGGCGATGATCCCGTTTAAGTCCGAACGGATCAGGGCGGGCCTCTATAAAGTGAAAGTCGATGAATTGAAAGAGGGCGAGTACTGCTTCCTGGCCTCTTCCGGCGGCATGGTTGCGGCCGGCCCTTACGGGGCCTACGGCGCAGGCGCGGCGAGCTCCGCGGACATTTTCGATTTCGGTATCAGCATTCAATGATTCATGCGGAACTCTCATTGTGATCATTCGACTCGCGCGAATCCGGTCTGTCAACTCAGACTCGGATTTCTTTCGACAATACTGCTCGCGCTGGCTTCGGCCTCGCCTGCCCAAACCTTGACGACACTTTACACGTTTACTGGAGGAGCAGACGGCGCGGCGCCCAAGGGGACGCTTGTCCAGGGCAAGGACGGGAATTTTTATGGGACCACCTCCGGCCACAGTACGGTTTTCAAGATCACGCCGGATGGTACCCTTACCACTTTGCACACCTTCGATGGCGCCGACGGTGTCGGCTCGTTTGGCACATTGGCGCTGGGTCCGGACGGAAACTTCTACGGAACCACGACGCTTTCGAGTCCCGGCGCCGGTACGATCTTCAAGATTACTTCGGCCGGAATATTCACTACGCTGCACACCTTCAACGTATTAGATGGTAATGGTCCCTGGGGCGGGCTCGTACTTGGCGGCGATGGCAACTTCTACGGGACCACCACGAGCGGAGGCGAGCATGTCGTTGGGACAGCCCCTGGGATAGGGGCAGGCACGGTATTCAAGATCGCCCCGGACGGGACGTTTACGAATCTGTACGTTTTCAATTCGAGCCAGTACGTCGCCAATGGCGGGGCTGGCGCCGACCCGATAGGCACGTTAGCGGTTGGCACGGATGGCAACTTCTACGGGACGACCGCCATTGGCGGCGCGAGCTTTGCCGGCACCGTTTTCAAGATCACTCCCGGCGGAACGCTCACCACTCTCCATAGCTTCAACGGCAAGGACGGCGCCGATCCATGGGGCACCCTGGTGCTTGGCGACGACGGCAACTTCTATGGGACCACGACCGCCGGTGGCGCGTTCGGTCAGGGAACGATCTTCCAGATCACTCCCACCGGAACGCTCACTACTCTCCACAGTTTCAACGGCGCTGATGGACAGGGGCCCATCGCCGGACTCGTTAAAGGCAATGCTGGAAACTTCTACGGAGCTGCTCAAACCGGAGGGGCAAGCACTTTGTTCGGTACGTTATTCGAAGTCACTCCTGGCGGGACATTCACGCTTCTATACAGCTTCAGCGGAACGGACGGCTCGTTCCCATATAGCGGGCTGACGTTGGGAGGTGACGGCAACTTTTACGGCACAACGGATGGCGGCGGAAAGAACGCAGTTGGAACCATATTCAGATTGAGCCTGGCGGGCGCCTCCGGTGCTCCTTCCGTCAATGCGAACGGCGTGGTGAACGCAGCCACCAATAAGGCTCCTGTCGCTGCTGGCAGTATCGCGGCGGTCTTCGGGACCTTTCCAATTTCCGAAGCGGTTTCATCCACTTCCTTCCCAATCCCCACCGACTTTTCCGGACTTTCGCTTGAGTTCGGAAGCGCGCCTCCCGCGCCGTTGTTCTTCGGCTCATCGCTTCAAATCAATGCCCAGATCCCATGGGAACTGGCCGGCGAGCAACAAACAACGGTATCCGCCCTGCTCAATGGCGAAGGCGGCGCGCCGCAAACAATAACACTCGCGCCTTACGCTCCCGGCATCTTCGTCGTCAACAGTCAGACCAACCAAGGTGCGATCTTGGACGCAAAATATCAATTAATTACCCCAGCGAACCCAGCGGCCGCCGGCAGTTCTGTGCTGATTTTTTGCATCGGCCTGGGACCTGTAACGAACCAACCCGCAACCGGTGCGCCGGCTCTTAGCAAGCCACTCTCGGAGACCACAGCGGCTCCCACAGTAAATATCGGTGGTGCCGCAGCGACGGTGCTATTCTCCGGACTTAGCCCTGGTGACGTCGGTCTCTATCAAATCAACGTGCAGGTGCCTGCCGGGGCCACGTCCGGCGCGGCCGTGCCGGTGAATGTTTCGATTGGCGGAGCGAATTCGAATACCGTTAGCACGTCCATCCGCTAAAGACGCCAAGGGTGTTCGCGATTTGTGCTAGCTTTGATTGCATTCCCAGCACGGAGGAGCCTACATGGCAAACAGCTTTGGCACGGATATTCTGATTCAAGCGCCAGACCCGAAGAAGGCGGCGGCTTTCTATGTCGAGCAGCTCGGGTTCTCGGTCACCGGCGAAAAGCCCATGCTCAGTCTGCATGGCGAGAATATCAATTTATTTATCGAGCAGGGGCCGCCGCTGGGGCCCGTCCTCGAAGTTACGGTTCGGGATGTCGAAGAAGCCAAAATCCGGCTGGTGAAAAAGGGCTGCGAAATCGTCAAGGACGAGCCACATGTCCCGAGGTGCTATGTCAAAGATCCCTACGGGTTGATTTACAACCTGACCAGCTAAACATCCCGGCGGACCTATCTAAAATTGCTGCCAGATGCTTGACTATGCTACCCTTGCATAGGACTGTCCGAGCGCCTCCTCCAACACCTCTGATAACCGGAATGTGGGTGTAATACAGCCCCCGACGCCTCAAAATGAACATTCGCTCGCTCTTTAGTCTGTTCTCTTCCGATCTTGCGATCGACCTTGGGACCGCCAACACGCTGGTGTTTGCGAAAGGCAAAGGCATCGTGGTGAACGAGCCTTCCATTGTGGCCATCAACAAGACCAATGGAGAAGTGGAAGCGGTGGGTAAAGAAGCCAAGGACATGCTGGGCCGCACGCCCGGCAATATCGTGGCCATCCGTCCCATGAAAGATGGCGTTATCGCGGATTTCAAGGTCACTGAGCGCATGCTGAATTATTTTATTCAGAAGGCGCACGGCCGCAAGGTGCTGGTGCATCCGCGAATTGTAATTGGCGTCCCGAGCGAAATTACGCAGGTGGAAAAACGGGCCGTCATCGATTCCGCGTATCGCGCCAAGGCTAGTGAAGTGCACCTGGTGGAACAGGCCATGGTGGCGGCCATCGGCGCGGGCCTTCCGGTGACGGAGCCCTCGGGGAACATGGTAGTGGATATCGGCGGAGGCACGACAGACGTGGCCGTGATTTCGCTATCCGGTATTGTCTATTCGCGATCCGTGCGTGTGGCAGGGAATGAGATGGACAACGCCATCATGCAATACCTGAAACGCAAATACAATCTGCTGATCGGAGAACGCACCGCCGAAGCTATCAAGATCCAGGTTGGATCGGCTTTTCCCTTGGACAAGCCGTTGACCATGGAAATAAAAGGCCGCAATTTGATTGAAGGCGTGCCCAAGACGCTGACCATCGACGACAGCGAGATCCGCGAAGCGCTGGGCGAATGCGTGGCTACTATCATGAACGCGATTCGCGTGGCACTGGAGCGGACGCCTCCCGAGCTCAGCGCCGACATCAGCGACCGGGGCATCGTTTTGACCGGAGGTGGTGCAATGTTGAAGAATTTGGATAGGCGGATTCGCGAAGAGACAGGACTCCCGGTATCCATTGCCGAGGATCCGCTGGCTAGCGTGGTGCTGGGAACCGGCAAGATGCTGACGGATTTCAAATTGCTGCGTAGAGTGGCTATCGAGTAGCGTAGAGCACGCACGGGTGCGTGCCGCGTTCACACTTATGTGAACGCATGTATGTTATGGATTTTTTCCTCAGCCGATACCGCAACCTTACTGTCCTACTGATCGTGATTGTGGCGCAGTTGTTGCTGATTGCATATCAGGTAAAAAGCAACAAGGATGTCGCTCTCATCCGCGTCTGGGCCGTCACGGCGGTGACGCCGGTGGAGCAGGGCCTGGAGTTGGTGCGGCGCTATACTTGGGGGTTCGTGGAGGATTATTTTGTCCTGCTCGGTGTGCGCAGCCAGAACGAAAAGCTGCAGCATGAAAACGGGCAGCTCAAGATCGAGAATCATTACCTGAAATCCGAGCTCGCCACGGCGGACCGCGCGCAAGCACTGAGCGTGTTCCAGGCGCATTCGCCTTCGAAAACCGTGGCGGCTCGCGTCATCGGAAACGGGACCGGGGCTAATTCGAAGGTGGTGTTCATCGATCGTGGCTCAACGAGCGGAATCGAAAGTGGAATGGCGGTAGTGACACCGGACGGCATCGTCGGCAAGGTGGTGGATGCTTATCCCATGGCGTCGCTGGTTATGCTGGTGACGGATCCGACCTTCGCCGCGGGCGTGATTTCACAGAAGAACCGGGTGCGCGGCACCCTCAAAGGCTTGGGGCAGACGAAGTGCCTGGTGGATTACGCGCAAAATGAAGAGAAGGTAGATGAGGGCGAATGGTTCTACACTTCCGGAGACGATCGCATCTTTCCGCGGGGTTTTCCGGTGGGGCAAGTCACCAGCGTTCGCAACGGCAAGACGTTCAAAGAAATTTACCTGGTGCCTAGCGGAATGCAAGGCGGCGTGGAAGAGGTGCTGATCATGCTGCAGGGGGTCCATCTTCAAATTCCGGATAACGAAACGGCTACGCCGGGATACAAGATTCTGCAGGCACCCACCGAGGCCGCCGGACAAATCCCGCAGCCTACCGGACAACAGTCGGTGCTGACCACCGATGCCGACCGGCTCCGCGAGCAGTATAAACAATCTGGAGAAGCGCAGCATAAAGGATTTGGGGAAGGCTTTGTGGCGCCGGATTTCACGAAGATTCAGGGCATCCGGGCGGCCACGCCCGCAGCTAGCAACGTTCCCACCCCCAGTGGAACGCAACCGACCCCGTCACCGAGCCGCGACCGGCAGGAAGCGCAATCGAAACCGGGTTCCACCGCGCCAGCCACTCCTGGCGCGACACCTGCTAAGGCCACAGCCTCACCGCCAGTTACAGTAACTGCTCCTGCAATTCCACCGACGCCAAAACCTCGGCCCACGGCGCCTATTTTAGTAACCGATCCCACAGATGCCGATCCGGACGCCGTACCGCCTCCGGTACCGAAGACAGACAAGCCCGTTAAACCTCCTGGTGGTGGTACGCCGCCTAGCCGTCCACCGTCCGCGAATCAATGAGCGAGTACACAGAACGGCTGCTCACCGGCCCCTCCCGGAAGGACAAATCCGAACGCCTCCGCGTGATCTGGCTGATCATCATTCCGCTGATCGCGATCCTGTTTCAAGTGTACGTACCGCGGTTCGTCGGGTTCCTCTCTTACCTGGAATTGCCGCTGCTGATTACAGTTCATTTCGCACTGGGCCGGCGAGGGCCGATCTCCTCTGTTTTCTATGGCATGTCAATAGGTTTAGTACAGGATTCGCTGTCGCATCAGCCTATTGGAATGTTTGGTATCGTGAAGACCCTGGTGGGCTACTTCGCGGCCTCCGTCAGCCAACGATTCGACGTAGAAAACCCGATTGTAACTTTCATCCTGAGCTTTTTCTTCTATTTTTTCCACCAGTTCTTTTATTGGGTTCTGGCGCGCGCGTTGCTGGGAGAAGCCATGATCTTCGACGCTCAGCAAACTTTGCTTTTTGGGCTACTAAATGCAGCGGTAGCCCTGCCGTTGTTCCACATTTTGGATAAACTGAAAGTTGCAGCATAGAACGGTTTCTGGTTTCTCGTTTCTGGTTCCTGGTTAACCCCCCAACTGCGCGGGCCCACGGAACCAGAAACCAGAAACCATAAACCAGAAACGGTTTTTTAGTGACCTTACATCCGGCCGATCGCGAAGAAGAACGGCAACTGTCGGCGAACCGGTTGCTGCGCGACGATACGAAGTTTGCGTCGGGGAAGATTGCGTTCTTCCAGTACGTGATGGTGGGGATCTTTTTGTTCCTGGTGACGGGATTCTGGGACCTGCAGATTCGGTACCCGGAAGTTTACCAGGAGCGCGCCGAGCGAAACAGCATCAAATCCATTCCAGTGCTTGCGCCGCGCGGCAAGATTCTGGATCGCGATGGGCGCGTGATCGTCGACAACCATTCTTCATTCAGCTTGTTTCTCTCGCGCGAAGACTTGAAGATGGAGCACCTCAAGCCAATCGCCGAGGGCCTGAACCTGGACTACGACGGGTTAGTTGCCCGAGTGAAGAGGTTTCAGACGCGCGGCGCGCCGCAATATGAACCCATCATGATCAAGGATGAGTTGTCGCCGGCTGAGCTGGCTTTCGTCGAGTCGCACAAGGACCCGGATACGTTTCCCGAGCTCGAAGTGATTCACGTGCAGCGGCGTTTGTATCCACGCGACGGATTGGCGGCTCACGCGATAGGTTACGTAGGCGAAGTGAGCGAAGCGGAACTGAACACGCCTGAATTGGCGCGGTTCCATCAGGGCGATGTGATCGGCAAAGACGGCATTGAACGCGAGTACAACGACACGCTCATGGGTGTGGACGGGCAGCGCCGCGTGGAAGTAGACAGCTTTGGGAACCAGCGCCGGCTGCCGGAGGATGAGGACAAGGATAAAGAAGCGATTCCAGGAAAGAATCTGCAGCTCACTATCGACCTCGACCTGCAGGCCGTCGCCGAGCTCGCCATGGAGAATCGCCGAGGCGCAGTAGTGGCCCTCGATCCGCGCAATGGAGAGGTGCTGGCCATGGTCAGCCGCCCGGCTTTCGATCCCAATCTGTTTGCCAGCCGCATACGATCCAAAGACTGGAAGGATCTGATCGACAACAAAGATCATCCGCTGTTGAATCGCGCGATTCAAGCGCAACAGGCGCCCGGATCGACGTTCAAGCCCATGATGGCGCTCGCCGGGCTTGAGACCGGCGTTATCAACGACAACTTCCTCATTCACTGCCCCGGCTACGCGACATTTTACGACCATCAGTACGCCTGCCATCTGAAGGGCGGACATGGCACGGTGGATCTGCACCGGGGCATCGTGCAATCCTGCGACGTGTTCTTCTACAACGTCGGTAACAGGCTGGGGATTGATCGGATCGCGGAGTATGCCGAGAAGGTCGGACTGGGACATAAGACCGGAATCGATCTGCCGCATGAGGCCGAGGGAATTGTGCCGTCGACGAAATGGAAAATCCGGAATTTCCGCGAAAAATGGTACGCGGGTGAAACCATCTCGGTGGCCATCGGACAAGGCGCGACCACGGTAACGCCCATTCAACTGGCCCATTATGTTGGCG
>Ga0116135_1001422_pt1 | contig 12047 bp, 10 predicted proteins | sample June2015DPH_20_1_FD_89738 | JGI IMG/M metagenome (GOLD analysis project Ga0116135, IMG submission 89738) | Peatland microbial communities from SPRUCE experiment site at the Marcell Experimental Forest, Minnesota, USA - June2015DPH_20_10 | ecosystem: Environmental > Terrestrial > Soil > Wetlands... | reverse complement strand
GAGGAGAACAGCGTGACCGCAGGAACCAAGTCTCGCAGAACATTGAGGAGGGTAAGGACGAAATTCCAAACCAAGAGAGCCGTCATCAGAACCATTCCGATCAGTGCCAGCAAGGCCGCATTTTTGAGTGTCATAATCGGAGTATGAACGTCGGCAGTATCGAGCCGCAACTGGGGCGTTTGCTACACAGTTTTGCCTGATTACCGAAACACGCCCGTTGAGCACCCCTCGCCGCCTTCGTAAGCATCGGTTTCTCATCTTTCTCATCCAATCAAACATGGGTAAAGGATTAGTAGTTTCGGTGCTGGATTTAGTGGGAATGCGGGCAGGCGAACCGGCTGGCAGTGCAATTGCCCGATCCGTAGACTTGGCGCAGCACGTCGAGCGGTGGGGATATACGCGTTATTGGCTGGCAGAACATCACTCCATCTCTGGACTGGCTTGCTCGGCCACCCCGGTGCTGATTGGGCATGTAGCAGCAGCAACAAAAATGATTCGAGTCGGCAGTGGCGGAGTGATGCTGCCGAATCATGCACCATTGGTGGTGGCGGAACAGTTTGGAACTTTGGAGGCGATCTATCCGGGGCGAATCGACCTCGGGCTAGGACGTGCTCCGGGCGGTGATTTTCAGACGATGCGGGCGCTGAGGAGAGATGTGCAGCAGAGTGGCGAAGATTTTCCGGCGCTGCTTGATGAACTGCGCACCTATTTAGGGCCTGAAAAGCCGGGGCAAGCAGTAAAAGCAATTCCCGGACAGGGGAGCAACGTACCCATCACATTGCTGGGATCGAGCGGCTTCAGCGCGCAACTTGCTGGAAGACTTGGGCTGCCGTTTGCATTCGCCGCGCACTTTGCTCCTGAACATCTGTACAGGGCCGCGCAGCTTTACCGCGATTACTTTCGCCCGAGCGAAAGCTTGCGAAGTCCGTATCTGATGGTGGCGGTTCAGGTGATCGCGGCGGAGTCGGATGCAGCAGGGCGTCGTTTATTCACAACCTCGCAACAGCGTTTCCTGCGACTGATCCGAAATCAGCCAGTGGAGTTGTTGCCACCAGCAGATTCCATGGAACCGCTCTGGCAGGACTGGGAGCGCGAGGCGGTGGAGAGCAAACTGGGTGCGGCGATTGTAGGAGCGAATGCAACGGTGAAGGCGGGGCTGGAAAAGTTGGTGAATGACACCGCCGCTGACGAGATAATCATTGTGACGGATACGTACGAACATAAGGACAGGCTGGAGTCGTACAGGCGGGTTGCGAACGTTGCGATGATGATCGAAACCGAGCCAGCGGAGGTTGGATCCTGATGGGGGTTTAGTGTAGGTCGATTACTGTCGAGGCGCTCGGAATCTACAACTTCGGCTCGCAATGGGATTCTTGCCAACAAAGCTACTTGGCGACTGCGAAAGGATCGCCAATCAGTCCACCGCTCACGGAGGTCGTCGTCGCAACTGGATTGACGCCCACGGTTCCGTCCCCGACATACCAGTCGTCGATGCCTCATGCGTGCAGTGTCGCGGAGTTTAGAGGGAATCCATCTTGCCTAGTCTGCTTGAGGGTTCCGTCGCCTGGTTCCAGCAAGGGTCAAAAATTGGTCTTATGAGAATCTTTTTGACTCAAAAGCGAACGTGCGATTGAATCGGGCTCGGTAGAGTTCTCCCGAGCGATGGCAGAGCTTAGTTCGACAACTTCACGCTTCGAAAACTTCACACACGTCCGAGTTTGCGTAAGGAGATATTGATCGATCGAGCTTCTTGGGTTGCCTTGTTTGGCTTCTTAGTCGGAACTCACATTCCTGAATAGCGGCCGGCAAGATCACAGTCCACCCCGATTGCTTATTGGCTGGTTTGCAGGATTAGTTCCAGCAGCGACGGGCCCGGAGCCAACTGCCCGCGCGTGATCGCATGGACCGTCTCGACGATCGCGGCGTTTACGGGAGTGGGAACGCTGAATTGCGGAGCGATGCTTACGACGTATCCGTTGATGAAGTCGATCTCGGTAATGCGCCCGCGCTCGATATCCTGCAACATTGAGGGTCTGACATCACCGTAGCCCTTGAGTATCTGATCGAGCCAGGCATCGTACTCTTCGCTCGGGACGATGCGCCCCGACCGGGCTGGCGGAATCGGCTCGACGATCATCCGTTCCGGTCGTGCACCGCTTGCCAGGGCCACCAACAGGGCCTCGTCATAGGCTTGCTCGAAGACCTCGCGACCCTCTGACGAGGTGATGTACTCGCGCATCGTCCCTCCCGCGACTGCCCCGAGTGTGGTAACCGAGCAGTTCAGCAGGAGCTTCGACCAGACAGCCCCGCGAAGATTTGGCGTGACCCTTAGCTCCACCGCGCGTCCAAGCCATTGACGAACTCGCTGCGCCCGCTCGCTTTCGCCACCAGCAAGTTCACCGATCAGTAGATGACCCGCGTTGCGCTGCTCGTAAATACCCGGTTCAGTCATGGTCGCGCCAAGATTGGACAGACCTCCCAACACGCATTCCCCGAGCCGGTCCCCAAGCATCTGGGGCACACCGCCGTTCTGGATCGGCAGGAGGGTGCCACCGGGTTCGAGCAGCCCAGACAACTTTGGCGCGACCTCGATGGCGTCGTGAGCCTTGGTAGCCAGAACGATCAGATCAAACCTGCCGCCGGTAAGATACTCGTCTAAGGGGGCGACCTCCACGGTCTCGACTGACACTGCGCCTCCCACACCAACCACCCGTAGCCCGGATGCCTTCAGCCTCGCCGCCGATTCGGTGTTCCGGGTCGCCAGCCAAACGGGCGATCCGGCCGCCCGCAGTCGGGCAGCAATCAGTCCGCCCAGTGCTCCAATACCCACGATTAGGGTTCTCATGCGCCCTTCTGTAACCTTGCTCTGGAGAGGCTTAAGAGCCGAGGTCTTGGCACCAAACGATTCCTGCACTGCCCTTTAACTATCAAGGCTCATCTGTCGAGGCAAGGGAAAAGCCTTTGCGGGGACAGCCAGTCGAAGCAATGACTGTTCCTGCTACGACGATGGCGACCGCTAATCCGGCCCCAAATTCTGTGGTGATGTACTTTGCCCAACCGACAGGAGCCGTCAGCGGATCAAATACGCCCTGAACAAAAGTGTTGTGTGTGGCGTGCAGAAGAACACAGGGCCATATGCTGCCCGAGCGAACTCTAAGGTAGCCCATGATGTAGGCCAGCGCGACCACCATTACCGTGAAGCAAGCGAGGGCAAAGACGGCGTTCGTGCCCGCGTTAAAGTCGGTCCAAAGGATTTCCGGATAGTGCCACACCGCCCAAATCGATCCTGAGATCAGACAGGCGCCGTGGAAGCCGAGCCGCTGCTGAAGCCTGGGGAACAGGAACCCGCGCCAGCCAAGTTCCTCGCCAAGCCCCCATACAGCTTCGCCGATAACCGTGACGGTAAACAACAGCGGCAGAGCCACGCCAAACGTCCCTAAGGCGGGCCAGCGTCCCAATCCATAAGTATCTGCCATCGCGGCTTCGAAGCTGTTGAGGGAGAATGCGCCGCGAATGACCAGCCAGGTGAGCAGGTAAACCGGCGCGGCATAGATCAGCGGCAGGAAATACGCGAGCCTGAGAAAGCGGCGTGCCGGCCAACCCCAGCCCAATGTTCCAAGTGGGATGCGGAGCAGCAGGCAGGTGCACAGCGCAGCGAAACCAGGACACCACGTGGTGAACTGGCTGAGTGCTTCGGATTCGTGATGGCTGTGAACCGCAAGGGCATATGTGCACCCGCTAAATACACAAAGAAAAAACAGGAAGATCGATAACGGTCGCTGTTGCGGGACTCTCGTAAACGCTCTCCTCACCTGATTTGCGATTCAAATGCGAGACTACTTCATGGGTGAGAAATCCTCCGGCCGCATGTAAGTAGAGTCAACTTTCTCAAGCAGCTTGTCGGCCTGCTCGGATTTGAGCAGCTCTTGAGTTGCGGGGTCGGCCCGCATCGCATCCCAGTTCTTTTTCGCTTCCTCCCGGCTGGAATGAGCCACGAGGTAGATGAATGTGTTGTCCCAGGTGGGCGCCCCCTCGGGCACCCAGTAACCTACAACCTTCAGATCGTGTTTGGCGAGCAGCTTGGACCATGTGTCGCGAAAGTTAGACTCCAGTGCCGGCAGTTTGCCCGGCACGGCATGATAAACGCGAAGCTCAAAGACGCGATCGCTGGCGGCGCTCACTGGATTCACGTGCGTCCAGCGAGCAGTAGTGAGCGATCCAGCGGCAAAGGCAACCAGGGCCATGCCGCAAACAGACCATCCCTTAAATTTCCAGACTTTGGATTTCCAGCTGTTGAGTTTCATGATTCCTCCCTTTCCATCGCAAGAGCGTTGAATCGATGCCGGCCGAGTTCATGGTTTCCGAAGGGCAATCATCCGGTTGACCTTCGTTGCCCGCAGAGCCAGAAGGCAGCCGGGCATCGGCGGCGGCCAGCTCACCCTGCGGGGCTCCTACTTGGACCAGGGCGGAACCACGCCGTTGGTGCGCGCGTACGCGATCGACTGCCCCAGATGCTCGTGTTGATCTTCGAGAATCAGCATCAGCGCGTCCTGCTTCGTCATGTCTTCTCCGAACAGTTTTACCCGTGTTTGCAGGTCTTTGTCGGAGAGTCCCGTAATCGCCTTTTGCAGATTGGCGTAAGAAGCTTTCAGAGCCTCCTGCAATTTCCCCGGATCGGTAATTGGTGCGGGCTCTGCCCCCTTATTCAGTGTGCCCGAGAGAGCATCGGCGAGCAGGCCATTCTCTTCAACGATCAGGTTGAACACGTCGCTGACGGAGCGAACGCCCTGGCCGGGCTTCCAGTCGTACTTGCCGGACATAACGCGCGCGAGCCCAGTGAATTTGTCGGAAAGCGTTCCGGCATCTTTTCCGAATGCGGCCTGCATTCCTGCCGACTGCGCCTGTGCCGACGGCACCATCAGAGCGACCGCCAGCGCAAGCGCTCCGTACTGAGTCAGAATCTTCTTCATGTGAAACTCCTTTACGTCAGTCTGAACAACTCGTACTGCTCGTAACGCCGAATGCAGACATCTTTCACTCAACCACCTTTCGTTGAGTCGGCACTATAGTGCCATATTTCCATTATAGAACACAACACAAAATGGAGGCGATGCAGTCAAATGTCGCAAAAGGCTTGTGCCCGCGGAGGCCCCTGAGGCTGGGCGAGCTAGGACGGTCGTGTGCTTGAAGAGGAAATGCGGATTGTTGCTGGAACTACTGAGTCAACGATCATGATGCAGGTTGAGATTGTGTCGCTTCCTCCCGCCACGGAATCACTCATCCAGGACCGCCTCCTGCACTTGGCGACGGCGTGGCATTTTGGTGCCCGCAGAACCCACTTCGCGCTTACTCGGATGCTCACTGGCGGACTCAACCTCTGCCGGAACTGGACGATGGTTGGTTCCGGCGACATCACCCGAGACGTCCATTGCCAGGTAGTACACGCAGGGAACGCGACTGGGATTTCGAAATCCGTGCATGCAGTCACCATCAAAGTACATGCTGTCACCAGCCTTTAGAGTATGTGGTTCGCCATCGAGCGTGAACAGCAGCGTGCCTTTCTCCACGGCTACGTACTCGCGCGAGCCGTGGGCGTGAGGGAGGAACATGGGCCCGTTTACCAGCGGGCCCACCGTGATGCGCATGAGTTCGAATTCAACTCCTGGTAAGACGGGGGACAGGATTCGCCGATGCCAACCTGCCGCTGCCCTCACCACCTTTTGCCGGCCGTGGCGCAGAACAATTACTCGCGCGCTGGTCTCTTCTTCGACAAGGCGGGAGAGGCTTGTGTCAAGCCCGGTCGCGATGCGGTGGAGGACGACGACAGTGGGCGCCTTGGCCCCTCGTTCGATGGCGGAAATCATGCTGCGGCTCACCCGTGATCGCTGACTCAATTGTTCCAGTGAAAATCCTCGCCGAATTCGTTCGTCCCGCACACGGCGGCCAATTTCGCTCAAACTCAGGATCCCGCGAGTCTTCTTTTTTCCCGACACGTAACCTCTCCTCACAACCGATTCTATAGTGGAGTCATAACACTATAGCGTCGAGCGCTGCGGGTTGGAACACAATCCGATGGCTTGGGTCTAACTCAAGGGAGTCAGCAAACGTTTGAAGCCGCCTCGCATTCTGACGGAGGAGGAGTTTGGGGGCTCTCTCGATCAGCTTGCTCATCCCTATCGCTGTATGGTCCTCCCCGCAGGATGCACGGGACTGGCCGATGCTACGATGCTGCAATCCAGTTGCGGCGCTCGATGAAGGTTGGCGGTTCGTAGGTGCATCCTGAGGCCAAGCGATGCTCTTCTCGGCGGGTGGACCACAATAAGATCGGACCGAGCGATGCTGCACTCAGGCGAGCGACGATGGGGAATTCCTTCTCAACTTCGCGGCGTAGCTCGTGAATGCGCTCGCTTACGGTGCGATTGACTTTCTTGAATTCCCGTTCCATTGCCCAAAGCGCAGCGTTGTAGGCGCTGCTCAGCTTTTTCACTTCCCGCGCAAAGCGCTCGCGAACCCGGGGATCGGGATAGTTTTTATAACGCTTCCAACCCTGCAGGATGGTGCGGCACATGCGATACAGGCTCGGTCCATTGAGCTCAAAATCTCGCCAGAATGCCCAATCCAGAAACCTCTTCGAATCCTCGCGGGAAATTGCCGCGTGCCGGAAATTGAACTTGAATTGTCCATGGACGTCGGCGAAGTCTACGTCAGCCAGCATCCGTCCCTGCTCGGCCATCTCCTTATGAAGTGGCGTTCCCGGAACCGGCGTGTAAAGCATGAACTGATGAAAGTCGGTGCCGTGCGCAACCGCCCACTCGATTTCGCCAATGATGTTCTCCGGCGTGTGATGCTCGAGCCCAATGATGGTAGAGCCTTGCACCCGAATACCGTGTCCGCGAAGTTCCTGTGTGAGTTGCCGAATGTTCTCGCCCTGCAACTTGCTGTAGCCGGCCTTGGGAGATTCCAATCCCATCCATACCCAGGAGATGCCGAGTTCGACCAATTCGACCATCGTGTATTTCCGGATCGCATTGGCGGAGGCGAAGACAGAAAGCTCCCAACTCTTACCGGCCTGCTTCATGCGCTCCAACAGACTCATCGCGCGCGAACGGTGAAGCAGAAAATTCTCGTCCATCACAAAAAAGGAACTTACTTTGAGCTCAGATTCTATGCGGCACATTACGTCGAACAGTTCGTCTCCGGTTTCGTAGAAGTTGACGAACTTTCCCTTGCCGCCGAAAAATGCAGAGGTCGTGCAGAAGTTGCATCCCATCGGGCAGCCCACCGAGGGAATGATGGTTGCCGCCGTCCCGCCTTTTCGCTGCGGTAAGCGTACTCCCATAATTCGCGTTTGCAGGCCTGAAACAATCGCCGGATGGCGGATCGGAGCGTGCTCGTCTTCGCCCAGGTACAGCCGCATCCAGGATATCCCCTCTCCGCGCACGATGTGGTCCGCATCGATCATCGCCTCTACTCCGGGTATGGCGGCGACGTGCCCACCTACCACGATCACCGAATCTGGAGAGAGTTCCCGCACCATCCGGCACATCTCCCGAACTTTTAGAACGTTAACAATGATCGAAGAGATACCAACGATGTCGTAGTGGTTCGCGGTCAATTCCTGGGCGAATGCTTTGCGAGTGGGAAAATCCAGTACGCTGCAGGGTGCTGAGATATTTTCCTGAATCAGCATGATGCCCCAGGAGCGATGAAACATGCGCAGCGAAAAGCTGCCCTGGGCGCGGGTTACCTGGTTGTGGTAAAGCTCCATCGGGTTGATGGAGCGGCTGCCGAATTCATCGTCTTGGGCATAAGGACCGAACACCGAACTGAGCAAGATACGAGCACGGGTTCCCTTGGGATGAGGTTCCATGTGATTTCTGTTTCGAGAGTACCGCCGGGCGGGATGATTTCGCTGTGATGCATAATACACATTACGAAACTATTACATTCGATTTTCGCAGACTAAAACGCCGGAGCGCCAAAAGGACCCCGGCTGTGAAGGTTAAGACAGGGCAACCGCACCACACTCATGAGTCCACACGTTTCAGTCGGGGGTGTAACCGAGAAAATCTTCGTGTCCGGCAAAGATCTCAACCAGCACGCTCCGCTTCGACTGCTTGACCTCCGGCCCTGGCTTGGGCTCGCTGATCTTCGGAGCCTCTTTTTCGAGCGCGAGTTCCTCTTCCTGAGTGATGAGTGTTTCGAATGGCATAAGATTCCTCCTTTCAATCGACAAAGCAAGTCGACGTTGCAACAACAGACCTACGCGACGCCTGTGAGGTGCTTCTCTTTCTTGTTCTTTGCCGTTGAGTGTTGCGCAAACGCCGCTGACAGAGCCAGCCCTTCAGTCCTAGCCGCTGAGACTTCACTCGCAATTCTGTGCCTGATTAGCGGCCTCAGGATCAGCAGCGAGCAGAGCGACGCGATCGCACACAGGACGGCCGAAATGTAGAACGGCACCGCAAACGAGCCGCCGAAATACGCAGCCAGCGCGGCTGCGCCAAAACCGGCAAACACTGAAGCCGCTCCCTTGGCCGTATACACCATGCCGTAGTTGGCAGATGCGTTCTTTGGCCCGAAGATATCGCCTGTCGTCGCGGAGAAGAGCGAATAGATTTCGCCCCAGAAAAGAAAGATAAACGAGAAGAGCACGACAAATGCGATCGGGGCTCCAGCTATTTTCGTGACCAGGAAGACCAGCACCGCTTCTACGCCAAAGGTTAGAAACATCGTATATTCCCGTCCTAGCCGGTCTGAGACGGATCCCCACACTATTCTGGACACAGCGTTGCAAGCTGCCGTTAGGGTCGCGGCCAGTGGAACAATCGCGAAGCCCCACACCGTGGCGTCACTCACATGCAGGGACTTGGCGATCTGCGAAAGGTTTGCGGTGGCGATCAGACCGCCGGCAGTCGCAAAAAAGAACATCGTGTAAAGCAGATAGAACTCAGGCCGCCCTAGAGTTTGAAGCCAGGTGAAATTCACCTTCGATTGCACGACCGCTTTGCGCGCCTGCGCTGCCTTCTGGTCCCAACCGGCAGGAACCCAGCCGGCGGGCGGATGGCGAAGCACCATGGCGGTACCGATTGCGATAATGCCCTGGCCAAGGCCCCACACGGCCATAGCATGTGCCCATCCGATGTGGCGGATGGTGCTCGCGATGGGCATGATGGCGAGAGCGGCGCCACCGCCGAAACCTGCAGCCGTAAGGCCAACGGCTAATCCGCGACGATCGGGAAACCATTTTACGGCATTCGCTACGCAGGAGATGTAGATGATTCCTGCGCCCGTGCCGGCAATCACGCCGTAGTAGATGTACAACTCAAGCGGTGACTGGGCGACGGTCCCACCCAGCACCCATCCAAGTGCGATGCAGACTGCACCGAACGACATCAACTTGCGGATGCCAAGCTTGTCGACAAAATACCCTGCCACAGGCATAGGCCACGTCTCAAACAAAATGAATGCCGAGAAGATGGCAGCGATTTTCGCGTAGGGAACTCCCGGGAAGCTCAATTTCATCCCCGGAGTAAATAAGGTGAAGGCGTATTGATAGTTGGAGATGAGGATCATCGCGGTGACGCCGCAGATCAACTGGATCCAGCGATTGCCGGAGATGCGGCCCATCTTGGGTTCGAAACGAACAGAGGTGTTCACGTTCGCGGCCATAGGCACCTTTCTGGGAGAGAAAGTTAAGAATTGATCTCGATTGGTTCCGCTAAACACTCCGAGCCGGAAAGTATCCGGGCAAAAGAAAAAACCCGCCCCCTTTGGCAGGGGCGGGAAATTTTACTCAGCGTCTTCGATTTCTCTCTGGAGCGGAATGATTCCCGGCACCAGCCACTTGTTCCACATATCATCGATCTTGCTTTGGAAGTAATCGATATCTTCCTCGACGAAATGTGCGAACCTTCCCTGCTTGAGCAAGTAATCACGAACCGGCAGCCGTTTGAATCTGCCGTTGGCAATCTGCGCGGTCTTGCCATACAGCTTCACCTTGCCGTTTTCGATCTCATAAAGAGGCCAAATACCGGTGTTCACAGCCAGTTCGCCCAGCTCAAAGGAGAGCACTGGATCGAAATCCCAGCCCTTGGGGCAAGGATTCAAGCAATGAATGAAGGTAGGGCCGCCGACCGACAGCGCCTTGCGAACGCTGTTCATCGCCTGCAGCGGGTATGAGGTAGAAATGGTTCCTACGTACTTCACTGTGGGATGGCCAGCCGCAATCAGCGGAGCCACGTTCTTCTTCCAGCGGTGATTCATGATCCGCTTCACTTTTCCTGGCGTGCTGAACGAGGTGTTGACGCCATAGGGCGATGTCCCGGAAATCTGGACATCGGTATTGGCATAGGATTCGTTGTCGTACATCAGGATCAGCAGGTTGTAATCGGGATGGCACATGGTGGCTGAGATTGCTGCCAGACCCATGTCCGCGCCGCCGCCATCACCGCAGAAGGCGATAACGTTGATGGCCTCGTCTTTCATGACGCCCTTGCGCATCTGGACGCGGAATGCTGCGGCCGCTCCCAATGCGCTCGAGCCTGAACTACCCAGCTGTGTATGCATCCAGGGGACGCCCCAGGGGGTGGCGTAGTAAGAGGTGTTAGCCACGTACATGCACCCAGTACTCCCCAGAACGATCGTTCTGGGACCTGCAGCCTTCGCCATCAATTTCATGATTTGCGCAGACTCGCAGCCCTGACAGGTGCGGTGGCCGGACGTGTAGTATTCCTCGTGTGGAACCTTCTTTACTCCCTTGAAGGCTTCCAGCTCTTGCGTCGGTTTTTCGTCTACAAATGTGCTCATGATTGTTTGTCCTTTCCGGCTATGAATAGCGCCATGCGTCAACTGCGCTATCCCCGCAGCCCAATCCATTGCGTCAGGGGTTGCGCCTTACCTTTTGCAGCCTGGAATATTTTCTCGGTGATGTCTTCAACATCTGGCACGGTCACTTCGCGTCCACCCAATCCGCCGATGAAGCCGATAACTGGCGGGCGAGTAGCGCTGTGGCTGTACATGGCAGACCGGACTTCGGTTGCCACTACGCCACTCAGGTCCGGTGAACCGAACGAGACATCGCGATCCAGCACGCCGATGGCCTTGAAGCGCTCCAGGCACTTGCCAATTTCCTTACCGGCAAACGGACGGAACCAGCGCAGGCGAACGAAGCCGACTTTCTTACCTTGTTCGCGCATCTTGCGGATGGCTACCTTGACCGGCGTGGAAAGTGTGCCCATGCCCAGCAGAACGACTTCCGCATCTTCGGTCATATACTCTTCGAAGAACGGGTTGCCGTACTTTCTGCCAAACGTTCTTTCGAAGTCGGCATAGACTTCGCGAATCACGTCGCATGCGACTTCCGTGACTGCGTAGTTCTGCCGCCGAATCTCCGTAACCCAATCCTCGTTACACTGCGGGGCCACTGAAATCACGTTGTCGGGGTGGAGGAGCAGGTCGCCGCGGTTGTAAGGCGGCAGGAATTTCTTAACCTGCTGTGCCGTCGGGATCTGTACCAACCCCTGCGAGTGAGTGAGGAATGCACCGTCGCAGCTGATGGCCAGAGGTACGAACATGCGGCGGTCTTCCGCCACACGGTAAGCGATGAGGGCTGTGTCCAGTGCTTCCTGCGCGCTGTCCACCCAGGTCAACATCCAGCCCAGGTCACGGACGGCCAGGGCGTCATTGTGTTCCACGCCGAAGGCGCCAGGATCGTCCAACGCTCGGTTGCCCACCATGGCAATCATGGGGACTCGGAGCGCGGGAGTTACGGTCAAACATTCCATCGCGTACATCCAGCCCACACCGCTGGAACCGCAGAACACGCGTGCTCCGCAAACTGATGCGTGTTTCACGATTTCAAATTGTGAATGCTCGTCCTCGGCCACGATATATTCGCAATCCATTTCGCCATCCGCAACCAGCTGGCTGATGTATTGCATGACCGTGTCGTAAGGCCGGATTGGGTAAGCCGTGACCACATCCACGTTGGCCAGTTTGCAAGCAATTGCGATGGCCTCGGCGCCTGTGATCAGAGCTTCCTGCTCGGT
>Ga0116135_1001420_pt1 | contig 12053 bp, 7 predicted proteins | sample June2015DPH_20_1_FD_89738 | JGI IMG/M metagenome (GOLD analysis project Ga0116135, IMG submission 89738) | Peatland microbial communities from SPRUCE experiment site at the Marcell Experimental Forest, Minnesota, USA - June2015DPH_20_10 | ecosystem: Environmental > Terrestrial > Soil > Wetlands >... | reverse complement strand
CGTCGTAATCATCACCGGCGCGGGCAAGGCCTTTTGTGCGGGCATGGATCTTGACGGGTTGAAATCTCTTCTTGGCAAGACTCACGATGAGAACGTGAAGGATTCCGCCAAAATGGCAGGCTTGTTCCGCAGGCTGTACGATTTTCCGAAACCGACCATCGCCGCGGTGAACGGCGCGGCCATTGCTGGCGGCACTGGACTGGCCACCATGTGCGATTTCACCCTAGCCGTGCCGGAAGCCAAGCTTGGCTATACCGAAGTTCGCATCGGATTTGTGCCGGCCATTGTCTCCTCGATTCTGGTTTGGCAGGTTGGACACAAAATCGCCCGCGATCTTCTGCTCAGCGGACGGCTATTCGACGCTGCCGAGGCGCATCGCTATGGTTTGGTGAATGAAGTTGTCGCGGCTGAGCGTCTGCTTGACCGCGCCCTCGAACTCGCAAATCAACTTCTGGAAAACAGTCCATCTTCGGTTCGTGCCACGAAGAAGCTCATGAACGGATTCATCTCGGCACAACTCGACGAGCAAGTCGCCGCGGCCATCGAGGATAATGCGCGCATCCGCACCACCGCCGACTTCCGCGAAGGAGTGGCGTCATTCCTCGAAAAACGCAAGCCGCGGTGGAGCGGGAAATGAATCAGCCTCATCCCCTCGCCGTCCATCCTTCAGCCACGAATGAAACCCGCATACGCGTGCGCTATGCGGAGACCGATAAAATGGGCGTGGTTTATCACTCCAACCATTTCATCTGGTTCGAAGTGGGCCGGGTCGAGTTGCTGCGCCAGTTGGGGTTTTCCTACCGGGATATGGAAGAAGAAGACGGACGATTCATCGCGGTAGTGGAAGCGAAATGCCGCTATCGCGCGCCCGTGCGGTATGACGATGAGGTAGTCGTCCGCACCGAGCTAAAAAATGTTCGGGAGTCGGTGCTCCACTTCGGTTACGAATTGCGGCGGCCTGACGATGGCACACTCCTGGCCGAAGGCGAGACCACCCACATCGTCACCGATGCCGACATGAAAGTCGCGGCGCTGACGGAAAAGTATTTGAGCGCATTCCGGATTGCACTCGGCAGAACAGGATAAAACATTCTCTTGAACGCACTCCACATCAACGGCCGCGATCTCACTCTGGAAAACGTTCGCGAAGTTGCAGTCGACCAGCGTCCAGTACTTCTGTTACCGGCTGCGCGCGAAGCCGTCGATCGGGCCCGCGCGGTGGTGGAAGAAATCGTCGCCAGCGACAAACTCGCCTACGCAGTCACTACTGGCGTGGGCAAGCTTAGCGACGTTCGCATTGTCGGCGACCAGATTCGCGAACTGCAAGTCAACCTGGTGCGCTCGCACGCCGTCGGCGTTGGCGATCCGCTGCCTGGTCCTGAAACGCGCGCGATGATGCTGTTACGCGCCAACTCCCTCGCCAAAGGTTATTCCGGCGTCCGCGGCATTGTTATCGATACGCTTTGCGAGATGCTGAATCGCGGCGTCACTCCCTATGTTCCGTCGCAAGGCAGCGTAGGCGCAAGCGGCGACCTCGCTCCTCTGGCCCATCTGGCGCTGGCTTTGATCGGCGAAGGCGAATGCTTCGACCGGGCCGGCAAGCTGATCCCCAGCAGCGATGCCTTGAAACACGCACAGATCAAGCCACTGCTGCTGAAAGCGAAAGAATCAATTTCGCTCATCAACGGCACGCAAGCTATGCTCGCGGTCGGTACGCTGGGTCTGCTCGCCGCGGAGACGCTGGTCGATACCGCCGATGTGCTGGGCGGACTCTGTTGCGACGCTCTCAAAGGTACCGACACCGCCTTTGATGAACGCATCCACCAAGCGCGCCCGCACAGCGGCCAAATCAAGTCTGCGGCCAATTTGCGCAAGATGCTCGAAGGCAGCGAGATTCGCGAATCACACCGCAGCTGCGGCCGGGTGCAGGACGCCTACTCGCTGCGTTGCATCCCGCAAGTCCACGGAGCAGTCCGCGACACGCTAGCCCATTGCCGCAATGTATTCGAAATCGAAGCCAACTCTGCGGTCGATAATCCGCTGGTCTTTATAACTAATGCTAAAAACTCAGACGGGGACGTGATCTCCGGCGGAAATTTTCACGGCGAGCCGCTCGCGTTCGCCCTGGACTTCCTAGCCATCGCCCTCAGTGCCCTGGCCGGCATCAGCGAACGGCGCATCGAACGCCTGGTGAACCCGGCTCTCAGCGAGGGTTTGCCGCCGTTTCTGGCTGAAGGCGCAGGATTAAATTCCGGATTCATGATGGCGCAGGTCACCGCTGCCGCCCTTGTCAGCGAGAATAAAGTGCTGGCCCATCCCGCGTCAGTCGATTCCATCACCACTTCTGGAAACAAAGAAGATTACGTATCCATGGGCATGACGGCCGCGAATAAGCTCAAACGCATCGTCGAGAACACGCGCAACGTCCTGGCGATCGAAGCCATTGCAGTGGCCCAGGCCATCGACTTCCTCGCTCCGCTCAAAACTTCCAAGCGCGGACAAGCTGCCCAGACGGCAATCCGATCGGTGTGTCCAACCGTCAACAAAGACCGGATTATGTACAAGGATTTCGCGCGCATCGCGGAGTTGATTGCGAGTGGAAAGCTGGCGGCGCCACTGCGCTAAAAACAGACTCAAGGAGCCATATTGTTAGGCCCTGAAGATGCCGCTTATCTCTTTAGGGTTTGCCGCTTCACTTGCAAAATCAAACGTACCGCGTTCGCGCATCTCTCTGGCGGCGCGAAGGAAGGCGCCCAGAGCGGTCCGGCAGAGAGCGCTCCCCACGCTGACGCGCCTCACTCCAATCGTGGAGAGTTCAGTCATACTCAGTCGAGCCCCTTGCAGTCCCATAAGGACGTTCACCGGGCGATCCACGGATCCAACAACGGCGGCGATATCGTCCTTAGTGGCTAGACCGGGCGCATACAACACATCGGCGCCCGCCTCCTGGTATGCCTGCAACCGCTTGATTGTGTCTTTGAGGTCTGGGCGGCCGTGCAAATAATTTTCCGCACGTGCTGTGAACGTGAAAATGAATGGAAGCGAACGCGCTGCCGCGACCGCCGCTCGAACTCGGGCAACAGCCTCTTCCATTTCATAGATCGGCTGCTCTGCCCGCCCTGTGGCATCCTCGATCGATCCGCCGACTACTCCTGCTTCGGCGGCAAGCCTGATGGTTTCGGCAACCACTTCCGGCGCATCTCCGAAGCCATTCTCAAGGTCGGCGCTAACCGGCAAAGGAGTGGCGGATGCCATTGCGGACGCGTAGGCTAGCGTCTCCTGGCGATTGAGAGAATTATCCAGTCGCCCGAGAGAGAAGGCATGGCCCATGCTGGTGGTGGCCAGCGCCTCAAATCCCAGGTGCGCTAACAATCGCGCAGTTCCCACATCCCATGGATTGGGGATGATGAATGCCCCGTCGCGCTCATGGAGTTCACGAAAAATTCCTCCCTTTTCAGCTTGCGTACTTACGGCGGTATCAGTGGTCGTCACGAATTTCTCCTGGTGAAGCGCTAAATCTGGCTAAAAACATTCGTTCCCGCTCGCGGACTACGCCATCTTCAGCGCGCTGCCGGATTCTAAACGAAATTCCGGTCGTTCCATGTTATTTCCCCCCGGCTTGTATAGAGAACCAGCGGTCTGTCGACCAATCCCGGAAGCCCTCCACCATAATTCTGGCGAAATTGCTTGGATAATCGGGAAGGTTGAGTTATTGTGACGGCAATTGGAATTTGAAAGACGGATCGGCAACCGCAGCGCAATGTCGGTACGACTCGTCTCGCGGATATTACGATCCCCGCTCTCCGCGACGAACTCCCGATTGCGTTAGCAAGTTACCGGCTCCGAGAGGAATCCAGCCGTGAAAGTCCCTCTTCGCCTCTCTGTTCTTGGAATAGCTTCAATCTTCTCCCTTTGTTGCGTGCCTGCCCAGGCTCGGGTAGTTGCCGGCTCGGCCGATTCGAAACCAGTCGAGACAAATTCAATCTCGCTGGCAGACAGCATTGCAGGGACTCCAACGGAGTTCATGATCCCAGGGCCGCTGCGATCGTTTCTGCGTATGGCTGGGATCAGTCAAAAGATTACGCCAGAAGAAGCACTCCCATTGTTGAGCCGGAATGTGTTTATGCAGGGTTATGAGGGCCCCAGGAAGACTGAATTTCTCATCCTGCTGAGCCGGTATATTGTCCAGGCCAGGGAGCTTTCGGTCCTGGCCACAAGCGATGGGAAGATTCACGTTTCCAGTTGCGATGATGCGAAACCGATTCTGGCCGTCCTGGGGTACCGAACGCAGCCGAACTGCGGAAAGCCTGATACGTTGTTGCAAACGGCGAATTCCGAACGGGCTTTTCTGACGATTGATTCCGGTTTTCCTCTGCCCGAACTGGAGCAGACGCTGCAAGGAGGTAAGCCGTTCGAATATCCGTATGCAGCTTCAGCCGTACCGGTGCTGCTTGCAGCCGGTGACTGGACCAAGGCCAGCGGGAAGAATCCCAACGAGGGCAGCAAGGATCTGCTTGACGCTCTGGTAAACGATCCGGCTCTCGCACGCCTGTATTGGGCACTCTCCAAACTCGATCCTGAAACGGAGACATTTTTTCAGCAATCGATTGGCTTGAGGAATCTCCAGCCCTATGCCGCGGTCCTTGATTTTTACGGCAGCCGAATTTGCATTCGTCATGGCAGGGTACTTGTTCCCGGAGGACGCGAAGCAGACTCCGCGTGGAAGGATTTAGTGGGGGTTAGCCCGGCATCACCTGCAGCATTCATCCAGAAATTGCTGGCTAGCGACAAAGGCTGGCTCAGCGCCTATTTTGACGTGCTTTCTCGTGTAGATAGAAATCGGAAGGCCTACTTCACCGAACCACATCGGCTGCGGCTTTTCTACGAAGCTCTGCGAGGTGCGGGACCTTCGGTTAGTGCGACCACAGGAGTCTTGAGACCAGCTCCGGGATTGCTTCTTCTGGCCACGCGGCTTCAACTGGAGCCCACCGGGGAACCGCTTGTTCCGGGAAATCTTCAGGAGTGGAGCGACATTGTTCGGCAAAAGAACGACTCACATTTTGCGCGTGACTGGGTCAGACATAACAGCCGGTTGACTGGCGCAGATCAACTTGTGCGAATAATGTTTGCGCTTTCCCGTGCACCGACAGAAGAGGGGCCACTCCAGATCTATATGGCGATCAGCGCGATCGATAGCGGACGAGCTCGTGAAAATCGCCTGACTCCGGCCACAGTGCGCTTGCTAGCACAAAAATTCGAGGAGTTTGGTGATCAGTACCGGATTTTTTCGGAATTTCCAGGGTTAAGCGACAGATCAATTGTGATGTTTCTGGAAACGGCTCAAGCCCTGAACGGCGTTCCCATTGGCCTGCGCGGCAACGCGCTCGGTATCTTTCAGGCGAATATCGGAATCTGGCAGATCCTGGCTCGGCAGGGAGAAATCCCGAGTTCGCGCCTGAACGAATCGTGGCAGCGGGTGGTTCAACCATTCGCAAAGATACGATCAGGAGCCCAGTTGTATAACGCGGGACGAGCTTCCCTTGCGGAACTGCTTCGATCTGCCACTGGGGAGGGCAGAGTTTCACAGGATGAAATCATCGAGTTGCTCGCAGGACCCCGGCAAAGCAACGTGGAGGGAATGAAGGTACACGGAGAGCTTGCCCTTAGGATCCGTTCTGTATTGGAGGGGCAGAGGCTGGTGTCTCTCGATACGTTGCTTGCACTGGGAGACTCCTTGAAGGAAAAGGCGGAAGGAAAGCCGCTGGACGACGTGGCAATGCATGAGGCCGGGGAGATTCGCGAATTCGAGATGCCGCGACCAATTTTCACCAATGGCGAGAGAACAGAGTGGGCGGAGGGAATTTACAACAACCATCACACCGAAGTGCAGATGCGAGCCGACCTGGCAAAAGTACTTAAGTCTCCGGCGCCTTCGCCCGCGCAACTGGAGGACGCTCGTGGCCAGCTCTCGTCCTTTCTGAGAGACACGCTGGTAGGCCTAAACTACGCTTATTACGAGCCGCCGGGTGCTCAGGCCCTGCACAACAACCCCCTTCTGGTTCGCTCTCATGATTTCGCCGCAGAGACGCTGGGTGGCATAAAGACGGTCTGGCAGACTCCGCAATTGCTCGGCCAGGGCTCGCCCGCAGGAGGAGGAGCCCATTTCGTAGGATCCCTTGCGGATCTCCCATACGTTCTCGCTGATCTCGAACAGGATTTTATTACGCCAGAGAACGTCCAGGCTCTCATCTGGAAGGAATTGACGCCAGCTCTGCTGACCAGCGCAATCTTGCCTCGCTGGTGGAATGTCAGCCAGAACGAACTTCATGCGGTCGCGCTGTACCAGCGAGCTGGCGAGGAGCTCCTGAAGGCTTCTGCGAAAGACGAGGATCTTCGTAGCAAGGTCGTGACCATCCTGTCAGGTCGGATGAGTCCCCGACGGTCAGCTCAAATTGAGTACGCTCTGCAGGGAGGGCATGCGACGGAAATCGTCACGCAGTTGATGCCCGCGGACACGTTCTATCTGACGGCAGAGTTTCAGCGCCAGTATCCCGAAGACACTACCACTTGGGGAACGGCGAGTCAGGAGCTGCAAACTCTTTCTCGGCGGGATTCCGAACACGTCAACTTGAAGCGGTTGTCACATGATTTTGGTGTGCCGCATCCCGTCCTGGCTCAAACCTACGGCAGCGAACTAATGGATGTTGGACCTCTGCCTTCGTATGCGGGATACTCCAGCCGTTTCCTGGCGGAGTCCTGGGATTCATGCAATCTGTACTGGGCTCGCCTGGCCGATGAAATGGGGCTTCCCGCTGTGGCGCTAAACCAGCTAGTCCCGCACTTGACTCGATCGATGGTCGAAAAGATTTCTGCTACCGATCTGGACGACTGGCCTGCGCTGCTTCGCGCGATGCATGAGACTGCCGAAGAGTTTCGGAACGGAAAGATGGCATCGCTCACACCCGTCAGCCCGGTTCGGCCTTGAACTCTCTTGAGCCACACTGGTGACGTAATGCAGCGATCCGGGCGAAAGGCGAGCAGAACAGGAAGTCAGAATCATGCTACGTAAATACCTATCATCAGTTTGTTTGTTTTCGGTTGTGTTCGTCGGATACGGCAAAGGATTCGAGGCTCAGGAGAGTCCCGATCTCCACATCGTCGTAAACCTCGTCCAGCTCAACGTGGCCGTGACGGATAAGAAGGGAAACTACGTTACCGGTCTTCAACCCAAGGATTTTTCCATTGTTGAAGACGGCATAACCGAGAAAATTGCGACCTTCGCGGAAGGCAACGAACCTGCCGTTAGCTTGATCGATCCGAGCGGGTCCTCGGACCGGCGACGTGATTTGAGCAAGGAGTCTTCGGTAGGGGGCCCGCCTCAGACGCTTGACGCGTTGGTGGCGGGCGCGAATGTTTTCGTTTTATTTGATACCAGCAACTACATGTATCGCGGCTTTGTCTTTGCACAAGATGCGATCTCCGAGTTTGTTCGTTCGCTGGAAAGCGCGGACAAGATTGCCTTCTACTCCTATAGCCGGGATCTGTCGCGGGCTGCCACTTTAACCTCCGACCGTTCGCTGGTTTTGCGCGCCGTCCGCTCCACCGTAGCCGGAGATGAAGCGGCGCTTTACAACACGCTGTTGCTGACGCTGAAAGATGCAAGTCAATACCAGGGCAGAAAAGTTGTGGTGGTGTTTTCCAATGGCCCGGACAACTCCAGCGTAGTTCCACCCGAAGATGTTGCGGAGTTCGCCCAGTCGGCCGGCGTTTCCATTTACATGATCAGTACGCGAGAAGCCGAAATCGAGCCGCTCTCCACTGCGGTATTTGATCGTATGACAGCGGCCACCGGCGGTAAGGCGTACTTTGCCAAGAGTTGGCGGGATGAGCACCGGGCGTTTGCCTCGGTCCGGGATGATTTGGCGCACCTTTATTCCTTGAGCTACTACCCCAAGACAAATCCGAACTCCGGTTGGCGCGGTATTACGGTAAAACTCGTAGGCGAACATCCAAGCGGATATAAAATCCGTACGCGCAACGGGTATCGTCCTCAGTCGTCCAGGTTTATCTCGCAGGCAGGACTACAGTAATGCGGTTTGGTGCTCCGAGCTAGAAGGAGTTCAATCCGAACTTCAGTACGCGCGCCCACAACCCGATTCGAACGGGTTACCCCACTCCCAACTTCTTACGATCTCGCGTTGGCGCTTATACGGTATGTTATCTGGTGACAGTGCGGGGTGTACGGAAGCACTCTTGGAAGTCAAAGGCAGGCGGCGCCGATTCACTGGGCTTGCCGCCACGGATGAATCCTGATGGTTCCTTGACGATTCGCTTGAAGAAAGGCGGCGACTCGGATGGGAGAAACGGAGCATGGGTGTCGAGCCAGAGCGACAAGAGCGATAAAACGCTTGGACTGAATCAACCGATTTGCCGCCGCGATTTTCTTAACTCCACTTTGTTGGCCGCGGGTGGCGCGCTGCTTGGGCCATTCACGCCGCAGCAACTATTGGCCAACGCCGCGGCGGCTGAGGAATGGACTGGGTATGGCGGGGTGGGCGACTACTCCAATTCGAACGGAAACACGCTCGAAGTCATGACGGCCGGGCACCAGGTTCGCAGCGGCACTTTCACTTCATTGCCCGCCGACGCGATCGATACCGCCGAAGTGTTCGATTGCGTTGTGGTGGGTGGAGGAGTGAGCGGCCTGGCAGCAGCGATGTTTGTTCAGAAATACGGCCGGTCCAAACTCGGCTGCCTGGTTCTCGATAATCATCCAGTTTTCGGGGGCGAGGCGAAGCGAAACGAGTTCATCGTAGATGGCCAGCGCATTATGGGGCCGCAAGGGGCAGATCATTTCCAGGTGCCGCTCCCGCACAGTTTTATGGGGAGATTTTTTGACCTGATCGGGCTCGACTGGAGCCAGTTCAAGTATCAGGAGTGGGGAGCTACGTCTCCCGAGGTCCCGCTGGGTTACAGCTTCGAAGATGGTAGGGGTCCTGGTGCTTTCTATTTTGGCGCGAAGTTCGGTCAAAAGCCCGGAATGTGGCTGATTGATCCGTACGGGAAAAAACTGCTGGGCGCGCCAATTTCCGAGAAGACGCGAGCTGAACTGCTTAGCTACAACGATCGGCCGAAAACTGGCTTGCCGTTCGAGTATCCGGGAGATCAGAAATCGCGGCACTTGGATAGCATCTCCATCGAACGCTATTTAATGGACACCTACGGCCTGAGCAAAGAAACGATTCAAACATTCATGGCCGACGAGGGCGGTGGCTTCGGTGCCGGGCCCGATGTGGTCTCCGCCTATGGTATTTATGCCTTCGATGTTGATCGTTCGATGGACCAGCCGTCGCTTTCGTTTCCTGGCGGAAATGATGGAATCGCGCGCCACATGGTGAAGACACTTATACCCGACGCAATAGCCGGGGCGAATACGCTCGATGCAGTCTGCCGCAACAACATTAAGTTTGAGGCGCTCGACCGCCCGGGCCAACCGGCGAGAATCCGTTTGAACAGCACCACAGTTTGGGTGAAGCACGAAGGAGATGCTGCCAAGTCGGACTTCGTTACGGTTGCATACACGCGCGGCGGCAACGTTTACCGGCTCAAAGCACGATCGGTGGTCATGGCTGGGGGGTGCTGGACTTCAAAGCACATCGTTCGCGATCTGCCTGCCGCGCACCGTGAGGCCTATGATCAGTTCTACCGCTCACCCTGCATGATGGCGAACGTGGCGCTGCGCAATTGGCGCTTCCTGTACAAGATTGGCATCTCAGGCTGCCAATGGTTTGAGGGCCTGGGCAACTTCGCAGCGATTCGGAAACTACCGACGTTTTCAAGCGACAACAAAACGATCAGCCCGGATTCTGCCGTTGTGCTTACGCTCAAAGTGATTTTTCCGCATTATGGACTGCCTTTGCAGGACCAGGGGAACCTCGGCCGCACCCAACTCCTCACCACTTCTTTCCGCGACTACGAACGTCAGATTCGCGCGCAAATGACCGAGATGTTCTCCGCTTCCGGATTCGACGCCTCTCGCGACATCGCCGGCATTGTTCTCAATCGTTGGGGGCACGCTTACGTCAGTCCGCAGCCAGGGTTCTTTTTCGGCAAGGACGGCAATCCCGCGCCACGTACGATTCTCCGCGCCGCGCCATTCGGACGAATTGCATTTGCCAATACTGATTTGTCCGGCACGCCCGACCATCGCACCGCTATCGGAGAAGCGCATCGCGCAGTGAGCCAATTGCTGGATCAAGTGCTCACGTAGTATACACTGGACTAACTGGAAACGCTTGGCTAGTTCTCGAAAAGGACATCCAGCAGTCGCACTAGCTTGACCTTTTCCAATGTTCCACTTGGCTTGTCGGGAATGTCCTCGGTGAGTTGCGCGAGTTCGCGTGCCAAGACGCGCTCGGCCGTGTGCTGAGGAAGGTATATCGCGTTCTGCGAAGGTGTGAGCTTCCAGATCTTTTTATCGTCGCGCCTCAGAGCCCATCGTTGGCGGTCGAACTGTTTGTGAATCTCCGCTTTGCCTTCCGTGAGAGAAAACAACCCATCGAGCTGAATCTCAATCCAGCCCTGGTTTCCTGTGATATGCACCCTCTTCACTTCGAAATGGTCGAAGACGACAAGAGTTTCAGCCGACCCGAAGAGGTCACGTCCACGGAGCTGCTCTTCTGCATCATTGCATGCTTGCAAGAATGCTGAGCTCACCTGATCGGATTTGGGCCGAACGGAAGTCAAAATCACGATGGGAAACGCGTCCGAGTTTACAGGTACATTCTTCGCAAGTTTTGCGGAGGCTGCGGGCTCACTGGAAGGCCTTCCTGATATCCCAGATGTCCGGCCATCAGAAGCCGTCTCGTACGGTCCCGCATCGTTCAAAGCTGCGGGCTGCCAGTTCGCAGTCCGGAGCGAGCTGTTGAGGACGCCACTCGGCGTTGACTTGATATAGCGAAAGAAATGCGGCTGTCCCCGCCGTCTCCAATATGGCGAATCGTATGAATCGACACCCGGACCTGTATGCAACACACTGAAAAAGGAATGCTGGGCGGGATTCACCACGATCCCCGCGTGCCCACGCCAGACAGCCAAGTCACCTGGTTGCGGAGTTGCGACTCGCCGAAACTCGGCGGTCCCCTCATAAAGGTCTGAAGAGCTCGCATACTTGTAGTGGAAGCCCGCGCGCTCATAGAGTCCTTGGACAAAATGTGAGCAATCCGAAGAGAAATCTGAATGATGATGGCGCGAATCCAGCGCGGCACCCACAATCGCCAAACCCTCATTAAGAGTCAAGAGGTGGGGCCTCAAGAGTTGGGACGCGGCCGATTGTACTTTAAGGTCAGGAGTTTTGCGGGTGGCTCGATCAGCCCGGTTGGTGCTTATCCGCTCGTCTTTGTCTGGAACTCGCTCCTGCTCTCGCTCCTGCGCCAACCCAGGGCGAACGGCCGCCAGGTAGAGCACGATGATAAACAGGCTGCCTTTGGCGTGGAAGCGCATAGTCCATCTTCAGAAGGAACCTTCAAAAGGCACAGGTCACAGCAGTGCCTCCCAGGTCCGCGAAAGTGTCCTGAGCTCAGATGCACCTTAGGATCCCAGAAGTTTCCAACTTTTTGGCCGGCGCGGGGTTGAGATGCATTTGAGGGCGGCTTCCACGTCTAGGGAAGACCGGACCCGCTCAAATTCGACGCACCAGACCCTGTTCGGTGGCCTGCGTATTGCGGACCAGCAACAATACGAGAAGCATTCCGACGAGCGGAATTAGGCCCGCGACAATTATGATTGGATCGAAGGAATGAGTTCCGGTAGCCCGGCGCGCATCGGAAAAGTAACCAATCAACTTGAAGGCCACGATGGTGCCAATTCCGGCGCCGGTGCCGCTTAGCCCGCTCACCGACGCCACGGATTCGCTGTGATACAGATCAGACGGCAACACGTTTGCCATGATGGTGAATCCGGCATAGGAAAAAGTCGCAACTGCGAAGAGGAGCGAAATCAGATAGAGATTCGTTGTGAAGATAGTCGGGATGAGCAGCGTCACTCCAATCCCG
>Ga0116135_1001418_pt1 | contig 12080 bp, 10 predicted proteins | sample June2015DPH_20_1_FD_89738 | JGI IMG/M metagenome (GOLD analysis project Ga0116135, IMG submission 89738) | Peatland microbial communities from SPRUCE experiment site at the Marcell Experimental Forest, Minnesota, USA - June2015DPH_20_10 | ecosystem: Environmental > Terrestrial > Soil > Wetlands... | reverse complement strand
GTACTTCTGCGCCATCTTGTCGTCAGGATGTACCTGCACGCTGAGCTTTTCCTTGGCCAGGATGACCTTGATCAGCAACGGCGATGCGCTGTCCGGTGCGGCCTTACCGAGCATCACCCTGGGATGCTCGGCAAAAACGCTGCTCAGCTTCTTTCCGGCGCAGGGACCAGTTGCCACAATGCACTCGTCGCCGGTGAGCCACACTTCGCCCAGCGGATCCTTGTCGGCAACCTTGTCGTACCAGGGGCGCAGATCCATGAAACCCCACACCCGGACATCGAACCAGGGTTCAATACGAAATGGAGCCAACACGGTGATCGATGAAGTTTCAGGCGAAGCCATGGAATCTGTCACAATCCTCCAAAATTGAAGCCGCCAGCCTATCTGCGGCCATAATCCAACTCTATCGCGGCACCCTTCCCGACGGCCAAACATAACCGCGCTTCAAAATCGACCGTCAAACCAGGAAGGCCCTGCGTGCGAACTGCTTCCGGCCTCTGTCCCGCTGCGCGTTCACTGGTTACAATTGCCAAGATCGATCTCTCCGGAGGAATCATGTTGATGAAACGTTTTGGATGGCTGGTCCTGCTGATGCTGGTAGCCTCGCCCGGATGGGCTGCCAAGAAAATCACCGTTGAACAACTGAAGCAGATGCTGACCTCGATGCAGGCGGCCGGGAAGAGCGATGCCGATGTGGTCGCGGCTCTGAAGGACGTAGAGCTAGGCGAAGAGCTGACGACTCCCATGATGGATAGCTTCTCCAGCCTGGTCCCCGGCCAGCTTACGACCGAGCAGCTCTATATTCTGGAGATTCGCAGCGCCATCCTGCCTCCGCCCGCAGCCGACATCCCCTCCGCGCCGGCGCCGGACGCGGCTGCGCAGAAGGCCATTCTCGACAAGACCTTTGAATACGCGAGCAAGACCTATGCGCAGTTGCCGGCTGTGACCGCGACCAAGGTCGAACGCCGCTTCCAGGACAACGCCCAGATCAATCCCGGCAGCGTGGGCGCGCATAGCACCGCCGTGGTTGCCGGCCCCACTCCTCCCATCCGCTATAGCGGTTCAAACGATTACTCCGTAACCTTCAAAAACGGAGCCGAAGAGAATCCCCTGGCAAAAGAAAAGACTCACTGGGGCGACAACGGCTTGATTGCGCTGCTTGGTCAGCAGCCGGTGCTTTCCACGGTGCTCGCCGAAGCGCAGGCTGGCGGCAAAATCAACTTTGTGCGCTGGGAATCGGTCTACGGACACCAGACCGCGGTATTCTCCTTCGCCGTGGATAAGAAGAAGACCCACTATGCGGTGAACTACTGCTGCTTCCCTGAAGACACCGACGCCGCCGATCAGGATTTGAACATGCGCGGCGGTGTGGGCCCCGTGGCCGGGGGCGCCTCGGCCAGCACTCAGCCGGGGGGCAACTCCCAGGGCAACTACATGAAGAACGCCAATTGGAAACCGGTGAAGGCCACTGTGCCCTACCATGGCGAGTTCTTTGTCGATCCCAACACGGGAATTGTGGTTCGCCTGATTACTGTGGCGGATTTCAAGTCCTCTGAGCTGGTGCGCCAGGAAGACCAGCGCATCGACTACGCTGTGGAAACGGTCGGCGACAAGAGCCTGGTGCTGCCCGTCCGCGATATCGTCGAGACCCTGGAACTGCCCTATGGCGATTCGGTTCAAGGGAGACAGACGCTGCGCCACACGCTGTTCACCTCTGCCTACAAGAACTATCAGGCGGGCAGCTGATCGGCGCGTTGGAAATCCCTCCCATCCAGAGGCGCAACTGACTTGAATCCTGAGCGCGGAGACGGTGTGCCCGTCTCCGCGCTCTCTTTCTCCCAGCACTCCCTTCTCGTGCAGCGCGGCTGATTCCCTGATTAACATAAACGGATTTCTCACCGTGACTGCCGGAGCTTTGCTACTCTGGCCCTACCATGAGACGTCCAATTTCATTGTTCCTGTCCGCTCTTGTTCTGTTCTCAGCGGCGCTCCCGCTCGCGGCACAAAAATTCCAGGCCAAAAACATTGTGTTCAAAGGCGTTCCGGAATACTCCGAAGAGGAGTTGCTGGCAGCGTCCGGCCTGAAGAAGGGCGCGACACTCACTGCAGCTGAGATGAACGATCATCTAAAGCTCTTGGTCGATTCCGGCGTCTTTGGGAGTCTCAAGTACTCCTTCGACGGCGCAAATCTGGTCTACACCATGACTCCCGCCGCAACACTCTATCCCATCCGGCTTGAGAATCTGCCCCTCGCGCCTGGCAAAGATCTCGATGCCAAACTCCACGATCGTTTCCCTCTCTATCACGGAAAAGTTCCGTCGGAGGGCGGGTTGCTTGAGAACGTGCGTAGCGCACTGGAGCAGTTGCTTGCCGCTCAGGGCATCAACGCCACCGTGACCGTTTTACCCTATAGCGCACCGGGAGCAAAGGACGTCAGTGCCATGGATTTTGCCATCGAATCGCCGCCGGTGCGGGTTGGTGAGATTCATCTGGAAGGGGTCTCACCGGAGATGCAGGCTAAAGCCAAATCTGTCGCCGACCTCGCTGGAAAGGCCGATTTCAACACGGAAAGTTCGGCTGGCAATCTAGAGCACGCATTGAGTTTGTTTTATTCGGAAGAAGGCTATTCCTCCGTCAAGGTTCATGCCGAGCAGTCGGGCAATCCGATTGTTGCCGGCGACGCCGTCGAGATTCCCTTCAAACTAACCATAGTGGAGGGGCGGCATTACGCGCTGGGCACCATCCGGTTGCCATCAGGTGAACTCCTAACGCTGGCTGATATCAACAAGGCCGCCGGCGTCACCTCGACTTCGCTTGAGACGTTGTCGATCAAGGGAGGAGTAACGCTTCGAACAGCCCTGCTCTATGTAACAGGGGAGTGCAAGTCAAAGGGATATATGGAATGCGTCGTCACTCCGCACCCGCAGTATGACGACGCGAACAGCGTCGTCAATTACACATTCGAGATTCAAACAGGACCAGCCTATACGATGGGAAATCTCAAGATTGACAACGTCTCCGACGACCTGCGCGCGGCAATGCTGGCTGCATGGAAGCTCCCTGCCGGAGCGGTCTTCAGCGAGAAGGCAATCCGCGACTATTTCTCATCGCAGGGCAACAAGACCCCGCTCGGACGGACCTTTGCCGCCCTCAATTGCAGATACAAGCTGGCTGCAAATCCCGAGACCCATATTGTCGACGTTACCCTCACCCTGGAAAGGAAGCAGTAGCGCCTGCTCTCCTCCTCCGATTACCGTCTGCTGACCGCTATTCACTGACGACCGAGTGCTGATCTATTCTCATTGCATGTTCGCTCCGTCCATGTTTGACAGCATGTTTCACCTGCCGCTTCCCATCCTGGAGAAGCTGGCGCGCCCGGTCCTCGTCTACCTGGTCTTGGTTGTTCTGCTGCGCCTCTTCGGCAAAAGGGAACTGGCGCAGCTCAACCCCTTTGACCTGGTGGTGCTGCTCTCGCTCTCAAACACCGTGCAGAACGCCATCATTGGCGACGACAACTCGGTGACCGGCGGCGTGATCGGCGCCTTTGGCCTGCTGGCCATCAACTGGCTGGTGGTGCGCGTGCTCTTCCGCTCTCAGCGGCTCACGCGCATGCTGGAAGGCCGAGCTTGTGTGCTTGTGCTCAATGGCCAGGTTGACGTGAAAGCCATGGAGCGCGAGTCGCTTACCCGCGAGGAACTGCTCTCGGTCATCCACAAGCAGGGCTTTGAGGACTTTGACAAGGTGCGCAAGTGTCAGCTCGAACCCAACGGAACGTTTTATGTGGAGGCCTTCGACCCGTCAGTTGCCGACAAGCGCCATGACGAACTGCTGGCGCGACTGGATGCGCTCGGCCGGGAAGTGGCGGCGCTGCGAGGCCACGCCTGAGGCGTGGTCAGGCTCGAATCAGTTCGACAGTTACTTCCAGCTTGCATTTGGTCCAAAGACGTTCCGTAGTCCACGCCCTGGCCTTTAGACTGCTTGCCAGCCCGAGACAAGCTCGATCTCCGAGTGAGAGCGCTTTGCTTGCCTTCACGAAGCTGGCCGCAATTTCGGCTCCCTGTGTGTCGAAGGAGATGAAATCAACACCGCTGAGAGCGGCTGCGAGGCGCGCTGCGGAGATTCCCATGTCCTCACGTTCCAGCCGAGTCAGAACTTCACAAAAGTTCACCGAACTCATTGCGACCTGCGTATTGGCGCCTCGTTCGAGGGAGTCCAAGAGAGTATCCACCTTGTGCCCGCCGGGTTCGTGCAAGATCATGGCCAGGACCACAGAGGCGTCGAGAACGATCCTATTCACGAGCCGCTTCCTCCCGGCGTTCGGCGAGAAACTCATCAAGAATGCCTTTCAGACTTCCACGTTTCTTCATGATGTCTGCACGAATGCCCTCAACAGCCATTTTTCTGCTGAGAATTCTTATTTCGCCGCCGTCGTTCGTCACCGTCAAACGGTCGCCGGTCTTCAAACCAAGTTCCTTGCGGATTCCAGCCGGGAGAACGATCCTGCCGCTTTCGCCTAAAACGACCGTTTCCGTCATAAATTGTCACCTCTTGTCGATTATGCCATATTCTGATAAATGTGGCAGATGCTGGGAATTTCGCCAGACCTCACACGCGCAAACAAGTGCCGGCACAGCTCCCCTGCGGATAGGGTGAACGACTGGAATCTACCAGGGCTTGCGGCGAAGCCGCGTCTGCCTTAATGGCAAATTACTCCCACTCAATCGTTCCCGGCGGCTTAGAAGTAATGTCGTAAACCACCCGGTTGATGCCGCGCACCTCGTTCACGATGCGGCTGGAGATGCGCTTGAGCACCTCGTAGGGCAGCGGAGTCCAGTCGGCGGTCATGCCGTCTTCAGAGTGCACGGCACGCACGGCGCAGGTATAGGCGTAGGTGCGCTGGTCGCCCATGACGCCCACGCTCATGACCGGGAGAAGCACGGCAAAGCTCTGCCAGATTTTGTTGTAGAGACCGGCGGCCTTGATCTCCGCGACAACAATCTCATCGGCCTCTTGCAGCAGCGCCACGCGGTCAGCGGTCACTTCGCCCAGAATGCGGACGGCCAGGCCGGGACCGGGGAATGGTTGGCGGCCCAGCACGTCGTCGGGCATGCCGAGGTCACGGCCGATGCGGCGGACCTCGTCTTTGAACAGGTCGCGCAGCGGCTCGATCAGCTTCAGCTTCATTCCCAGCGGCAGTCCGCCTACGTTGTGGTGGCTCTTGATGGTCTGGCTCGGACCCTTCACGCTGCTTGATTCGATCACGTCCGGATAGAGCGTGCCCTGCACCAGCCAATCAACACCGCCGGCTTCTTTGGCAATGCGCGTCGCCTCGTCGTCGAAGACCGCAATAAACTCCGCGCCGATGCGCTTGCGCTTGGTCTCGGGATCGGTGATGCCGGCCAGTTGCTTGAGGAAGCGCTCGCTCGCGTCCACGGCAACGATGTTCAGGCCAAGCTTCTCGCGCAGGTTCTTCTGCACGCTTGCGAATTCGTTTTTCCGCAGGACACCGTTGTTCACAAAGATGCAGGTCAGCCGGCTGCCGATGGCTTTGTGTACCAGCACTGCGGCCACGGACGAATCCACGCCGCCCGAGAGGCCGCAGATGACGTGGCCCGCGCCAACCTTCTCGCGAATGCCGGCGACCGTTGTTTCAATGAAGTGCGCCGGCGTCCAATCGCCGGCCGCGCCGCAAATGCCAAAGACGAAGTTCTTGATGAGCTGCGGTCCCAGCGGCGTGTGATGCACCTCGGGATGAAACTGCACAGCCCAGATGCGGCGCTCTTCATTCGCAATGCCGGCCAGCGCGTTGGACGTGACCGCAGTGCGATGGAAGCCCGGCGGCAGCGTTTCCGCTTCGTCGCCGTGGCTCATCCAGACCTGGATGGTCGCCGGGAGTCCGCCAAACAGCGCCGTCGCGCCGTCTTCGATCACCACTTCGGCGTGGCCATATTCGCGCAATGGCGCCGACTTCACCTTGCCGCCCAGGTGATGCACAATGAAGTGCAACCCATAGCAGATGCCCAGCGTCGGCACACCCATTTCGAGCACGTCCGCGTCGGCTGCCGGCGCGTCCGCGTCATAAACAGACGAAGGCCCGCCTGACAGAATCACGCCGAGCGGCTTGTAGGCCTGGATTTCGCTGAGGGGCGCGGTGCAGGGAAGTACGACGGAAAAGACGTTCAGTTCGCGGATACGCCGGGCGATGAGCTGGGTATACTGCGAACCAAAATCGAGGATAACGATTGTTTGGGTGTCCACTTTTTATTGTGGCAGGGGCGGGGCCGGAATGTAAAGACTCGAAAAAAGGGGTTCTGGTCTTGAGTTCGTCACGAGCGCTGCGCGATGCATGCGCACGTTTGTGTTGCATTGGGGAGATGCTTCCCGAGAGGTATCAGCATCCTACTTACGCTGTAACCCAAAGTCGGGGAAATGGTGATGCGCGCAGCGCCTGCACTTTGACGCGGCCAGATTTCAAGAATAGGACTATGCCGGCATTCTATTGAGCCTGCCATCCACTCTAATTCCCATTGGGAATTAACTCTGCCAGGTAGTTTGAGGTAGCAAAGATCTCCAACTGCGCGGAGTATTTGGGCAGCGGGTACAATCCATTCCGCAATATTCTGGAGATCTTGTAGCGCCCGCCCAACAGATCGAAAAAGTCCTTAAGGAAAATGCGGGAATCGAGAGATCCCTCGGAGAATTCAAATTGAATCGCGTCGACTGCGCCGCTCTCCAACATCGATTGCGCTCCAGCCAGCACTTTCGATTCATGTCCTTCGACGTCGATTTTCAATAGATGGATGCGGTTTATGCCATTTTCCGAGCAGAAGGCGTCAATCGTGGTCACCTCAACTTCCTCGGTGAGCGTTGTCTTCAACCCGTATTGTCCCAAGCTTCCCTTTTCACGGTCGTAAAGGGACGCTAACCCCGAGCCCTCGAAAACTTGATAAAGCGTACACACTCCAGACTTCTCGCCGAAAGCGAACTGATGAAGGCATATCAAATCAAGCCGGCGCACATTCAAAGTTAATCGCTTAAACGTGCTCTCGGAGGGCTCAAACGCATGTATTTGGCCGGCGGGAAATGCGTGGTGCAAACGAGGTCCAGCCATCAAACTGTATTCACCATCATTTGCGCCGACATCAAACACGATGACTGGTTCATTTGGCGCGCAACGCGCCGCCAGCGTTTTCATAACGTGCTCGAACGCCGAGATCTCTCCGCTGTAAAGCACCACGCCCGCATCGCCAAAACCCATACCTGCGAGTGCCAAACGATGCAGGGCCCGGAATATCCGCTGGCTGCCGACCTTGCTTAGGAACGGGCGCAGAACGCGCTTACCCAGGCTGAAACGGTATTTTGCCTGAATAAAACGCCGGTGGACGATCTCGTCTCGCAAGGAACGGTAGCGGCGTCGTAGCGATGGCGCGGATTGATCTGTGATCTCTTGAGCGCTGGTTGGATTCATCTCCCTCTCCCCGGTTCTAGCAGGGCCTTGTTGACTGTGATGAAGCCCGCCAATTTGCGGATACTCCAGGCAATCAACCCGGTGCACTGCGAACCAAAATCGAGGAAGACGATTGTTTAAGTGCCCACCCTAGTTTGGCACGAGCGGGCCGGGAATGTAAAGACTCGGGAATGGAAAGACTTTGATGGTCCCTATTCTCTGCCACCAGAGTCAAACCAGGTGTAAAACCTTTGACAGAAGCAATGATTCCATGGGCGCTGTTGTTGAGTGTGTGCGGCAAGCCTTGCAGGATTTCCTGGCGCCGGAACTGCGAGAGATTCGCGGACAACTTACGGGCTTGGACAAGCGTCTTGACACGATCGAAGAGGTCAACCGAGTCCGCTTCCAGGCGGTCGTCCAGAGTCTTGAACAGATTCAGCAGTCTTTCGCCTTCGACAAGCGCATCTCCAACATCGAGGAGGAGATGCGCCGCTCGGCTTAATTCAATCCAATCTACTTCGTTTCATTCTTGTAAACCACCCCGCCTTTCATCACGAACTTCACATCCTGTAAGGTCTTCACATCGACTACCGGGTTCTTCGCGACGGCGATGATGTCGGCCCATTTGCCCACTTCCAGGCTCCCTGTCTTAGCCGTCCAGCCCATCAAATCTGCTGCGTTCAATGTTGCGGTCTGTAACGCCGTCAGCGGCGCCATCCCCAGCTGGTTCACATACACATCCAGTTCATGCGCATTCAGTCCATGCGGATAGACGGCCGCGTCGGTGCCCATGGCGATCTTCACGCCGGCCTGCATGGCGTGCTTGATGTTGCTCTTGGCCACGGCGCTCACGTCAATCATCTTCTGCTTGTAAAAGGCCGGCAGATTGCCGTTCTCCAGCATCCAGTCTTCGAGATAGAGCGTGGGCACAAGATAGGTCCCGCGCTTTTTCATCTCGGCGATGGCTTCGTCGTTGATATAGCTGCCGTGCTCAATCGAATCGACGCCGGCCTCCGTGGCCCATAGAATTCCTTGCGCTCCATGCGCGTGCGCTGCCACTTTGCGGCCCAGCCGGTGCGCATCGGCAACAATTGCCTGCATCTCCTCCAGCGTGTATTGCGAGGCCTGCGGATCGTCGCCCTTGGAGAGCACTCCGCCGGTGGCGCAAATCTTGATCAGATCGGCCCCGTACTTGATGTTCTCCCGCACCTTATGCTGCACCTCGGCAATGCCGTCGGCAACGCCGTCGCCCACGGCGTGATATTTGATGGGTAGCAGGTTGTCGTCGCAGTGGCCGCCCGTGATGCCCAGCAGCGGACCGCTCACCTGCATGTGGGGCCCCGGCACCTCGCCGGAGTTGATGGCATCGCGCAGATCCACGTCGGTAAAGCCGTAGGCTCCCACATTACGCACCGTCGTAATGCCGGCCATCAGCGTGGTGCGCGCGTTGGCCACGCCATGAATGGCCTCTTTCGCATCGGTGGACGTGACCTCCCGATACGGATCGAAGTCCGTATTCATGGTCAGGTGCGTGTGTACGTCGATCAGGCCCGGCAGCACCGTCAATCCACCCAGGTCAACCACCTTATCGCCAGCCTGCGTGGGTACTGAGGCGGACGGCGCTATGGACTGGATAGTGTCGCCCACCACGACGATGGTCTGCCCATCGAGCACCTTGCCGGTCTTTACGTCCAGCAGGTGGCCGGCGCGCACCAGGGTCCGCGTCGAATCCGTTTTTGCAGCCGGTTGTGCGGAAAGGAATGCCGTGCCGAGCGCGAGGGACAGAACTACTGCAAGTTTGCGATGCAGGAACATGGGTACGCCTCCATGGAGTGATGAAAGGGAGTGTAGCAAACGCGCCGGCCCGGGTGCGTTTCATGGTTGGCCTGAAGGGGTCGGTTTGTTCGCCAGTGCCGGTTGCGTCTTTCTTCCGCCTCATCCCGTCTGCGTGATAGGCTCCAAATCACACCATCGCGCCTGTTAGCCTGCGCGTTCAACTTCCTTGCTCTAATCCAGGCGTCTTGCCCAAGCGAAAGACACGCCTGTTGATTCCACACAAAAAGGACTCCCGATGAACTGTAGCCGTTTCGCTTCCATCTTGTTGCTGGCAGCCACAACCGCATTTGCGCAGGCGCCCGCAGGTTCCCAGGCCGACGCATCCAAACCCACCCCCCCGCAAGCCACCAAGAGCTTCGATCTATCCGCCATCGACAAGACCGTCGATCCCTGCGTGGACTTTTACCACTACGCCTGCGGCAACTGGATCAAGGAGAATCCCGTTCCCGCCGACCAGGCGCGCTGGGCGCGGTCCTTCTCCCTGCTGGGTGAGCGCAACCGGTACCTGCTGTGGCAGGAACTGGACGCCGCCGCCGCCAACCCGAAGACGCCGCTCGAGAAAAAGTATGGCGACTACTACGCCGCCTGCATGAATACCGACCTGATTGAGCAAAAGGGAATCGCCCCGATTGAGCCTGAACTCAAGCAGATCGGCGATCTTAAGGATGCGCATAACCTGGGCAGGCTAATGGGCGAGTTGGAGGCCGAGGGCGGCGACGCGCCGCTGTTCCGCTTCGGGGTGGGCCAGGACGAGAAAGACTCCTCCAAGCAGATCGCGCAGATCGGCCAGGCCGGCCTCTCGCTGCCCGATCGCGATTACTACATTGTGGACAGCAAGCGCTTCGAAGGCATCCGTAAACAGTACATCGAGCACGTAACCAAGATGTTCACCCTGGCCGGCGACACGCCACAGCAGGCAGCCAAGGAAGCCGCGGCAGTGATGGAGATCGAGACCGCCCTGGCTAAGGCTTCTACCAGCCGCACCGACATGCGCGAGCCCGAGAACCGTTACCACATCTACACCCTGGTCGACCTGCAGAAGCTTGCCCCGGATTTCGACTTCAGCGTCTACTTCAAGGACGTGAAGGTCCGTCCCTTCGAAACCCTCAACGTGTCGACGCCCGACTTCTTCAAGGCCGTCAACGGGCTCATCTCCACCGAGCCCGTGGATGCCTGGAAGTCCTACTTCCGCTGGCACGCCATCCACGCCTCGGCCAGCAATTTGCCCAAGGCATTCTACGATGAAAACTTCGCCTTCTTCGGCATGGTCCTTGCCGGGCAGAAGGAGCCCACCCCGCGCTGGAAGCAGTGCACCAGCATGACCGACCGCGCCCTTGGTGAAGCCGTAGGACAGGACTGGGTCAAGGTGAACTTCCCGCCCGCGGCCAAGGCCAGCATGGATCACCTGGTGCTTGCCTTGGAGAAGTCGCTGGGTGACGACATCAAGACCCTCCCGTGGATGACCGATGCCACCAAGGCGGCTGCAGAAGAAAAGCTGGCCATGATCCGCAACAAGATTGGCTATCCGGATAAATGGCGCGACTACTCGGCCCTCAAGATCAAGCGCGACGATCTGATCGGCAACCTGGAACGCGATGCGGTGTTCCAGCGCGATTACAACCTCAACAAGCTGGGCAAGCCGGTGGATGAGAAAGAGTGGGGTATGACGCCGCCAACGGTCAACGCCTACTACAACCCTTCGTTCAACGACATCAACTTCCCGGCGGGCATTCTGCAGCCTCCGTTCTTTGACTTCAGCGTCGATCCGGCGGTGAACTTTGGCGGTATCGGCGTGGTAATCGGCCATGAAATGACCCATGGTTTCGACGACGAAGGCTCGAAGTACGACGGCAAGGGCAATCTGCGCGAATGGCAGACACCGGAAGACCGCAAGGCGTTCACCGAGCGCACCGACTGCGAAGTGAACGAGTACAGCGGCTTTGAGGCCGCTCCGGCGCACGGCGACACCCCCGCGCAGCACCTGAACGGCAAGCTCACACTGGGCGAGAACACCGCAGACAACGGCGGCCTGCGCATCGCTTACATGGCCCTGCTGGACACGTTGGCAGAGCAGCACAAATCCATCGACGACAAAATCGACGGATACACCGAGGCGCAGCGCTACTTCATCAGCTTTGCCCAGGTGTGGTGCCAGAACCAGACCGAGCAGTCGGCCCGCCAGTCGGCGCTCACTGATCCTCACTCCCCCGGCGAGTGGCGCGCCAATGGAGCCGTGCAGAACTTCGACGAGTTCGGCAAGGCCTTCGGCTGCACCAAGGGCCAGCCCATGTACCCAGTGAACTCCTGCCGCGTCTGGTAGGGCACTCGCAACCCCGGGCCACGGCAGAACATCGCCGTGGCTCCGCCATTTCCGCACGCAAAACGGAATACTTTTCCGGTGCCCTGGGTGTGGAACGAAAAGGCCGCGCCGGGGTGTTAGGGTAGCGAGAGGACTTCCAATCAGGATCAGAACCGGGGCTCGACTGTCCTTATCGCAGCAATCAGCTCCAACTCGTTGACGTTTTTGGGCGCTCCAGCGTCCAAAGTGCAACCGCGCCAGCAAATCGAACACAAGGCTCGGACTGCGAATCGGACCGTGGTCGAGGCTGGGTGGCCTCGGATAAACCGTATGTTTTGGGCGCTGTTGAGCTTAAACTAGGCACAAGCAGCCCTCGCCTTTTACAATGCATCAGGGACCCGTCCCAACCCAGCTCTGCTGTGGAACTAGCAAACTTGGCGGCGCACGCCTGACCAGGATGAAGGAATCGCATGAAGTTTACGAAATTCGGAAAGGCCC
>Ga0116135_1001416_pt1 | contig 12102 bp, 8 predicted proteins | sample June2015DPH_20_1_FD_89738 | JGI IMG/M metagenome (GOLD analysis project Ga0116135, IMG submission 89738) | Peatland microbial communities from SPRUCE experiment site at the Marcell Experimental Forest, Minnesota, USA - June2015DPH_20_10 | ecosystem: Environmental > Terrestrial > Soil > Wetlands >... | reverse complement strand
TCTGAAGATGCCGCACATCGCGACCTGGTGGTGCGGCCAGAAATCCGCGCGCGAGGAAGTGTTGTCGCGGCTCGACCAGGTTGCGATCGAAGGCGCCTACCGCAGCGGCGTTCCCGGTTTTCCGGGTAACGGGCCGGTGCTCGCCAGCGAGCTGTCGTCGACCGAGCGCGAACGGCTGAAGACGGCGATCAATGACCGCGGCATCGACTTCGTCGGTCAGGAACTGGTTCGGCTCTCGACAACGCCGGTGTGGGACCAGGGACGGATCACACCGCGCCCTTTCGTGCTCCGGGTTTTCGCGGCCGCAACGCCGCAGGGCTGGACCATCATGCCCGGCGGCTTCTGCCGGATCGCCGACCAGCTGGATGCCCGCGCGGTGTCGATGGGGGATGGGGCGCGGGCGGCGGACGTCTGGGTGGTTTCCGACAAGGCGGTACCGACGACGACCCTGCTGCCGGCGGTGGATACGGTGCGGATCAGGCGCATCGCCGGCTGGGTCCCGAGCCGGGCCGCCGACAATCTGTTCTGGCTTGGCCGCTACCTCGAGCGCGCCGAGGCGACGCTGCGGCTGGTGCGGGCGCTGGCGACGGCGTTGCGCGACCCGGGCAAGGGATCGTCCCCGGTGCTTCACTCGGTTGAACGGATCCAGCGGCTGCTAGTGACATGGGGGGCGACCTCGCAGACGGCACGGACGCAGCCCGCGAAGATCGCGGCCGAGGCGCTGCAGAGCGAGGACAAGTTTGGTTCGGCGCTGTCGCTGGTGCGGGCGGCACAGCGAACCGCCACGTCGCTGCGCGAACGGCTGTCGCCGGATGCCTGGCAGGTCATTACCGAGATGGTGGAGCGCCTTGGCCAGGAGGTCGAGGATGATGATGGCGTCGTCAGCGCCGCCGAACTGACGTTGCAGGAACTCGCGAGTTTCGCAGGGCTGGCGCAGGAAAACATGAACCGCGCCGCCGGCTGGCGTTTCCTCGAAATGGGCCGCCGCGCCGAGCGCGCGATCAACACCGTGCGTTTCGCGCGTCAGTTCGCCTATGACGAAGCCAGCGGCGAGGATCTCGACATCCTGCTGACGCTGGTGGATTGCCAGATCACCTATCGCTCGCGCTACCTCGTCGGTCCGCTGCTGGCGCCGGTGCGCGACCTCGTGGTGCTGGACCCCTACAATCCAAGGTCGGTCGCGTTTCAGGTTTCTGCGCTGAACGATCACATCGCCAGCCTGCCGACGTTGAAAGAGGGAGGGTTGATCGAGCGGCCGCATCGGCTCGCGGTCGGCCTGCAGGCGACGCTGACGACGACGGAGGCCGCCGCACTCGATACCAAAACCCTGTTCGCGCTGGAGCAGGACCTGCTCAATCTCGCCGATGCCATCGGATCGCATTATTTTCCGCACGGGCCCAATGCGAGCCGGCCGGAAAAGCTGACGGGCCTCGCGTGATCTACGATATCCGTCACGTCACCAGCTACAGTTACGAAAGCCCGGTCAGCTTCGCGCGGTGCTCACTGCGGCTGGAGCCCAAAAGCGGCGGCGGACAGCAATTGGTCTCGCACACCGTCGATATCAGGCCGCGGCCGGCGGACCGCACCATACGGCACGACTTTTTCGGGACCCATACCGAGAGCATCCTGATCGAAACCCCGCATCGCAACCTTCGGATCGATTCGCGATCGCGGGTCTCGGTTTCCCGCAGCGCGCCCGGCCGCACCGCGCAAAGTCGTGCGTGGGAGAGCGTGCGCGACGTGGCCTTTGAGGCCACCAGTCTCGGTCCCGCGTCGCCGATCGGATACGTCTTCGCCAGTCCGCTGGTGCCGGTTCAGCAGCCGGTTACATCCTATGCCTCCGCCAGCTTTCCGCCGGGAAGCGGCATCCTGGCCGGCGCGGTCGACCTGATGCATCGCATCCGGACCGATTTCAAGTACGATCCGAAGGCCACCGTCATCTCGACGCCGCTCAACGAAGTATTCGAAAAACGCCACGGCGTTTGCCAGGACTTCGCCCATGTGATGATCGCGGGCCTGCGCGGCATAGGCCTGCCCGCGGCCTATGTCAGCGGCTATCTGCGCACCATCCCGCCGCCGGGCAAACCGCGCCTGCAGGGCGCCGATGCGACCCATGCGTGGGTCTCACTGTGGTGCGGCGAGGGACTCGGCTGGATCGGTTTCGACCCCACCAATGATATCCTTGTCGAAAACGATCATATCGTTCTGGCGGTAGGGCGGGATTTTTCCGACGTCTCGCCGGTTGACGGCATCATCGTGGGATCGCGCAAGCAGAAGCTCGCGGTGGCGGTCGATGTGCTGCTGGTGGAATGACGCAGCACCGCACCCCATCCTTGAACGGCCAAGAACTCGAACGGCCAAGCACTTGAATGGCCATGACCTTGAACAGCCATGACGTCCTCATACTCGGCGCCGGTGCAGCGGGCCTGATGTGCGCGGCCGTCGCCGGCCGGCGTGGACACCGGGTGCTGGTGCTGGAGCAGGCGAGGCATCCGGCCGAGAAGATCCGGATCTCCGGAGGCGGACGCTGCAATTTCACCAATCTGCACACCGGCCCGGCGAATTTTCTGTCGAACAATCCGCAGTTTTGCCGCTCCGCGCTCAGCGGCTACTCGCAGCGAGACTTCATTGCGCTGGTGGAGAATTATGGCATTGCCTATCACGAAAAGACGCGAGGGCAATTATTCTGTGACGGCTCGTCGCGGCAGATCGTCGACATGCTGCTGGAGGAATGCCGCAAGGCCCATGCGCAACTGCGGTTGGGGGTGCGGATCTCCGGGCTTTCGAGCAACGAAAGCGGCTTTGTCGTCGTCACCGACCAGGACGAATTTCGCGCGCGCTCCCTGGTGGTCGCAACCGGCGGCCCTTCAATCCCGAAAATGGGATCGAGCGGGTTCGGATACAAAATTGCCGAGCAATTCGGCCTGAAGATCGTGCCGCCGCGGGCGGCGCTGGTGCCCCTGACATTCGACGCCGCGTTGCTCGCGCGGTTCGGGGATCTGGCGGGGGTGTCGGTCGATGCCGTCGTGAGTTGCGGCAAGACACGGTTCGACGAGGCGCTGCTCTTTACCCATCGCGGGCTGAGCGGTCCGGCGATTCTGCAGATATCTTCCTATTGGCGTGAAGGCCACGACATCATCATCGACATGGCGCCGGAGGTCGACATTCTGGCCAGGCTGAAAAACATGCGCGCCGACCATCCCAGGCAGGAAATGGCGACCGCGCTGGCCGGCTTTGTTCCGAAGCGATTGGCGCGGGCCATTGCGGACGTGATCGCAGGTCCGGAGCGGATCGCCGATTTCTCCGATGCGCGTCTGGCGGACGCGGCCGCCGCGGTCAGGCAGTGGCGCGTCAGGCCTAACGGGACCGAGGGCTACCGCACCGCGGAGGTGACGCTGGGCGGCGTCGATACATCGGAGCTGTCGTCGAAAACATTCGAATCGAGGTCCGTTCCGGGACTTTATTTCATTGGCGAGGTCGTCGACGTCACCGGTCACCTCGGAGGCTTCAATTTTCAATGGGCGTGGTCTTCGGGATACGCCGCGGGTTGTCACGTCTAGGTCGTTTTCGAGCGAAGCGGGCACTGTTCCCGGACAATTCCTTGGCGTTCGGGTCTCGTATTTTTAACCAAGCCTTTACGCTCCGACGCGTCAAGGCGGCCGGTAAGGCGGCCGCTAAGCCCCTCGTTAAGGGAACCATCCTAGATTTGCGCCAATAGGCGAGGAATTGCTTCGCAGAACTCGCTGGGGGAAGGGCGTGGATCATGTCTGGCGTGAGGGAAATTTTCTGTTCGAGCCTGGAATGCAGTTTGTTCAATCAAATTGCATTGTTCAGCTCTGCCGGTCTTTCCGTGTCGATGGCGCTGGTGTTCGCCTACGATCTGCGGATCGACGGCTGGATCTGAACGGCCTGGTAGCGCAAGCCGCGTGACGATGCCGTCATCGATCTCTGATCGTCCTATCGTGATCCCGGTGCGATTGACCGGGATCGATACCCGTTCACATCTGCAAGGCTGAATCTTCAGCCGGCTATTGTTCTGGTCCGCGACGCCTCATCGTCGGCGCTGCCGGCGCGCAGATTGCGAAAGAATTTCTCAACCTCGCGCGACAGAAGTTCCGCCGTGGCAGTCAGGTCGCTGGACGCCGAGAGCACCGATGTCGCGGCTTTGTTGGTATCGCCGATGGCGTCGCTCAGCGAACCGATATTGGCGACCAGGGTCGAGTTGCCGTCGGCGGCCAATTGCGCATTTGAGGAGATTTCGCGGGTCGCGGTATCCTGTTGCCCGACGGAGCTCGCGATATTCGAGGTCACCTCATTGATGTCGCGCACGGCGGTACCGATTTCGCGCACGGCATCGACGGCATTGCGCGTCGAGGTCTGGATCATGGTGATGTTCTGACCGATCTCAGCGGTCGCCTTGGCGGTCTGTCCCGCGAGCGTCTTGACCTCGTGAGCCACGACCGCGAAGCCGCGGCCGGCCTCGCCGGCGCGAGCCGCTTCGATCGTGGCGTTTAGCGCCAGAAGATTGGTCTGTTCCGCGATCGCCTGGATCAGACTGAGTACGCCGTCGATACGCTGGGTCGCGGCGGAAAGACTTTCAATTTCGGCGACTGATTTTTCAGTTCGCAGACCGGCCTGCTCGACGACGTCAGCGGAATGACGCACCTGCCGGCCGATCTCCTCGATGGAGGCCGACAGCTGTTCGGCGGCACCGGCGACGGCGAACACATTGGCGGAGGCCTGTTCGGTCGCCCGCGCGGCAGCAGCCGCACGGCCACTCGCATCCGATGCCACTCCGGTGATGGACTGTGCGGTATCGCGCATGGCCGACGCGTTGTCGTTGACCGCGCCCAGCACGCTTCCGATCGCGCCCCGGAACGCTTCCACCGAATTCTCGATGTGCCGGGCCCGTTCCTCGCGCGCCTTGGAGTCCAGCAGCACCTGCGAATTGAGATTGCGGTTGCGGTCCATCGCCTCCTTGAAGATCTGGATGGCCCGCGCCAACGCGCCGATCTCGTCGGTGCGATCGGTGTGTGGGACCTCCACATTGTCGGCGCCATCGGCGACCTGCTTGATGGTGGCGGTGATGACGGAAAGCGGCCGCGCGATCGAGCGGAAGATGATCAGGACACCGGCGCCGACCAGAACCAGCTCCAGGCCGCCGAGACAGGTCAGGAGAAAAGCCAGTTGACGATTGGATTCGGTTTGAAGGGCGATCCGCTTGCCGCGTTCGGCATAGAGCTTGGTCAGCGCTTCAAGGTCCTTGTTAAGGGCGACGCGCACGTCGCGATTGGCATCATTATCGCCCCATTCACGGCCTGCGGCGGGACTGACCTCGACCGCGCGGCGCACCAGTTCCCCGCGGAACGCGATGAACTGCTCGATGCGTTTCTTGAAGACGGCGAACTGCTCGGAGTCATCCGCCTGGACGATGGATTCCCAGTCTTTAACGACGGCCAGGAGCTGGTCGTTGAATTTGAGGAGTCCATTGCCATACTTCTTCACGCCGACCGCTTCCGTCGACATGTAGACGCCGCGGGATTCCATCACAATCGCATAGACCGTCGAATTGACGCGCTCGACATTGAGCGCTGCGCGGCTGGCGGTCTGGACCGCTTCGGTGAGTTCCGTGCTGCGGCGGGTATTGAAATCGGATAGCGCGGTGATGGCCGCGGTCAGAAGCGCAAACAGGGCAAAGATCGAATAGAGCTTGGCTGCGAGCGAAAGCCGGGACATCAAGCCGGACCCGGTCGCGGGAGGTTTCATGGTTGTTGCAGACATCGCCGGCCTCGCTCAGGAGGCCGGTCAGTATATGACGGCCGTCAAAAAACTATCTAAAGTTTCAATGTATAAATTGTTAACCTTTGCCCGATTTCGGGGCATCGGGCGCAGGATACTACCGGCCCGGAATTTTTTTAATTCATTATATATTTCAGATAGTTGATCGATCAAATGTCTTCCCTGGTTCCCGATCGGGAAACCCTTGGGGGGTTGTGGATGCGCGTTCGCACCGAAGGGCCCGCTCGCAACGGGCAGATGCTTCGGCTCGTCGGCGCCGCAGCGGGAAGCCCCGAGCTTCGCTTCATGGACGGGATTTGGCCGTCGCTGACGTCTTGGAAGAGACCTCCACCAACGGCGGCGCAAGGTGATAGTGTTTACGACGGTTATCGGCGCACGCGCGCCGATGGTCCGGAGCGTTCATGGTCTATCGCCACGCCATCGATACCACGACCTATGTCTTTGACGATCTGCGCGATCTCCTGGCCAAGGCGACACCGCCGCGCTCCGGCGACCGTCTGGCCGGGATCGCGGCCGATAGCGCCGAGCAGATGATCGCGGCGCGGATCGCGCTGGCCGACGTCCCGCTGAAGCAATTCCTGCACGAGACCGTGATTCCCTACGAACAAGATGAAGTGACCCGTCTGATCGTCGATACCCACGATCGATCGGCCTTTGCGGCGATATCGTCACTGACCGTTGGTGCGTTCCGCGATTGGCTGCTCTCGGACGCGGCGACGACGCCAGTGCTTGCAAAACTGGCGCGCGGCGTCACCCTGGAAATGGCCGCGGCGGTTTCAAAACTGATGCGCAACCAGGATCTGATCCTGGTTGCAAAAAAATGCCAGGTCGTATCAGCTTTTCGCAACACCATTGGCCTGCCGGGCCGGATGAGCGTGCGGCTGCAGCCCAACCACCCCTATGATGACGTCAAGGGCATCACCGCGTCGATACTGGACGGCATCCTGTTGGGGGCCGGCGACGCCTGTATCGGCATCAATCCGGCAAGCGACGACCCGGCGGTGATCGGCGGGCTGCTGCGGTTGCTCGACGACATCATCGCGCGGCTGCAGATTCCGACCCAGAGCTGTGTTCTCGCTCATGTGACGACGACGCTCGGATTGATCGATCGGGGCGTGCCCGTCGACCTGGTATTTCAGTCGATTGCGGGGACACAGGCCGCCAACCGCAGTTTCGGCATCGACCTCGCGCTGCTGGGAGAAGCGCACCAGGCCGGTCTGTCGCTGCGGCGGGGCACCGTTGGCGAAAATGTGATGTATTTCGAAACCGGGCAGGGCTCGGCGCTTTCGGCCAACGCCCATCACGGTGTCGACCAGCAGACCTGCGAAGCGCGCGCCTATGCCGTCGCCCGCGCGTTCGATCCGCTGCTGATCAACAGCGTGGTCGGCTTCATCGGTCCGGAATATCTCTATGACGGCAAGGAAATCATCCGCGCCGGGCTGGAGGACCATTTTTGCGGCAAGCTGCTTGGCCTGCCGCTGGGGGTGGATGTTTGTTACACCAACCATGCCGAGGCCGACCAGGACGATATGGATAACCTGTTGACATTGCTCGCGGCCGCCGGCGTGAGCTTTATCATGGGGGTGCCCGGCGCCGACGACGTCATGCTGAATTATCAATCCACTTCTTTCCACGACGCACTTTACGTCCGCGATCTGTTCGGCTTGAAGCGCGCCCCCGAGTTCGACGACTGGTTGTTGCGCGCCGGGCTTGCCGATGCCGGGTTTCGCCTCGCCGGCAATACCGGCTTGCTACCCGATTTTGCGTCGCGACTGATCGCCTGAGGGCAATCAACCGCCGTCAAGGCCCTTGGCGTAACCATTTGGTCATCCGCGGGTTAAACGGCCGCCACAATGTTGAGGAATTTGTAGCCCAATTTGGGCGGTGGGCTTAAGTTGGGTCGATGTCGCAGAGGAAGTTCGATGAGGGCTGAGAGCGTTGAGACGGTACGGCGCATCCTGTGCGTTTTTCCGCGCTATACGTCTTCGTTCGGCACATTCGAATACGCCTACCCGCTGATGGACGGGGTTCAGGCCTTCATGCCCCCGCAGGGCCTGCTGCTGATCGCGGCCTATTTGCCGGCAAATTGGCCGGTCCGCTTTATCGACGAAAACATCCGCCCCGCCACGACGGAAGACTTTCAATGGGCCGAAGCCGTGTTCGTCAGCGGCATGCATATCCAGCGTCAGCAGATGAACGATATCTGCCGCCGCGCCCATGCGTTCGATCTGGCGGTCGCGATCGGCGGACCCTCGGTCAGCGCCTGCCCGGACTACTACCCCTCGTTCGACTATCTTCACGTCGGCGAACTCGGCGATGCGACAAACGATCTGATCGCGCGGCTGGCGCGCGATACGTCCCGCCCCGAGCAGCAGGTGGTCCTGAAGACCGCCGACCGCCTCGACATGACGAGTTTTCCGCTTCCGGCCTATGAACTCGCCGAGCTCGAACGCTACTTCCTCGGCAGCATCCAGTATTCGAGCGGCTGTCCCTATCAGTGCGAGTTCTGCGATATCCCTGGGCTCTATGGCCGCAATCCGCGCCTGAAATCGCCCCAGCAGATCACCGCCGAGCTCGATAAATTGCTCGAATGCGGCATCAGAGGCTCGGTCTATTTCGTCGATGACAATTTCATCGGCAACCGCAAGGCCGCGCTCGATCTGTTGCCGCATCTGGTCGAATGGCAGAAGAAGACCGGCTACGTGCTGCGCTTTTCCTGCGAGGCGACGCTGAATATCGCCAAGCGTCCGGAAATTCTGGCCGGAATGCGCGAGGCGTTCTTCTCGACCATTTTCTGTGGCATTGAGACACCGGACCCCGTGGCTTTGAAGGCCATGCACAAGGATCACAACATGATGGTTCCCATCATGGAAGCGATTCAGACGCTCAACCGTTTCGGCATGGAGGTCGTGTCCGGAATTATTCTAGGCCTGGATACCGACAAGCCCGAAACCGGAGCGCATCTGCTCGAATTCATCGACGCGTCGCAAATCCCGCTATTGACCATCAACCTGTTGCAGGCGCTGCCAAAGACGCCGCTCTGGGATCGATTGCAGCGCGAGAACCGGCTGATCGAGGACGAAGGCCGCGATTCCAACGTCGATTTCCGTTTGCCGTATGAAGATGTCGTGCAGACCTGGCGCGCCTGCATGGGGAGCGCCTATCAGCCCGACAAGCTGCTGGCGCGTTACGAATACCAGATCCGCGAAACCTACCCGAACCAGATCAGGCGGCCGCGGACGCCACAGCAGTCGTCGTGGGCCAATATCAAGCTCGGCCTGACCATGCTGCGCAATATCTTCTGGAAAGTCGGTGTTCTCGGCGACTACAAGATTCAATTCTGGAAATTCGCGCTGCGGCGTCTCGCCCGCGGCGAGATTGAATATCTCATCAGCTCGATTCTGGTTGCACATCACCTGATCAAGTTCGCGCGCGACGCTTCGGGCGGGCAAACCAACGCATCCTACTACTCGCTGAAGCTGCAGGAAGCGTCCGTTCCGGCCGAGTAGCGAACGCAAATGGCAATCATGTCCGGGCCGCCAGCTCGACCGCTGCGTGATCTGCGGAATTTAACCCCGGCACGGGTCGGGCTTGGCCGGGCCGGCGCAAGCATGCCGACCCAGGCACTGCTCGAATTTATGCTGGACCATGCGCGCGCCCGTGACGCTGTCCATGCCGTGTTCGATGTGCCCGCCATGATGCGGGGTCTCAACGATATCGGTCTCGAGGCATGCGAGGTCGCCAGTCGCGTCCACGACCGGACGGAATACCTTCGGCGCCCGGACCTTGGACGAATGCTTGATCCGGCCTCGCAGCACCTGCTGGCGGGCAGGGCCGGTGGCGCGCGCCAGCTTGCGATCGTCGTCGGCGACGGGCTGTCGCCCGCGGCGGTCAACGCTCACGCACTTGAAGTCGTCCGCAGCCTCATGCCTCGACTGGCCGCCGATGGGATCGAAATCGGCCATGCCGTGGTTGCATCGGGTGCGCGGGTCGCCCTCGGCGACGAGATCGGCGCCATTCTGGGGGCGCGCATGACCGTCATGCTGATCGGCGAGCGGCCCGGCCTGTCTGCGTCAGACAGTCTCGGGGCTTATCTGACCTTTGCCCCCAAGGTCGGTCTTACGGACGAAAAGCGCAATTGCGTTTCCAACATCCATGGCTCGGGACTTGGTTACGATGAAGCCGCTTTCAGGATTGCATGGTTGATTCGCGAGGGCCTCGCCCGTGGATTGAGCGGCGTCGCGCTAAAGGACGAAAGCGGTGCGGAAGCGCCCCGCACCATCACGGCAAATTCAACTCAGCATGACAAATCTGAGACCTGAACCGGCATTTTCGCGCTGCGCGCGCCGATTTGCGACGGGGCGCGCGCTTGCGAGATGCCGTACAGACCTGCTACATCTCTCCCGGCAAATTTACCGCATGTTTTCAAGGGGTAGCGCCGACCAGGCAATGCCGATCAAAGGCCTTGTTCGCGTCCCGGAACCTGAGCCATTTGGACCTTAAGCCATTTAACTTGAGCCGATGCGAGAATTGGACAGGATATGCTCGAAAAAAACAGCGACAGTGAAGTTCATGTCGAGAAGGTCGAGCAACGGCCGACGGCCAGCATCGCCTTTGGGCTGGAGCGACTAGGTCTCATCGCGGTTCAGGCGCCGATCCTGTCCTGCATCATTCTCGTCGGGCTGATTATCGGCGCGCTGTTCGGTATCGATCGCATCAAGATCGACGATTCCCTCAGCCAGTTGTTTCGCTCCAATTCCAAGGAATACCGGCAATACGAATCGGAAACCAAGCGCTTCCCGGCGACCGAATTCGACGTGCTGGTGGTGGTCGAAGGCAAGATGCTGCTCGCGCGTCCCAATCTCGAGAAGGTGCGCGATCTCGTCACCGACCTGCAACTCGTCGAGGGCACTCGCGGCCTGATCTCGCTGTTCTCCGCGCGCCAGGCGCCGGCGCCTGGCAAGCTGCCGGCGGCGCTGTTCCCGTCCGAGCTGCCGCAAGGTGCCGACTACGACAAATTCATCGAGACCGTGCGAACCAACGAGATCATCCGCGGCAAGCTGCTGTCCGAAGACGGCACGCTGGCGCTGATCGTGCTGTCGCTCGAACCCGACGTTGTCGCCAGCAGCAAGCTTACCAAGACGATCGGCGATATTCGCAAATTGATGGCCGAGGATCTCGCGGATAGTGGCCTCAACGCGGAATTATCCGGCGTTCCGGTGATGCAGCTCGAAATCCGCAACGCGGTCAAACGCGACGGGCTGACCTACAATATCCTGGGCATCCTGGCCGGCTGTATCATCGCGATCATCTTCTTCCGGAAGATATCATTCATGATCATCGCCGCGTTCCCGCCGATCATCGCGATCGTGCTCGCGCTTGGCGGCCTCGGATGGGCCAATTTCAACCTCAATATGTTTTTGAACGTGATGACGCCGCTGATCATGGTGATCAGCTTTTCGGATTCGATGCAGCTGACCTTCGCGGCGCGCGACCGTCTGATCGCGGGCCAGGACAAATACACCGCGTTCCGAAACGCCGTGCTTGTGGTCGGCCCGGCCTGCGTGCTCACCCATGGCACCGCCGGCATATCGTTTATTGCCCTGCAATTCTCGGATTCGGACCTGATCCGCAAATTCGGCGAGGCGGGACTCGCCGCCACCGTCATCGCGCTGATCGCGGTGCTCTCGCTGGTTCCTGTTTTTGGCGTGCTTCTGGTGCGCAATGAGAAGACGTTCGCCGTAAAATTTCGGGGCGCCGATGCCGGCGTGCAGATGCTGCGCAATTTTTGTTACTGGATCGCGGTGCGCATGGTCAGCCGTCCCGGCCTGTTCAGCCTGATCGCCGTTCTAATTGTTGGCGGTCTGGCTGTGGTCTACGCCAATCTGGAGCCGCGGTACCGGCTCGCCGATCAGGTGCCCGACAAGCAGCAGGCGGTGGCGGCGAGCGGGCGTCTCGACGCCAAGCTCACCGGCGCCAATGCGATCGACGTCCTGATCGAATTCCCCAAGGGCGCTTCGCTGTATGCTCCAGATACGCTGCAGACCATCGCGGACGTTCATTCGCTGGTGGAGAAGCAGGCCGGCGTCGGCAACGTCTGGTCATTGGAGACGCTGCGGCGTTGGCTCGCTGAGAAGGCCGGAAGCTCCGACGTCGCGACGTTGAAGGATTACGTCAGTGTGATTCCCGAATATCTGGTGCGCCGTTTCATTTCCGCCAATCAGGATGCCGTGGTGGTGTCGGGGCGGGTTCCGGATCTGGATTCGAGTCAAATTCTGCCCGTGGTCGAGACCCTCGATCACT
>Ga0116135_1001413_pt1 | contig 12115 bp, 10 predicted proteins | sample June2015DPH_20_1_FD_89738 | JGI IMG/M metagenome (GOLD analysis project Ga0116135, IMG submission 89738) | Peatland microbial communities from SPRUCE experiment site at the Marcell Experimental Forest, Minnesota, USA - June2015DPH_20_10 | ecosystem: Environmental > Terrestrial > Soil > Wetlands... | reverse complement strand
TTCGACCGCGGGGGAAGAATCGCCGCTTCCGGCGAAGCGATGGATGACGTGATCGATGAAATCCTGCTGCAGGAATTCTTTCGCAGGAAACCTCCGAAGACGGCGGGGCGCGAGGAGTTTGGCCGCGAATTTGTCGAAGCATTCTTCGAGCGCAGCAAAGGCTGCCGCAAACAAGACATTGTCGCGACTGCTACTGTCCTTACCGCGAAATCGATTTCGTTCGCTGTGAGCCGGTATTGCGGGCGAGGCCGGAGCGCCGAACGAAAGCCGGCATTTCAGGACATGATTATTTCCGGGGGAGGGGTAAAGAACGCAACGCTTATATCGATGTTGAGCCGCGAGATTGCACCTTTAGGATTGCGACTGCGTTCCTCGGACGAATTCGGCATCCCCTCGGCGGCAAAAGAGGCAGTGGCGTTCGCCGCCCTTGCGTACGAAACCTGGCATCGGCGTCCATCCAACGTGCCGTCCGCGACTGGAGCCAGGCGCTCGGCAGTGCTGGGCAAAATCTCGTATCCTTAGGTGGGCAAACAAGAAATTACAAACCAGCAATATTCAAAACATGCCTGTCTACATTTCCCTGCTTCGCGGCGTTAACGTTGGTCCGCACAATCGTATGAAGATGGAGCCGCTTCGAACCTGCTTGGAGGGACTGGGTTATGAACGGGTGAGGACATATTTGCAAAGCGGTAACGCCGTATTTAACTGCCGCAAACTGTCGACCGCCGAACTGTCGCACAAAATCGAGCAGCAGATTTGTGCCGTCTTCAATTTGTCTGTCAGTGTCATTTCTCTCACCGCCGAAGAAATAGCTGGGGCGATTCGGAACAATCCTTTTCTAGCACAGCGAGGTATCGACACTACTAAACTGCTCATCACTTTCTTGTCAGAATCTCCCGCTCCAAGTGCCGTAAAAACACTCGACTCGTTATCCGGAGGCAACGATCAATTCCGCTCCTCTGGGAAAGTGATTTACCTGTTCTGTCCAAATGGCTACGGAGAAACCAAACTCTCGAATAGTGCTTTTGAAAAACGCCTTTCGGTTCGCGCCACGACGCGCAATTGGAAGACAGCGAACAGCCTTTATCAAATGGCGGCGCAGACAGCAAAAATGGGCAAGGGCAAGGATTGATGCCGACGCCCTCTCAGGAATTTGATTCGAGAGTGCTCACGAGTCTTGCCGTGCTAGCACTGACTTGCCTGGCGCTCACTTGCTTCATCTCGTGTTCCGCCAAGTCCGATCCCAACACTCTGGTGATGCTCATCGAGTCGAGTCCCACCAATCTTGATCCTCGAATCGGCGTGGATGCTCAGTCAGAGCGAATCGACAACCTTATCTTCGACGACCTTCTCTCGCGCGGCGACAATCTCGATGTTGCCCCCGGCTTGGCAGAGCGCTGGGAGATTCCCGATCCGCTCACTTACATTTTTCATCTGCATCCAGGCGTTACATTTCACGATGGGCGTCCACTGACCTCTCGCGACGTGAAATGGACGTTCGATTCTCTTTTGCAAGGGAAAGTTCGCAGCACCAAAGCTGCCGTTTATCGGTTCGTCGATCACATCGATGCACCAGACGATTTCACCGTGGTCTTTCACCTCAAAGAACCATTCGCTACGCTGTTATGGAATTTGTCCGATGGCGCAATTGGAATTGTGCCCTATGGCAGCGGACGCGATATCACCGAGCATCCCATCGGCTCTGGACCGTTCAAGTTTGTCAGCAACGAGACCGACAAAGAGGTCACTATTGAACGCAATGCCGACTACTGGGGAGTCAAGGCCAAACTAAATCGAATACGATTTGCCGTGGTGCCAGACGCCACTACGCGCGCACTGGAATTGCGCAAGGGCAGCGCCGATGCGACCATCAACTCTCTCACTCCCGACACCGTGCTCACCCTCCAGCGCAACCCCTCACTAGCCGTCGAGAGTGCGCCCGGCACTGTCCTGGCATATCTTGGCTTCAACTTACGCGATCCTATTCTTCAGGATGTTCGGGTGCGCCAGGCGATTGCGTACGCTCTCAACCGGAAGCCGATGATTGAATATTTGTGGCGAGGGCAGGCGCAGATCGCGCGCAGCATTCTTCCTCCGCAAAGTTGGGCATATAACGGCAACGTGCCGTCCTACGATCATGATCCCGACAAGGCTCGCAGCCTGTTGGATGCGGCCGGCTATCCCGCGAAGAATGGCATACGCTTCCATCTCACCATGAAGACTTCGACCGATGAGAACACGCGCCTGATGGTTGTGGTGATGCAGCAGCAACTGCGGGAGGTCGGGATCGCGCTCGACATTCGCAGCTTCGAGTTCGCCACTTTTTTCGCCGACGTAACCCACGGGGCCTTCCAGCTCTACGGACTGCGCTGGATCGGCGGGAATGAAGATCCCGACATTTTCGAGTATGCCTTTCATTCCGCGAAATTTCCGCCCAATGGCGCGAATCGCGGTTACTACTCCAATCCGAAAATCGACGCGCTGATCGATCAGGCTCGAAAGGAAGTTGATCCCAGCGTGCGAAAGCAGATCTACTCCCAGGTGCAGCGCATTCTTGCTGAAGACCTGCCGTATATCGATCTTTGGTATCTGAATAATGTGCTGGTTCACAACAAGCGGGTACACAATCTGCAACTGAATCCCGCCGGGAATTATGACTTTCTACGGACGGCGGAGCTCGCTCCTTAACATTCTGAAGCTTCTAGCAATCCGGCGCGGACGCATAATTCACGCATTTGGAATGTTTGTCGCCCAAATACCACAGGGCTGACATGTCGGTTCGATTCGCGAACGCGGTAAACCAGAAGGTGTATTCCGCCGATCCAAGATTCAGTAATTGTCCAAATCCAAACTGATCCGCAACATCTTTCGCATCGCAGGTTGAACCGTAGTAAAGAACGGCATTGAAGGAATAGGAACCCGGTTTGCCAACCTTAACATCGACGGCCTGATAGCGGTCGTCACCCTGTTTGTACCAGCATCCTTTGAACGTCGCGTCGGGGTTTGTAGTACCGCGCTGCACGGCGACACTGGCGGCTGCCATCCCAGTAACCGGCGCGCTCGCCGCTGGAAGCACGGAAAGATTTGCGCCTGCGATGGAGTCTCCCAGTTCGGCGCGCACGGTGACTGAAACAGCCGCAGATACAGCATCGGTAAAAACCGGGATATTCAGGCTCTCTTGTCCCTCCGGAAACTCAACACTCTGCGGAAGCTGCACCACCTTAGGCTGGGAAGTGTTCAGCGCGACCTGGATGTTACCGGCCGGCGCGGGTTGCGACAGGCTAAGCACGATTTCTGATGAGCCGCCTCCGATTACGCTCGAATCAGAAAACTTTAGCGACGTCAGATGAATGGAGCCTTCTTTCGCTGCCGCGCTGTTCGATCGTGGTGAAGCCAGCATGCCAAAACCGCCAGAGCCCTTAGCTGCAGTTTGGGAGCTGCAACTCGAAATCAACAAAAAGGCGGCGAACGCGGTAAACACTAGGCTACGTCCGTTTTCAGCGTAAAAAGGAGATTTCATACTTCACCTATCTCATCCTCCCCTGGGCGACGGAAGGGCTGAAAGGTTCGAGAACCAACGATTTCTTGAGTTCCGTTCAGATCCTGTTCGGCGGCTCTAAGCCGGCAGAATGTTACCATCAGAGTTCCGCCGTTTCGCACTGCGGGGCTAAGTTCATGCGAATTCTTTTCATCGGCGATATTTTCGGACGGCCGGGACGCACTATTGTGAAAGACCGTTTACCGGGGATTGTGCGCAATCAGATGATCGATCTGGTCATCGCCAACGGCGAAAATTCGGCGGCTGGTTTCGGCATTACCCCCGCTTTGGCCGAAGAACTTTTCGAATTGAACATTGATGTGATTACAACCGGCAATCACGTTTGGGACAAGCGCGAGATCATCGATTATTTCCAGATGGCCGAAGGAAACGGCGCCGGACCGTCGCGTCGGATTTTGCGACCGGCAAACTATCCTGCAGATTTGCCTGGTTGGGGGTTATACGAAGGCCAAAAGGCAAAGATTCCTTATGCGGTGATTAACCTGCAAGGGCGCATCTTCATGGCCTCGAACGAAGATCCATTTCGCGTAGCCGATCAACTCTTAAACAAGATTGAAGCCAAGATAATTTTCGTCGACTTCCATGCCGAGGCAACTTCGGAGAAGATTTCACTCGGCTGGTACCTGGACGGCCGGGTAACCGCCGTCGTGGGAACACATACGCACGTGCCGACGGCAGACGAGCGCGTGCTGCCGAAGGGAACGGCCTACATAACCGATGTGGGAATGACCGGCCCCTATGACGGCGTAATTGGCGTGAAAAAAGAGTTGGTGGTGGGCAAGTTTCTCAATGGGATGCCAGTGCGTTTTGAACCCGCCACGGGGGATGTACGGCTATGCGCGGTAGTGGTTGATTGCGATGAAAAAACCGGCAGGGCGCGCGATATTGAACGGATTATGCTGAGTTGAGCTTTCGGACGCAAGAAGGCTCCGGGCTTCCGTTCTAACCTCGCAGAATGCCTGGACCGAAACCCTCTTATAACTAAAGGTACCCGGCACCATCGGGTATCTGCCGGGACCGCAGCGCAAGGTAAAATCGATCCGATGATGAGCAGAGCGCATCTTATGCTGGCGGCTTGCCTGGTAACAGGGCTGCCAATAATTCCCGCGCTCGCCGCCAGTGATCCGCCAGTTGAGGCTCCCGTCATCTCGTGCGGCAATGGTGTTCCAGGTGGGATTGATTGCGTCGCCTCAAAAAAAGATGAGAAGGCCGCGCGTAAAGCTTACTCGCAAGGATTGAAACTAGAGGAGCGCAAGAGCTTCGACGAGGCCTTTGCAGCCTTCGACGAGGCTTCCAAGCTTAATCCGGAGCAAGCGAAATTCTTTTCTGCGCGCGAAGTGGCTAAATCTCAGATCGTCTTTCAGCACACCCAGCTTGGAGACGCATACTTGTCGAAGGGCCAGCGCCAGCAGGCTGCGGCCGAGTTTCAAGCTGCCTTATCACTGGATCCAGATAATTCGTATATGCGAGGGCGCCTCGCCGAAGCGATCCCGAGCGCTCGTGCAGCCGATGCTTCCGGTCCCGTCCCAGTGCTCGTCGATTCCGACGAACTCCACTTGCAGCCTACAAACGCACTAGCCACTTTCCACTATACCGGGGATGTGCAGGGGTTATTCACCGAATTGGCTTCCGCTTACGGCATGACAGTGGAATTCGACGAATCGGTGAAGGCCCGGCAGGTTCGATTTTATGTGGATAACGTAGATTTCTTTACCGCTCTGAACCTGGCATGCAAGGTCAGCGAGAGCATGTGGGCAGCGCTTGATCCGAAGCAGTTCCTGGTAGCCGCCAGCACAACGGAAAATCACAAGATGTTTGACCGCATGGCGCTTGGAACGTTTTCAATTCCGGGAGCTGGTTCGCAGCAGGAGGCGACAGAGATGGTCGGTGCCCTGCGCAACATCTGCGAATTCCAGAAAATCGGCTCCGGGCAGTTAGGAACAGTGCAGGTGCGCGCCCCCCAGCCGATTCTGGCGGCTTGCACTCAACTATTGAAGCAGATGGGCGATGGGAACCCGCAAGTCGCTCTCCAGATTGAAATCTACGAGATCGATCACAACTTTACGCGCGAGATCGGGATGCATCTTCCCGATACGTTTAATCTTTACAACATTCCCGTAGCAGCAATAGCGGCGCTGGGCGGGCAGAGTATTCAATCGCTGGTCAACCAGTTGATTTCTTCGGGAGGAATCAACCAGGCAGGAAGTTCGGCGCTCTCCGGCCTGCTGGCGCAATTACAAGGCCAGGGAGGCATATTCAGCCAGCCCCTGGCCACGTTTGGCGGCGGTCTTACTTTTTCCGGGGTAAGCCTGGATCAACTTACCGCCGCTCTCTCGCTGAATGAGTCGTGGTCCCGCAGCCTGAGCCGGGCTACTCTACGCACAGGACAGGGGAAAGAAGCGACGTTGCACATCGGGGAGCGTTATCCCATTCTGAATGCGTCCTACGCGCCTATTTACAACTCGCCGCAGATTTCCCAGGTGCTGGGGAATAATAGCTATGTCGCCCCGTTCCCTTCCGTCAGCTACGAAGATTTAGGCTTGAATATCAAAGCCACTACCGCGATTCACGGCGACGAATCCGTGAGCCTGAAGCTGGAATTGCAAGTACGATCGCTGACGGGAAACAGCGCGAACGGTGTACCAGTGATTTCTAATCAGGAGTATCAAGGTAGTATCCGGTTACGCGATGGCGAGCCCGCCGTGGTAGCCGGGGAGATTACAACCAACGATCAGTTTTCCATGGCCGGGATTCCCGGCCTCGCGGCCATCCCGGGTATAAACCAAGGCTTAGCCGACAATACACGGATGAAAGAAGATGATGAATTGCTCCTCATCATCACGCCGCACATCGTGGCGGATCGCAACCGTTCCACGGAGGCGATCTGGGTAACGCAAAATTAAAGCCGAGACGCGGATGGCCTCGGCTCTTGCCAACGGAAAAAAATCCACAACAGCTTACTTGACTGGCTTTGCCGCGAAATCGACCAACGCCTTCAACGTTTCCGCCGGGACCTGACTGATGCTTCCGATACTGCGCCCATTGATAAACAGTGTGGGCGTCGCAGTGACGTTTACAGTCTTGCCCAGCGCGATCGAGGCCTCAACTTTCGTTTTGGTTTCCGGCTTAGCAGCGCACGCCGCAATATCAGCGCCTTTTACGCCAGCTCCATCTGCGAGAGCGGTCAGTTTCTCATCGGCATTTGCCGCGGTTATGTCGGACTGAGTTTCATACGTCTTGGCAATAAACTTCCAAAAGGCTTCATTGGACGCCTCTGCCACGCATTGCGCATAATTGGCGCCTTTCGCGGCCCAATTGTGCATTTCCAGGGGAAAATTCTGGAACACGAAGCGGACATTAGGTTCAGCTGCAACTAGCGCTTCTATTGCCGGTTGGGCCGCTTTGCAGGCGGGACATTGCAGGTCGCCGAACTCGACGATCAATACCGGAGCGTCCTTCGGTCCGCGTGATGGGCCATTCACCCCCTTCTCTAAAAGTCCTCGCGTATGGGCAAAGGGATGAGCCCCGAACGGAATGATATCGCCAACGACCGCATGGTCTCCATCCGCGGTCACGTAGAACCTGCTTAACTGCTGGCCTTGCGGGCTGGCCAGTACCACGTCAACCTGAGCCAAGCCGGGCACAGGCGCCGGTTTGATGCTGGCAATCTTCCAGGTCAGTTGTGTCTCGTAGCCAAAGGTCTGCTCCAAGAAAGAATTCACTGTCTCTTCAGAAGGAAGGTTGGCGGCTGGAGCAGCGTAATCCGGCTTTTCGCCGGGCTTCGTCAGGCTCGGAGCCTGAGCGCCAGCCAGAGCGCAAGTTAGGGTCAAGAAACAAATTGTCGCGATAGAAATTCTCATTATTCCCCTTAGATTTAGATCAAACTTTTTATTGATGCGGGCAAAACGGATCCGGACGAGCAAGCTCAAACTTCACCCTTGGCGGCGATAGGAAAACGGCGGCCATATCCGAATGCCTTGGGAGAAATCTTAATTCCCGGCGCTGCTTGCTGGCGCTTGTATTCGGCCCGGTCCACCATGCGCACGATCCGCTTCACCACTCCAATATCAAATCCACGATCGGCGGCAATGCGTTCCACCGAATGCGCATCCTCCACGTAATCCTCGAGCACGGCGTCCAGGATTTCGTATGGTGGCAAGGAGTCGCTGTCTTTCTGATCAGGCCGCAGCTCAGCCGAGGGCGGTTTTTCCAGCGTGGCCACGGGAACCACCGGCTTGCGGGAATTCACGTAATGGCTTAAGCGGTAAACCAAGGTCTTCGGCACATCGGAGATTACGGCAAGTCCCCCAACCATGTCCCCATAGAGTGTACAGTAGCCTACGCCCAGTTCGCTTTTGTTGCCGGTCGAGAGCACGATGGATCCGAATTTATTGGAAAGCGCCATGAGAAGCGTGCCGCGCGCGCGGGATTGAATGTTCTCCTCGGTGACGTCTTCTTTCTTCCCTGCAAACACGTCCGCCAAAGTATCGCGATAAGCTTCAACCACGCGATCGATGGAGAGCAACTCGAAACGAATGCCGAGATTGTTGGCAAGGGATTCAGCATCCTGGATGGAGCCTGGCGAAGAATATGGGCCGGGCATACCGACTCCGATGACGTTGTCTGGGCCAACCGCATCGGCGGCGATGACGGCAGTCAGTGCCGAATCGATGCCCCCGCTCAACCCGATAATCGCCCGTTCGAAGCCGCATTTGTGCATGTAGTCGCGCGTGCCCAGAACCAGCGCGGCGTAGACGCTAGCCTCTTCGCCTTCGAGCTGTGGGTGAATATCGCCGACTAAACTCCTCGAATCGAAATAAATCAAATCTTCTTCGAAGGAACTAGCTTGGGCCACGATTTTTCCATCCGAGTTGAGAACGATGCTGGAGCCGTCGAAGAGCAGGCTGTCATTTCCGCCGACCTGGTTCACCATTGCAACCGGCACCTTGTGCTGGCGGGCAAGCGAGGCCAGCATGTCGCGGCGCACTTCGCGCTTGCCGATCCAGAACGGTGAAGCGGAAATATTGAGAACTAATTTGCCACCAGCTTTCACAAGTGTATCGATGGGATCGACGGTGTAGAGCCGCTTTGGCCAAAAAAGCTTGTCGTTCCAGGCATCCTCGCAGATGGTGAGGGCAACCGGTTCGTCCTGAAAGGAAAACAAATTCTGCTTCCGAGCGGGAGCGAAGTTGCGCATTTCGTCGAAGACATCGTAGGTGGGCAAAAGCATTTTGGATTGCAGGAAGGCAATCTTGCCGTCGCGCAAAAGGGCGGCAGAGTTCATGACGGACTTGCCGGTGTCTGAATCGGCCGGCGTGACCAAGCCGCAGATAACGGCGATGCCGGTTGTTGCGGCGGCAATCTGCTCGGCGGTTTCGCGATTGCGCGCAACAAAGGACGGTCGCTCGACCAAATCACGGGGAGGGTAGCCGCAGATGGATAATTCCGGAAACAGAATAAGTGCGGCACCCTTCGATTGGGCGCAGCGGGAAAACTCGATCATTTTCGCGGCGTTGCCGGGGAAATCTCCGACGGTGGGATTGATTTGCCCAAGAGCGATCTTCACATCCTTAGTGTAAAGCAGGAGAGCGGAGTCGTCCTACGACGACTCCATGCGATCTTGTGCTCTTGCGATCTGGGAGGAGAAGAAATCAAACCCAAGCATTCCGGAATTTTATTCCAGCAGCTCCTAAACGCCAGAAGCCCTCGTAGAACCTTCCCTCACCGGGGCCGGCTCAGCATGTTCTTCGTTGCTCGCGTTGTGGCGAACGTCGGAGCCCTGCACCCAGAAGATTACGTCCTCCGCGATATTGGTGGCGTGATCGGCGACGCGTTCGAGATTGCGGGCCACCAGAAGCGCATCAAGGGCCTGCCGGACTGACTCGGGGCGCTGATTCATGGTCTTGACCAACTGAATGAAGGCGTCGTCTTTCATGCGATCGACGACGTTATCCATCTCGAGGACAGCCTGGGCGAGTTCCACTTTACCCTCGATGAAGGATTCGAGCGCGCGGCGTACCATGGCGCTAACTGCGGCGCCCATGCGGGCGATATCCACCGGCAAATCCACCACCGGGAGATCCATCATATCCATAACCCGCTCTGCGATGTTCACTGCCTGATCGCCGACACGCTCAAGATCGGAATTTATTTTTGTGACAGCAAGGATGAAGCGCAGGTCAACCGCCATCGGCTGTTGCATGGCTAGCAAGTCGAAAGCGGCTTCGTCGATTTCGCGCTCGGAATTGTTGATCAGAGTTTCGCCTTCCAGAACCATCTGGCAGCGAGTGAGATCGCGATCAATGTAGGACTGGCGGGCGCGATCCACGGCCTGTTCCGCCAGACCGCCCATGCGGAGCAATTTCTGGCGAAGATCGTCAAGCCCTTGCTGAAAACGAGTACGCATTTATCGGTGCCTGCCTTAGCCTGTTTTCGAAACCTTTCCTGTTTAATTATGCTCCACCGGGTCCCTATCCGAATCTGCCGGTAATGTAGTCTTCCGTTTTTTTGTCGGATGGCTTGGTGAAGATTTTTTCTGTTTTGTCGAACTCCACCATCTTACCCAGCAGAAAAAAGCCGGTGAATTCCGCGACTCGGGCGGCTTGCTGCATGTTATGAGTCACAATCACTATCGTATACTTTTCTTTCAATTGAAAGATCAATTCTTCGATCTTGCCCGTCGAAATCGGGTCGAGCGCGGAGCACGGCTCATCCATCAAGAGAACTTCAGGTTCAACCGCCAATGCCCGGGCGATGCAGAGCCGTTGTTGCTGGCCACCGGAGAGACTGGCTCCTGACTTTTTGTGAAGCTGGTCCTTGACTTCGGTCCAGAGGGCGGAGGCTTCCAGGGATCGCACCACAACTTCTTCCAGCTTGCGGCGGTCGCTAAAGCCGTTCAGCTTCAAACCCGAAGCCACGTTGTCGTAAATCGACATGGTGGGAAACGGATTAGGCTTTTGAAAAACCATGCCGACGCGCCGGCGCAGCTGGGTGGCGGACGTGCCGTCGTAAGCATCGATTTCCCCGATGCGAACTGTTCCAGTAACTTTGGCCTCGGGAATGGTTTCATGCATCCGGTTCAAGCAGCGAATGAAGGTCGATTTACCGCAGCCAGAAGGACCTATTAGGGCAGTGGCGTGGTTTGCGGCAACCGCCAACTGGATGTTATATAACGCCTGGGTTTTGCCATACCAGGCATTCAGATTCTCGACTTTGATCCCGACGCCCATAGCCTAAGCTGCTCCGAACGTACCGCGGCGAACAGCGAAGCGCACGGCTGCGACTGCTGAAACGATAAGAATAATTAGCACAAGTGCTCCCGCCCAAGCCTGACGGTGCCATTCGTCATACGGAGAGATCGCGTAGTTAAAAATCTGCAAAGGCAACGCGGCCGTGGGCTGGTTGGCATTCAGATTCCAGAACTGATTACCGAATGCGGTGAATAATAGCGGCGCGGTCTCGCCGGCTACGCGAGCGAAAGCCAGCATGATTCCGGTGATCACTCCCGAGGTGGCGGTGCGCAGAACAATCGAAAGAGTAGTTCTCCAACGCGGAATGCCCAGACCATAAGCGGCTTCGCGCAGGGATTGAGGGACGAGCAGAAGCATGTCTTCCGTGGTGCGAGTGATGGTTGGAATCATCATGATGGAAAGAGCAACGCCTCCCGCCAAAGCTGAAAAGTGCTTCTGATGAAGCACAACAATGGCGTAAGCCACGATCCCGATGACGATAGAAGGGACGCCGTTGAGAACGTCCGCCGTGAAGCGAATGGCGTCTCCGAAGCGGTTGCGTCCGAACTCGGCCACGTAGATGCCCGCGCCGACTCCGATGGGCACACCGATAAGACTGGCCAGGGCGAGAATAAATCCTGAACCCACGATTGCATTCGCCATGCCTCCGCCCGACTCGCCCACGGGCTTGGGAGTTTGGGTGAGAAAGGCCCAGTTGATCGATCCGATGCCACGGTAGAGCAGGTAAGTGAAGATGGCGAAGAGCGGAGTCAAAACTACAATGACGGTCAGAATCGATAAGCCGGTCATCAGGTGATCCGTCACGCTCCGCCGTAATGAGATCCGGGGAACGTTGTTTAGTACAGGAACGGTCGGTGCCGGAATTTTCCCAGGGTCAGGCATTGGCCCTCGAAGGCTGTCCGCCAGTGACTGTCCAAACCAGCAAGCGGGCGAGCGCGTTCACCACAATGGTGACCAGAAACAGAGCCAGACCAATTTCGATCAGCGATGAGAGATAAACGTCGCCGGTGGCCTCGCTGAACTCGTTCGCCAGCACACTGGCCATGGTGTAGCCCGGCGCGAACAGAGATTTCGCGATTTCGGGGCGGTTTCCAATCACCATGGTCACGGCCATGGTCTCTCCCAGAGCACGGCCAAGACCAAGGATGATGCCGCCCATGATTCCGGCGCGTGCGTTGCGCAGCACTGCAACGCGGATCATCTCCCATCGCGTGGCGCCCAGGGCGAGCGCGGCCTCCCGCTGCTCGTTCGGAACGGCACGAATCACTTCGCGGGAAATCGAAATGATGAAAGGCACGATCATCAC
>Ga0116135_1001412_pt1 | contig 12118 bp, 9 predicted proteins | sample June2015DPH_20_1_FD_89738 | JGI IMG/M metagenome (GOLD analysis project Ga0116135, IMG submission 89738) | Peatland microbial communities from SPRUCE experiment site at the Marcell Experimental Forest, Minnesota, USA - June2015DPH_20_10 | ecosystem: Environmental > Terrestrial > Soil > Wetlands >... | reverse complement strand
CTAATCCCATCGAATCTTCAAACAAAATGCAAGGAGAGAGGGTAATGACAGAACAGAATCACGGTGCCCCAAATCAATCCCTGACCCAACCAAACGGCAAACCGAAGCGGCCGACTTCTGCTTACCGCAGGCTGCGCCGAAAGTTCGCCCAAAGCAAGGCAAGATTACCGCTAGTCTGGCTGCGCCATCGTAATTTCAATCCGAATGATGTTTTCTTTTGCACTTATCCGAAGTCGGGAACGACCTGGGTACGTTTTGTGTTGTTCGAGATGCTCTCCGGATTACCTTCCGGATTTAAGCTGACCAATGAGTTGATGCTTCCAGTCGGGCAGCATTCAAAGGCGATGCCGTTATTGCCCGGGGGTGGGCGTCTGATAGGAACGCACGAACATTATCAAAAGCAATACCATCGAGCGATCTATCTGGTGCGCGATGCCCGCGACGTGGTCTTATCCGAGTGGGCGTATCTGAAGGCGCTCGAATTCGCCGATGACGATCTGGACAAATTCATCAAGACTTTTCTTTTTACCACGGTGAGCGCTTTCGGTCCCTGGCCGCAGCATGTTTCTTCCTGGCTGGAGTCGCCCATTGCCGGAACCGAAAACCTGCTGATTGTCCGCTTTGAAGACATACGGCAAGATCCGATGGCCTGGTTCACTCGAATAGCAGAATTTCTTAAAGTGGATGTGCCGCGCGAAAAGATCGAACTGGCAATCGCGAACAATTCACTCGAGAAGATGCGGGAAAAGGAAAACAAGGAGCCCGTGCGGGCATCGATCAAAGGGCGCTTTGTCCGCGACGGTTTGGTGCGCGGCTGGCTCTCCAAACTGACGCCGGAGCAGGTGCGCTTCATCGAAGAGCACACCACCAGCCAGTTATTGCGTCTCGGGTATCCGCTTGCCGCCCAACTCGGTGCGGTTTCAGCCCACACACCTGCGACCAGCAAGGCCCGTGACGTAAGGTATGCCGTCTGAACTTGTTCGGCATGCCGACCTTCCATATTCTGATCTGTAGTACACCGATGAGAATTCGGCCCTAATCTATGATCGATCAAACCAGAACGTCGTTTAATGGAGCGGGTGTAGCCAGCGATCGGCAACCGTTGCCGCCGCTGCGGGGTGTGCGATTGCCGGTTCCTTCCACGGCCGGAAAAAACACCCGCACCGTGCTCTTGGTGGCAGTGGCGGCGGCCTGCTCGGCACTGCTCTTCGGAGCTTTGCCCGATGACTGGATGTGGGAGGCGATGCGCCTACTGGCTGTGGGTGTCGTTCTCCTCTTCTTGTTCTTGTGGGCTTTTCGCTTGCCGGCGGTACGGCCGAAGCCGGCTTTTGTCATCTGGTGCCTGGTCCTGGTTTCGGGATGTATTTTCTTTCGTTCAGGAGATCTCACTGCCAACGCAGCAGCTTTCGAAGGAAAATTTCCGGCGGCCGTATACGGTGAGGTGATCGGCTGGATTTTATATCTCTTGGCAGTGCTCGTTCTCTTTGCTCCGGTTCGCCAGTACTTTGTCCGATTATTTGCCGGAGATTATAAGTGGGTCACCTTGTTCGCGATGCTGTGTCTGGCTTCTTGCGTGTATGCGCCGCGAGCAGGATACGCACTGGCTTGGGCCTTTAAGCTTGCGGTTGTCGTCCTGTTGCTGCAGTTGTGCTCGACTGAGATAAGCGATTTTGGAGATACCGTATCCTTTCTTCGTTTCACCTTCTGGGCCTATGCGGTAGTCGTAGCCGTACCGGTGATTCTGGGAGCAATGAGTGGTTCGCCATTTGACGATGAAGGGCGCATGAGTCCGATTGTCTCCCCGAACGCGTTAGGACCGGATGCCGGAGCGGTTTTTATTCTGGCCTTGACCTTGTATTCGCGCGTAAAAAATGAAGGACTCCGCAAGTCAGCCATAATCGTTGGCGCCGCGGCGCTGGTGGTGATGGTGCTCGCTGGAAGCAAGACGGGCATGACCGGTGCAATCATCGCCGGAGTTTTCTTTTTTATTCTGCTCCGGAGATTCGGCTCGGCCTTCGGTTATATCGGGGCCGCTACAATTCTAGTGTGCGTACTAGCCCTTACCACCCCGCTGGGGTCGTATTTTACGAATTATCAGCAGTCTAATGACGGCGCCACTTTGACCGGCCGGACGACACTATGGGCCAACGTCATGCCCGCAATCGAGCAAAAGCCGATTCTGGGCCATGGTTACCAGGCCTCGACCTTTGTGGAATTTCAGGTGAACGCGGTCTCGTGGGGGGCTTCGCACTTGCACAATGGTTTTGTCGAAGTCCTCTACAACAATGGGGCGATTGGATTAATCATCATTGTGATCTTGAATTTTATTATCGCGAGAAATCTCATTCGGGTTCTCCGCCGCACTGCGCCCACGGATGCTATCTATCGGGTCGCTGCCGGGTGTCTCGCCCTGTATGTTCACTTATTTATCAACGGGATGGCAAATGCGAGCTTCGGCGGCAAAATCCGGCCGCCCTTTATGCTATTTCTGGCCCTGGTTCTAGTCAGTGACAAACTGGTCGATCTGGTCCCGCAGCGGGCGATAGCGCAAAACGATTTCTAGAGTCGAGCTGGGAGCTTGCCCAGAACTCCGCCGAAAAATCGAACTGCAAGAAAAAGGTTCAGAAATCGCAATGACACTAAACGGCACTACTATCGAAGAAAGAATCAGCCCGCAGGATCAGCGGGTGTCCCGGCTATTTTCGGGGCCGGTCTTTGTCACCGGCGTCTGGCGCTCCGGCACTTCGCTGCTGTACGCGCTTCTTAATCAACATCCAGACCTGGGCTTGTTCTACGAAGGCGATCTGCCGGTGCTGCGTCCGGTATTCCGTCTCGGCTACAGCCGCAAGAACTGGGTGCGGCGCTGGGAGTACTGGAATGCGGGCGTCAGCCGGCACGGACTCGACGAGCGGCGGCTGCCGGCGTCGATTACATCGCTGACCGAGGCGGCCGAGGCTGCCGGACAGGAATACTGCAGAAAAAAGGGTGCCAGAATTTGGGGATGCAAGTCGCCTTCCTATTACGACCGCATGGTGGGACTTGCCCATGATTTTCCCCAGGCGCGTTTTGTCGTGATCTGGAGAGATCCGGAGGAGATCTGCCGCAGCGTGATCGACGCGGCAGCGCACTCGCGATGGTTTGCGGGCTCAGGCAGGATGCACCGGGCGATTCTAGCGAGCGAAGTATTGAAAAAACAATGCGACGCGCTGGTTGGGCTGGGAGTGCCCGTCCATCAGCTTTGCTATAAGGACCTTGTGGGGGATACAGCGAAAACGGTGCGTGGTATTTGCGAATTCCTGGAGATTCCGTTTGTTCCGGCGGTTACGACTCTGGAGGGCGCGGATCGATCGGCCGTGTTTGGAGGCGCTCACCACTCGATGGTGAAAGGTAAGCAGATCGTCGCGGCTCGTGAGCGGAAAGACATGCTGCCTCCGCAGATCAAAGAGAAGATTCGGCAATATAAGGCACTGTGGCGAAACGAAAACGGTGCTGAGTCCCTGTTTTCCCGCTCCTTCGGCGAGATCTCGGAAAGCACACCGGGTAAGTGGGAGCGTTTCGCAGATCGCTTACGATTTTCCCTTTTGTCGATTAAAGATGAGGCGCCGCGGGTTGCGTATTCGGTGCTTCCGGTTTGGACGTGGCAGGCGTATCGCGCGATCAAGTATCGCGACCTTACTTATCTCAAGTACCACAATCGTCTCTTTATTGACGAGCCGACGCCGAAGAAGCAAGCCGGATATGTTCCGGATCGACAAGATACGTAGTTCCCGCTTATAAGAGTTCGATTTTTCGTCTTCACATTTTCAACTTTAATTTCAATCCGCAACATGCGCATTCTCTGTGTACACAATCAATTCGAGCAGTACGGCGGCGCGGACGCAGTGTTTGCCGCAGACGAAAAAATGCTTGCCCGGCACGGGGAGGTAGTCACCTACACCCGCCACAGTAAAGAGATTGTTTCCGCGGCCGCCATGGAAAAACTGGGGTTGGGTGTGGACACGCTCTATTCCCGGCGAACCGTGCGAGAAATCACGGACCTGGTGAAGCGCTTCCGGCCGGAAATTGCTTATGTGCACAATGTCTTTCCCTTGATTTCGCCGTCGCTTTACAGCGTTCTTTACCGGCTGGGAGTTCCTTCTGTACATATCATTCATGACTACCGGCTGTTTTGCCCCAACTCCCGCTTCTACATCAACGATCAAATCTGCGAGTTGTGCAAGCTGGGCAATTATTGGTCTGCGGTGCGTAAGCGTTGTGTGCGGGGGAGCACCGCCTATAGCGCGCTTTACGCGTCGTCCCTTTATCTCAGCAAGAAGATGGGGCTGTCGCGAAAAATCGGAGGCTATATATGCCTTACCGAATTCACCAAGAACCTGCTCCTGCAGTGCGAAGTGCCGGAAAACAAGCTGTATGTTTGCCCGAACTATATCGACACGTCCGAGTACACGCCGCAATACGGCGGCGGCCAATATGTCCTGTATCTGGGTGGGTTGTATCGCGACAAAGGGGTGATGACTGCGGCCAAGGCCTTCGCGAAGCTGCCGCATATCCCGTTCAAATTTGTTGGCACCGGGGCTGCCGAGCAGGAGTTGCGCGATTTTATCGCGAGCAATCAGCTCTCGAACCTGGAGGTGGTCGGATTTAAAGCCGGCCAGGAAAAGCTGGATTATCTGCGCAACAGCATGTTCACAATTGTGCCGTCGCCTTTCTATGAGACCTTCGGCATGGTTGTGCTGGAAGCATATGCCAGCGGGAAACCGGTAGTGGCTTCGGCGATCGGGTCCCTGCCGTACATCGTTCATCCCGACCAAACCGGATTATTGTTTCAGCGGCAAGACGCTGACGATCTAGCCGCTAAGATTCGCTGGCTCTATGACCGCCCTGAAGAGATCGCCCGGATGGGACGCAACGGTAGAAGTCTTGTCGAAAGCAAGTACGATTCGCAGCTGCGATATCCGTCGCTGCACGCCATTTTTGAAGATGTGATCAAAGCATCGCATATGAATTAAGGCAGACGGGGAAAAGACTCCGCTTGCTCTTTTCGTTGTTGTTCCAAACAATCGTTCCAGCCAGTTTTCGCACACTTCGTTTGAGCTTTATCTGCGGGGATTTCATGATCAGATTCGGCCGCAGCGACCGAAAATTGGAGGAGAGTGCATGTATTCATCACCCTTGGTTCTAAGTCCCATCGAGCGTCGCGTTCAGGTGCTGGGCGTAACCGTTGATCCGCTCAACATGAGCGAACTGACCGCGCTGGTAGAGCAGAGCATCGAGTGCGACGAGCGTCACATTTTTGCCAACCACAATCTTCATAGCGTCTATCTCTTCCACCATAATGCGGCCATGCGCCAGTTCTATCGCCTCGCCTACTGTACGTACGTGGAAGGCATGGGTGTAGTTCTGCTGGCGCGTCTGTTTGGACATCGGCTGCACCGTCCGCACCGGGTGGCAAATCTGGACTGGCTCGATCCCCTGATGCAGCTTGCCTGCAAGCGCCATTGGAGAATCTTTTTTCTCGGAGCGGAGCCCGGTGTGGGCGAAAAGGCGGCCGAGAATCTCAGGACGCGCTATTCCGGAATTCAAGTGAAAAGCGAACACGGCTTTTTCGACCGGAATTCCGAAGAGAACGAACAAGTGCTTGACCGCATTCGCGCTTACCGGCCAAATATACTCATGCTCGGACTGGGCATGCCACTTCAGGAAGCATGGATCGTCAAAAACTGGGACCGCATTGAGGCCAACGCCATTTTTAATGCCGGGAACCTGGTCCGGTTTATAGCCGATATCGTGCCTATTCCGCCGCGCTGGATGGGCCAGCTTGGAATCGAATGGCTGTATCGCCTGGCTACAGAACCCCGCAAAGTATGGCGCCGATATCTGATCGAGCCGTTCGTGCTCCTGTTTGGTTTAGCAACTGGTCGCTTTCGGGATAACATTGCCGGCAATCAAGTTGAAAATTAGTTACAAACTTTTGTGGCCATGACCCTGGAACGGCCAGCCCAGCATTCTCCTGGCGGCGGAGCAGCAAGCGCGAGCGAGAAGTACGTCACCGTCAGTGTGGATGACGGCCATCCTACCGATCTGCGCACTCTCGAACTTCTGCAGGAACACAACCTCAAAGCTACCTTCTACATCCCTTGCGCCAACTCCGAGCGAGCGGTGATGACGCCGAGCCAGATTCGAGAAATCGACAAATATTGCGAGATCGGCGGCCACACTTTGAATCATCTGCGCCTGACTAAGCTCGGCGTGGAAGAAGGCCGACGGGAGATATCGGATGGCAAGAAGTCCATGGAGGACACGCTCGGGCATGAAATTATCTCGTTCTGCTATCCCGGCGGAAAATTTAACCAGCGCATTGCCGGCCAGGTTGCGGAGGCGGGTTTTCTGGCAGCCCGCACCTGCATGTTCTTTCTGAATGATTTCCCGACAGACCCTTACCGGTGGGGAGTAAGCACGTACGCAAACACTTATCCTCCCTATGTTCAAGTGCGGCACGCCCTCCTGGAGTTCAATTTCGAGGGTTGCTACAACTATCTCACTACCTTCAAAGCTCGCAGCAAATGGGCCGCCCAGTTTCTATGCGCGTTGGATCGGGTTTCGCGGCAAGGCGGCATTGCGCACCTCTATTTTCACAGCTGGGAAATCGATCAGCACGGCGAGTGGGACGAGCTCAAGGCCGTGCTTAAACTCATTTCAGAGTATTCGCTGACCAGCGTTAGCAACGGAGATCTCTTCCACCGGTGGTACGAAAAACGCGGATTGCCAAAAGACGCGCACAGTATCGAACTGATTAGTTCGCCGCCTCGAGCATGATGGGTTTCACTCCAATCGTCACCGGCCGCCCTGGGGCTGCCTTGGTCATGTTTCCGGTCAGGTCTTTGTAAGCCACATACTGAACCGGGGGAGTGTAGGTGCCTGGCCCACTTGTATTCCACGCAAACAACGCGTGGCGGCCGCTGGCCTCAATGAAGGGGCAGGTGTAGACGTCGCCGTTCGCTGAGCACTCGGCGGAGAAGTGACCGCCCACAAGCAACTGCATCATGGAATGGTAGGCACTGCTGTAATCGGGGTTGCGGCCGATGGTAGTGTTGAAATAATACCAACTCAGGTGTTCGCCGCCAGCCGCGAAGTGCAACAGATGCCAGCGTACAATTTGGCCCGCGCAGTCCTCGGGGGTGTAACTACTGCTGCAGGCAAATGTTCGAGCTTCGAAGCTGGTTTCTGAGTTCATCCACGGAGTATCGCGCCACCCCGGGGTGCTGTCCTTTACGTTGACCATTTTCTGGATGATCCCGAAGCGTTCTTCCGGGGTGTTGTTCTGCAAGTAAAGATGGATACTGAATATATCGGAGAGCCGTCCGCTGCTGTTCTCCTGGTTAACCCAGTCCTGCATCCAGGAGGCGTCGCCTAAGCTCACGGGAGGAGTAAGAATGCGTGCTCCCGGAACCTTACTTCGGATGATTGCAACCGCGGGCGCCATCAAGTTATAGAGTTGCACAACCGAGCCGTTCCAATAATGCCGTGCATTCGCTTCGTTCCACATCTCCCAATACTTTATGTAGTCTTTGACGCAGTGGCCGCTGGCTGAGCAGTGAGCGACCAACTCAGTGACAAATGCATTCAAAGATGGGCTGCCGCTGGTAGTCAGATCGTCTGGCGGCGAAACCGAGCCCCAGCGGCGTTCGCACGGCGACCTAGTATCCCAACAAGGCGTATAGCCGAAGGTATACATGGCGGCGCGAGGCAGGTGGGCGGCAATTGCATCCAGATATCCATCTAAGATTGCCCACTTGTAGTTTCCGGGGCCGGTATTCAGGGCGTGCCACTGCACTTGTGAATCCCAGAGTCGTATCATCCCCGGCTGGGCGACGGTTGTTGGCCAGGTCACATTGGGACAGTTGGTCTGCATCCCGGTCCCGCACTGAAATCCGAAGCTGGCGTCGGTTATAGTCGGATACCTTTTGCCGCCGGCCTGCGCCCCAAGCCCGGCAGGCAGAGCGAGCAGAACGACAAGAATAAGATCCCGTTTCATGCAAGAGGGCATAGAGCACCTAGACCGAAAATGATCGGCAAGCCATTCTCGCATGCCGCAGAGGCACTTAGAACCAACTCAACAAATACCGGGTTGATTAGCCGGCCGTCGCCCGTTCTGTCACAAACTAATTTTTGAGAGAATTCCTTGACAGGCTTCCGTCACGAGGTCAGAATGTTGTCCTGATCTTTTGGCTCGTTCCAGCCCTTCCCCTTCAGAAATAGTATTTTTCGCATAACTCGTGCCTTTGCGCATAAGCGTGCTTCACAGAAATTTTCCCAGGGCCTCCTCCTAGAACCGAACGAAAAAGACCAGGTCATAACAAAGTTTATGAGCACCAAGGAGAGACAATGGATTCAGCAAAGACCCTGAGCAAAACGGCATCCTGGCTCTATATCTTCAATAGGGCGCAAGGATTCAAGCGGAGTCGGACAGCGACCGCAATCGTTCGCATTTCTATAAGGACAACCGTGGCTTGGCTTGCCGCTCTCCTACTGATTGGGGCCAGCCCGGTGCAAGCTCAAACTGGCACTGTCCTTTACAACTTCACCGGTACACCCGATGGAGCGAATCCAACTTCCAGGCTGACGTTTAAAGGTGGCAACCTCTACGGAACCACCTATAGCGGCGGCCTCTACGGAATGGGCAGCGTGTTCGAGCTCGCGCCGAACGGCAATGGCGGCTGGAACGAAACTCTGCTGTATAGCTTTTGCCCCGCGGCTCCAAGTTGCACCGACGGGCAGAACCCAACTTATTCCTATGTGACGTTTGACAGTAATGGAAATCTTTACGGAACAGTCTACGCGGGCGGTACCCTGGGAGACGGAGCTGTCTTCGAGCTCAGTCCCTCACTGGGCGGCTGGACGGAAAAAGTGTTGTATTCCTTCGCCGATAGTCCGGACGGAGCGAATCCCGTTAACGGCGTGATCATGGACAAAGGCGGCAATATCTACGGCACGGCTTACAGCGGCGGTACGACCGGTAATGGAGCGGTTTACGAGTTGAGTCCAGCCACAGGCGGCGGCTGGACGGAGCAGGTAATTTACAACATCAATAGCACCTACGCCGGGCTGACTATGGATGCGGCGGGAAACATCTACGGCCCAGCCTATGGTTCGATCTTCGAGCTTTCGCCGAACGGCACGGGTGGTTGGAATCCGACGGTGATCTTCACCTTCACGGCTGGTAATGGTGCGACGCAAGGATCCGATCCCGACGGTACCCTTGCCCTCGACAGTTCTGGAAATCTTTACGGCACGACTTATCTGGGAGGTTCCGAAGGCGACGGAACGGTCTTCAAGCTTACCCGAGGAAGCAAGGGAAAATGGTCGGAGAAGCTTCTGCTCTCGATGGGAAAACCTAACCTCAAACCCTTTGGTGGGATCATTTTCGACACCGCTGGGGATATTTTCGGGACAGCGACGGAAGGCGGAGTGGACGCGGACGGAGACGTCTACGAGCTGGTCGCTCCGCCGGCCGGCAAAACCGGCTACACCGGGAAGGTCGTCTACCATTTTAACGGCACTACCGGAAATGAGCCGTTTGGCAGCCTGGTTATCGACAGCCAAGGCTATCTCTATGGAACGACCTACATGGGCGGATCAAGCGGAAATGGCGTTGTATTCGAGGTAAACCCTCACGCTGCGGTGACTACAAATACGCTCACTTCTTCGGCCAATCCCTCGATCGTTGGCCAAGCAGTGACCTTTACCGCCTCAGTCAGTTCCAGTGCAGGTCCGCCACCTGATGGAGAAGTGGTGGTATTTGAGCCGATCGGGCAGTCTACTCTGACTGGCGGAGTGGCGACCTTTACGACATCGATCCTTAAAGTCGGCACAACCAATATTCGAGCTGTGTACGGCGGCGATTTGAATTTCATTAGCAGCGACTCGAATACGGTGCCGCAGGTGGTAGATAAGAAGTAATCTCTGCGGCGTCCGGAAAACATTGTTGAGCGGGAAATTTGAACTGGAAAGTTGTTGCAGTGACCGATCAAGAGTTAGGGGTTAGAGGAGATACAGATCATGGGGTTTAAGTCCTGGGCTTTGGTTGTCGTTCTTGTGGCTACGCGTTCCTTTGCAGTTCAGTGCTCGGGCGATTGCCAGCCGGGTGCGATATCAGGTCCCAACACCAGCGGCCAAGTGGTTGAGTTCACCACCACCGGCGCTTTTCCCGTTTGTCATTCTTCCGGTTGCACTGAAGGCTCGTGGAGTGGAGACCAGATTGAAGGCATCGATGCAGAAGAAAACATCGGCACCGGTTATCAATGGTTCAACAGCACAACCTACAACCTCGACGAAAATGTTGCCGTAGGCCCGACAGTGGGTGGGGAGAATGCCCAGGTTCTGGAGTGGGTCAATTCCGACTTCGTTCAAGCCTTTGACAAACTGACTGGCCAGCCGATTTTTACTACCGCTGCAGGGGGAACCATGGCGGTTCCTGTCAACGTGGCGAGATTGTGGTCCAGTTCAACTCAAGCGGAGTGCCAGGGAAACGGATCGGGAAATGTGCAGGTCATCTATGACCGCCCGGATGGTGCGTTCGTCATCAGCCGGCGCGTGGTTTATACCAATAGCGCTGGAGTTCACGAATACGCCTGGTGCGTTGCAGCAAGCTCCGGGAGCGATCTTTCCAGCCCGAGCACGCAATGGTATGCCTACGAATTCAAGATGGTCGGCGCGATTCCATGCGTCCCCGCGTCAAGCAACTGCACCACGGGCAGCTACTATTATTACTTTCCGGACTGGCCCCGGATCGGAACATGGTCGAACGGGTTCTACATCACCTTCGATTTACAGGATCCCGCTGCCGGTTATATCGAAGCCGGATTCGAGGCCTGTCAACTGGATCGCGCCGATATCGTGCAAGGCAACCCGGCGAACCCGATGACCTGCTATAACTACATCGTTCCACAGGTCGACCGCCCAACCCTCATCCACTCGGTTGACGTTGCGGATATCGATAGCGCTAGCGGGCCTCCAAGCAACGAGCCCGAATACTTCTTATCTATTGTGAATCCCAGCAATTCGCAGGTGGCGGGTCAGAAGGGTTTGCATGTTTGCAACAGCGCGACCACCCCTTGCACGTCGAACCAACTGGCCTTGTTCACGTGGGGAACAAACGGATTTACTGGTCCTACCTTTATTCCGGTAAACCCGTACACTCCGGGCTGCTACAACACGTCGAAGGGTTCCAATCTGGTGCCCGATACTTACTGTGTGCCAGAACCCAGCACGAACGCTGCTGACATTGGCGCTTATGGTACGCCCTCTTGCGGGAACTACTTCAAGAATACCCCCTGCCTTGATTCGTTGGGCGATCGCATGGCGAACCGGCTTACCTATAATCGATTGTCCACCTCAGGCGGCCCTGACGGCGAATACCTGACCGCCTCTCACGTAGTGATGGAGAGCGCCAGCAATCAGCGTACAGGCATCCGATACTATGTTCTCCGGGTCTCCAGCGGGACGGCGTCGGTGCTGGTAAACAGCGGTGGTTCGGGTCCGCCTGACTTGAAAGATCCGAGTGGGAATCTGTTCTATTTCATGCCCAGCGCGGCTTTGGACGAAAGTGGCGATCTGGGTTTCACCTACACCACTTCTGGCGCGTTTTGCTCCACCTGCCAAACCCAGCCCCATCCGGCAATTAACTTCGACGTTCTCCCCTGGCAGGCTTCCAGCTTCGATCCGCCAACCTTGATTGTCCAAGGCGCCGGCGATCAGGAGAATGCCCCGAATTTTGGGGAATACGCCGCGACGGTAATTGACTCGACAGACGATCTGACGTTCTACGGGGTAGGCGAGTATTACAACAAGAGTCAGACGGGCACCACGGACTGTGGTGTGATGGCCGGCGATTGCCATACTTGGCAAAGTCGCATTTTCCGGGGTCAGTACGGCGTGCAGTTCTAGATTCGCTCGGCGATTGCATGCAAGCGTCAAGATGTTGTACTGACGCTTGCATGCGCCGATGCTTTACTTAGTTTCGAACATAACCGGCAGCAGGCCGATGGTGATGTTCTCGCCCGTAGCGACGGACGTGCTGTCTCCACCATAGGTGCCGTTGAACTTCTTATAGTCGGTG
>Ga0116135_1001410_pt1 | contig 12127 bp, 13 predicted proteins | sample June2015DPH_20_1_FD_89738 | JGI IMG/M metagenome (GOLD analysis project Ga0116135, IMG submission 89738) | Peatland microbial communities from SPRUCE experiment site at the Marcell Experimental Forest, Minnesota, USA - June2015DPH_20_10 | ecosystem: Environmental > Terrestrial > Soil > Wetlands... | reverse complement strand
AGCGCAAGGGCATTGCGCTGCATCTGCTTCCATGCAGCCTCTCCGTGCAGACCGACCCGATTCTGTTCGAGCGTGTGCTGCGCAATCTTCTCTCCAATGCGGTTCGCTATACCGACCGAGGGCGCGTGGTGATCGGTTGCAGGCGCGGCGAGCGGCTCAGCGTTGAGATCTGGGACACCGGCTGCGGCATTCCGGCCGATCAGCAGGAACTGATCTTCCAGGAATTCTATCAGATCGGAAATCCTGAACGCGATCGCGCGCGCGGGCTTGGACTGGGGCTCGCCATCGTGCAGCGGCTGACGCGGATCTTGAATATTCCGATGCGCATGGAGTCGCGCGTCAACAAGGGCTCCGTGTTCAGGTTGTCGGTCGCTTTGGCCGTAACCGGGCAGGCGATCATGGAGCCGGGGCAGGACAGCTCCGTGGTCGCGCACAGGCCGCTGTCCATCCTGGTCATCGACGACGAGGTCGCCATCCAGGAGGCGATGTCTACGTTACTGGTTGGCTGGGGGCATTCAGTGGTCGCAGCCGGCTCCTGCACCGAGATGCTGGACCGGGCGGCCGGCTTCACCATCACCCCCGATCTGATCATTTCAGATTACCGGTTGCGCGATGACGAAAACGGCATCGCCACCATCGAGCGCCTGCGGACCGAGTTCAACAACGACATCCCGGCGATTCTGATCACCGGCGACACCGCGCCGGACCGCATCCGCGAGGCAACGGCAAGCGACTGCTTTCTGATGCACAAGCCGGTTTCGAACAGCCGCCTGCGCGCGGCCATTATCAATCTGGCCGACTAGCGGGGTTGCGGCCTGTTTCCACGATAGCCCAACCGTCGCGGGTACGACGTTACGACGTAGGATCGTCGATAAATCGTTGCGGCCGTGCCGTCGAGTTGTGCGCCGACGATGAGATGATCGCCTTCATGCAGGAGCTTGCCATCAGGCGAGTCCAGGTCGTTGAAACGGCTGCACGTCCACAGGACCGGAAACAGCTCACTTGCAATGTTTAGTAAATCGTGATCCACTAAACAAATCGAGCTTCCCCGGGTCGTTAGAATTCCGGTAAGCGCGAGGAAACGTCAGTTCAGTCATTCAGCCCGTCAAGGACTGTGTCGCTCTGCTCGAAGCATTCGAGCGGGTAGGAACGCCGTGTCATGTCGATGGCCGGCCCCACTGGGAGGGAAAGCGTAATGAAACACTCGATCAAGGCGCTTCTTGTTGTAGGCGGGGCTGTTGCCTCCGCGCTCGGCATCGGAGCGGCGACCACGCCTGCGCACGCGCAGGGCAAAACCATCACGCTGTGCTGGGCCGCGTGGGACCCCGCCAATGCGCTGGTCGAACTGTCGAAGGACTTCACCGCCAAGACCGGCATCGGCATGAAATTCGAATTCGTGCCATGGACCAACTATGCCGACCGCTTCCTCAACGAACTCAATTCGCACGGGTCGTTGTGCGATCTCATCATCGGTGATTCACAGTGGATCGGCGGCGCCGCCGAGAACGGCCAATACGTCAAGCTCAATGATTTCTTCAAGAAGGAAGCCATCAGCATGGACGACTACATGCCGGCGACCGTGGTCGGTTATTCCGAGTGGCCGAAGAACACCCCGAACTACTGGGCGCTGCCGGCCATGGGCGACGCGGTGGGCTGGACCTATCGCAAGGACTGGTTCGCGCGGCCCGACGTGCAGAAGGATTTCAAGGCCAAATATGGCCGCGATATCGCTGTGCCGAAGACGCTGGATGAACTTCGCGACATCGCACAGTTCTTCCAGGGGCGCGATGTCGACGGCAAGAAGGTCTATGGTGCGTCGATCTACACCGAGCGCGGCTCGGAAGGCATCACCATGGGGGTCTCGAACTACCTCTACGACTATGGCTTCCAGTATCAGGATCCCAAGAAGCCCTATGCCATGGAAGGGTTCGTCAACTCGCCGGGCGCCGTCAAGGGCCTCGAAGCCTACAAGGAACTCTACAAGTGCTGCACGCCTCCCGGCGCTTCCAACTCCTACATGTCGGAAGGCCTCGATGCCTTCAAGTCCGGCCAGGTCGCGCTGCAAATGAACTTCTTCGCCTTCTTCCCCGGTCTCTACAAGGACCCGAATGTCGGCGGTGACAAGATCGGCTTCTTCGTCAATCCTGCCGGCCCTGCGGGCCAGGCGACGCAGCTCGGCGGACAGGGCATCTCCGTTGTTTCCTATTCCAAGAACCAGGGCGAGGCGCTGCAATACATCAAGTGGTTCGCCGCGGGGGATGTGCAGAAGAAGTGGTGGGCTCTGGGCGGCTATTCCTGCGCCAAGTCGGTGTTGAACGACCCGAGCTTCCCGGGCAGCGCCCCCTTCGCCAAGGAGTTCCTGCAGTCGATGGGCATGGTCGTCGATTTCTGGGCCGAGCCCTCCTATGCACAGCTCCTGCAAGCCGAGCAGAAGCGCGTGCATGACTACGTGGTCGCCGACAAGGGCACCGCGCAGGAAGCGCTCGACGGCTTGGTGAAGGACTGGAAAGCCATCTTCAAGGAAGAAGGAAAATAGTTCCAAGATCGTCGCCTGGAGCGCGCTGGTCGGCGCTCCAGGCGTTTTCTTACCGAGCCCCATTCTGAGTCCCGCAAACGACGATCTCGGCGCATCAGGATCAACCGACGCCATGAATGATTTGAGTGCTTCATCGCGGATCGCCTATCAGGCTGCGCTGGTTCAGCCCGGTGCGGTGCGCCGCATCCGGGGCCTGTCCGACAAGGCGCTGGCGTGGCTCTTCATCACGCCGACGATCGTGCTGCTGCTGGCGATCAATATTTTCCCGCTGGTCTGGACGATCTATCTGTCATTCACCAACTATCGCGCCAATCGGGCGAACGTGCCGATCAAATGGCTTGGGATCGACTGGTATCAATCGATCCTGACCGATCCGGACATTTGGGCGGCGATGCAGGTGACGGCCCATTTCGTGATCTGGACCGTGATTATCGAAACCGTGCTTGGTTTCGGGCTTGCATTCCTGATCGACAAGAAATTTCGCGGCCATGGCCTGTGGACCACGATCATCCTGCTGCCGATGATGCTTTCGCCGGCCGTCGTCGGCAATTTCTGGACCTTCCTCTACCACCCGCAGATCGGACTGTTCAACTACGTGGTCGCCTTCTTAACCGGCCGCGACGCCTCCTCGTTCCAGATGCTGGGCGACGTGACGTTGAGTCCCTGGGCCATCGTCATCGTCGATGCCTGGATGTGGACACCCTATGTGATGCTGATCTGTCTTGCCGGCCTGCGCTCGATCCCGGACTACATTTATGAGGCGGCGGAGGTCGATCGCGCGTCGAAATGGCGGCAGTTCTGGTCCATCACGTTACCGATGGCGCTGCCCTTCATCATGCTCGCCGTGCTGTTCCGCGGCATCGAGAATTTCAAGATGTTCGACATGGTCAACCTGCTGACCGGCGGCGGGCCGGGATCGACTACGGAGGTTGCCTCGATCACGCTCAAGCGCGCGGCGTTCGAGAGCTGGCGGACCGGCTATTCCTCGGCCTTCGCGATCATCCTGTTCGTGACGGTGTTCGGCCTCGCCAACATTTATGTAAAGGCGTTGAACCGGGTGAAGAGCCGATGACTTCAGCCACCACAGCTCATTCCGTCGTCGAACCGTCGTCGGGCACGCGGCGTTTCGCGGGCTCGCTCGTCGTTCTCTATGCCGTGATCACGATGATCCCGCTGATCTGGATCCTGCTCACCTCGTTCAAGTCGCCCGACGATGCGATCTCCTATCCGCCGAAGCTCCTGTTCGAGCCTTCGCTGGAAGGTTATTGCAATCTCTTCACCACGCGCTCGCGTCAGACGCCGGAATTCATCCAGACGCTGGGACCGGCGCAGGGACTTTGCGACAGCATGACGCGCGATCGCAACATGGTCGTTGCCGGACCGTCGAATTATGTGCCGCGTTTCATCAATTCGCTGATCATCGCCTTCGGCTCGACAGTGCTCGCCGTCGCCCTCGGCACGTTGTCGGCCTACGGCTTCTCGCGATTTCGCGTGCCTCTGAAGGACGATCTGCTGTTCTTCATTCTGTCGACTAGAATGATGCCGCCGATCGCGGTCGCGATTCCGATCTACCTGATGTATCGCACCATCGGGCTGTCGGATACGCGGCTCGGGATGATCCTGCTTTACACCTCGGTCAACGTTTCGCTCGCGGTCTGGCTTCTCAAGGGTTTCATCGACGAGATCCCGCGCGAGTATGAAGAGGCCGCGATGATCGACGGCTATACGCGTTTTCAGGCCTTCGTGAAGGTGGTGCTGCCGCAGGCGACGACCGGGATAGCGGCAACGGCGATCTTCTGCCTTATCTTTGCCTGGAACGAATACGCCTTCGCGGTGCTTCTGACCTCCGGCAACGCGCAGACGGCGCCGCCGTTCATTCCGATCATTATCGGCGAGGGCGGTCAGGATTGGCCGGCGGTCGCCGCCGGCACCACGCTCTTCCTGGTGCCGATCGTCGTATTCACGGTGCTTTTGCGCAAGCATCTCTTGCGCGGCATTACCTTTGGAGCCGTTCGCAAATGAGCTTTGAGGCGAACTCGATGCCGCGCCGCGGCTTCACCGACAGGATTCTGCGGCGCGGGCCGCTGGAGGCGATCGCGACGACGATCATAGCTGTCGGCGTCGTCATGCTGATGCAGCCGTTTTTCCTGACGCTCTATTCCTGGTCCTTCGCGACCACTCTGTTCGGTACGGTGATGTTCATGATCGTATCGAAGGTCAGGGAGTAACGCGCGATGGCACAGATCAGGGTCGAGGCGCTCGACAAATCCTTCGGGACGTTTCATGCGGTCAAGGCTGCCAGCTTCACGGTGGAGGACGGCCAGTTCCTCTGCCTGCTCGGGCCTTCCGGCTGCGGCAAGACGACGACGCTGCGCATGATTGCCGGACTGGAATTGCCGACGGCCGGTACTATCAGGCTTGGCGGCGAAGACGTGACGATGAACCGCGCCTCGGCCCGCGATATCGCTTTCGTATTCCAGCTGTTCGCGCTCTATCCGCATATGAATGTCCGGCGCAATATCGGCTTTCCGCTGAAATGCGAAGGCATCGGCGCGGCGGAGATCGACCGGCGGGTGGTGGACGTCGCGCGCATCCTGCGCATCTCCCATCTCCTTGATCGGCCGGTGTCGGGCCTTGCCGGCGGCGACCGGCAGCGTGTCGCGCTTGGGCGGGCGATCGTGCGCAAGCCAAAATGCTTCCTGATGGATGAGCCGCTCGGCGCGCTCGATACTGAAATGCGCGACGCGATGATCCGTGAATTGCGTGCTCTGCATGACCGGATCGGCGCGACGACGGTCTATGTTACGCATGACCAGCTCGAAGCCATGTCGATGGCCGACGTGATTGTCGTGATGAACAACGGTGTCATCGAACAGGTCGCTAGCCCGCGCGACATCTATGACCGGCCGGCTTCGCTGTTCGTCGCCGACTTCATTGGCTCGCCGCCGATGAATTTCCTGCCGTTTCGCGGCAGCCTGGAAGCCGGCGCGCAGGCGATCCGGCTCGGCGAGCGCGAGGTTGCGGTTCCCGCGGCACGCGAGACGCTGGCGGAAAGCGATCTCGTCCTCGGGGTCAGGCCCGAGCACGTGCGTTTCACCGATCGCGGCATGGTGCGGGGCGAGGTCTATGGGTCGGAATATCTCGGCACGACGCAGATCGTTACCGTGACAACGCGCTATGGCGCGCTCAAGGCCCGCTCGCCGGCCAGCATGTTCTTCCGGATCGGAGAGAGTGTCGGGCTCGACTTTCGGCCTGACACGCTGTCGATCTTCGACAAGGGGTCGGGCCGTGCGATCCGCACCGCGCTGCACGAGGGAGCTGCGCATGGCTAAGGTCGAGATCAAGGCCGTCTCCAAAACCTTCAACAAGAAGGCGTTCAACCAGACGCCGGCGGTCAGCGATCTGTCGCTGACCATCGGCGACGGTGAGTTCGTCGCGCTGCTCGGGCCGACGGGCGCCGGCAAGACCACGACGTTGCGCCTGGTCGCCGGATTGGAGCTGCCGGACTCTGGTTCAATCCGGATTGACGGACGCGACGTGACCGGCGATGCGCCGGCCGATCGCGACGTCGCTTTCGTGTTCCAGCAATATTCGCTGTATCCGCATCTCACGGTGTTCGAGAACATGGCCTTTGCGTTGCGTGCGCCGATCCGCCGCATAGCGGAGGCCGACATCCGCGCCAAAGTGGAGGAGGTGGCGCGTCTTCTCCATATCGAAACCAAGCTGCAAAACAAGGCGACGCAGTTGTCGGGTGGACAGATGCAGCGCGTCGCGATCGGTCGGGCCCTGGTTCGCTCGCCCGCGATCTATCTCATGGATGAACCGTTGTCGTCGCTGGACGCCAAGCTGCGCGGCGAAATGCGCCTTGAACTCAAGCGTATTCAGACCGACCTCGGCGCGACCATCCTCTATGTCACCCACGATCAGACCGAAGCGATGACCATGGCTTCGCGCATCGGTGTGATCGAGGCCGGGCGGCTGATGCAGATCGGTACGCCGCGCGAGATCTACGAGAACCCGATCAACGCCTATGTCGCCGCGCGGCTTGGCCAGCCGACCATCAACCTGCTGCCGGCGGCGCTATTTGCCGGCGCGCCGCGCGCAGCCAAAACCATCGGCGCGCGCACCGAACACCTCACGATCGCGCGCGGCAACGGCGACGTGTCGGCAACCGTCACGCGGATCGAGCATCTCGGTGACCAGAGCCATCTTCACCTCGACCTTGGCGGCCAGTCGGTCGTGACCTTGTCGGATCCCGAGGCGGCGCTCGGCGCCGGGGACGTCGTGTCGCTCCGTCTCAACAATCCGCTGTTCTTCGATGCGGCCGGCGGGAGGGTCGCGGCATGAGTCTCGATCGGGCGGCCAGGGAAAAGCTGGTTCGGGCGCTTGCGGAGTCGATGATCGGGCATGCCGACGAACTGACCAGCCTCGACCAGGCGATCGGCGACGGCGATCACGGGCTGAACATGAAGCGCGGCTTCGAGGCCGTGCTTGCGACGCTGCCCGGCCTTGCCGACAAATCGCTGCCGGAAATGCTGAAGGCGATCGGAATGACGCTGGTGATGAAGGTCGGCGGCGCCTCCGGGCCGCTGGTCGGCACATTTTTCATGGAGCTCGGCAAGGCGCTTCCCGAGCAGCCGGTACGCGCGGATCTCGTCGCGGCGACGGAGAAGGCGATCGATGCCGTCAAGGCGCGCGGGCGCTCGGACGCCGGCCAGAAAACCTTGCTGGACGTCCTTGTTCCTGTACAAGCCGTGTTGGCAGGCGGGGGCGACGCCGGGGCGATTGCAATCGAGGCGGCACAAGCGGCCGATCGCACCACACCAATGCTGGCCATCCGAGGCCGCGCATCTTTCCTTGGGGAACGCTCCATCGGTCATATGGATCCGGGCTCGCGCTCGGCGTCCCTGCTGATCGGCGCGGCGGTCGCGATACTGAAACCAGAGGCAAATTCATGAGCAATTCAAATTCCGGCAATGTCGGAATCGTCATCGTTTCTCATTCCCCCAAAATCGCGGAGGGCGCGGCCGATATGGTGCGCCAGATGGTAGGTAACGCCGTGCCGCTCGCCTGGACAGGCGGCGACATCGATGGAGGGCTCGGCACCAATGTTGCCGGAATCCTCGAGGCGATCGAGACGGCCTGGTCGCCGGCCGGGGTGGCGATCCTGGTCGATCTCGGCGGGGCGGAGACCAATTCCGAAATGGCGGTGGAGATGCTTCCCGAGGATCGGCGCGCACGCGTCGTCGTCTGCAATGCGCCCGTCGTCGAGGGAGCGGTGATTGCGGCAACCGAGTCTTCGGGGGGCTCCCCGCTTGCCGCCGTCAAGCGTAGCGCGGAGGAATTCTATGCATGATGTCAACGTCAACCGCGCGGCCGGAAGTTTCGTGCCGCTGACCGGGTCGGCGGTTCTCGTCAATGCCGTCGGTCTTCATGCCAGGCCATCGGTCAAGCTCACGCAGTCCGCGAAGCGCTTCACCGCGAAGATCGAACTGGCCCTCGCTGCGGACGGCCCCTGGACCGATGCCAAAAGTCCCGTGAAGGTGATGCGGGTGAAGGCGCCACAGGGCGCGACGCTGCATTTCCGCGTCACCGGTCCGGACGGCGAGGCAGCGCTCGCTGCCATGCTGGTGTTGGTGCATGACGGCTTTGGCGAGGCGTGACGGTGGCCGAAATTCATCTCACCGGCCGTCCAGCCTCGCCGGGCCTCGCCATCGGAGCGGTCACCGTGCTGACGGCCGCTGTCGCGAAACGGACCCCGACCGGCGATCCCGCGCAGGAGGCGGTTGTGTTGAAGGCGGCGATCGAAGGCGCGACAACGGAGATCGCCGAACTGGTCGGCGCGGTCGACGGCGATGTGGCGGACATCCTGCAATTCCAGGTCGCGATGCTGGAAGACGATGCACTGGCGGAGGGAGCCTACGACGCCATTTCGGCCGGTGTGGCCGCCGACCATGCGTGGCGTTCGGCTCTCGACGCGGAGATATCCGGTTATCGCTCGGCAGAAGATGAATATTTCCGTGCCCGTGCCGCGGATATGGTCGATATTCGCGACCGCGTACTCGCACGGCTGAGCGGAGTGGATACGGTCGCGAAGATTACCGGCGGCTCGATCGTCGCCTGTGACGACATCTCGCCCTCAATTTTTCTTGCCGCCGACTGGACGCGCGGTGGTGCCATCACGCTAGGCGCCGGCTCGCCTTCCTCGCATGTTGCCATGTTGGCGCGCGCGCGGGGAGTCCCCATGGTGGTCGGGCTCGGCCCGTTGTCGTGGAACGGGCCGCCACCGGCGTTGGCGCTGGTCGATGGCGATGCCGGTACCGTGATCTTTGACCCCGAGCCGGGAACGCAGCGTCTGTTCGAGCACCGCATGGCGGTTGCGAATGCTGCGCGAGCCGCCGCAGATGTCGGTCGCACCGAGCCTGCATGCACCGCCGACGGTCGGCGGATCGCGGTTCTTATCAACATCGCCGCGCCTGAAGACCTCGCGGGCCTCGATCCCGCGATCTGCGACGGCATCGGCCTGGTGCGCACGGAATTTCTGTTCGAGACGTCCCACGGATTGCCGGACGAGGACACCCAATACGCGGTCTATCGGCGCATTCTCGAATGGGCCAAAGCCAGGCCGGTGACGATCCGCACACTCGATGCCGGTGGCGACAAGCCGATCGCCGGTTTGACGGCCGAGGGCGAGAGCAACCCGTTTCTCGGCCTTCGCGGCATCCGCCTCTCGCTGGCGCGGCCGGAGGTGTTCCGCGTGCAGTTGCGGGCATTGTTGCGAGCGGCGGTGCATGGGCCACTCAAAATCATGCTGCCGATGATTGCCATCCCCTCGGAATTCGACCGCGCCGCCGTCATGCTCGATACCGAATTCAGTGCACTCAGGGCCCAAGGGATCGCGTGCGCTCGCCCGCCGCTCGGCATCATGGTCGAGGTCCCTGCGGCGGCGCTCCGCGCCGAGTATTTCGGCGCGGCGTTCTATTCGATCGGCTCGAACGACCTGACCCAGTATACCATGGCCGCAGCGCGCGATGTCGGCGCGGTCGCCGACCTCAACGATACCGGCGATCCAGCGGTGCTGGCACTCATCGCCCGGACCGTTGAGGTCGGGCGCAAGCGCGGCGTCGAGGTCTCGCTCTGCGGCGACGCCGCGGCCGATACGCACCTGACGACGGCGCTGCTTGCGACCGGACTGACTAATCTCTCGGTGTCGCCGATTGCGGTCGCGCGGCTCAAGACGGCCATCGCAGGGATCCGTTCATGACTTACGGTGCGGGCGAGGGCCCCCGTGGACCGGGCGACAGCAATGTCGCGGACTACAAGCTCATCCTGCGGCGGGTGCTCGACAACCGGCCATCCGGAACCCGGCTGAAGCTGGCGGCGGCATTGGGCAAAAACCGCTCCTTCGTGACCCAGATCACCAATCCCGCGTATCTGGTGCCGATCCCGGCGAAACATGTCTCGATCATCTTCGAGATTTGCCATCTGTCCGGCGCCGAGCGCGCCGCGTTCCTCGAAGCCTACGGGCGCGCGCACCCCGGACGACTGCGTGCACCCCACCGCGAAGCGCACACGCGCACCGTCACGGTGACGGTGCCCGACCTCGGAGACGACAAGAAGAACCGGGCGCTCGAACAACTCGTCGTCGATTTTGCGGCGCAGCTAGCGCGTTATGCCGAGAGCGTGGGCTGAAAAATTGATCCGAATGGCAAGGTGAACAATCGGGAGGACGTTCATGAAGAAGCTGATCAACAGCGTCGATAAGGTACTCGAAGAAAGTCTTGATGGCTTCGCGGCAGCCCATGCGGATATCCTGCTTCTTGGCGCCGAGCGCAAATTCGTGCGGCGCCGCACGCTCAAGCCTGGAAAGGTGGCGCTGATTTCGGGCGGCGGTTCGGGGCACGAGCCGCTGCATGCCGGCTATGTCGGTCACGGCATGCTCGATGCCGCCTGCCCGGGCCAGGTCTTCACCTCACCGACGCCAGACCAGATGATCGAGGCCGCGGAGGCCGTCGACACCGGCGCGGGTGTCCTTTTCATCGTCAAGAACTACGAAGGCGATGTGATGAATTTCGCCATGGCTGCCGAGATGGCCGGGCGGGAAGTCGCGAGTGTGGTGACCAACGACGACGTGGCGGTTGAGAAGTCGACCTACACCACCGGCCGTCGCGGTGTTGCGGGTACCCTGATCGTGGAAAAGATGGTCGGCGCGGCGGCCGAGACCGGGATGCCGCTGGCCGATCTCAAGGTGCTTGGCGACGAGGTCAACCGGCGCACGCGCTCGATGGGGGTGGCGCTGACGCCGTGTACCGTACCGGCGGCGGGGCGGCCGAATTTCACATTGGCCGATAATGAGATGGAAATGGGCGTCGGCATTCACGGCGAGCCCGGTCGGCGCAGGGTGCCGCTGGCTTCTGCTGACGCGATCGCCGCCGAACTGCTCGAAGCGATCCTCAAGGATCTTGCGCCGAAGCAGGGGAGTGAAGTGCTGCTTCTCGTCAATGGGTTCGGCGCCACGCCGCTGCTCGAACTCTATTTGATGGTCAACAGTGCCAAGCGGATTCTGGACGGCGCGGGGATCACGGCGACGCGCTTCCTGACCGGCTCCTATGTGACGGCTCTCGACATGGCTGGCGCATCAATCACCGTATCGGTGCTCGACGGCGACGCCAAAGCCCTGTGGGATGCGCCGGTGCACACGGGGGCGCTGCGCTGGGGTGCCTGATCAAGCAGGCACCGCTCAACGAGCGATCCGCAGAATTATTCAGGATGATACGCGGAATGCTGCAAACCATGCGACACTCGAATGGATGGAGCGAAAACGCCCCGCGTCCAGTTCAAGGCCAGCCGCTGGCCCTCCACAATTTGATCGTATGACATTTTCGACGCGACCGCATCGCGCAACCTCGCATAGGCATCCCGCTCGCGCCCGTTGGTGCGCGCCGCGGCGAGGTCGAGCCATTTATAGGCGAGAACGAAGTCCTGCGGCACGCCGTGGCCCTTGTCGTACAGCAATCCGAGCATGCCTTGAGCAAAGGTATTCCCCTGAACAGCGGCCCGGGCGTAGAGGTCAGCGGCGGCTTCGTAGGCTTGCGGCTCGCCCAAGCCGTGTTCGTACATAAAGCCGAGTCGAGCCAGCGCCCTGGCGTTGCCGCGCTGTGCAAGCGTCGACAGTTTTCTGACCGCGCGAATGTCGCCACTCCTGGAATAGGCTGCGGTCGTCGGCGCCAGCGTATCGGCATACACGATCTGCGTCGCAGCGGCACCGGACAACACACCGAGCAGAACGGCCCACAGGCTCCGCCGCCCGACTAAGGCGGCGAGCGCGCAGCAACGGCGCGCAACAGCCGGAACCGCCATGCCGGTATCAATGGACACCGGAGGCCTTTTTGTCATTTGCCACCTCAATGGTTCCGCGCAATTTCGATCGAAGTTCTTCGGCCACAATGTGGGCATCCGAGCCGTCACGGATGATCTGCGGCCGGATGAAAATGATCAGCTCGGTGCGTGCCGTGGATTTGTCCTGAAAACCGAAGGCGTCGCCGAGAATCGGAATTTGATCGAGCCCCGGCAACCCGGTGCGCGTGCCGT
>Ga0116135_1001409_pt1 | contig 12131 bp, 11 predicted proteins | sample June2015DPH_20_1_FD_89738 | JGI IMG/M metagenome (GOLD analysis project Ga0116135, IMG submission 89738) | Peatland microbial communities from SPRUCE experiment site at the Marcell Experimental Forest, Minnesota, USA - June2015DPH_20_10 | ecosystem: Environmental > Terrestrial > Soil > Wetlands... | reverse complement strand
TGGCGGTGAACGCACGGGACGCCATGCCGCGCGGCGGCATCTTGACGATAGAAACCGGCAACGTAGAGCTTGCGGATGACTACACCTCAACCCATATGGCCATGAAGCCGGGCAAGTACGTGGCTCTGACGGTCAGCGATAACGGTTCGGGGATGGACGCTGAAACGCGTGCGCATCTCTTCGAGCCCTTCTTCACAACCAAAGCGCAAGGGCAGGGTACTGGCCTTGGGATGACTACCGTATTCAGCATCGTCAGGCAGAGCGGCGGCGCGCTGGAGGTATCGAGCGAACCCGGCCAGGGCACTTCCGTGAAGTTGTACCTTCCGCGTGTCGAGCAGCCCGCCACCGTCGAGACCGAAACGCCCTTGGCGAAGGCGGCTGGCGGTTCAGAGACGATCCTGCTGGTGGAGGATGAAGAGCAGGTGCGCAACCTGGTGCGCGACACCTTGCGGCGCGAAGGCTATAAGGTGCTGGACGCGCCCAGCGCCGTTGAGGCCAGGCGGATAGCCGGAGCCTACAAGGGTCCCATTCATCTGCTGATTTCAGATGTGGTGATGCCTAAGGAAGGCGGCCGCGAACTGGCCGCCAGCCTGGTGCAACGCCGTCCGGCGATGAAGGTGCTCTACATGTCCGGTTATACGGACCAAGCCGTCAACAGCGGTCTGCTCGCCGCATCCGGTTTCATCCAGAAGCCGTTCACGCCTGCGGCCCTCTCCACAAAGGTGCGGGAGCTTTTGGAGAAGAACGGCGAAACCAGCCACCGGGCGGGGTGCTGAATGGCTGCTGTTAAGCCTCGCACTCAGTAAGCGGTGCTGGGAATTCCGCCCGCCTTTTTAAAATGCCCCGGCGGCGAATCTCGATTGGTCACAATGCGAAGAGGTTAGCCGGCCCCAGCCGCGCTGCGGGCCTGGATGCAAGACCCGCCGGATAGAAGTTCGTCGTGTTTGCCACTCGACCGCCTGCCCCGCCGGCTTATTCACATGGCTCGGCGAGCAGTTGCACGCCGGGGACGAACAATTCGTTGATGAAATCGTTGTCGCTGGATGGGCAGCTTCCTGCATCGGCCGACAGGGCGGCATCGACTGGCGCCATGGCCTTGGCGTAGCGCGCCCATGCACCCGCTTTTCCAATCGCCAACAATGCTGGGATCCCGGTGTGCTGCGCCTCCAGAAACCGCAGCGCCGTGAGAATGTCCTGCACGCGATTGGCGTCGTCACTGGCATTGAACGTTGGGATGAACTGCTTAGTGAGGTCGCGCGGCGCGGCTGCTTTGCCGGTTTGAAAGACATCGATCAGCAGCAGCGGCTTACCGGCGCGAATCAGCTCCGCGACACGGGCATCCCGGCGGGCGGCATCCGCGCCATCCGGATGAATCACCAGCGTGGCTGCTCCAGAGCCCGGCAGCCAGATGCCCGGCACTCGATCGCCGATCCCCGGCCGGCCTAGCGCAATCTGGCCGCCCGCGCGCTCACTCAGCACTTCGCGCGGCCATTCGGCATGGAACACCTTAAGCATCGCTTCGCGGCGCGCCACGCGGTCCAGCGCCGCCATGCGCGTTCTGCCGGATAGCTTCCATTCGTCGAAAAGTTGCGCCTGGGTCAGAGCATTGGACGGCAGGCCGCGTGCCTGCCAGACGAGCATGTCCCGCAACGGCTCCACTTCTACGCTGCGTTCCTCAACCGGCTTTGAGCTATGCGCGCCCAGAAATTGGTTGGCGAAAAAGCCGTATACGGCCTCACGGCTCCGCCGATTGAAGTTATGCTCGGCCTGATACTGCACCACCGACACGTTGTCCTGCTGCTTATAGAGTTCATAGATGGAGCGGATGGCGGGATACTCTTCGCGCGGCACATTGCGCGTCCAATCGCCGGTGGCGGAGACCAGCAGCATGGGGCGCGGGGCCATCATGGCGGCAATCTCGACATTGGATGTGCCGATGCGCAGTCCGGGAGCATTCTCGCACACGCAGCCGCCTTGCATGATGAACGAAACCATATTGACGGGCGCAGCGGCGCGCACGCGGTCATCGACCGCCGCCAGCAGGAAAGCCTGGGTGGCCCCGCCGGAGGCTCCCGCGACGGCGATGCGCCGGCCGTCCACCTCCGGCAGCGACTCCGCAAAATCCAGCGCGCGCATCGAGTTCCACAATTGCAAGCCCAGCGGCGTGAAGCTCCAGAGCTGATAAGCGGGGCTGGTGAAGCGGTGCTCGGTCTGCAGCGTATCGTTGTAGCCCACCATATCGTAGGCGAATGCCACGTAGCCCTGCCGCGCGAGATTGATTCCCAGCGCCGGGCCGGAATAGCTATCCGAGTTCTCCAGGCGTCCGTAGGTCCAGTGTCCGTGGGGCGTCAGCACGGCGGGGATCTTGCCCTTAGGATGCAGCGGCCGGTAAAGATTGCCGCCCAGATAATAGCCGGGCATGGTTTCGAGCGCGACTTTTTCGACGGAGTAATCGCCGCGCTCGATGCGGCCTGAGATTTCGGGATGGAGCGGCGTCTTTTCGGGCAGCGGGTACAGGCCTGCCGCCACCAGGATCTGCCGCCGCAGGTGCTCTCGATGCGCTTCCCATTCCTGCAGGGTGGCGTAATGCGGCATGCTGAAGTGGAAGCCGGTGTGGGGGAGATTGGCGTTGCGGGCGTCGGTGGCGGGAATCTGGGCGGGTAGCGCGGCGCATAGCAGCGCGCCGGCGAGGATGATTTTCAATCGTGTTTGCATGATTGGAAGCGCCCATTGTACATCTATCCGTTCCTGGGCTGGCACGTCTAACTGGGTTCTCACGGAGGATATCGGATGACCACAGCTTGGATCGGTATGTGCGCGGCCGCCGCTTTGGGGATGACCGCCGGCGTGCAGGCGCAGGTGACGGCGGCTGACCGTCCCGGCTGCGCACAGGCAAGCCCCAAGCAATGCGTGGACCTGGGCCTGGAAGCGATGGGCGGCCGGGAGCGTCTGGAACAAATCAAGACCGTGCGCCTGCAGACCATCGGCAACACGCTGCTGATGGAGCAATCGTACCGCCAGGAGCCATTCATTACTTCGTATGAGCGCGGCCAGCGGACGTTCGACCTAGCCAACCAGAGAGAGCTCATCGAGACAAAGGTATCTTGGCCGCAGTCCGATCCAAATGATTCCGATTCCGAGTTCACGTTTGTGCTGGACGCCGATGGCGGGGTGACCCGCACGAAGGACGGCGATACGCCCTGCTCCATTAGCACCCTGAATGCCGCACGGGAAATGCTGGCCCTGGGGCCGGCGCGCATTCTGATTACGGCGTCCGAAGCGCCGGATTTACATTTCGAAACGCCGGTAGCCCTGCGGTCGACCTCCCATGCGGTGGTGGCGTTTACGTGGCGGAAGGTTCCGGTCCGCGTGCTTCTGAATCCATTCAATCATCTGCCGGATGCAGTCGAAACCACCGAGGAATTTCAGGACTTCTGGTTTTTTTGGGGCGACGTGCAACAGCGCCAGTACTTCGACAACTGGAAGCTGTTTCACGGAGTCGCTTTCCCCACAAACCTGGTAACGGAACGGAACGGCGCGGTGTGGAGTTCGACACAGGCGCTCAATGTCGAGTTCAACGTGCCGACCGACGACAAGACATTTGCGATGGACGCTAAGGTTGCCAGAGTGAGCGCGGCGTCGCATGGCTGGAACCGGCCGTTTCGCGCTGGACAGGCCAATGCGCCGGCGCCGGGCGTAGATATCCTCTTAGGGGCGTGGAACTCGACCGTGGTGAAGCAAGACGATGGCATTGTTATTCTCGAAGCGCCCATCTCGGAGATGTATACGCAAGGAGTGATCGAGGAAGCCACAAAGCGTTATCCAGGCTTGCCGGTAAAGGCTGTGCTATCGACCTCGGATTCATGGCCGCACGTGGGTGGCGTTCGGTTCGCGGTGGCGCAAGGGCTTCCCGTTTACATACTCGATCTGAACCAGCCGCTGCTCGACAGGCTGATGCGCGCGCCGCACACACTGGTTCCCGACACGCTCGAAAACGCGAAGGGTTCGAGGGAGCCGCGCTGGAGGATCGTTTCGGCGAAAGAAGAGATTGGCAGCGGCGCCAATCGCATGGAACTGTATCCTTTGCGCGGCGCGTCGACCGAGCGGCAATACATGGTCTACTTTCCGGAGTCCCGGTTACTCTATGCCAGTGACACGCTGGCGTTGCGCGCGGACGGCGCCTTATACGATCCCGAATTGATGCACGAGGTCGCGCAGGCAGTGAAGACCGCAAACCTTAAAGTGGATACGGTTTTCGCCATGCATCAGGGGCCCATGCCGTGGAACCGGGTGCTCGCGTTGATTGAGAAGCCCCTATAGTTGATTGAGGAACCCTATAGCTGCGCGAGTCGCCAAGCGTCGGCGTTGTCGAATTTCCACGGTGTCGATTTGCTGATTTCGGCCAAGGCCAGGGAGCCCAAGCCAGTATGCACCCGCCATTGCGTCGAGATTTCCATGCATTCCAGTCTTTTCTTCAGATTGGGGCACTGCAGCCGGTTAAAAGGCTTTAAGCCTAAGCCCTTCGTCTTGTTGTAACCTAGGTATTAGCCGGCGCGCCTTAACACACGGAAGCTCAGGTGCTTTTTAGCTTCTTGCGGGCCGGTTCGGGACCGCATGCTAGTCGATTTCGAGATTATAAAGCGCGCACAGGGTGGCGACGCCCCGGCGTTTAACGAGATCGTATTGGCATACCGGAAGCGGACTTTGGGAACGATTGCGCGTTTGATCTCGAGGCCCGAAGATGTGGAGGATGTGGGCCAGGAGGTGTTTCTACGATTGTATTTTTCGTTGGACCAGCTCCGCACGGCCGAGGTTTTTGAACCGTGGTTGTACCGGCTGACGGTAAACGCATCGTACGATTATTTGCGCAAGCACCGGCGGCGTATGGAATCGCGAATGTCGGACCTTTCCGAGCAGCAAGTGGTGCTGGCGGACGCGATGGCAGGCGGGCGGGTGGATCACGACGTACGGCAGCGGAGACAGGTCGCCGAGGCTGTGGACGCCATGTTGAGTACGGTGTCGGAAGCCGACCGCATCCTATTGACGTTGAAGGAAGTTGAAGGGCTGTCCTTGAAAGAGCTTGAAAAAATCTACCGAGTCAAGGAAAATGCTCTTAAGGTGAGGCTGTTCCGGGCGCGGCAGCGGGTCCTGAAAGCGTTCGGAGAGTCTGGCAAGGAAGCGAGCGCGAAAGGTACGGCGAAAGCCGAAATTTAGTATGAACTGGACAAAACGAGGCGACGAGAACGCAGAATTAGACGCCATGTTCCGGACGTACCGGGAAGCCTGCCCCGATCCCGATGTTTCCGCAAATTTTATGCCTGAACTCTGGCGGCGGATTGAGGAACGCCAGCGGTCCGTGTTTTTCCTGGGACGCTGGGCGCGCGCGTTGGTCACGGCAGCCGCCGTGCTATCGCTAGGAATGGCAGCCTACTTGTATATCCCGCACGGAAACAGTTCGATATTCTCCGTGGAGAGCTATGTTGAGGCGCTGGCCGCGGGGCACGCGCAAGATAGCCCCAACCTGCCCGAGCCGGTCGCGGATGAACTCTAAATGCGTCGATCGAATTTTGCCACGCTGGTTTATCTACTGGTAGTTTTTGTGAGCGGAGTGGTGCTGGGCGGCTTTGCCAATCGGCTGGTAACTGCGGGCCCGCCCAATCGACCACCACAACCGCCGAGCCGTGCCGAACTTCGCAAACAGTACATTCAGGACATGCGCAACCGCTTGCATCTGAACGAGGCACAAGTGACTCAGCTACAACAAATCGCGGATGCCACCGGACAGCGGATGCACGACATGCACAAAAGCATTGAAGATGAACATGTTCAGAAGGTAATCGGCATACTGGACGACAGCCAGAAAGCCGAGTACGCCAAATGGCGGGACGAGCGCGAAAAGCACCGCTTGGAGCAGGCCAAGAAATAAACAGAACCCAATAGGCCGGGAGGGGACAGGCCAGGAGGCCTGTCCTACGCTACCGCGACCGGTTGAGCTTTCTTGGCGCCGCGGCTTTCCTTGTACTTCTTCTCAAAACGCTCGATGCGTCCGGCGGTATCCATCAGTTTTTGCTTGCCCGTATAGAATGGGTGGCAATGCGAGCAGATTTCCACGCGGATATCGCCCTTATGGGTGGAGCGGGTCTTAAACGTGTGCCCACAAGCGCAGATCACATTGATTTCGCTATAAGCGGGGTGAATACCGGCCTTCATTTGTAATGGGATCCTTTCGAAGTTTCAGTATAGCAAAAAGGACAAACCCCCGAGAGTGCGCGCATAGCGACACGCACCCTCGGGGGCTAGTCTTTTGGATCAAGGTAGCCTACAAAATAAAAACCTGAGGCTTGGCATGCAACGCGAGAGGCAGCCGGTCCACAGGAACTTGGCCTCGCCACTGGACGAAGCCGGCTACGTCAGAACGGTCGACTCAACAGTCGGCCACCTCGCGCGGTCTACTGTCATTCATTATTCTGGACCACCTCCTTTTCCAGTGATATTTTCATCCTACAATCGACCTGAAATTTTGTCAAATGTTTTCTTGCGGTACGCCACGGGTGGGCGGTTAGGTGGCCTAAGCCGCTATAAGTTGCGGTTCAAGTACCGGCACATCACCATTCCGTCCAGAATGTTGAAGGGGAACTGCCCGGTAGTGTAGTGGCCGCAAGGCAACGTAAAGACTTGGTGCGGAAGCCGACGGCTGCGGAAGTATTCGAGCACTTGTTGGGAATATACCGGCAGGAAAGTGGAGTCGTGCCGCGCCCAGATCAACAGGCTCTTCAAATCCCGGTCGCGCAGCCGTTCCAAGTAGGCTGCGGGACTGATTACGGACCAGTATCCGCGCAATTGATCTTGCGTCACTTCTCCGACTAAGCCCTTCCGAATGTGTTCGGTAGAGAGACCGGTCCAGATCACGTCCGAGAAGTACATGGATACGTGGTTGAAGACGCCGGTAGAGATGCGCCGATCGTGAGCCGCCGCGATAAAGGCGATGCAGGAACCCAGGCTCGTGCCCAGGATCCCAAGGCGTTGATATCCCCGCTGCTGGAGCCAGTCCAGGCAGGCGCGTACGTCGATGACGGATTGGCGGGCGGCATGGATTGTGCGGCCCAGATTGCTCGAGACGTGATAATCGGCGCGCTGGAGTTCAGGCGGCATGCGCGGGCCGTGATAGGCGAGGTTCATACGCAAAGCTGTGATTCCAAAACGGTTCAGCAGTCGGCAGAGACCTAAATGGCTTTGTTCGTCCGCATTCCACTGGGGAAGGACCAGCACCGCCCTGCCGCTATCGCGGCGCGCGGGAAAGAAAGCGGCGCGAACAACGTTGTTCTCCGGAAAGGGTGTTTGGACGGGGCTCGAAAATGTGAGCTGCCCGGTGCGGTCGGGCGCGGTATCCAGGCGGTAATCGCGGGGCGTTTCGCAGGCGAAGAAGTGATCGGAATCCGCCAGCACGCGGGCGACGAATTCGCCGAGGGCCTGACTGGAGTTTCCGTTAGCCGGCGGCATCCCCAACCAGTCCAGCCCCCAATCGAACTGGCGCACCACGCGGTTATTATCGCGGGTGGCGAGTTTATACTCCCAATCGGAGATCCAGCGAGAATAGAACTTGGGCATGGAGGGAGAGTTTCAGTGTAGCAGAGCGGCGGCAAAAAATACCCCGCTGCGACCAGTGGAATCGCAGCGGGGAGCGTCGAGCCAATAAGGAGGCAACGCACCAAAGCTTAAAAACCTCTGCCTTTGTAGGCGCCGGAAATGCAAGCGGGGTGCCACTTTGAAGCTGTTGCAAAGATTCGTACAATTCGGATATTCTTCCCGATTTCAGTAGGATGGGTGCAGCAGGGGCTACGTAATCAAGAAGAGTGCGCGTTACAATTGACTGGTGGCTGACGCGGCTGTCGGGGAGGCTGTCATCGCGCCGCCAACGCCTTCGGCTGGCAAGGCATTGGCAGGCTTTCTACTTTCGGGGTTCCTGTTCGCGCTGTTGGGCGCGGTGCTGCCCGCCTGGGGATATCATCGCGATCCGCCTGAATTCATCACCATCGGCAATTATTTCCTGAGCCTGGCTGTGGGGGTGATCGCGGCGCATCAGATCTCCGCGGCGATTCTGGCGCGCAAAAGCCTGCGCGTCCTCCTGGTATTCGCATGCACGCTGGGATGTGCCGGACTGCTGTCGCTGGCATTGGCCACCCCTCCGGTGCATTGGCTTTGGCGCATGCCCGGCTTGGCCGCGCTGGGCTTGTCGGTAGGGCTGCTGAATGCGGGGTTGTTCCAGGCTATCGCGCCATCTTACCGGCTTGCACCGGCCCGCGCGGCGGCCTTGGGCGGAATCTATTACGGACTAGGATGCCTGGCGGTGACGCTATTGGTGGCCGGAACTTTTTATGCGTATACCGTGCCCGTCATCTTGATCCTGATGGCGCTGTTACCTGGGCTCTTTGCCTGTCTGTATGCACGCACCGCGGTTGCGGAAAAGGCGACCCTGGCGCACACCGATCTGCGCCTGGTCTTGCGCGACTTTCGCAGCCTGGGAGCGGTGCTGTTCGCCCTGCTGTTGTTCTTTCAGTTCGGCAACGAATGGTCGATCGCCGGATGGCTGCCATTGTTCCTGGTGCGGCGCCTGGGAATCAGTCCGCCGGCATCGTTGGGACTGCTGGCGCTTTTTTGGACGGCGCTGCTGGTGGGCCGGGTGGCGGCGGTGGCGATCCTGCCCAAGGTGCGGCATGGCCGGTTGCTGGGCGCCAGCGTGCTGGCGGCGCTGTTTGGCTGCCTGCTACTGGAGCTGACCAATAACCAGTTCGGCGCCGGCACCGGCCTGCTGCTGCTGGGCGCGGGCTTCGCCAGTATTTATCCGCTGGTGGCGGAGAAGATCGGCGGGCGCTTTCCGTACTACCATCCGGTCTTTTTCAGCGGGATTTTTTCCTTCGCCCTTTTCGGCGGCTTGATCGCCCCCGCCACGCTAGGTTATGCGGCCGCTATCTGGGGCATCGGCGTGGTGATGGCGGTGCCGCTTTTGGGGACCTGCATGGTTTCCGCGCTGCTGGTGCTGATCTGGCTGGAGTCCAAAGTGACGGGGCGTTGATGGGCAAATGACATTACACGCGCTGCTTCTGCTTTGGCTGGGGCTGCCGCTGGGCGCGGCCGCAGCCCCAGCGCAGCCTGGCGCGCGGATCGCCGCGTTTCTGGATGCTTCCCCTGTAGCGCGTACGTCATTTTGGGGCGTCCGCATTATAGACCTGGGGCGGGACCGGGTTCTATTCGAGCACAATGCCGACCGGCTGTTTCTTCCGGCATCGAACGCCAAGTTGTTCACTACGGCTTTGGCTCTGGTGCGCCTGGGGCCGGATTACCGGTTCCAAACGCGAGTGCTGGCGGATCGCACGCCGGGTCAAGACGGCTGTGTGGAATCGCTGCGGCTGGTGGGCGGGGGCGATCCGAACCTCTCCGGTCGCGCCATTCCATACAGCCGAGATGCGCCGTCAGGGGACCCGCTGGCGGCCATCGAGGATCTGGCCGCGCAGGTCGCCGCGCGCGGGGTGCGTTGCGTGAGCGCCGACATCGTGGGCGACGATACGACTTACCTCTGGCAACCCTATGCGGACGGTTGGTCCATCGACGATCCGGTTTGGGATTATGGCGCGCAGGTGAGCGCGTTGAGTATCAACGATAATACGCAAGCGCTGATGGTGCTGCCGGGGAGCTACGCATCCGATCCGGCGCGGATTGTTCTGACGCCGCCGGTGGAGTACTACGAGATCCACAATCGCGTGCGTACGGTGGCGGGCGAACGTAAGATTATGCTGGACAGGTTACCCGGAATGCGGCAATTGCGGATATGGGGAACGCTATCGCCGACAGATCCGGGGGACGCGGAAGTATTGGGCATCGACGATCCGGCGCTGTATGCGGCGGTGGCGTTTCGCGCCGCGTTGGCGGGGCATGGAATTGCGATTCGGGGTGAAGCACGGGCGGTGCATCTGTATCCGAGCGAAGTCTCGAGTTTGAAGAACGGTCCGGCACCCGAGCCGGAGCCGGGTGTGGAGCTGGCACGGCGGGATTCGGCCCCGCTGCTGGAGGATTTGCGAATCACGGATAAGGTGAGCCAGAATCTGCACGCGGAGATGGCGCTGCTGGCGGTGGCCAAAGCACGGCGGCATATCGGCAGCCGCGAGGCGGGCATCGCGGAAGAGCAGGCGTTCCTGGGCGAGATTGGCATCGACGGGGGGAGCTATACATTCGCGGATGGCTCCGGTTTGTCGCGGCTGGACTTGGTGACGCCTACGGCGATGGTTCGCCTGCTGGCGCACATGTACCGCTCGAAGCTGCGGGATGCGTGGGTGAGCCTGCTGCCAGTGGCGGGTCAGGACGGTACGCTGCATGCGCGGTTTGCTGACCCGGCGACGATGGGGCGCATTCTTGCCAAGACCGGCTCGCTGTCGCATGTAGCGGCACTGTCCGGGTATGCGCGGCGGAAGAATGGGGAGATGCTGGCGTTCTCCATTCTGGTGAATAACTATAACGGACCGGGGGCGGATGTGCGGGCGGCCATCGACCGCGTGTGTGCGCTGATGCTAGAGTAGTTCGCTATTCATTATTAGCGACTGGCCGGAAGCTCCGCCGCCGACGGCTTAGCGCCATTGGGAACGCGCTTTAGCGATATCGTCAGTTGTATTCCAGACGGTTCCCGGTTCGCGACGCTGACCGAAGCGCCGAACAAGGAAAAAATGCGGTGCGCCACCGCGGGGCCTAACCCCAGGTCCCCGCCGGGGGTCATGGCTTCCGCGATCGAGAACACATCGAAGAATTTCGAAATGGCGGAATCTGGGATCTTTCTGCCGCTGCTCACGACGACCGCCCTCAGTGAATCTCCAACAATCTCATGTGTCACGCAGACGGTCTCGCCGGCGTTTGAGAATTTCACGGCGGCCTCCAGCAATGCGTGCAACGCTCTTACCAACAAGTCCTCGTCTCCCACTACAAGCTCCGTCGCCGCCGATGCTTGGGCGATCGTCACGCGGCGGGATTCGGCGAACTTGGCAGCGCCCTCTACCGCGCGGCCCAAAACCGCACCGAAGCAGACCGGGGCGGATTTGAACTGATCTCCGTTGACGTCTATTTGCGTGAGAAGCAAAGCGTCGTCCAATATCTCGATAATCTTCCGGCGGGATCTCCCAAACAGGGCTTGGATCTTGCCGTTCTCTTCGGTCGAAGACATTCCTTCCATAATGAGTTCGCCCGCGCCCAGTAATCCGTTTAGCGGCGTACGGAACTCGTGCGAAATGAGCTTCAAAAAGTCGTTCTTTGCGCGATCGAGTATGGTCAAACGGTCAAGCGCGCCGGCTAGTTCACGAGTGCGGGCGGCCACCGCCTCTTCCAAGTGTTCATTCTGCGCCGTCAACGCCCGCTGCAGGCCGTTCATTTTGAGATGGGTTTCGACGCGCGAGTGGACCTCTTCAAATTGAAAGGGTTTGGATATGTAGTCGACCGCGCCGAACCGGAAAGCCTTCACCTTGTCCTGGGTTTCGTTGAGGGCGCTGAGAAAAATGACGGGGATTTCCGAGAGCGCCTCCGTCGCCTTGAGGCGTTCGCATACCTCATAGCCGTTCATCTCCGGCATGTTGATATCCAGCAGGATCAAATCGGGCGGATTGTCCATCGCCGCGGATAGCGCCAGGCTGCCTAGGGGAAACGAACTCACCTCATACCCTTCTTGCAGCAGCATTTCTTCCATCAGCATCAGGTTGGCGGGGTTGTCATCCACGATCATGATGTTGCCTTGCGGCAGCGCCTGGCCGGTTAGAGGCATGCTTCCTCCAGTAATCGCGTGAGGGCCACATATTCATACTTGTCCGCCAGCGCCTGTAGCGAGCACGCGAAAGGCAGATCTTCAATCTGGCCCACGTTACGGATGAGCTTATTCAAAAGTTTCTTGTTGCCGGCCCGGATCGCGCCACGGATTTCGGCGACCAGCGCCGACGGTAGCTGCCTGAGTCTCTCGGCGGTCAGGACCTCCAAGGCGGCAATGCTTTCGGTCCCGCCGGCTTCCTCGTAGTCATAGGCGATGCCGAGGAGCGGACGCATCTTTTCTAGTAGTTCGTCGTCGCGGCAGGGTTTCGCCAGGAAATCGTCGGCCCCGCTTT
>Ga0116135_1001406_pt1 | contig 12137 bp, 5 predicted proteins | sample June2015DPH_20_1_FD_89738 | JGI IMG/M metagenome (GOLD analysis project Ga0116135, IMG submission 89738) | Peatland microbial communities from SPRUCE experiment site at the Marcell Experimental Forest, Minnesota, USA - June2015DPH_20_10 | ecosystem: Environmental > Terrestrial > Soil > Wetlands >... | reverse complement strand
CCACTTGGAACCGCAACCGATGTGGCGCGCGCAACGCCCGCATCAAGATCGTAGGGCAGGTCGAAGCAGTAGCAACCGTCGTCAAAGTAATTGACGAATTGCTGCTGTGTGAAATACGGATAGTTCTTGGTGAGGATGTCTTCGCGGGCGTCATTCTCCGGCGAATAGAACGTTCCGAAGCCGCCGCGCAGCACAAGCGTTTGATTAAGTTGATAGGCGAATCCGACGCGGGGCATCAAGTCGGCCTTGTTGGAATTAACCAAGGACCTCGGATTTCCACCCTTGCCTGCGAGATCGATCAGCAGCGTGTTGATATTGAAGTTTGCTTCGTTGTCGTTATCTTCGACATAGGGCTGCTGGTACTCGTAGCGAACCCCATAGGTAATGTTGAGTCGCGGAGTAATCTGCCAGTAATCCTGCAGATAGAAGGTGTGCTCATTGGCCGTGGTGCTGGCGGTAGTCAGCTGCAGGCCCTGATCGACGACGTAAGGCAATCCCAACAACAGATCGGCCATTTCGTTGCCGCCGTTGTAGTAGTAAGCGCTGGCATCGTAGAAGGAATAGGTTGGATCGCTGGTGAGCGCATCGCCTGCGCCGCCGATGTACTCATACGGAGTGGGAAAGAGCGAGAAATTCGGATGCGAGTTGAGATGGCGGTATTCGTAACCGAACTTGGCATTGTGCCTGCCGCGGGTCCAGGTGAGCGCTTCAACGAAGCTCAGATTCTTGTCGCGGAAGATGAGAGGCTTATAGGTTGATCCGCCGACTGTGGGGCCGCTCTGAAATTGGATTTGAGGGAGGTTGTTGGTAGACGGGAAGCCGGGGATCACCGTGTTCTGTATTCCCCATTGTGTGGCGAGCGTGGAGCCGGCAAGCGGGCTGTTCTGTGTAAGTGGGGACAGGAAGTAGCTAGCGCCGGCCTCATTGAGCAGTGTGGGCGAAAAGACGTGGTCGTATTTGAACGAAATGACGTTGTTTTCGAAACCAGTGAGGTCTCCGCTATCGGCGCTGCCACCGCCGCGAATCGGAATATGACCTGCGTAGGGATCGCCAGTCACGGTGTCACCCTGCTCAGCGTCGTAGGTGAGGTAGACGCGATTCTTCTGAGAGAACGTGTAGTCGGCGCGCAGATTGGCTACGTTGTTGTCGTCTGTGTAGGCCTGCGCCACCGCAAAGTTAGTGAAGAAGTTGTTGTTCTCCGGTTGGGGAAACAAGTTGAGTAGAATCTGCTTGCCTGCCGCGCTGATCCTGTTGGCGGGAATGATATTCCCAGGGAACTGCTCCGAGTAGTAGTTATTGTTGAAGAACAATGGATCGAAGATTGGAACGACAGTCCCCGGCGGCGGTCCACCGGGCAGGCCGTCGTAGGGATCGAGCAGGCCGGAGAAGTTGGCGTCACCGGCAGAGTCAAACGTGACCTGGTTCACTGTTGGAGTATTCGAGAGATAGTTGTACGTGTTTTGTAACCGGCTGCCTTCATAGGCGAGGAAAAGGAACGCCTTGTCCTTCTTGATGGGGCCGCCAATCGTGACCCCATAAATCTTCTCCTGCAGAGCGGGCGTGCTTCCAGCGCCGGAGAAGGGGTTATTTGCCGCGGTGGCTGAGGGGCGATAGAAGAAATACGTGCTCCCGTGATAGCTGTTGGTACCTGACTTGGTCTGGATAAGGACCGAACCGCCGGAAGCACGGCCGAACTCCGGCGCGTAGGTCGAGGTAACCATCTTGAATTCCTGAAGCGCGTCAGGACTGGGAATCATGTTCGTATCATTATTTCGGTTACCGGTAACTTCTGTGCCGTTGATCTCTACCGAGTTTGAAAACTCGCGCTGGCCATTAACTGAGAGATTGAGGTTGTTGCCGCCGCCGCCGGTGGCGACTCCTGGCACCAGCAGCATCAGGCTGGTGAAGTTGCGTCCTTCAGTAGGGAGGTCCTCGATTTCTCGCGCGCCGATGACCTGGCCGGTTTCAGCGCCTTGCAATTGCAGAATTGGGGCGGAATCGTTGACAACAACATTTGCGGTAACCGCGCCAACTTTCATGGGGATGTTGAAGCGCGCCTTTTGATCGATGTCCAGCACGAACGCTGGGATGTTCGCGGTATCAAAGCCGGGCGACTCGATGGAGATGGTGTAGTGATCAGGGGGCAGCGCCGTGACGATGAACTCACCGGACTGGCTGGTGACTGCGGTGGTGATAACGCCCGTGTTGACATCCTGGATGGATACGTGTGCGCCAGAAAGGACGTTGCCTTGAGGGTCAACTACACGTCCCGAGATGGAACCGGTTGTTGCCTGAGCCCATGCATGCATGCTTCCGGCCAGCAGCACCAGGGGAAGCAAAGCTACGATCACTTTTCTCATCGCCATTGGACACTCCATAAAGAATCCGCAACGGGAATCGAGGTTCCTGAATCGACTGGCGCCAGATCAAATGCGCCGGAGAGATTCCGTTGCGAGTCTTGCCGGGAAAGACAACTTCATCGTCAGGAGGAACAGGCGCGCGCAGGTTGCGGTATGCGGGGTAATCGTTTGCCCCGCATACCGAAATCGCCCCTGGGTCTCCCGACCGTTGAGCCTTCTTTTCCCCACCAAGTATCCATAGGATGAATCAGGGCAGGATTTTCTTTACAGAGGCCAGAAAACTATCCATCTCGATCCGAAAAGTGGATGGCGCAGAATGGTAGTTTGAGCGGTCTGACGGAGTGAAAGCCGGCGAGTCTGACGCTCTACCGCTTCTCAATCGAATGCAAGGTGTTTTCTCTGGTAAGCGAGATGGCTGCGAGCTGGTAGGCTGGGGCGCTGGCAAATGCAGCGGCAGCGACAAACCAGATGTACCAGCTGAGCGCAGTCATGGATTCCGAAAGGAGGTTATGGTTGTCCGCCCAAATGGTAGCGTCTCCAATTGAGGTGATGAGGATGGCAAGCACGAACATGCCCCAGCACTTTGCCACCAGGCCCTGGCCCATGCGAATTACGGAGCGGCGAACCAGGATTGCCTCAATGAGCAGGATAGACAGCAGCGGATCACTCATCCAGAGGAGGATGGTTCCGAGCGACGGATGCTTGGCGAGCAGCGGGAGGTTAATCGCGAGCTGACTGATGGAAAATGCTACGACAAGGAACAGCAGGACCTTGTCCAGGCGGGTGAGCGAACCAACCAGGCGAAAGCTGTGTTGAACCCTGAGCACGCGACCCAGTCCGACGGCCAGGAAGGCCATGGAGAGCGGACCGCCGATAACTAGCCCCAACTGGCTCAGGTTGACAAACCAGCCCCCAGGGTGGCTGAGCTGACCCCAGTTGCCCCACGGTAAATGCCCATCGGAAACAGCTCTGAGCAGCACGCCGGCTAACCGAGCCAATGCGGCTGCGGCGATCATTCCCCAGGCCAGCCGCATCGGTTCATCGGAATCAAACCACGATCGGCAGATGACGGCGACACAGCATTCGATTGAAGTCATGACGATAAAGAATGGCGTGCCAAGAGCCGAAAAGTACAAGCCCAAAACGGAGTATTGGCCGGTGACAAGAAAATGCGCATAGGCGATCATGCCGAGGGCGAGATGAAATGCGAGCACGATCCAGATCAAACGCACCAGTCGAGGCATGAGTCCTCGTCAGATATCCTGCAACACGCGCCGGGAGAGTTCCCGAGTGGCGCGCCGGCCGAGAAATGCGGTAAAGATCGGCGTAGAAGATGCCAGGGAAATCGAGTGACCCTTGCCGCGCATTGAACTCTCCACGTGCCGGCCGAAACAGCGCTCCATCCAATGTGTAAGCCGCTCCGCAACCAGCTCCTGTGCGGCGGTATGGATTCCCGCATCCGTATCCTGGCTCCACAGATTGCTCCATTGATTCAAGCGAGTCTGCAAGTCATCGAGTCCGGGGACCGGCGCAGCTTCGAAATGCCCGTCTCCGCCGCGGGCAGGCTGACGCTTGCTTGTCCAGGACCCAGGAAGCCATCTTCCACGCAAATTCATGCCGGTCTCTCTTTCTTTTGCAGTCGAATGCGGAGCTTCTCGGTAGCCCGGTGCAACAGGCTCCCGACCGTTCCCGGACGAATGGCTAATTCTGTTGCAATTTCAGTATAGTCAAAGCCCTCGGCGCGCAACTGCACACATTGCCATTCGCGCGGGGCGAGCAGCTGGCGGGCGGCCTCAATAAAGTCGGCGGCACGATCTGCACCAGGCATGCTGCGCTCGTCGCCAAGCCTCTCCTCACCGGCATCTTCCAACGGGACGGCGGTTCTGACCCTCGCGGACCGGAGCGTCTCACACACGTAGTTATGAGCCACACGATGGAGCCAGGCGCGCGGATTGCGAATGTCTTCCGCCTGCATGAGCGCCAGAAAGTACCTGAGGAATGTCTCCTGGAGCGCGTCCTGCGCCAGCGCGTCGTCGCGTGTGAGCCGATGCGCGTAGGCAAGAAGCACGCCAGCGTGCGCCTGGTAGGCCTTGATCGTTTCCTCGCGTGCGCCCTGGGCATCCATGGATGCATCTCTCCTGCGATGCACCTGCTGGGCAGCAATACTAGTCCATCTCGACAACGTTGGTCTACTGTTGCATTTTGCAGCATGGAGGAAACAACAGGTCCGATGGGCTTAGATAAGACGGGAAGCGATCAGGCTCCAGTAGGAGGCTTGCGGACGGTAGAAGGGCTCATTGTGAGCGAGACCGGGAATGATGACAAGCTCGGAGTATGCGGCACAGGCGACTTTGAGGGATTCAGCCATATGCACGGGAAAGAGGCGGTCACGATCACCGTGGACGATCAGGATCGGCATTGCGCAGGTGCGCAAGGCATTCTCTGTATCCCAGATGTCAGGAACAGCTACGCGGAGAAACTTGGGAAGCGCGATGCTGATTGCGCCCTTGCGTAACGAAGTGAACGCGGCGCAGAGTACAAGGCGATGGGCCCGCACTTTCGGAAGAATTGCAGCGGCGATGCCGCTTCCGAGAGACAGGCCAAGAATGGAGATGGGCAACGGCGTAGCGACTTCGCGCAGGCGATGGAATGCGGCGATTGCGTCCTGCTCGGCCTGGGGCGCGCTGAAGAGGCCGGTGCTGCGGCCGAAGCCGGAGTAGTTGAACACGAGAGAGGCAACACCGTTCGAGGCGAGAAGCTGCTGGACAACGAACCAGTGCTCGACGGTTTCTCCAATGCCGTGACAGAGAAGCAGGTTTGCTCTCACTTCGTTTGTGTCGGGAGTTACGAAGACCGTGTCAATGAGATTGCGGCCACTCTGAATCGTGTGGCGGGAAACGCTGATCGGCTTCTCTGGCGTGATCGGGGGCGCGACTCTGCGGAGTATCCGATCGCGCAGAATGAGGACACGGCTGATGAGAGTGACTCCGATAGCGAGAATTCGATGTTGCGCGTTCATCAGAGCAAAATCCCTCTTGAACGTGAAGCAGTCGTTGTTTCTGCCATTGGAATTGCGGCTACGATTGAATAAACGGCAGGGTGCGCGACGGCTCTCACTCTGCTGCTTCGGCGACTGGAGCTTCGGCGGTTGAGATCTCGGTGGCCTGCGCCATTGTGGCTGCAAGCTGCTTGACGCCACGCAAGTCGATCTTTCCGGTACCCAGCATGGGTATTGCCTCGACGCGGAAGAACTGATTGGCTCGCGGCTTCCAGAGCGCTGGAAGATCGCACTGCGGCAGCTTTTCAAGGACTGGCGTAAGTTTTTCCTGGGAGAGCGTAGTGATGACCACGATACGCTCGCCCTTCTTTTCGTCGGGGAGTGAGGAGACTGCAAAGACCTGCTCGGTGACGCCGGCTATTTCGTGCAGCTTGTCTTCAATCTTGATGTGCGGGACCATCTCGCCGCCGATTTTGCTGAAGCGCGAGAGACGGTCAGTGATGGTGAGGAAGCCGTCCTCTTCCATGAGTGCGACGTCGCCGGTGGTGTACCAGCCATTGTGAAGGACTTCTGCCGTCTTTTCCGGCTTGCCGAGATAGCCTTTCATCACGTTGGGGCCTTTGACGAGGAGCATGCCAGGGGTTCCGGGCGGAACTGCCTCGCCGGTGTCGAGATCGACGACCCTGACGGAGACGCCTGGCAGCGGATGGCCGATCTTGCCGCGGCGCGCACCTACCTGGCGGAATCCCGGCGCGCGGAAATCGCGGCCATTCACAGTGACAACGGGCGAACACTCGGTGCAGCCGTAGCCCTCAAGAGGTCGAATGCCGAAGGTGTCTTCAAACGCAAGAGCCACGCGTTCGGGAAGCTTTTCAGCACCAACCAAGACGAATTGCAGGCTGCCGAAGCTCTCCGGGCTGCACCGCCGCATGTAGGCCTGCAGAAATGTGGGCGTGGCAATGAGGAAGGTGACGCGATACTTCTCAACCAGCTCGCCGATGACTTGCGCATCGAGCGGATTGGGGTGGAAGACCACGCCGACGCCGTTGGTGGCGGGCATCCACAGCGCGGCCATGAAGCCAAAGGAGTGGAAGAAGGGCAGGATGCCGAGGATTTTGTCTCGGCCATCGAGCATGAAGACCTGCGACACCTGCTGGATGTTGGACATGACGTTGAAGTGAGAGAGCATGACTCCCTTGGGATCGCCGGTGCTGCCGCTGGAAAAGATGACAGTGGCGAGGGAGTCGCACGGGAAGGCTAGTTTACCTGTTGACGCGAAAGTGACGGGCGATCCGAGTTTTGTGCGATTGGCTCCCAGCGCACCGCGCAAGAATGCTGACGGGATGAACCACGCGAAGAAGAGCGCGGGCACCTTCTCAGTGAAGCGCGGAGCGGCCAATGCGTCTTCAAGAAATAATGTGCGGCCGGGAATGACGAGATTAGGAAATCGCTCAGCGAAGGCCTTTGAAGTAATGACAACATCGACGCCGCACTGGCCGGCGCAGGACGCGATGACTTCGCTGGAGGAAGTGTAGTTGAGGTTGATGGGTATGCGGCCGAGCAGCATGAGCGCGTAGTTGGTGAGCGCACCACCGACAGATGGAGGCAGTAACATGCCGACCATGTGCTGCTTGCCGATCTGGTTGCGCAGGCGGCGCGCGATGAACATGGTCTTGGTGAGCGCGGAACCAAAGGAGACTTTGGGAGTTTTGCCGTCGGCCATCATGAAGCGCAGGGGATGACGGCGGGCGGTGCGCACGAAGGCGCGATCGAGCGTCTTCATGCGGGGCTTGCGACGCTGGAAGGCTTCCGCGTGCAGTTCCTGCACTGCGCTTCGCACCTGAATCGCGGTGGATGTTGGCGGCATGGGCGCGCCAAAGCTGACGGTGACGGGATAAGGGATGCGGCGCGGAACCTTCCAGAGAAAACGGCCGCGCTCAAAGCTGAAGATGCTGCCCCAGACGCCATCGAGATTCACGGGGATGATAGGAACCTCGACGCCTTTCATGATGCGTTCGAGGCCGCGGCGGAAGGGCAGTAACTGGCCGGTGCGGGTGATCTGACCTTCGGCGAAGATGCAGACGATTTCATCATTCTGGAGAGCTTCGGTGGCGTTGTGCAGCGAGCGGATCATGTCGCGCGGGCGCTGCTCGCTGGAGATGGGAATGGCCTTCATCATTTTGGCGAAGGGCTTGATGATCTTGTGCTCGTAGATGCCCTTGTACATGAGGAAGCGGATGGGCCTGTCGGTAGAGGCGATGAGCAGTGCAACATCGACAAAGGACATGTGGTTGCAGACCAGGAGTGCGCCAGTCTTCTCCGGGAAGTTGTCGCGGCCGATCACCTTGACAATGTAGACGGTGTGCGTCACGAAGAAGAGGATCAGACGCCCGAACCACTCCGGCAGCAGCATGAGCACATAGACGGTTCCGGCCGCGGTGATCAGAGAGGATACGAGAATGACGCCGCGGGGATCGAGATGGATGTACTTGGTGAAGACGTAGTAGACAGCGGCGGAAAGCGCGATACCGATGAAGGAGAGCAGATTGGCGGCGGCGATGATGCCACCCTTGTCTTCTTCTTTGGGGCGATGCTGAATGAGCGCGTTGACAGGCACGGCGAAGAAGCCGGCCCAGAAGCCGAGCGCGCCGAGCAGGAGAGCCGAACCGACGAGGCCGTGATGCCATGCGCCGAGCAGGACGCCTGTCACGGTCATGCCAATGGAGCCGAGCGGAATGAGGCCGTATTCGATTTTGTTGCCACTGAGCCAGCCGGCGATCATGCTGCCAATGCCGATGCCGATGGCCAGCGTGGCGTTGAGATAGCCGGTCTTGGTTTGGCCGATGTGCAGGACATCGGGGCCGTAGACGACGATGGTGGAAAACAGCAGCGAGCCGAGAAACCAGAAGTAGGTGTTGCCGGCGACGGCCAGAAAGAGCGGTGGGTCGCGGCGCATGAGCTTGATCTGCTGCCACAGGTCGCCGAAAATGTTGGCGTTGAATTTCTTGCCGGGCGCAGCGGGCGGAACGTGATCGATGAAGAAGCTGCTGAGCAAGCCGATGAAGGCAAGAGATAGCAGCACGTATCCCGCGTAGATTTCGCGACCATGGAATTTCTCAGCCATGGTAGCGCCAGTGACAGTGCCAACGATGATGGCAAGGAACGTTCCGAGCTCAATGACTCCATTGCCCCAGGAGAGGCGCTTGGCTGGGAGCAGTTCAGGAAGCAGGCCGTATTTCGATGGTCCGAAAAGTGCAGCCTGCGTCGCAACAAGCATGAGCGCGATAAAAGAGACGGGCAGCGATTGGTTGGCCAGACCAACTGTGGCGACCACCATGGAGCCGATCTCCATGACCTTGGTCCAGATGGTGATCTGGCGCTTGCTGAAGCGGTCGGCGAGCCAACCGCCGGGCATGCTGAAGAGCACAAAAGGGACGGAGAACAGCAGCGTGACGACGGAGATGAACGTCTCGCGCTGGCCCTGCGCGAGGTTCATGCCAACAATGATGGAGAGCAGAAGGTTGCGGAGGATGTTGTCGCTGTAGGCGCCCTGGAACTGGGTGGCGATGAGGGACCAGAAGCCGCGCGTGCTGCGCGGCGCTTCAGCAGGTGCGGAGGGCGGTTCGCTGGCGAGAGCGGATTCGGTTGCGGTCATAAAGGAATGGATTGAGTCTGTGGTGCTGATTCTATCGCATTACCTGAATACACTGTGGAATTGAAGTTCGAAGCAACTGCCTAAAGGAACTTACGAATGACGGCTCCAAAGCGGGTATAGAGGAAGGACACTGCGACCAGCGCGAGGCCTAACACGATGAGCGTGGTGTAGCGGTCTGTGGGCGAAAGGCTCCAGACATCGATGAGAAGGATTTTGGCGACACTCACCAGCAGCAGGCCGAGGCCGGCGAGGCGGAAACTGCGTTCGCCCAAAAGTAACGCGAAGAGAAAGACGCCGAGACCGAGCAGGCTCCAGGCGATGGTGATGTGTCCGGAACTGAGCTTGACGGCCAGAGTGATTGCCTCAAGGCCGAAGGCGGCAAAGAAGAACCACTGCTCGGGATGGCGAAGAAGCTGATTGAATTCATCCGGTAAAGAGAAAGTAGGTTCTGAGAAACGATTTCCCTTTTGCAGTTGATATGCGAAGGGTAGCGCGGCAATGAGGATCAGCGATGCTACTCCAAGATGAAAGAGCGGACCATGCCAGAACTCGGCTGCGGCGGAACCGCTGAAGAGATCGAGAATGAGGCCGCGCGCAACGACGGCAACCACCAGGGCCATGGCCTGCACGAGGAAGGTTCTACGGCGCATGAGCCACGCGAGTGCGAGAAGGACGGCGGCCATACCGGCCCAGATGGGCGTAACCCAGGCTTCACCTCCTGGTAAAGGAACCCAGTCGGATGGGAAGCGATAGGCAAACCACAAAGCAATGGAGAGCGTGCCGAGCGCATCGGCTGCAAGACCGACAATGTATTCGCGGCGGGTGCAGCGGTCGCGATTGGTGGTGCGTTCAAGGAGCACGTAGCCGGCGCCGGCGAGCACGATGACTTCAAGGAGCAACGAGTTGGTCGGACTGAAATGCGGGGTCGGCGGGGCAATCGGAGTGGTCCCGAAAACATCAAAGAGGCTGAGAGCGTAGCGGCCGAAGGCGAGCGCGATGAGGAGATATCCCTGCCAACGCAGGAATCCTTTGCGAGTGAAGCGGCCGAGTTCAAAGAGCGCCATGCCGATCAGCACCCAGACGGGTGTCAGGGCGACGGCGGAAGAGAGCTCGGCGGCAGCAAACGACAGGAGCAGCGTGGCCGCCCAGGAGTAGGCGGGAGCAATGTAGTTTCCCAGGCCGTTTGGTGCTGTCTTGCGGCGCATGCCGGTGTAGAGGAGAGCGACGGCGGCGATGAGCGGGGCTTTGTGGTCCCACCATCCCTGCGTGCCGAAGTCCCAGAAGAACAAACCGGGAATGGAGGCGAGAGCGAGGAGGTCGGCTTCGAGGGCGAGGGTCTGGGCTTTGATCCAATCGGTGGCGAAGCCGAGGACGACAACCAGTGCAAGCCAGCCAACGGCGATCCATGGAGCGGGCAGGGTGACCCATAATGCCGAGGCAGCGGCGGCGGCCGCGAACCAACTTGTGGCAGGGATGGTAAGGGACTGCCAGGCGGCCAGGTCGAATCCAGAAGCTGTTGTCTGGGTTTGCAGACGCAGCAGACGTGGAAGCATCTCTGAACGGAACCACCAGGCTGCGGCAGCGATTGTCAGCACCCAGGTTTCCGCGGTGTGATGGCTGGGATCGGGATAGTCGAGGCGGAAGAGCGCAAGCGGTGCGACGTGGTGAAAGGCGAGGGCGATTGCCGTCAAAACCGTGAGCGCGTCCGATTCGAGTGCCAGCGGAGCGGAGCCGAGACGCTGCGACACCAAAGCGAGAACAAGGAGCAACGCGAGCCAGCCGACAGGAAGCCAGAGATCGGGCATGGCGACCCACATGCTTGCGGCAGCAGCGGCTACGCCCAACCAACTCGTGACGGTCTGCGCGAAATTTTGCCAGGGTGTCGCGTCAGAATCCGAGGCGTCCGCGTTGATTGGTGACAGTACGCGGGGAAAAAGCTCAGAACGGATCCAGAGGCCTGCGGCGGCGAGGGCAAGGATTGAGGTTTCGACGGGGTGCCGGCCGGGATCGGGATGATCCAAGCGGAACAGGGCGAGCGGCGCGACATGATGGACTGCGAGAACTGCGGCCGAGGCGAAGGCGAGAATGTCGGCCTGCACTGCGAGGCGCTGGACACGAAAACGAAGGGCCAGAAAGACAAGTCCGAGGACCAGAGCGAGCCATCCAATCGGTAGCCAGAGATCAGGCAGCGCCACCCATAGCGCCGTGGCCGCAGCACCGGCGCCCAGCCAACTGATGATGCGGAGCGCAAAAGCCTCAACCTCGTTGGCGGCGATCTGCGGCCAGCGGCGAGGATAGACTTCGGAGTGGATCCAATAAAGTGTCGCGGCGAGCGCAAGCCCGACAGTGAGCGACGCTGGGCCTGTCGATTCGCCACTAAAGATGCGGGCGATGAGGAGTGGGCCCACATCGTGCAGAGCTAGTACGCCGCCTGTGATCACGCCCACGATCAGGCCAAGCCTGCGGAAGACGGGCTCGCTCAAGCGCAATCCGGCGATGGCGAGCACCTGCGCCTGCACCAGCCACAGGACCGGCCAACTGACGCCGTGAAATTTGAACGGCACGGCAGAGACCAGTAGCACGGTGGCGATGGTGGAGAGCACGACGAAAGCCTGGCGCCGGCGCGATCGAACGCGGAAGGCCAGAACCATTTCAATTACACCCAACGCCATGAGCGCCCAGAAGGCCCATTCAGGATGGGCGGACTGGTATTTGAGCAGGCCGAGGACGCCGATGGAATTCAACACGGCGGAGAGGCTGGATATGCTCTCCTCGTTCGCATTGAGCGGCGTGCGTAGGACGTAGGCCGCGCGGAAGATGAGCCAGTAAAGAAGGATGAGCGCGGTGGAGGGCCAGAACTCGGTGAAGGCTGAGTGGTTCGCCGGCAGCACCTGGGTGAGCCAGACGAAGTGGCTGGCGTAGACTGCGATGAGGCCAGCGAGTTCAAGCCAGGCCCAGTGGCGCTGCGTGGTAACGATGACCAGCGCCACGGCAAGCACAACGCTGGCGGCGAGGCTGAAGACCACGGTACCATCGGCGGATTCAAGATGGCTGGTGAGCAGGGTGACGAAGCCCAGCATAAAGGCGAGGCCGGTGACGGTTTGTGAGCGGTAGCGCAGGGAAT
>Ga0116135_1001405_pt1 | contig 12159 bp, 3 predicted proteins | sample June2015DPH_20_1_FD_89738 | JGI IMG/M metagenome (GOLD analysis project Ga0116135, IMG submission 89738) | Peatland microbial communities from SPRUCE experiment site at the Marcell Experimental Forest, Minnesota, USA - June2015DPH_20_10 | ecosystem: Environmental > Terrestrial > Soil > Wetlands >... | reverse complement strand
GACCGTGACAGCGCATAGAACCCGAACAGTCACGGACAGCGTCTCAGCTAAGATGGCTGCCGCTTGCCGGTGCCGCCGCAGACCGGGCATTGCTCGAACAACTGAGTATCGCCATCCATGCCGACGACCTTGAACCCGACTCCGTTGTCGTTGTATGTTACTCCTTGGCCGAGGCAGGTAACGCAAAGACCGTGTGCACGGCAGAAGTCTTCATGGCTCGATGGCCGTCCCGCTGCCGCCTCTCGCGTTCGCCACGCTTTGCCTTCCTCCAAGGACATAGGCTTTGGCAGGACTTTGGATACCACGTCGGGCCAAGGTAGTCCTACTTTTCGCATCAACGTCGCCCCCTTCCAACATCGTTGAGATTGCTCCCGTATGAGAGCTTCATTTTCGCACTCCTACTTATTCGGGCGGGTGGCCCTGGTTCCGTTGACACTTTCCAACCCAACAGAGGGTGCCCCCGAGCCTGCCCTGAGCCCGTCGAAAGGTCCCTCGCCTTTGGGGACCGGGGAGGCTGCGGAACTCAATTGGCAGGAAGGAACCCGCGGCCCAGCAGGATCGGTCCCGGCAAATGCCCATGTAGCCCCGAAAGATTCTCGATTCACGAAGATTCGCCTGCGCACTCCGCGCACCAGACAATTCCCGGAAACCCCGCCGAACCCCGCTCATCACCCATCCAAAATTTATCTCCGCAGTTTTGCACATAATTACCCCTGTTAGGCGCACACTTATTTATAGAGAACCTTAAACAGCTCAAACGCATTGGGGAACCTATGAAAGGCATCGCCGTCTTCGCCCGCCGCGTCTCAATCACCCAAACCGGGGCCCCCGCGGATAGGTCCTCGTCCGTGGGGTGGCAGGCAGGAGCGGAACCAAACAAGACGCGCACCTTTTCCGCAAAAATCTCCGTAACCACAACAGATTCATCAGCTTACCAGCAGAAAAGCGGTCGCCATACAATTTCAGTATGCCAGCATGGATGCCGTAATTCACACATTCACAATGGTTTACAAGCCAAGCCCAAAAGGGCAATTGCACAAATCCGCCCGCTGTCCCACCCCTCGGCAGGTTCTTGCAGTCTGCCTGGGGCGGCAAGGCGGCCTATAGCGAAACCAGAGTAGCTGTACCCAGGAAGCACGATGCCAAGTGGCTTTTTCCTCAAGTAAAAGCCGCCTCGCGCACTCTCGGCAAGGGCACGTTTACTCTGGTTTTGCTCTAACTCATGCGAGCCCCCGCGAGCGTCTGCCCCATCGTAGGTGGCTCATTCTAAGTATTTTGCCAATAAACCCTTTGCCATCAACACTCTACGCCGATACCCCTTGACTAACCGCCTTAAAATAAGGAACTTCTCTCAAAAGTACGGGGGGAGTGGCGGCGCCCTTTTCAAACCCAGCAAGCCAAAGCTGAGAGCTGAAAGCTGGCCTTCAGGCCGTCGGTCTCGCCTTCACCCAGTTCGTCTTCACCACCAGCTTCGCCGGCGTCAGTTCCACGCCGTCCCAGCCCTCCTTGAACGCCTCAATCCGGATCTCGCCGCCGCGCTTGTTCGACTGCACAATCAGCTGCGCCAACCCGTTGAACAGGCTCCGCCGCGGCTCCTTGTCGCTCTGCTGGCAGTTGGGATCGCCGTTGCCCACCCCCAGCAGCGCGCCCTCACCCTCAATCTTGAACCCGATCAGGTTGTCCGCCGTCGGAACCGCGCGCCCATCCTTGTCCAGCGCCTCAATGGTGATAATGGCAATGTCCTCGCCATCCGCGTTGATCTCTGTCCGGTCCGCCGTCAGCCGGATCTGCGTCGTGATTCCGGTCGTCTCCCGCTTCTCGGTCAGCACCACCTTGCCGTCTTTAAGTGCTCTTGCTTCAATCACTCCCGGCACATAACTCACCTTCCACTCCACGTGTCCAAGGTACGGAACCTTCTGCGATCCAGCGCTGACTCCATTGACGAACAACTCAACCTCGTCCAGGTTCGAGTAAACCCAAACCGGAATCGTCTCGCCTTCCTTCCCCTCGAAGTTCCAGTGCGGGAAAAGGTGCAGGCTAGGCTCCTTGCCCCACCACGCCTTGTAGTAGAAGAACGTGTCCTTCGGAAACCCGCACATGTCCACAATCCCAAACTGCGAGTTGATTGAAGGCCAGCCATAAGGAGTAGGCTCGCCGCGGTAGTCAAACCCCGTCCACGCAAACCCGCCCGCTTCCCACTCGCGCGTCCCGTAAAACTTCCACCACTCCTCCGCCGTTTCGCCCCAGCTCACCACGCCATCGTAGTCGTTCACCCAGTTTCTCAATGGGTCGGTCGAGTAAATTCCTCGCGTTGAAATGGCGCTGGAAGTCTCCGATCCGTAAATCGGCCGCTTGGGATGTTCGGCGTGGAACTTGTCCGGAAACTGCAGGTTGTAGTTGAACCCGATGATGTCAAACGCGTCCGAAACACCCTTCTCGTTGTTCCCGTTCACCGCGGCCGAAACCACCCGCGTCGGATCGAGCTCGTGACACCGCTCCACCATCGATGCCGCGATCCGCGCGCCCTGTTCCGCCATCGGTCCCTGAAGCTCTCCCTCCTCGTTGCCGGCTGACCAGAGGATGATCGAAGGCGAATTGCGATACCGCTTGACCATCACCTCAAGCTGCGCCATTCCCTCCGGGTTCGAGCTCATCTGCCGCGTCTCGCACATCATCATCATGCCCATTCGGTCGCAAGCCTCCACCCACTCAGGCGTTGGCATGTTGTGCGACGTCCGCACCGCGTTGCATCCCATCCCCCGCAACACGCCCAACCGGAACCACTGCAGCCGGTCAGGCAGCGCCGCACCCACTCCCGCATGATCCTGGTGGTTGCAAGTCCCCTGAATCTTCAGCGACTTCCCATTGAGGAAGAATCCCTTGTCGGCGTCGAAGACCGCAGTGCGCACGCCAAAGCTGATCCGCTCCGCATCGCGCGCCTTGCCGCCCGACTCGACAGTCGCAATGGCAGTGTAGAGATTGGGCGCATCCACCGCCCACAACGCCGGATTGGCCAGATTGGCAGTCGCGCTGAAGCTCGCGCTGGCGTCCGCGCCAACCTGCTGCTCAGGCGATTCCGCGGTTGCAACGGTCTTCCCTTCCGCGTCCAGAATCTGCCAGCTCACCTTGGCGGTTTCGGCCTGCTTGCCCTGGTTCTCCACCACCGTTCCCAGCATCAGCACCGCTGCGCTATCGTTTACGGACGAGCGGACATAACTCTCCCACTTGCCCAGATGCAGCGAGTCAGTCTTGGTGAGCCACACGTGCCGGTAGATGCCTGCGCCCTCGTAGAACCACCCATCACCGAAGCTCGCGTCCACGCGCGCCACAATGTAGTTCTTCTCGCCATAGGCGAGAAAATCGGTCAGGTCAAACTCGAAGGGCGCGTAGCCGTTGTCATTGCGGCCAATGAAGCACCCGTTCACAAATATGATGACGCTGCGGAAGGCGCCGTCGAATTGAACCGAGATGCGCCGGCCAGCGTCGCTGGAAGGAATGTCGAACGCACGCCTGTACCAGCCCACACTGGTTTCGGGATACCGCCGCCCGATGGGCTTGTAGCCATGCGACTGCTGCTCATCATCGTGAACAAACGGGAGTTCCACCGCCCAATCGTGCGGCAGGTTGAGCGGACGCCACTTCGAGTCGTCGAACTTGGCTTTGGCAAACCCGAATTCGCCCGTCTTCGAGAAATCTCCCTGGTTCATGCCAAAGTTCAGGTCGTGAGCCGGATCGGCACCGTTTCCGAACTGAAACTTCCAACCAAAATCAAAGAGCAACTGCTCGCGCGGCGCTACCGCCGTCAGCGCCTGGGCCGACCCGGCCTTTGACGTGTTGGCAAGCAGCGCCGCAGTGCGCCCCCATGCCGAACGTGCAATCAGAGAAGATGCGGAGAGCGCTATACCGGAGGAGAGCAGGTTGCGACGAGAGATCGAAGGCATGGAATTCCTTTTCTAGCGAGCGTCTTGCAGTAGTGGCAGCGCAGTCCAATGGTGTGCGGACAATGCCGAACTATAAACCAGCGGACGAGGAAAAGTAAACGATTTCATTGGCCCCAGAGAAACGCTCTTCGTTCGCGCTGGGATGTGATCGGCCACCCGGAACCTAACCGCTTCATTATGTTAAATTCAATAAGGCATACCACCCCGCGGAGAGATGGCCGAGTGGTTTAAGGCGCACGCTTGGAAAGCGTGTGTACTTTAACGAGTACCGTGGGTTCGAATCCCACTCTCTCCGCCATAGCATGAAGCAGCCGCTCGCTAATCGCTCGAAGAGGCCCGGAGTTTCCGACGCAGAGAACAGTTCGCAATCGACTCCCCGCGCCCTTGGAAAACTATATTAGATATGCTCGTTTGTGCGGCAATATTGGGCACTCGTGTCGAGGACTGGGAGTGGGGCTCAATTTCAATCGCCTTCATCGGCCAATCAACCGATGCCAAGGATCGGGACAATGCAAAAGGCGTAGCTACCCGATAGGAATCTAGTGATTCCGGGACAGGACTCCCTTCGCCGGCTTCGGCGCCATCGCCAGTTTAAGGGCCCGGCGCTTCAACTGATCCTGCGCCAAGCGGAAGGGCTCTATTGCACCGACAGCGAGTACGCAGCTGTCTGCGAGTTGGATCCCGAGGTTGCGGTGACTGTGATGGTATAGTTCCCACTCGGAGTCGAGTTCCCTGGCCCGACGCAACCGGTCACTGAGATAACGGCCATCGCCAGCAGAACCACGCCAATCTGCAAGTACCACCAGATCCGGCGGCGGCGACGCAGCAGCGTGAGTCCAAGAAGGACACCTCCACCAAGGAAAGCCAGAGTTGTCGCTCCATTATTCCCACGAAACCTTGTTGGGGACAACTGCCGATTCAGCTGCGAAGTCTTCACGTCTGTTTCAATCGTCAAGATCGCCGTCGATACACTGGCTCCTGTCGGCGTCACGGACGTGGGAGAGATGCTGCAGCTGGCGTGTTTGGGTGCACCGGAACAGGTAAGGCTCACTGCCTGGTTGAATCCGCCTGCTGGCGTCACGCTGATCGTTGATGTTACGCTACTGCCCTTACTGACCGTGCCCGACGTCGGCGTAAGACTGAGCGCGAAGCTCGGAGTCACAGCGGCAGTCACCGTAATGTCAATCGCAGCCGAGGTCGACGGAGAGAACGTCGTTGTTCCTCCGTAAGCTGCCGTGATGCTGTTCGTTCCGACCGCCAAAGTGCTGGTTGTGTAGGTTGCTGTCCCGCCAGAGCCGACCGTGCCGACGCCAAGCGTCGTTGTTCCGTCGATGAAGGTCACCGTTCCGGTTGGGGTTGCCGTACCGGTCACAGGGGTGACGGTCGCGGTCAAGATGAGGCTGGTCCCGCTCGTTACGGACGTGGCGGTAGCGCTGAGCGTGGTGCTGGTGGCGATAATCACCGGTGCGGCGTTCACGGTTACGACGACCGCGGCCGAAGTACTGCCGAGGAAATTACCGTCGCCTGGGTAAACGGCGGTGATGCTGTCAGAGCCGGTCGGCAGCGCGGTGGTGGAGTATGTGGCCACGCCTGAAGAAGAGAGCGGTCCGGTGCCGAGAGTCGTGCTTCCATCCATGAAAGTGACAGAGCCGGTCGGGACCGTGGCATCGCCGGAAGGTCCGGTGACGGTCGCGGTGAAGGTCACGCTGGAGCCTGAGGTAATGCTTGTAGCCGAGGAGCAGAGTGCAGTGCTGCTGGCGACTTGCGAAGTGGTTGATGTACCGTATTGATTCAGCAAAATAGTGTTGCCAACCAGGAGATCCGGTTTACCGCTGCTGGTGAGGACGGCGCCGATCGAGGCGGTCCCGCCCACGCCAATGTTGATTAGATCCTGAGGTACCAGTTCGGGCGCGGCTGTGGTACCAGTGTTCACTGACATGAAAGTGCCGTCACCCTTGCCGTAGAAGATTCCGTTCGCGCTGTAACCGCCGCCAGTGAGAGCAAGGTCGACATTCCCGTCACCATTGAAGTCGGCGGCAGCCAGACCGTATTCTCCACCCGCTCCCGTGTAGACGCCACCGGCAATGTCGAGAATAGATGGTGCGGCAAAGGTGCCATCCCCGTTTCCCAGGCAGATGACAAGCTGAACCTGCCCGGCATCGGTTTCACTCATCACCGCAAGGTCGAGCTTGCCGTCGTTATTGAAGTCCGCCATCACCAGAGAACCGTTGGGGTTAGAGACCGTCGTCAGGGTGGATGGCGCTTTGAACGTGCCGTCTCCGTTGCCCAGGTAGACTTGAAGTTCGCTGGTGCCGCCGTTAACGTTGTACGACAGCGTGGTATTGACGATCAGGTCGGGATTGCCGTCGCCATTGACGTCGGCAACAGCTACGATCTGCGGGGGGTTGGAAATGGTCGGCGCGGTGTTGCTGCTGTAAGTAGATGTGATGACCGGGGAGCCAAAAGTGCCGTCACCGTTGCCAGGAAGCACAATGAATCCCTGGTTGTAAGTGTTGACTGCCGGCCCGCCAAAGGATGTACCGGCGGTTTCGTTGAAAGTGAAGATGAGGCCTGCGTGGCCACCCTTGGTAAGGTTGGTAATCTGTTGTCCCGCGAGGGTAAGGCCAGTGTCGAAGTCGGCAGCCGGCGCTATCTGCGGAAAGAGATTTGGCACGGGTGCTTGAAAGGTTCCGTCGCCGTTGCTGAGCGATGTGAAGTAAACGGTATTTGGGCTGGTGGCATCCGTGAAGACCAGGTCGGCTTTGCCATCGCCATTGATGTCGCCCAACGCAAAGGTTTCTGCGACGGCGGTATTAGCGCCCGTGTAGGTTGTCCCGCCAAGAACGAAGCTGGCTGGTGCGGTAATGGTCGACTTGGGAACAAATGCGCCCTTCCCCGTGCCCAGCTGAACAGTGAACGTGGATGAGGGATTCAACGGAAAGCCATACGGAGTATTGATCGTATTGGTAATCAGGTCGAGCGTGCCGCTCCCTGTGACATCGGCAAGGTTGTTTCCCGTGTATGCGCCGACGCTGATTTGGGGCGCACCCTGAAAAGTGCCGTTGCCGTTGCCCATCAGGGCATACCCCAGTCCGGGTGCGCCGTCGTCTCCGTTAAACGTTCCGCCGTCGCCAAGACCCACAAAAATGTCGGCATTTCCGTCTCCATCCAGATCGTCGACAATGACGAAACCATCCGTGGGGATGGAGGCGTAGGTCTGGCCCTGGGTGAAGGTTCCGTCGCCGTTGCCTAACCAGGTAAAGACAGAGCTGCCGTTATTTACAACCAGGTCCATCTTGCCATCGTTGTTCAGGTCCCCGCTTGCCAGATTGGGACCTCCCGCGTAAACGGTGTCTTCGATATATGGAAAGGCAGGAGCAGCCACTGCGGTAAACGTCCCGGTCCCATCGCCGAGAAGTACCAAGCCATTGGAGCAGATGATGTCCTTGTTGCCATCGTTGTTCACATCCGCTGTAATCAGGTTCTGGATGGGCGTCGAAGCGGCGCTGGTGTAACCTGGCAGAACAGGTGCGTCAAAACTCTGCGCAGCCTTGAAGGTTCCGTCGCCGTTTCCGAGCAGAACTGAGATCTGCTGGTCTCCGGATATGGCCACGATGTCGAGATTGCCGTCGTTGTTAACGTCGTCAAGGACTGCGGCGACCGAGTAATCGCCGGCGATCGGGTAGGTGACGCCGTTCTTGAAGGTTCCATCGGCATTGCCCAGCATCACCGTTACGTATGCACTGGTCGCGAGGGACATGTTGGTGATGACCAGATCTCCGTTCCCATCCTTGTTCAGGTCGCCCGCAGTCAGGTTGCCCGCGGTCGAGAACTGAAACGACGACATGCTGAACGTCGATACCCCGGTCAACACGTACACACCGGTGACGAACGTTGGAGCGACCTCACCCAGTCCGGCAAAAACATTGACTCCGCTGGTCGTAGTTCCCACGAAGAGGCCCGGCAGCGAACCGAAACCTGGAACCGGCTGCATTGCGCACCCTTTGGCGAAGACGTCTGGAGTGGTGGTAAGTTGAGCCTCCGAGTGCAGAACGCGTTCATAATTCGCGGTGAGTTCGGTTTGCGTATAGGCGAACGTCGGCTCGATCGAATAGGTTCCAGTTGCGAGGGAAAGTGAGCAGTTCGCGCGGCGAAAGAGAGACAGCGCTCCAGTGGGGGTAGATACGGTGGTGAAGTTACCGGAGAAGTCAGCTATACCGGTTTGGGTGCCGTCAGTTCCCGTAATCGCGGGTTTGAGCTGCCGATGTCTCGCCAGGGTTGGCTTTTCGCTGGAACCGCGCCTCAGAGCAGGCGCCTGTCCCATTGAGCGGCTCGATGCGACGAGGAGTGCAGCTATTGTCACAAGAGACACGTACGTTCTTATTTGGCTGGATACTCTCCCGTGAAATTCTCCATGAAATTTCCCGCTGAGCTCAACACAACTCGGGCAGGCGAATAAACGAAAACTTGTGGCAAGACGACGAAGAAACCGCAGCATATCTGCGGAAGAGTAACTAACTTTAGATTGCATTTTCGCATTACCTCAAGATCGCTGAATCAGTTATCTTGCCAAGCTTTCATCTGCATGAAACGCGGCTCGTCGACGCGCCGGATGGGGTATCTGCTCAGTACTCTCGAAAAGTAGGGCGGACCCGCCACATCAGTCCCTACCGAAATCGAACCAAAACCTGAATAAAATATGAATTCGACCAAATTCTGCTTATACTGGAGGCCAGACAGCTTCGGTCTTCCCCGAAAATGTTCGCCTTAGGTTCAGCCCACCTCGATGTTGAGAAACAAGTGCTTACGATGGGCGCGCGAACCGTCGTCCTACAGCGCAAACCTTACCTCGTGCTTCTTTACCTGATCGAGAACCGCCACCGCATGGTGGACCGCAGGGAACTCCTGCAACGGTTTTGGGACGGGAAAGAGGTTTACGACCAAAGCCTCAGCAAAGCCGTGGGATCAATTCGAAAGGCCCTCGGCGAACCTGAAGGCTCGGAATGGATTGAGACCCGCTGGGGACTGGGTTATCGCTATATCGGGCCGTGCACCAAGCTGTCCCCTCTTCCCGCAGAAGCTATCCAGTCGTCGCCTTCTTCGTCAACGCTCAGCGATGCGCTGAATGGTTCTTCCTCATCCAAGATGGGTGCAATCGAGTCTGCTGCCCAGGTGCACTCTCTCGAAGAAGCAACCCCGGCAAGTGCGAATTCCAGAAAGCCGGCCGCCTGGACCAATGCGAGTCTCACAGCGCGGATCGTCTTTGTGTCTCTGCTACTTGGCATCCTCCTCGTGATTCTGACTTTCACTGAGCTTGATACCCGCAGGAGCAATGCGGCGGCCAAGCACCCGGCCGCGCCGCACTCGATTCAATCAATCGCAGTACTTCCATTTACAGCCGGGCAGGGCCAAGACGCGGATCAATATCTGGGTCTGGAGCTGGCTGATGCAGTAGCCAGCCGGCTCGGAACTGTCCCCGAGCTAGGCGTGCGATCGTCCACGACCGTTCGCTCCATTGTTGGCCTCAAATCCGACCCGGCTTTGGCTGCAAAAAAGCTTCAGGTGCAGGCAGTCGTTAGTGGAGAAATTCAACGCGTTGCGGACAAGGTGGTTGTGTCGGTGCAGCTGCTCGATAGTTCCACTGACGCGGCTCTTTGGTCAGGCACCTTCAACGCGGACAGCTCCAGCATTTTTTCGATGGAGGATTCCATCTCGCAGCAGGTTGCCAGCGCCCTGCTGCCTCAGTTTGGAATGAATTCCGTCAAGCGCTCGCCCGGCCCCGATACCAGCCATCCCGAGGCTTATGAGAAGTACATGCGGGCCAGGTTTTTTGCCACTACACGCACACGGACCTCGATAGCCAAGGCCATCTCTCTGCTCAATGAAGCCATTCGTGTCGATCCGAACTATGCGCGTGCCTATGCCGCGCTTGCCGACTGCTATCAGCTGCAGGGATTCTACGAGTTTGCTCCCCCGGCCGAGGCCTATCCGAACGCGAAGACCGCAGCGCTCAAGGCCCTGTCGCTCGACAATTCCCTTGTCGAAGCTCATGTCTCACTGCTATCTGCGCTTTCCGACTACGACTGGGACTGGTCGGGCGTGGACCGCGAGTTCAACGCCGCCATCGCCATCGACCCCAATTACGCTGTCGCCTATCAATATTATGGTTATGCTCTGCTGGGCATGGGCCGCGGCGAACAGGCTCTTGCGGCCATGAGGAAGGCCGCGCAACTCGATCCCGTCTCGCCAAGCATTCAAACCTCTCTGGCCTGGGCCTATTATCTGTTGCGCCAGGACGAGGCTGCTGTGGACCAATGCCACCACATCCTGGATCTCTATCCCGACTTTGTGCCGGCCCATCAATTGTTGGGAATCGTCTATGGTCACATGAATCAGAACCAACGCTCACTCGCAGAGCTAAACCAGGCCGGAACACTGGAAGGAGACAGCGTCATCACGCCGATCCTGGTTGACTACGAATTTGCCCGAATCGGCAAGCGTGACGAAGCAGCCAGGCGGCTCAATGAGGTTCTGGCCAAAACGCAGGGCGCTTCCGTACCCGATTACTACCTCGCGGCCGCGTGGACGGCGATCGGCGACAAGCAAAAGGCAGTGGCCGCACTTGAGCGCGCTGTGCAGCGACACTCAAACTGGGTGATCTACCTGCATTACGATCCCCGCTTCGACGAGCTTCGCTCGGAACCGAAATTCCAGGCCCTTCTTCACCAAGTTGATGGATGACGGAGAAGACGCGACCTGAGAAGTTGCGGCAAGCTCTGAACTGCATCAATGATGGGATGGGTGGAACCATTGAATTCTCGGCAGCATAATCCACCCTTCATCTGCGAGGGAAGTTCTTGGCCAGTTACCTGAAGCATTCGCGATTTACCTCGAACAACCCGTCTCCGCTCGCCGTCGCAATCTTCGCCTCCGTTGAATTGGGAGGAACCTCGTTAATGCCGTGAAGGCTCCCAATAAGCCGGGCATCGGGCGGGGATCGAGCTCGCGAGGCGTCGATCAACAGGCTCTCGTCTACTTCCCCATTTCCAATATTTTGGGCCCAGCACGCATGATAACGACCAGCCGCGAGCCCCATGGTCAACCAGGCGACGGTCGCAAGCAACCGATGTCTGCCTGATGTTCCTCTGCCGCTCCATGCAATCGATCACCCGGAAAAGTTATATGCCGCGTTGGATACAACCATGTATACTTCGCACATCCGATGCGACCCAAACGCCAGGAGCCCTTATGACATTCCCCACGCGAAGAGTTCTCGCCGCTTCTTTAGCTGCCTCACTTGCCTGCCTGCTGGTAGCTCCTTCTCTGAGGGCGCAGGGCACCCTGGCGGATTACCAGCGAGCCCACGACCTGCGCGCCAAAGTGCGCGACTTAGTTGTGAACACACCCGGCGCCGTTTCATGGATTGGAGATTCAGATCATTTCTGGTACCCGAGGACCGTCAAGGGCGGCACAGAATTTGTTCTTGTCGATGCTGATGCCGGCGCGAAGAAGTCCCCCTTCGACCAGGACAAGTTGGCCGCCGCCATCTCCAGCGCCACAGGCCACCAGTTCACCGGCCTGAGACTTCCTTTCGCACCAGCTCAACCGCGTTACGGATCTCGTCCGATTGACGGCGCGGGTTCGGGCACTGCTCCTCTAACCTTTCTCGACAATGAGCATTCCATCCAATTCGGCGTCGACGGCAAGCTTTACAAGTGCGACCTCTTGAAGTACACCTGCGCCGCGAGCGGCCCCATCCCGCGGCGCAGCGCGGACGACGAGGACGAGGACCCCGAGGATGCCACGCTTTACAGCCCGGAAGGCCCCGGCGGCGACCCGATTGACGGCCTAGCCTACCGTCCGCCCGCCCCACAAGCCGATGATGAAGACGGCAACTCCGCGTCGAAAACACGCCCCTGCGCCCCCGCTCCACCACAGCAAGATGGATTGCAGCGTCGTTCCGGCCGCAACGAAATGGGCGGTCGATTTGAGAGCCAGTTGCCGCCGAGACCCGCCAGAGTTTGCGCTTCCTTCGACGGAAACTACGAAGCGTTTGTGCAGAACTTCAACGTCTTCATCAAGCCAAAGGGCGATAAGCCGGCGTATCCCATCAGTTTCGACGGCTCAGAGAACAACTACTACTCGCTGCGTACTTTCGCCTGGTCGCCGGATTCAAAAAAACTCGTCGCCTACCATATCCGGCCCGGCTACGACCGCG
>Ga0116135_1001404_pt1 | contig 12163 bp, 8 predicted proteins | sample June2015DPH_20_1_FD_89738 | JGI IMG/M metagenome (GOLD analysis project Ga0116135, IMG submission 89738) | Peatland microbial communities from SPRUCE experiment site at the Marcell Experimental Forest, Minnesota, USA - June2015DPH_20_10 | ecosystem: Environmental > Terrestrial > Soil > Wetlands >... | reverse complement strand
TACCAGCAGCAGCAAACGTCGATGTCAGAACTTGTGGCCTACGTGGATGGCGGTTCCTTGGGAAATCCGGGGCCGTCGGGCATTGGGGTGATTATCGACGGTTGTGACAGCGGCCCCGTCCGCATCTGCAAGTGGATCGGCCATCAAGACAATAACGTTGCCGAGTACGTTGCGCTCATGGAGGCCCTGCAGTACGCCATCTCCCTAAAAGCACGGTCTTTGCACGTCTATTCGGATTCGGAGGTCGTGGTCCGGCAGATGTGCGGCGAGTACACTTGCCGCAGCTCCCGGCTTTACTCCCTGCATTGGACTTGCCGCAAACTGTCGCGCGCCCTTAAATTCTCCATCTCCCACGTGCCGCGCGAGAACAACGTTGAGGCAAACCGCCTGGCGAATTCGGCTGTGCGGCAGAGGATCGTATAGAACGACTGCGTCCTCAGTATCTTACAGGTGACTTTCGTGTCATCTCCCATTCTTGACAGCCAGCGCTTCGCAAGAGAGACTCCAATTATCCTGAACTTCGAGTTGAAGTGAGCCTTTGTCCGCGGTATTCGTGTGCGGCACTTTGGCTGGCAAGCAATCGGCAATCGTGGACCACTACTCGCTTCTTGATCACCGAGCCTCCCCGCCTGACGCCAAGGGAAAGCTATCGAAAAAGCGTGGCCGCAAAACTGAAGTCCCCGAGATTTGTAAAGTGACGACTTCTCAAGTGACTGGCGAAGACAAGGCTCGAGTCGAAAAGCCGCAGACGCCACCACGTTTTCCCGGCGAAGATGCGGGAATATCACTCTCCGACATGGCAAGAGCCGATCTCGATGCTGCGCTCCAGCTTTTGGCCGATCGGGCGCAATACATTACGGGAGCCAGTGGCGCCGCTATCGCCCTTCGTCGCGGCGGGCACCATGACATGCTCTGCCGCGCTCGCGTCGGTTCGAATGCCCCCGAGCTGGGTTCTCTGTTATCGATGGAATATGGGCTGTCCGGCGAGAGCGTCCGCACCCGTCAGCTCCTCCGCTGTAACGACGCCGAACGTGACCCGCGGGTAAATCGCGCCCTTTGCCGTGAATTGGGTATTGCATCGGTGTTGGTGATGCCGATTTCGAGAGAAGCCGAGGTGTTCGGAATCTTCGAGCTTTTTGCCGGGAAACCAAACGCCTTTAATGATCGCGATCTTTCGGCGTTGACGCGGTTGGCGGAAATGGTGGTGACGGCGGTAAAACAGTCCGGTGGAGCACACGAGGCGATCGCCGCCGCTGTTGCTCCTGTGAAGCTCGCTTCCGAACAGGCGGTTGTCGCCAAGGAAGTCGAGAATGGAAAACCGGAGCCGAGGGCCAGCGTGTCCAATGTAGAAGTGCAGCCTGCCGCGCAGCCACGTCAGGAAGGTTCGCCTGCGAAATCCGGGACAAGCGATTCTCCGAAGAAGCCATTGTTCTGGTCGGCGGCCTCGCAGGCGCAAGCGAGCGTGCCACCGTTGCCCGCAGAAAATTCTGCTGCGGTGCCCCCGGTCTTGCGCAATCTCAGGAAGTGCCAGGAGTGCGGATTTCCCATCTCGCAAGGCCGTACATTTTGTGTGGAGTGCGAAGAGAAGCAGTGGCATGGCCGTGCTCCGGCACAAGCGGCAATCGATGGATCTGTGGCACAGCCCCGTGCGCAGACAGAATCCGTCGGCGGTCAACCTGCGGAGGTCATTTTCGTTCGGGACTCTGTTCCTCCGGTGCCGACTGTCGAAACCCCGCGGGTGCCGGCACTCGCAATGGCCGCTGCAGCGTCTGCAGCAGGGGGTTCGGTTTCTCCATTGCTGCGAGTCGGGTCTTCTGTTGAAAACGTCGTAAGTCCAGATTTGCCGTTGACTTCTGCATCGGCCGCACCGACCGAAGGGGAGACCGGCGTACCGGCGAATCCACCAGAGGTCAACACCACCGCTCCGTTTTTGAGTTCGGCTGTGCCCTCGGAATCCTGGCTTTCCGCAAACAAATACGTTCTCCTCGCCCTCCTGGCCGTCGCTCTCGTCATCGTCGCGATTGCTGAGTTCCACTGATCCCGCACCGTCGCAAAATTCTTCTCTGTGCCTCCGGCTTTTGAGGAATTACAATTCTCTTCCTTACGTTGCATCACCGATTCGGAGGATGGATGCTCTCAAGATGGATGCTCTCATCAATCAGGCGTGCCGTTGCGTGCTGCGGTTTTCTGGTTTTCATCCTCAGCGGATGCGCCGTTTCTCAAAGCTCCGAACAGCGCACGTCTCTGTATCTTGAGCGCATCCGCAAGCAGCCCGGGCTGCTGCTGGCTTTTCTGCGCGACATGCCCAAAGGCGGCGATCTTCACAATCATCTCGATGGCGCCATTTACGCGGAAGACTTGATCGACTTCGCGGCCGACGGAAATCTCTGTGTCGACCGCACATCGTCCCGCCTGATCGCTCCGCCGTGCGACCCGTGCGAAAGCTATACCGCCAAACCCGCAGTCCGCTGCGCTTATGGCGATCACGTCCTCTACGGGCAAATGATCGATGCATGGTCGATGCGCAATTGGAAGCCGGGGGACGAATCCGGCCATGATCATTTCTTTACCACTTTCGACAAATTCGGACTCGCCTCCCACACCCATGTAGCCGAAGCGATCGCTGCGGCGACCAATCGCGCGGGCATGGATCATCTGCAGTACGTCGAATTCATGCATACCGCCGATGCAGGGGGCGCGGCAAAGTTGGCCGCGAAGGTGGACTGGAATCCAGATTATGCGAAGATGCGAGAGGCTCTGCTGGCTGGGGGAATGAAAGATGTCGTCGCCGACACCAGCAAGCGCCTGGCTGCCGACGATGCCCGCTCCAAAGAGATCATGAAATGCGGCACGCCCGATGCTGCTCCCGGGTGCACCGTTACCGTGCGCTATCTGTATCAAGTCTTGCGCGGGCTCACGCATGAGATCGTTTTTGCGCAGATTTTACTTGGGTTCGAACTGGCATCCTCCGACCCGCGCTTTGTCGGCCTGAATCTGGTCATGCCCGAAGACTGGTACGTGCCTATCCGTGATTTCAATCAGCACATGGCCATGCTCGACTACCTGCACAGCGTTTATCCCAAGGTGCACATCGCACTGCATGCCGGCGAACTGGCGATGGGAGAAGTGCCTCCGGAAGATTTGGCGTATCACATCCGCGCTTCAGTCGAGCGGGGGCACGCTGAACGCATCGGCCATGGCGTATCAGTCATGGACGAAAAGGATCCTATCGCTCTGCTGCACGAAATGGCCGAGCGCAACGTGCTGGTCGAAATCGCGCTGACCTCGAACGATCTGATCCTGGGCGTGAGCGGTGACGACCACCCGCTGCCGATTTACATCAAGTACGGTGTGCCCGTGGCCCTTTCGAGCGACGATGAGGGCGTGTCGCGGTCGGACATGACACATGAATACCTGCGCGCCGCCGAAACCTATCATTTCTCTTATGCCGAACTGAAACGCATGGCGCGGCAGGGGCTCGAACACAGTTTTGTGCCGGGCGAGAGCTTATGGTCCGATACGAAGCTGGTCTTTCGCATAGTCCCCGCCTGTAAAGGGGACGAGTTGGGAGTGGCGAATGCATCCGCGACCTGTCGAGATTTTCTATCCGCGAATGAGCGCGCACGCTTGCAGTGGGAGCTGGAAGGGGAATTCGCCAACTTTGAGAGGAAATACTAGAGGGCACGTAGCTCGTTTTTCGGAGTAACGGCCTGCTGCACTATTATTGCTGTTCCCGCCGTCGCAGATAATCGATAAACATTTGTTCAACCGGCTTGTCGTAGGTTTTTAGGACGTGGCGAACGGTGTGTCCGCTCACAAAGTGGCAGACTTCTTCGGCCAGATTCTTAGCATGGTCGCCGGCGCGCTCGAGAGACTGAGTCATGAAGATGATTTGCAGGCTGCCCTGGCGGGCGATGTTTTCCGGATTCTCGATGTGGCGGAGGAAGATCAGGTTGCGCAGGCGGTCGATTTCGGAGTCGGCCCGTAGAACGTCGACGGCTTTGCCTACGTCGCGGGTGGAAAAGGCCTCGCCTGCGTCGGCTAGCATTTTTTCGAGGATCGTCGCCATGTGGGTGAGGTCGCGAACATCTTCGGAATCGATGCGGCCGGCGGTGGCTTGCGCGCTGTTGGCGAAGCTGAGCAGCAGGTCGCCGATGCGCTCAAGACCGATCATGAACTTCATGCAGGCGAGAAGTTCGCGGGCCTGAGCGGGTTCGACTTCGGTAATCGCGTTGGTGACAGCGTCGTCGACTTCCATATCCAGCGTGTCGAGTTCGCGTTCGCGCTGGCGGAGAGAGTTGAGCAGGGATGCCGAGCCGGTGGCTATGCCCTCGGCTGCGGCACCGGCGGCTTCTTTGGCGAGACGACAGGCTTCAACGGTACGGCGCACGATGTGCTGGTGAGCCGGTTCGGGGGCGAGGCTTTCGACACGGGCAGTGCTCATTTGGGTATCCCTGGGACGCGGGGCCGAACTGCGTAGACCGATTAGCTCTGATTTTGCCGCAGCCATAACTAGACAGTCAACGCTCCAGCATAGACTTTCTTCTTTAGCAGGGCGTTAAAGAGCGGTGAATTTTCTGTGATTTTTCGTCGGTAGGAGTTCTGATCTGGGGTTTCCAATCGGGCTTGGTGAAAACAACGGTGGAGCTTCGCTCTCTGCGGGAGCCCTTCGACTGCGGCGAGGGTAAGCGAGGGGCCGGGTAGCTACGGAACCCGGGCATGAAGTGTAGTTTTTAGTTTTTTGCAGCGAAGTCCAGGCGAATCCTAACTGTAGATGACTTTGCGTTCGCCCTTCACGATGCGGCCAACGGTATAAGCTTTCTCGCCGGCGCGATCGAGCACGCTCTGCGCTTTCTTGAACTTCGCCAGTGGAACCACCAGCAGCATGCCTAATCCCATATTGAAGGTGCGCATCATTTCGTCCTGCGGAACGTTGCCGAGCTTCTGCAAATGCTCGAACAGAGGCAGCACCGGCCACGATCCCATTTCGATCAACGCCGCCGTTCCGCGCGGCAGCACGCGCGGCAAATTTTCCGTGATCCCGCCGCCGGTGATGTGGGCCAGCGCCGAGACGCACTGCCCGTCAATCAGCTTTCGCAGCGCCGGCCAATAGCTCTTGTGTGTCCGCATCAACTCGTTGCCGACTTTATTTTTGATCTCGTTGACGTAGTCTTCAGGCGAGTATTTAGCTACTTCGAACAACAATTTGCGCGCCAGTGAGTATCCATTTGTGTGCAGGCCGTTTGAGGGCAGTCCGAGAACGACATCGCCAATCTGCACATCTTTGCCGGTGATAATCTTCTCGCGCTCCACCACGCCGACAATAAATCCCGCAAGATCATACTCGCCCTGAGGATAGAATCCGGGCATCTCGGCCGTCTCGCCCCCGATCAGCGCGCAACCGTTGTGCTTGCAGGCATCGGCAATACCTTCCACAACCTGCTCTGCAATCGTCGGCTCCAGTTCTCCGGTCGCCAGATAATCCATAAAGAACAGAGGCGCTGCTCCCTGAACGGCGATGTCGTTGACGCAGTGGTTTACCAGGTCCGCGCCGACCGTCGAATGCAGCCCCATTTCGAAAGCGACCTTCAGCTTGGTTCCCACACCATCGACACTGGAAACCAGCACAGGATCGACATACTTGGCCTTGTCCACTGCAAAAAGCCCGCCGAATCCGCCGATCTCACTAAGCACGCCGCGCGTAAAAGTCTTATGCGCCAGATATTTAATGCGCTGCTTCGTCCGGTTGGCGCGGTCGATGTTTACCCCGGCGTCAGCATAAGTAATGGACGTTGCTTCGGGCGTGGATTTCTTAGGCAAGTGCTGGTGATTTCGCTTTCTGTGCTTCTGTGTGGGAAAAAGCTGATTCGCCGCGAAGCGCTAGTACTTAAGGAGGCTCATTGTAGCACGTTCGAATGAGGAGATAGCCGCCCGCTGAAAAGCTCAAGGCAGGCTCATCGGCGGTCCGCTGCTGATTGAAGCGCCAACTGAACACACTCCCACACCGCCCGCGAACGCGCACGCCCGCTCGTCCCTGCCGAAAGACTTGTTTAGTGAGCGATGAAGTCCGAGAAGAAATAAGCTAATACGCCGAACAGCGCCAGCCCGGATATACCGTAGGCTGTGAGCACCCACGCACCGCGGCCTTCATGATGCTTGCCGGTAGTTGTTGGTTGGGAGACTAACTGCTGAGAAGGAGAGACGACAGGGGCCCGATCTTCCATACCCGAGAACCTCCGAACGGAAAGATCGTGGCGCAAGTACGTTTTGCGTCACGCCTGCCCGGCGACGTGGCCGGACAGGACTATCTGGGCGGATTTTACTACGGTTTTGTAGCGGGTGAACATAGAAATCAGGGTTAAATCACAGCCAAATCCGATCCCGGGCCTTGTATTCCCCTGTCATGCTGAGCGAAGCCGGAACGACCGGAGGGAGTCCCGGCGAGTCGAAGCATCCCTACCCCCGCGTACCCTCCGCTCCCCAAACTCCCTTTCGGCCACAGGGATGCTTCGACTGCGGCATGACTCGCTACGCTCCTCATTCGTCCGCTCAGCATCACAGAGTTCGCCGGAATGCTTTTGGAACAACCCCAAAAGGCCTTACTATTATCCTATGCGCTGTCTGATCTCGCACCTTCTCTTCTGCTGCTTCGTAGCCGCGCCCCTAATCGCCCAGTCCGACAAGCTGCCACCCCCCCCATCCGCCCCCGCAAAAGCGGAGAAAAGCGAAACAAATGCGCCCAAACACGACTACTCCCAAGAAGCCTACGTAATCGAGCAGTACCGCTCCCTGTACCACTTTGAAAACGACGGCACGGGGCGCCGCGAAACCATCGCCCGCATCCGCGTGCAGAGCGAGGCCGGAGTGCAGCAGTGGGGCCAAATCCAGTTTGGCTACAACTCCGCCAACGAGCGCGTCGAAATCAACTACGTTCGTGTCATAAAAGCCGACGGCTCGGTGGTTAAGGCCGGCGACGATGCGGTTCAGGACCTGAGCGCCCCCATCGAGCAGCAGGCTCCCGTTTACACCGACTACCGCCAGAAGCACATCACGGTCCCGGGCCTGCGTCCCGGTGAGGTTCTCGAATACGACATCTCTACAATCGTGCACACGGCCCTTGCTCCCGGCCAGTTTTGGGCCGACTACCAGTTCGACAAAACCGATATCAACCTGGATGAGGAAGTCGACATCGACGTTCCCTCCAGCCGCCAGCTCAAGCTGAAAAACAAGCCGGGCATGGATCCGAAAATCACCGAGGCCAACGGCCGCCGCCTCTACCACTGGACCAACTCCCACCTCGAACGCGAAGATGACGGGAAGGACAAAGACAAAAACAAGAAGAAAAAGAAGCACACCGAAGACGAACAGCACCCAGATATCCAGATGACCAGCTTCATCAGTTGGGAACAGATCGGCCTCTGGTACGCCAGCCTCGAAAAAGATCGTCGCGCACCCTCGCCGGAAGTTCGTGCCAAAGCCGAAGAACTCACCAAAGGCCTGAATAACGATCTCGACAAAACGCAGGCGCTCTACGATTTTGTCGCCAGGAATTTTCGCTACGTCAGCCTATCGTTAGGCGTGGGCCGCTACCAGCCGCACTCCTCGGGAGACGTCCTCCACAACCAATATGGCGACTGCAAAGACAAACACACGCTGCTCGCCTCGCTGCTCGAAGCCGAAGGCTTGCACGCCGACTCCGTGCTAATCAACTCCAGCCGCAAGCTTGATGTCGACGTTCCCTCGCCTTCGCAGTTCGACCACGTAATTACCATGCTGCCTATGGGCAAGGAAGAAGTATGGATGGATACCACCGCCGAAGTCGCGCCCTTCCGCCTGCTTGCCTACACTCTGCGCAAGAAGCAAGCGTTGGTAGTTCCGCCGGCGGGCGCAGGCATACCGCATCTGGAAGAAACTCCTGCCGATACTCCCATGCCCGACACCGAACTGTCTGAAGTCGATGGAAAAATCAACGAAATTGGGAAGTTGGAGATCCACGTTCATTACACGTTCCGCGGCGATGAAGAACTCATGCTGCGCTCCATCTTCCGCCGCGTTCCGGAAGCGCAATGGCAGCGCGTCATCGAGAACGTGAACAACGGAATCGGCGGCGAGATTACGAATTTAAAGGTCAGCGATCCGGCCGCGACCCGCGAGCCCTTCACGATGTCGTATGACGTCTCCAAGCCAAACTATCTGGATTGGTCAAAGAAAAAGTCGGAACTCATCCTGCCGCTATGCCAGTTCAACCTGCCGGACCTCGGCGATGGCGATGATACCGACATCGACTCCGAGCCGCTGAAGCTCGGTCCCAAAGCCGAATACGTTTACAAAATCAAGCTGCAACTCCCCGCCAAATATACCGTTCATTCTCCGCTGCCGTTAACCGTGAAGCGCGACTATTCGGATTACAAAGCCACCTACACCCTCGACGGCACTACTTTCACCGCCGCCCGCACGCTAACCGTTAGCCAGGACGAACTGCCCCAATCCCGCGCCGGAGACTACCAGGCCTTCCGCCACGCCGTCACTTCCGATCTCAGTCAACTTCTGTCGCTGGAGAGCACAGTCGCAGGCACGCCCTCAGCTCCTGCCGACATGAAAGTCGAAGACCTGCTCGAAAGCGGCCGCGCCGCCATGGGCAATGGCAATTTCTCGATGGCAATCACTCTGCTCAAGCGCGCCACGCAAGTCGATCCTAAAAACAAGTACGCATGGAACGCCTTGGGCGCCGCGTATTTTTCTCTGCGAGAGAACGACGAGGCCGTTGCCGCATTCAAAAAGCAGATCGAGATTAACCCCTACGACGAGTACGCCTACAACGCCATGGGCCGCGCCTACGCGCAGCAACGCAAATACGAAGACGCCGTCATCGCCTTCAACAAGCAGATTGAAATCAATCCGCTCGACAAGTACGCCCACGCCGGGCTTGGCTCGATGTATTCCGAGTGGCACAAGTACGATCTGGCCGCGCCCGAACTGGAAAAAGCCGCTTCGCTCACGCCCGATAATCCCGAACTCCAAATCGCGCTCGGCGATGCCTATCTCAATCTCGGTCAGGACGACAAAGCCCTTGCTACTTTCGACCACGCTGTCGAACTATCTGCGACGCCGCTGGTCTGGAATAACATCGCCTATCAGCTCTCGTTGAAGAAGACTCACCTCGATCGCGCCCAGCAGTACGCAGAATCAGCGGTCTCCGCTACCACGGCAGCCTTGCGGAACCTGTCGCTGGATCGCCTGACGCAGCAGGAATTGCCGCTGGTCCAATCACTAATCGCGTACTGGGACACGCTGGGCTGGGTCTACTTCGGCGAAGGTAATTTAGACAAAGCCGAAAAATACGTCTCCGCTGCCTGGGGCTTAGGCCAGCACGGGGAAGTCGGCGACCACCTCGGCCAGATCTACGAGAAAGAAGGTAAGAAAGACCGCGCCCTAACTACCTACCAGCTGTCGCTAACCGGGTTGCGCCCGCCGCCAGAAACGCAGGAGCACATCGATGCGCTAGTAAAAAACGACGCGAAACTTCAGGCGAGTGCGAGTTCCAAAACCAGCCTGCAGTCGCAGCGCACCATCGATCTGGGTAAAGCCAAAGAAACTGGCAGCGCCGATTTCTTCGTCCTGCTAAGCGGGGCCGCCGGCAGCGCCGCCAAAGTAGAGGCCGTAAAGTTCGTCAGCGGAGACGAGAAGCTGAAGGTCTACACAGAAGCCCTGCGCACCGCCGCCTACCAAGTCACTTTCCCCGACGACACACCGCTAAAAGTACTCCGCCGCGGCGTGCTGGCTTGTTCAACGGCAACCGGCGACTGCAAGTTCGTGCTCATGCTACCGGATGATGTGAGCACGGTGGACTAGCAACTCGGCCTGAAATGAGGCGCAAAATGTTCCAGTATCCAGTTACCCTCAAGCGCGGCCAAGACGGCGGTTTCATCGTCACGTTTAAAGGCATTCCGGAAGCCATCACACAAGGCGAAACCCAGGCCGAGGCGTTAGCCGCGGCCAAAGATGCTCTGGAGACGGCCCTCGATTTCTACTTTGAAGACAATCGCGCGGTGCCGTTACCCTCGAAGCCCAAGCCGCGGCAACCCGTCGTCGAGCTTCCTGCAAGCCTTTCCGCCAAGATTCTGCTGTTGAACGAGATGATCCGGCAACACGTGCGCCCCGCAGAACTGGCGCGCCGACTGAAGACCACCCCGCAGGAAGTCAACCGCCTGACCGACATTCAGCACACCTCACGCATCGACGGCATCGCCGCCGCCCTGAAGGCACTGGGCAAGCGGCTGGATATGCGTACGATCTGATAGATTGCAGTGGCGCTCCTGCCCAATCTAGTCCACTCGCGTTGCCTGCTCGTAAGCGTGAGCAAACCCTAACACCAGATCCTCCCGCCACGGCGCCCCCGAAATCTGCAACCCAATCGGCAGCCCGCGCTTCGTAAACCCGCAAGGCACCGAGATCGCCGGCAACCCCCACACGTTGAACGGACGCGTGTTGCGCAGCAGCTTCAACTCCGCCGGACGCAATGCCTCGGGATCTTTTTTCAAATCGGCAATCGCCGGTGCGGGAATCGGCGTTGTCGGCGTAACCAGCAAATCTACGTCGGCAAACATCTCGCCAGCGCGCCGACGCTCCTCATCCAACTCGCGCCGCCGCAAAATGTATTCCGCCGCTGTGAATTTTTCTCCCTTCCGAATGCGCCGCAGAGTTTCAGCCTGATACAACTCCGGAGTCCGCGCAACATTTTCCGCATGATATGCATACGACTCCGCGAGTTGCACCACGCGATCCGTCGGCACCTCCAGCCGCACGTCCCGAACCTCCGCCACCAGAGTTCGAATCACGCCAAGAGCCCATTCCACCGCAGTGCTCACTTCGACATCCAAATCATCATAAAAGTACGCCCGCGGAACGCCCACGCGCAGCTTCTTCACCCCCTCGCCTAAACCAGAAACATAGTCTTCCACCCGCACAGCCGCGCTCGAGACATCGAGCGCATCGTACCCCGCGATTGCCTGCAGCACGATCGCCGCATCGCTCGCGCAAGCCGCCAGCGGCCCCACATGATCGAGCGACCACGACAGCGGAATCACTCCCCGCGCCGAAACCCGCCCATAAGTCGGCTTCAGCCCAGTGCATCCACAAAGCGCTGCCGGCAAACGAATCGATCCAGCCGTGTCCGTCCCGATCGCCGCGTAGCAAAGCCCCGCCGCCACAGCCGCAGCGGACCCTCCTGACGATCCTCCGGCGATATGCGCCGCATCGTGCGGATTGTGTAGGTCGCCGAAGAAACTCACTAGCGAGCTTCCGCCGTAAGCAAACTCGTGCAGATTGTTCTTGCCCAAAATCACCGCGCCCGCGCGTCGCAACCGCCGCACCACCTCCGCATCTTCAACCGGCAGACGGTTTTGATAAAGCGCGCTCCCAGCCGTAGTCCGCACGCCGGCCGTGTCGATTAAATCCTTCAGAGCAAGAGGAATCCCATGCAGCGGCCCGCGCCACTCCCTACGAGCTATCTCATTCTCCGCGGCCCGCGCCTCCGCCAGTGCCGACCCCGCCGTTACAGTAATAAAAGTATTCAGCGCAGGGTCCATCTTCTCGATGCGGCTTAAGCAATCCTGCGTTATCTCGATGGGAGAAACTTCCTTCCGCCGAAGCCGCGGCCAAAGCTCAGTAATAGTTTCCAAAGTGTGCATCGGCAACCCCAGACACTACCACGAAGCCCACGAAGTCACACCAAAGTAGATCCGACTAGCCCGTTCGTGCTCCTTATGTGTCCTTGGTGGTTACCATTTTCTCTTTTCTGCATAAAAAGCAACCGACCCCTCAGGCCTATAATCAAAAAATCAGTCCACGCGGAGGCATCCACCATGGCGGAAATGACAATCGCGCCCGTCGCAACCCACGGTTTCTTCCTCGATGGCCGTTGGCTGGAAGAGGGCGATGTGCTCGATGTCCGCTCTCCCTTCGACGGAACGGTCGTGGGCCGCATTACGCAAGCCCGCCGCGAACATGCCGAAGCCGCCATCGCCGCCGCAGTAAAAGCCTTCGGCACGACGCGCCGCCTGCCCGCTTTCGAGCGCCAGCGTGTTCTGCGCCGCACCGCGCAGCAAATCGCCGAGCGCCGGGACGAGTTTGCCCGCACCATCGTGCACGAAGCCGGCAAGCC